>WNGC01001791.1_pt1 | contig 13131 bp, 9 predicted proteins | sample 5400051 | NCBI WGS metagenome assembly WNGC01 (sample SAMN13153368, study PRJNA577476) | soil metagenome | isolation source: 20 cm soil or saprolite under grassland replicate 2 | place: USA:California | collected 2016-06-15 | reverse complement strand
CCCGCGCAGCGTGTCGCGCAGGCTCTCGGGCTGCTCCATGATCTCCTTGAGCATGAAGTGCGCGTGACCGCCGCGCTCGATGGTGGCGAGGTCCCAGTCCACGCGCGTAACCGCTTTCTCCTTCTCCACGGAATCGACGTCGAGGATGCGATACTCGGCCGGCCGCACGACCGCGATCTCGCCGTCGTCCAGATATACGACCGAGCGCGTGTGCGCCAGCACGGCGGACGCATCCGAGGCGACGAAATTCTCTCCCGTCCCGATGGCGACCAGCAGCGGCGAGCCCCGCCGCGCGGCGACGATCGTGTCGGGCTCGCGCGTCGCGACGACCGCGATGCCGTAGGTGCCCTCCACCTGGTGCAGAGCGCCCGCCACCGCTTCCACCAGCGTGGCACCGGGTTGCTTGGCGAGCAGCTCTTCGATCAGGTGCGCCAGCACTTCGGTGTCGGTCTCGGAGCGGAACACGTGTCCACGCTTGGCGAGCGCGCCGCGCAGCACGCCCGCGTTCTCGATGATGCCGTTGTGGATCAGGGCGAGCGTCCCGCCACAGTCGGTGTGCGGATGCGCGTTGATGGTGTTGGGGGCGCCGTGCGTCGCCCAGCGCGTGTGGGCGATTCCGGTATGGCCGGCGGGAAGCGTCGTGCCGAGCTGCTTCTCGAGCACGCCGATCTTGCCGGCGGCCTTGTGCACCTCGATGCGGCCGTCGGCGACCAGCGCGATCCCGGCCGAGTCGTACCCGCGATACTCCAGCCGCCTCAGACCCTCGAACAGCAGGCCCGCCGCCTGCCGGGGACCGGTGTACCCTACGATGCCGCACATGGTGGGGAAGAATAACACTCCCGGCGCCGCCGTTGCGCGGCGGGGGGAATCCAGCGGAGATTGTGATTACCGATGTTACCGCCGTGGATTCGCCCGCTCGGGCTCGTGGAGCACGTCATCGTGGGCGGAGTGCTCACGGCGCTGCTCGCGGCCCTGGGCACGCCCGCCCTGGCGCGAGTGGTCGCGGTCGCCGCCGTGGGCGTGGCGCACGAGTGGGGAGACGGGGATTTCGTCAGCGCGCCGGGCGCCCCCTGGAACGGCATCCTCGATACGTTGGCGTTTCTCCCGGTAGCCTTGGTGTGGTGGGCGCTATGAGGCGGATGCCGCGCACAGGCGCCGTCCTTCGTCCACGAGGTCCCGCGCCGCGGTGCCGGTCGGGGCCTCGGCGATCAGCCGGACGATCGGCTCCGTGTTGGACGGCCGCACGTGCAGCCAGCGGTCGCGCCAGGCGAGGCGGAGACCATCCTGCGTGTCGACGCTCGCTTCCGGAAAGCGCGTTCGCAATGCCGCATAGACGCCGTCCAGGCCCTGTTCCGCGTTCCGCGCTCCGCGTTCCGCCTTCGCTTTGACGATCACGTAGCGCGGCGCCGCGGCCACGAGCTCGCTCACCCGCCTGCCGTCCCGGGCGAGTAGCGCGAGCAGCAGCGCTGCGGCCACCGGCGCGTCGCGCCCCGCGTGCAGGGCAGGATACATCACGCCGCCGTTCCCTTCCCCGCCGACCACAGCCGCGAGCCGCAAGATGGCGCGGGCGACATGGACTTCACCGACGGGCGTGCGGACGACAGCGGCGCCGAACTCCCGCGCGGCGTCCTCGACCACCAGGCTCGTCGACAGGTTGCAGACGACGACACGTTTCCCGTTTCCCGTTTCCCCTTTCCCGCTCAGCACCGCCCGTATGGCAAACGCGAGCGTATAGTCCTCCCCGATCGGCGCCCCGACCTCGTCGACGATTGCGAGGCGATCGACGTCGGGATCGACGGCGATGCCAAGGTCCGCGCCCGAGCGGCGCACCAGGGCGGCCAGGTCGCCGAGGTTCTCCGGCACCGGCTCCGGCGCGCGGGGAAATTGGCCGTCCGTCTCGAGGTTGATGCCCGTCACGGTGCACCCCAACCGCTCGAACAGCGTCCGCATCACTGGCCCGCCCGCCCCCCGCACGGCGTCGAGGGCGACGGTGAACCTGCGCGCCCGGATGGCCTGGACAGGCAGCGCTGGGAGCCGCAAGACCCCGTCGAGATGACGCTCGACCGCGCCGGGATCGGCCGTCACCTTTCCCGTTTCCCGTTTCCCGTTTCCCGCCTGTCCGGCGGCTAGCGTGGCCACCCGTGCTCCCTCGTTCCCGTCGAGGAAGATCCCGTCCGATCCGACGAATTTCAGGGCGTTCCACTCGATGGGGTTGTGGCTCGCGGTGATCGCGATCCCACCGCCCGCGTGGTGGTGCTCGACGGCCAGCTGCACCGTGGGCGTGGGCACGAGACCGACGTCGATGACGTCGCACCCGACCAACGTGAGACCGGTCGTCACGGCAGCGGCGAAGGCAGGCCCGGACTCGCGGGCGTCTCGACCTACGACGACGGCGCTCCCTTTCCCGTTTCCCGTTTCCCGTTTCCCGTTCTCACGCACCCACGTCCCGAACGCCCGCGCCCAGCGCGTCACCACCTCCGGCGTCAGGTCCTTGCCCACGATGCCGCGCACGCCGGACACCCCGACCATCAACGTGTCGGTCATGGCGGCAATTTAATCGGAGGGAGGCGAGCGACGTGCCGTGTCGGGTGACGGCGCCGGAAGGTGCAGCGGTTGGATTTCGGGGGTCGAGACCGGCAGCGCGGACGCATCGGGGAACGCCGCGAGAAACGCCTCCACCGCCGGCGCATGAAATTGCTTGTCCTTCCCCTCTTCGAGCTCCTGCAGCGCCTTCTGGACGGAGAGGGCCGGGCGATACGGCCGGACGCTGGTCATGGCGTCGAACGAATCGGCAATGGTGACGACGCGCACCTCGAGCGGGATCTGGCCGCCCGCCAGACCGTCGGGGAACCCCCGGCCGTCGAGGCGCTCGTGATGCGACCGCACGATGGCGAGCGCCGCCGGCACGTCGCGCATCAACGGCGCCAGGATGCGGGCGCCGATCACGGGGTGCTCCATGATGTGGCGGTACTCGGAGTCGCTGAGCTTGCCCTCCTTGTGCAGCACCTGCTCGCTGACCCCGATCTTGCCGATGTCGTGCAGCTCGGCGCCCAGCGTGATGACTTCAATCACGGACCGGGGCAGCCCCATCTGGCGAGCGATCCGGGTGGAGTAGTTCGCGACCCGCACGGAATGGCCGCGGGTGTAGGGGTCCTTCTCTTCGAGGAAGTGCACCAGCGCCTGCAGCCGCTCGAGCGACAGCTCCTCGATCCGCCGTGCCTGCTCCTGCACCCGCTGCTCGAGATTGTGGCGATAGTCCTCGAGCTCCATCTTGAGGTGCCGCTTGTCGAGCGCCTGCGTCACGCGGGCGCGCACTTCATCCAGGTGGAACGGCTTGGCGACGTAGTCGAGCGCACCGAGCTGCAGGCAGGCGACGGCGCTCTCCACTTCCGCCACGGCCGTCACGACGATGACGGCGGTGTCCGGCCACTTGGCGATGATCTCGCGCAACAGCCCCACCCCGTCCATCTGGGGCATGCGCAGGTCGGAGATGACGAGCGGCACCTGCTCGTGGTGCAGCATCTCCAGCGCTTCCACCCCGGATCCCGCTTCGGCGCAGGTGAACCCTTCGCCCTCGAGCAAGCGCACGAGCACGCGCCGCAGCCGCGGCTCGTCGTCGACCACCAGACACTTCACGGAGTTCGGCTGGGGCATCGTGCGCGTAACGTAGTAGTCGCTTGCTCGGCAGGGAAGGCGCCCTTACGTTCCCGCCATGACCGAGATCTCGCGCGACGACCTGGCGGCGCGCTTTGCAACCCGCGCCGTGCACGCCGGGAAAATCGCCGACCCCCTCGCCGGCGCCGTGATGACGCCGATCTATCAGACGTCCACGTATGTCCAGGACGGACTGGGGCGGCACAAGGGTTACGAATACGCCCGCACGCGCAACCCAACGCGCGAAGCGCTCGAGCGCAACGTCGCGGCGCTCGAGGGCGGGCGTCACGGCTTCGCGTTCGCGTCGGGACTCGCCGCCGTGGACGGCGTGCTGAAACTGCTCGCCGCGGGCGACCACGTCGTCAGCGGCGACAACGTATACGGCGGCACGCACCGCCAGATGACCCTCATCTGGTCTCGCGTGGGACTCGAGTTCAGCTTCGTCGACGCGAGCGAGATTCGCAACGTGGCCGCGGCCGTGACGCCCAAGACGAAGATGATCTACGCCGAGACGCCCACCAATCCGATGATGCGGCTGTGCGACCTCGCCGCCGCGGGGGAGGTCGCGCGCAAAGCGGGCGCCCTGTTCGTCGTGGACAACACCTTCGCCACGCCCTACTTCCAACGGCCGCTGGAGCTGGGCGCCGACATCGTGCTGCACTCGACCACCAAGTACCTGAACGGCCACAGCGACATGGTGGGCGGCATGCTCGTCACCAACAGCGGCGCCCTGGCGGAGCGGCTCGGGTTCATTCAGAACGCCTCCGGCGCGGTGCCCGGGCCGTTCGACTGCTGGCTCGCCCTGCGCGGCACCAAGACGCTGGCGCTGCGCATGCGCCAGCACGACGCCAACGCCCGCCGCATCGCCGAGTGGCTCACGAAGCAACCCAAGGTCGAGCGCGTGTACTATCCGGGACTGCCCTCGCATCCGCAGCATGAATTGGCCTGCCGGCAGATGAAAGGGTTCGGCGGCATGATCTCGGTGGAGCTGGGCTCGCTCGAGCGGGCCAAGCGAGTTGCCGAGCGCACGCGCATCTTCGCGCTCGCCGAGTCGCTGGGGGGCGTGGAGAGCCTGATCGGGCATCCGGCCTCGATGACCCACGCGAGCGTACCCGCCGACATGCGGCGCGCCCTGGGGCTCACCGACAGCCTGGTGCGCCTATCGGTGGGGATCGAAGATGTGGACGACCTGATCGCGGACCTGGAACAGGCCCTGGCGGCGGCGTGAATGGGCGAAACACTTGCGGCGTCCTGGCGTAGTGGGGGACCTATCTTCGTAGAGGAGCACCCATGACCGAATCCACACTGCCGGCGGCCCGGCCGCGTCGCATCCTCACCCAAATCGCCCCCGTCACCTGGGAGCACCCCGCCGACCGCGCGGCCCTGCAATCGCTGCGCTCGGTGCCCGGGTTCGACGAGGTGGTGAAAAAAATCTACGGCTTCATCGGCGAGCGCGGCGTGCGGCTGATTTTCCAGGCGGACGCCGTGCGGGTGGGACCGACCCAGTTCCCCCGCTTGAACCAGCTCTACACCGAGGTGCTCACCTCGATGGACTGGCCGGAGCGGCCCGAGCTGTTCGTGTCGCAGACGCCGTTCGCCAACGCCGGCGCGTTCGGCATGGACAAGCCGTTCATCGTGATCAACTCGGGCACCTTGAAGCTGCTCGACGACGACGAGCTGCGGAACGTGCTGGGGCACGAGCTGGGCCACGTCATGAGCGGCCACGCGCTGTACCACACGATTCTCGTGCTCATCCTCAACGTGAGTCTCGGGGCCCTGCCGTTCCTGGCCGGCATCGCGATTCTGCCGATCCAGCTCGCCCTGCTCGAGTGGTTCCGCAAGAGCGAGCTCTCGTCCGACCGCGCGGGGCTGCTCGCGTGCCAGGACGCGACGGCGTCGTTGCGCGTGAACCTCAAGTTCGCGGGCGGCGGCGACATGTCGCAGATGGACCTGAACGCGTTCCTCGCCCAGGCGAGTGAATACGAGGCCGCGGGCGGCGCGCTCGACCGCATCTTCAAGATCCTGGGGGTGCTGGGACGCACCCATCCGTTCAACACGGTGCGGGCCGCCGAGCTGCAGCGCTGGATCGAGGATGGACACTACGAGCGGGTGTTGGGCGGCGAATACACGCGCCGCGGCCCCGAGGCCGAGGCCCGGCCCGTGGACAAGGACATCGACGAGGCCCGCGAGCACTATATGAAGGAAGCGAAGGCCGTCGTGGACGACATGGTGGACACCGCCAAGCGGGCCGCTCAGGCTTTCTCGGACGCCTTCAAGAAGAAGTGAGAATCCTGGTCGTCGGCGGGGGCGGCCGCGAGCACGCGCTCTGCTGGGCGCTCAAGCGCGACACCCCCGACGCCGACCTGTTCGCCGCTCCCGGTAACCCCGGCACCGCGCAGCTGGGGACGAATCTGGGTATAGAGGCTGTAGAGGTCGCAGAGGTTCTAGAGGCGGTGAAGCAACACCGCATCGACCTCACGATCGTCGGGCCGGAGGCGCCCCTCGCTGCTGGCCTGGCCGACGCGTTGCGCGCGGCTGGTCGCTCCGTGTTCGGCCCCAACCGCGCCGCCGCGCGGATCGAGTCGTCCAAGGCGTTCGCCAAGGACGTGATGCAGGCGGCCCGCATCCCCACCGCCGCGAGCCGCACGTTCACGGGGCTCGACCCGGCCCTCGTCTACATCAAGCGTCACGCGGAGCCACTCGTGGTGAAGGCCTCCGGGCTCGCGGGCGGTAAGGGCGCCGTCGTGTGCAGCACGCGCGACGAGGCGGCCCGCGCGGCGAACGCCATGCTTGCGGAGGGGGCGTTCGGCGACGCCGGCCGCGAAGTGGTCGTGGAAGACTTCCTCGAGGGCGAGGAGCTCTCCGTGCTGGCGCTCACGGACGGCGAGCAGCTCGTCGTCCTGCCCGCCGCGCAGGACCACAAGCGGCTGGGCGAGGGCGACACCGGGCCCAACACGGGTGGCATGGGCGCATACTGTCCGGTGAGCATCGCCAGCGACACCCTGCTCGACCGCGTGCGGCGTCGGGTGCTCGAGCCCGCGCTGCAGGAGCTGGCGGCGCGCGGCGCGCCATATCAGGGCGTGCTGTACGCCGGCATCATGCTCGCGGCCGACGGCACACCGTACGTGCTCGAGTTCAACGGCCGCTTCGGGGACCCGGAGACGCAGGCCCTGCTCCCGGTGCTTCCCGGCGTCACGGCCCACGTGCGCGATATCGCTCTCGGAGCCTGGAGGCCACGAGAGACCATCCTGTCCGCGAGCCGGGCCGCCGTCGCCATAGTGCTCGCCGCGCCGGGTTACCCCGACAAGCCCCGACTCGGCGCCGGCGTCGTGGTGCCGCGCGATCTCGAGCCCGGAACGCTCGTGTTCCACGCGGGCACGTCCCACGCGGCCGACGGCACGCTGCGCGTTGCCGGTGGGCGCGTGCTCACGGTGACGGGGCTGGGCGACACGGTAGCGGCCGCACGCGAGCAGAGCACGCGCGGGTGCGAGCTGATCGGCTTCGAGGGTAAGACGTACCGGCGGGACATCGCCTGGCGCCAAATCAGGAGAACGGCGGAGCGTGCCGGAGCTGCCGGAGGTTGAGACGATCGTCCGCGACCTGGCCCCGCGGCTCGAGGGCTACCGGATCGCGCGCGCCCGCCTGGCCAAAACCGATGTGCTGCGCCGCGTGTCCAAGCCGCGCCTGCTGCGCATACTCCAGGGCAACACGATCGAGGAAGTGATCCGCCGCGCCAAGCACGCGGTGTTCCGGCTCTCGAGCGGCCACCGGCTGATCGTGCAGCCCCGCATGACGGGCTCGCTGGTCGTATACGACCGGGCGCTCACCCGCGACGAGGCCAAGTACGCGGTGCTCACCTGCACCATCGACGACGGTCGGCTGCTGGTGTACCGCGATGTACGCCGACTCGGCACCGTCTGGCTGCTCGACCAGAAGGGATGGGACGCGTACACGGGCCGGATCGGGCCCGAGCCCCTGGAAGACACCTTCACGCCGTTCGTGTTCGCCGACCGGTTGAAAGGGACGCGCGCCGCGATCAAGAAGGCGATCATGGACCAGCGCCGGCTCGCCGGCGTGGGCAACATCTACGCGAACGAAGCGTTGTTCGAAGCCGGCATCGATCCCTCGAAGCCCACCAACACGCTGTCGCTCGACGAGTTCGCGCGCCTGCACGCCGCGGTGACGGACGTGCTGGAGCGCGCCGTGCAGTCCTCGGGCACGACGGTGCGCGACTACCGCACCGGCACCGGAGCGGAAGGCCGCTTCCAGTTCGAGCTGAAGGTGTACGGGCGGGGCGGCGAGCCGTGCGTCACGTGCGGCAAGAAACTCGTCACCACGCACACGATCGATCTGCGGGCGACGACGTTCTGCCCGCGGTGCCAGCGCTAACGACTCTCCTGCTGCACGGGCACCGGCAGCGCGCTCGCAGTCGTGGTCCCATCGCCGAGCTGGCCGGAGTCGTTGCGTCCCCAGCAATACGCCGTGCCACGGGGCGTCAGGCCGCAGGCGTGCCCCAGTCCGGCGCTGACGCTGACGAACTCGAGGTGATCTGCGACGGCGGCGGGATTGGTCCGTCCGGTGCCGGTGCCGTCGCCCAATTGGCCGTAGGTGTTGTCGCCCCAGCAGTACGACGCTCCGCTCGTGATCACGCCGCAGCTGTGCCCCCCGCCCCCGTCCAGGACCGCGAACGCGAGCCCGCCCGAGACCGGGACCGGGATCGCCCGTGAGGTGGTGGTTCCGTCGCCGAGCTGGCCGGCGTTGTTGGCGCCCCAACAATAGGCGCTGCCGCCGGTGGTCACCGCGCACGCGTGCCGAGCCCCGGCGCTCACGGCGGCGATATCGCTGACCCCCGCGACGAGCCCAGGCTCGGGCCGGCTGAGCATGGTGCCATCGCCGAGGCGGCCGTCGCCGTTCGAGCCCCAGCACGCGGCGGCGCCAGCCGTCGTCAGGCCGCAACTGTACCCGGCTCCCGCACTCGCGCTCCTGAAGGCGAGCCCGCCGACCACGGCGACGGGAGTCGCTGATGCTCCACCGGTACCCCCGTCGCCGAGCTGGCCCGCGAAATTGTCGCCCCAGCAGTACGCCGCGCCGGACGTGGTCACCCCGCAGGTATGCGCACCCCCGGCCCCGACCATCGTGAAGGCGAGGTCTCCCGCGACACGCGCCGGACTCGTGTGGGGGATGCCGATCCCGTCCCCGAGCTGGCCCCAGAAATTGGCTCCCCAACAGTACGCCACCGAGTTCGCGGCCACGCCGCAGGTGTGGTTCTCTCCCGCGCTGATGGTCGCGAAGTGAATGCCGCCCGAGACGAGGACCGGGGTCTCCTCGGCGATCCTGGTTCCGTCGCCGAGCTGGCCGGCGCCGTTCGAGCCCCAGCAGTATGCGAGGCCCCGGCGCGTGAGGGCGCACGTGTGGCTTCCTCCCGCGCTCAGAGCGGCGAACGTGAGGCGGACGGCGAACGACGCGCTCGTCGCCGCCGCGAGCCGGCGCGCCGTCGCAACGAGTGTGTAGGTCCCCGGCCGATCGACGCGCAGGTCGGCGAACGTCGCGATGCCGTCCACCGTCACGACGGTCGTCGTGCCCGCGAGGCCGGCTCCGGTCGACGGCGCCCCGAGCGCGAGCGTCACCGTGTCCCTCGCGCTCGTGACGGTCTTCCCCAGCGAGTCCTGCACGGCGACCTGCACCGGAGGGGCGATGACGACATCGGCGTCGACGTTCTGCGGCGGTGGGGTCACAAGGCCAAGTTGCCTGGCTGTGCCGCCTGCCCCGTGGGTGTTCATGCCCGACGGGGCCGTCGGCCCGTCGTGTCGGCACGCCTGCTGGGCGAACCCCGCCAGGACGAGCGACGCCGCGAAACGCCACGAGCCGAGCGTGCGGGCCCCCGCGCCTATTGCACCACCTGCACAGGTGTCGCGCTCGCGGTGTTCGTCCCGCTCCCGAGCTGCCCGGCGAAGTTGTCGCCCCAGCAGTAGGCATGCCCACCGAGCGTCACGCCGCACGCGTTCTGGCCGTGGGCGTCCACCACCGCGAAGCTGAGGCCACCCGCGACGGCGACGGGCGCCGTCCGTTGGGTCGTGGTCCCGTCGCCCAGCTGGCCGTGGGAGTTGTCGCCCCAGCAAAAGGCCGCCCCGCTCGCAAGCACACCGCAGACGGCCTGAAACCGGGCGCTGATCGCCACGAAGCTGAGCCCGCCGACAACGGGCCCGGGCGTCGACCGGGACGCAGTCGTGCCGTCCCCCAGCTGGCCCAGGGAGTTGTCGCCCCAACAATACGCCGCGTTGTCGGTGGTGACGGCGCACGTGGATTGCGCGCCGGCGCTCACGGCCTTGAAGTGCAGCCCGCCCGCTACGAGCACGGGCGCCGTCTGCGACGTGGTGGTCCCGTCGCCCAGCGCGCCGGCGGAGTTGTCGCCCCAGCAGTACGCGGCGCCGTCACTGGTGACACCGCACGCGTGGGACCCGCCCGCACTCACCGTCGTGAACGTGAGGCCACCCACGACCGGCACCGGCGTCCTGCTGCAGGGCCGGCCGAACTCGCAGCCTTGGGGCCCCGTGTTGGTGCCGGTGCCCAGCTCGCCGGCAAGGTTATCGCCCCAACAGAAGACCCGGCCGCCGGTGGTCACGCCACAGCTGAACTCCTCTCCGGCGCTCACGGTGCGGAACGTCAGGCCGCCCGACAGCGGCACCGGACTCGTCCGATCACTGGTGGTGCCGTCGCCCAACCCGCCCTGGATGTTGTGGCCCCAACAATACGCCGCGCCACCCACGGCCAGGCCGCAGCTGTGTCGCGCGCCTGTGCTGATTCCGACGAAGCTGAGGCCTCCGACGACCGCGACCGGTGTGGAATGCGGATCGGTGCCCCCGTTCCCCAACGTGCCGTACTGCGGATAACCCCAACAATAGGCTTTGCCGAAGGTCGTGATGGCGCACGTGTGCATGCCGGTGTTCACACTGTAGAAAGTGAGACGCACCGCGACCGATGAGCTCGTCGCCCCGGTGAGCCCCGCCGCCGCCGCGGACAGGGTGTAGGTGCCGGGCCGGTCGATGCTCAGGTTGTTGAACGTCGCGACGCCGTCGACCGCCCCCACCGCGGTCGTCCCCGAGAGGGTGGCCCCCGGAGGGTTTGCGGCGAGCGCCATGGTCACGACCTGCGTCGCGCCCGGTACTGTGGTTCCGAGGGCGTCCTGAATCGCGACCCGCACGGCCCGCACGATCGGCGTGCCCCCTTCGACCGTCCCGGGTGGCTGCGTCACGAAGCCCAGCTGTGCCGCGGGTCCCACTACCGTGAAGGTCCCGCTCGAGCCCGAGGCCGCCCCGGTCACCGCCCGGAGCGTGTAGCCCCGCCCGGCTTGGTCGATCCGCAGATCGGCGAACGTGGCCACCCCGTCGACGAGCTTCGCCTCCGTGGTGCCCGACAGCGTGGCCCCCGGCGTCGGACTCGTCCCGATCTCGATATGCACGACTCCCCCCCGCACCGGGTGCCACGAGGCGTCCGTCACCGTAACCTGGATCGCCGGCGAGATCACGTCATTCGCCTTGACTGTGGGCGGAGGCGGAATCGTGAAATCGACGTTCGCCGGCGCACGGCTCGGGCTGTACGCTGGAGACCAGCTCGGGTCCGTGTTGTCGCCCGAAGTGTTCGTGAGCCGCGTCTGGCCCGATCCATCCGCCTTCATCACGTAGATCTGGGCGTCGCCGTCTCGGTGACTCGTGAATGCAATCAGGCGCCCGTCGGGGGACCAGCTGGGTTCCTCGTCGGCGCCCGCCGCGTTGGTCAGCCGCGTCTGCGACGAACCGTCCGCGTTCATCACGTAGATCTCGGCGTCGCCGTCCCGTGTGCTGGTGAACGCGATCCGGGTCCCATCGGGGGACCAGCGTGGCGACCCATCATCAGCCGCATCGCTGGTCAGCCGCGTCTGCGCCGAGCCGTCAGCGTTCATCAGGTAGATCTGGGCGGTCCCGTCCCGATGGCTCGTGAACGCGATCCGGCTCCCGTCGGGGGACCACCTCGGCTGCTCGTCGATACCCGGGACGTTCGTCAGCCGCGCGGGCGCCGACCCGTCCGCGTTCATCACGTAGATTTCGGTGTCGTCATCCCGCGAGGTCGAGAACGCGATCCGGCTCCCGTCCGGCGACCACTGCGGGTCCTGGGCGGTGCGGTGGAAACCCGTGTGCGTCAACGCCGTCTCCGCCGACCCGTCCGCCGCGATCCGGTAGACGTCCACGTTGTCGGCCAGGAATCGCGTGAACACGATCGTTTGCCCGTCGGGCGACCAGCTGGGCCGGCGGTCGCCCCACCAGGAGTCATGGCGCGTCAGCGTCGTCACCGCCGATCCGTCCGGGGCCATGACGTAGAGGCAGTCGCAACGGCCTCGCTGGCTGACGAAGGCGATCCGGTTCCCATCGGGGGACCAGCTCGGCTCATAGTCCCATTCGGGGACGTTCGTCAACCGCGTCTGTGCCGACCCATCCGAGGCCATCACGTAGATTTCGCGGTTACCGTCTCGCGTACTCACGAACGCAATGCGGGCCGTGGACGGGTCTGCACCCCCGGCCGCCGCGGACGTGCGCGGCGCCGTGACCTCGTCGCGTCGGCAAGCCTGCGGAACCGCCATGGCGAGGAGGAGACACAGGGGGAGTAAGCGACGCATGGGGATACGCCTAGCCCTTTGGGGTTGTCGGGCACCGGTGCAAACCCGGTGCCCCCTGAAGCGCCCGCGCCATGCGGCGCGGTTGTGACCTTTGGTGCGGAGCTTATACCGGACGGGGCGTTGCGACACCGCACGGGGTATTGCCAGGCTGCCGCAGGGCGGGATGAGGCACGGGCGCCGCGACGCGCGTAATGTCGGAATCCCGCAGGCAGAATCGTCGTAGAATGAGGCGGGTGGTGCGGCGCCAGTCTACCGTTTCCTGACCCGGGCCCTACTCCCGGGATCACCTTTTTCGGTTAATTTTCGGGCCCTATGAAACTCTCCGAAACTTCGATTCGGCGGCCGGTCCTGGCCAGCATGATTTCCGCCGCACTCGTGTTGTTCGGCGTCATCGGCTACACGCGGCTCTCGGTCCGGGAACTCCCGGACATCGATCCACCCATCATCTCGGTCTCGACCACGCTGCCCGGCGCGAACGCGCAGGTGGTAGAGACGGCGGTCACCGACGTGCTCGAAGAGGAGCTGTCGACGATCCAGGGACTGCGCACGCTGTCGAGCTCCTCGTCGGAGGAGAACAGCCAGATCATCCTGGAGTTCAACCTCGACCGGCCCGTCGACGTGGCCGCGCAAGATGTGCGCGACAAGGTGTCACGGGTCCGGGGTCGGCTGCCGGTCGACGTGCTTGAGCCGGTGATCGCGAAGCAGCAAGCCGACGCGCAGCCGTTCTTCTGGTTGGCGCTGAGCAGCCCGAACTACGACCTGATGCAGCTCTCCGACGTGGCCGACCGGCTGGTCAAGGCGCGGCTGCAGAGTCTGGCGGGCGTCGG
>WNGC01004744.1_pt1 | contig 13134 bp, 8 predicted proteins | sample 5400051 | NCBI WGS metagenome assembly WNGC01 (sample SAMN13153368, study PRJNA577476) | soil metagenome | isolation source: 20 cm soil or saprolite under grassland replicate 2 | place: USA:California | collected 2016-06-15 | reverse complement strand
GCTACATCACGGAGATTCTCACCCACGCGCAGAACCAGCTGTTCGCCAAGGGCGGCGACCTGGACTTCTCCTACGTGTCCACCGAGGGTGGGCGGTTTCGCGTCAACGTCTATCGCAAGGACACCGGCGTCGGCGCCACCTTCCGCGCCATTCCGGCGGAAGTCCCCACGCTCGAGAAGCTCGCGCTGCCGCCGATCGTCGCCAAGCTGTGCGATTTCCACCAGGGCATGGTGCTGGTCACCGGCTCCACCGGCACCGGCAAGTCCACCACGCTCGCGGCGATGATCGATCACCTGAACCAGACGCGCCGCCTCAATATCATCAGCCTCGAGGATCCGATCGAGTTCGTGCACCCGAGCAAGAACAGCCAGGTCATCCAGCGCGAGCTCGGCACGCACATCCCGAGCTTCGCCGAAGGGGTGCGTGCGGCGATGCGCGAGGACCCGGACGTGATCCTGGTCGGTGAGCTGCGCGATGCCGAAACCATCTCCATGGCGATGACCGCGGCGGAGACCGGCCACCTGGTGCTCGGTACGCTGCATACCACCAGCGCCGTGAAGACCATCGATCGCGTGATCGATGCCCTGCCGGTGGAAGAGCGCGAACAGACCAAGAGCTTCCTGGCGCAGAGCCTGCTGGCGGTGGTCACGCAGGTGCTGGTGAAGACCGCCGACGGCCACGGCCGCAAGGCCATCTGCGAAGTGCTGATGATGACCAAGGCCATCGCCAAGCTCATCCAGACCGAGCAGACCCACCAGATCCCCACCCAGCTGCAGATGGGACGCGACCTCGGCATGCAGCTGCTCGACCAGGCGCTGCTCGCCGCCATCACGGCACGCAGTGTCGATCCCGACGACGCCTATACCTACGCCCACGAGAAGCGTGCCTTCCAGAAGTACGTCACCGACACCAGCATGCTGCCCAAGATCGACCTCACCGGTGCGACGACCGTGCCGACCTTGAATCCCGACGCCTGAAGGAGCGCCTCGCACGGCATGGCGCAAATCGACTCCCTGCTGCTCGAAGTCCTCGAGAAGCGCGGCTCGGATCTGCACTTCATCGCCGGCGATCCGCCGCGCATCCGCCTGTTCGGCGATCTCTCGCCGCTCAAGCCCGATAAGCTCGCTCCGGAGTTCGTCAAGCAGGCGCTCTACGAGATCCTGCCGAAGGCGGCGCTGGAGCGTTTCGAGGCCAAGGACGGCGCCGACTTCGCCTACACGATCGCCGATCGCGGGCGCTTCCGCGTCAACGTCATGCGGCATCTGAGCGGCATGGGCGCCGTGTTCCGCGCCATCCCCTCCAATGCGCTCACGCTCGATGAGCTGAAGATGCCGGAGGCAGTGCGGCAGATGTGCCGTACCAATAACGGACTGATCCTGGTGACCGGCAAGACCGGTTCGGGCAAGTCCACCACGCTCGCGGCCATGATCGACGACATCAACCGCCGCGTGAAGGGCCACATCCTCACCGTCGAAGACCCGATCGAGTTCGTGCACGAGAGAAAGGCCTGCCTCGTCAGCCAGCGCGAGATCGGCGTGCACAGCCCGAGTTTCGCGGCCGCATTGCACTCGGCCCTGCGCGAAGACCCGGACGTGATCCTGATCGGCGAGTTGCGCGACCTCGAGACCATGAGCATCGCGGTCACCGCGGCGGAAATGGGCATTCTCGTCATGGGAACGCTGCACACCAACGGCGCGGCGCCGACGGTCGACCGCATGGTGAACGCGTTCCCCTCCGACAAGCAGTCGCACGTGCGCACCATGCTGTCGACCTCGCTGCGCGGCGTCGTCTCGCAGCAGCTGCTGCAGCGCGCCGACCGGCAGGGCCGCGTGGCGGCGCTCGAGATTCTCGTGAACACGCCGGCTGCCTCCAACCTCATACGCCAGGGCAAGCTCGACCAGCTCGAGAACACCATGCAGGCCGGCGGGCAGTTCGGCATGCGCACCATGGACACCGCGATCCAACAGTTACTGGATCAGCGCCAGATCACCGGCAAGGAGGCCTACAAGAAGGCCATCAACAAGGTGAAGTTCGAGGACTTGAAGGATTCCGGCTGACGCGCCGACGTCGGCAGGACGCCGATGAGGCTGTAGACTAGCGCGGATGCCCCGCAAGATCTTCGTTACCACCGCGCTGCCGTACGCCAATGGCCCGTTCCACATCGGGCACATCATGGAGTACATCCAGGCCGACATCTGGGTCCGCTTCCAGAGAATGCAGGGACATGAGCTGCACTTCGTCTGCGCCGAGGACGCGCACGGGGCGCCGATCATGCTCAAGGCGCAGAGCGAGGGCATCAGCCCGCAGCAGCTCATCGCGCGCATTGCGGCCGGCCGGCCTCGCTATCTGCAGGGCTTTCACATCAGCTTCGATCACTGGCATTCGACCGACTCGCCGGAGAACACGCGCCTGTCGCAGGACGTGTACGCGCGGCTCAAGTCGGCCGGCCTCGTCTACCGCAAGGCGGTCGAGCAGTTCTACGACCCGGTGAAGGGCATGTTCCTGCCGGACCGTTACATCAAGGGGGAATGCCCGAACTGCCACTCGCAGGATCAGTATGGCGATGCCTGCGAAGTGTGCAGCACGGTGTACGCGCCGACCGATCTCATCAACCCATATTCAGCGCTCAGCGGCGCGCGGCCGGTGCTGAAAGCCTCCGAGCACTTCTTCTTCCGGCTCTCCGATCCGCAGTGCGTGGCGTTCCTCGAACAGTGGCTCGACACGCCCGGCAGGTTGCAGCCGCAGGTCGCCAACAAGGCGCGCGAGTGGCTCGCGGGCCGCGGTGAGCTGCGCTTGAGCGACTGGGACATCTCGCGCGATGCGCCCTATTTCGGCATCCCGATTCCCGATGCGCCCGGGAAATACTTCTACGTCTGGCTCGATGCGCCCATCGGTTATCTCGCCGCGCTGCAGAGCTATTTCGCCCTCGGCAAGGCGCTTGCCAACGGCGAGCCGCGCAGCTTCGAGCAATTCCTGGCGGCCGCCGACACCGAGCAGATCCACTTCATCGGCAAGGACATCATCTACTTCCACACGCTGTTCTGGCCGGCGATGCTGCGGTTTGCGGGCCCGCCCTACCGGGTCCCGGACCACGTGTACGTTCACGGCTTCATCACCGTCTCGGGCGAGAAGATGTCGAAGTCGCGCGGCACCGGCATCAGCCCGCTGCGCTATCTCGACATCGGCATGAACCCCGAGTGGCTGCGCTACTACATTGCGGCCAGGCTCAACGCGAGCGTCGAGGATCTCGACTTCAACCCCGAGGACTTCGTGGCGCGCGTCAACAGCGATCTGATCGGCAAGTACGTCAACATCGCCAGCCGCGCCGCCAGTTTCATTACACGCCACTTCCACGGCGCGCTGCGTTACTCACAGGACATGGCTGAGCTCACCGAGGCGGTGCGTGCTACCGCCGCGACGGTGCGCGACGATTACGAGGGGCGCGAGTTCGGCAAGGCCATGCGCGACTGCATGGCGTTCGCGGACTGGATCAACCAGTACTTCGACGCCAACCAGCCGTGGGTGCTCGCCAAGGATCCGGCCAAGGCTGCGCATCTGCAGGAGGTGTGCTCACGCGCGTTGTGCGGCTTCAAGCTCCTGTCGGTACTGCTGGCGCCGGTCATGCCGCAGCTCGCCGAGCGGGTCGCCAGGGAGCTGTTCGGGCTCGGGCGCGCGTTCCGCTGGAGCGATGCGCAGGTGCTGCCCGAGCGCATCAATCCCTACCAGCACCTGATGACGCGGGTGGATCCGAAGCAGCTGGACGCGCTGTTCGAGGCCGACGCCGCACCGGCCGCGCCGGCACCCGAGGGCGGGCCGGCTGCGGCCGTCTCGGGCGCCGCCGCTACCCTTTCGCTCGATGAGTTCAAGCGGGTCGATCTGCGCGTGGCGCGCATAGTCAATGCGGAGGCCGTCGCCGGGGCCGACAAGCTGCTCAAGCTCACGCTCGATCTGGGCTCGGAGACGCGCACGGTATTTGCCGGCATCAAGTCGGCCTACGATCCGCAGGCGCTCAAGGGTCGTCTCACGGTCATGGTTGCAAACCTGGCGCCGCGCCGGATGAAGTTCGGGGTCTCCGAAGGCATGGTGCTCGCGGCCAGCGGGGAGCCGCCCGGCCTCTACCTGCTGTCGCCCGATTCCGGGGCGACTCCCGGAATGCGGATCACCTGAGGGCATAGGTTCCATCGGGCCAGGCGCATGGTCACCGCGGACGACATCGATGCCCTGCTGCCGCAGACGCAGTGCACGCGCTGCGGTCACAGCGGCTGTCGCCCGTACGCCGACGCCCTGCTGGCAGGAAGCGCGCAAATCAACCAGTGTCCGCCGGGCGGCGCGGCCACCATCGGCGCGCTCGCCGCCCTGCTGCGGCGGCCGGCGTTGCCCCTGAATCCGGCCAACGGCCTCGAGGGTCCGCCGCTGGTGGCCCAGATCGACGAAGACGCCTGCATCGGCTGCGCCAGGTGTCTGCCGCCATGCCCGGTCGACGCCATCGTCGGCGCCCACCAACAGATGCATACCGTGCTGGTCGCGCTGTGTACCGGGTGTGAGCTGTGCGTCGCGCCATGCCCGGTCGACTGCATCACGATGGTGCCGCGGGCGAGCCTGGCAGACACGCCGCCCGCCCCCACGGCTCACGACAACCGGGAGCGGTGCGGCGTTCACAACGCGCGCATCGCCGGGCGTGCGCGCGAGCGCGACGCGCTGCTCACGGCTCGCAAGCAGGCCGCCGGCGCAGCGGCGGCCAAGGGCGCCCGTCCCGTGGGGGGCGTATGATTCGCAGCGGCTGCCAGCAAGCGTCCATCCGCAATGTCAAAGAGGATCAACCGCGATGCCGGCACTGCGAATCACCCGGGAATGCTCGTTGTTGGGTGTCTGGTGAGCCCGGGGCTTGCCGCGGCAGAGGACCGGGCGGTCAGCTTGCCGCACACGATGCAGGCGGCCGCGATCGATCGCGCTGGCGGCCCGGAGGTCATCACCCTGCACACGCTGCCGGTGCCGAAGCCCGCCGCGGATGAAGTGCTGATCGCCGTGCACACCGCCGGTGTTGCGATCTGGGACGTGGGCCTGCGGCGGCATCCGCAAAGCATCAAGCATTCCGCCTTTCCGCTGGTGCTCGGAACCGATGGCGCCGGCATCGTCGCCGCGGTGGGTGCGAAGGTGCAGGGATTCAAGGTCGGCGAGCAGGTCTACTCGTACAGCTGGGACAATCCCCACGGAGGCTTCTACGCGCAATACGTCGCGGTGCCGGCGGAGCGCGCCGGGCATTTGCCGCGCGGCATCAGCCTGCGTGAGGCCGGGGCGATCGCCACCACCGGACTCACTGCAATCCAGGGAATCGACGACGCGCTGCACCTCAAGGCCGGCCAGACGCTCATCATTCACGGCGCTTCCGGTGGTGTCGGAAGTCTCGCGCTGCAGTTCGCGAAGCTGCGCGGCGTCAGAGTCCTTGCCACGGCTTCCGGCGAGGACGGACTCGCCCTGGTGAAGCGCCTGGGGGCCGATGCGGTCGCAGACGGCCGCCACGGCGACATCGCCGGCGCCGCCCATCAGCTCGCCCCCGCGGGGGTCGATGCCGTGCTGGCGCTCGCGGGCGGGGACACACTCGAGCGTTGCATTGACGCGCTGCGACCCGGGGGGCAGGTGGCGTTTCCCTACGGAGTCGAGCCCGAACCGAAGGGGCGCGCCGGCGTCGCGGTCATCCGCTACAACGCCATCCCGGGGTCGCAGGAGTTCGAGCGCCTCAACCGTGCCATCGAGGCGGTGAAGCTCGAGGTGCCGATCGCCGCGGAGTTCCCGCTGGCGCAAGCCGCCAAGGCGCAGGAACGCGTGGAGGCCGGTCACATCCTCGGCAAGATCGTGTTGCAGATCCGCTGACGCACACGTGCACCCCGCCACGCGCACGGCCATCTATCGGCGGCTCCGGGCCGCGAATCCCGCGCCCACCACCGAGCTCGAGCACGGCTCACCGTTCGAGCTGCTGGTCGCCGTCATGCTCTCGGCGCACACCACCGACAAGAGCGTCAATGCGGCGACCCGCGAGCTGTTCCCGGTTGCCAACACGCCCGCCGCGATCCTCGGGCTCGGAGTCGAGGGCCTGAAGCCCTACATCAGGAGCGTAGGCCTGTACAACACCAAGGCCAAGAACCTAATCGGCCTGTGCCGGCAGCTGCTCGAGCAGCACGGCGGCGAACTGCCGGCCGACCGCGCCTCGCTCGAGGCGCTGCCCGGTGTCGGGCGCAAGACCGCCAGCATCATTCTCAACATGGTGTTCGGCGAGGTCGAGATCGCCGTCGACACTCACATCTTCCGCGTCGCCAATCGCACCGGACTTGCGCCGGGCAGGACGCCACGCGAAGTCGAAACCGCGCTCCTCGTCAACACGCCGCTGCAGTTCCGCAAGGACGCACACCACTGGTTGCTGCTGCACGGCCGTTACGTGTGCACGGCGCGCTCACCGGGCTGCCCCGCGTGCCTGATCCGCGATCTGTGCGAGTACCCTCACAAGACGCCGGCACGCGCGCCGCGGCCGGCGCCGCGGCGTTTGCAGCGTGCGCTGCTGGCGGGCCGCGAGCTCGCCCGCAAGCGGCGCCAGCGCACCAGCGCGTGACGAGACGGGCAGGCGTACCGGCAGCGCCTGCGACGCTTGCAGCAGACATCACCTCTTCGGCAGATACAGATCGGTCAGCGTGCCCGCGACTGCCTCGGCCGCGCCGGCGACCGTCTCGGTGAGCGTGGGATGCGGATGAATCGTGAGCCCGATGTCGGCGGCGTCGCAACCGGCTTCCACCGCCAGCGCGATCTCGCTGATCAGCTCGCCGGCGTTGCTGCCCACGATGCCGCCGCCCAGCACGCGGTGATTGTCCGGATCGAACAGCAGCTTGGTGAAACCCTCATCGCGGCCGAGCGAGAGTGAGCGGCCGTTCGCCACCCAGGGGAAGGCGCCCTTCCTGAACGCGGTGCCGTTGGCGCGCGCCTCGCTCTCGGTGAGGCCCACCCAGGCAATCTCCGGATCGGTGTAGGCCACCGAGGGGATCACGCGCCAATCTGCCGCGCGCTTGTGGCCGGCGGCGACTTCAGCGGCCACCTTGCCCTCGTGCATGGCCTTGTGAGCCAGCAGCGGCGGCGCGGCGATGTCGCCGATGGCGAAAATGTGCGGCACGTTGGTGCGCATCTGCCGGTCGACCGGGATGAAGCCGCGTTCCGAGACCTTCACGCCCGCCAGTTCCACGCCCAGCGTGTTGCCGTTCGGCACGCGGCCGACCGCCACCAGCACGCGCTCGAATGTCTGTGGGGCCGGCGCCTTCTCGCCCGCGAAACTCACGCGCAGCCCCGCGGACTCGGGCTCGATGCCCGCCACGCTGGTGCCCAGCAGGATCTGCTGGTAGCGCGCGCGAATGCGCCGCTCGAGCGGACGCACCAGATCCGGGTCGCATCCGGGCATGAGCTGCGCAGCGAGCTCCACCACGCTCACGCGACTGCCCAGCGCGTCGAACACGCAGGCCATTTCCAGCCCGATGATGCCGCCGCCCACCACCAGCAGACCGCCCGAGAACTCCGGCAGCTCGAGCGCATCGGTGGAGTCGAGAATTCGCGGATCCTGCGGCAATCCCGGCAGGCGCACCGGTTCGGAACCCGCGGCAATGATGCATTGATCGAAGCGGATACGTTGCGAGCCGCTCGCGCCCATCACCTCGAGCACGTTGGCGCTCACGAAGCGACCGACACCGCGCACCACCTCGACCTTGCGCTGCTTCACCAGGACCTTGAGCCCCCCGGTCAGCTTTGCGACGACTGAACTCTTCCAGGCGCGCAGCCGCGGCAGATCAATCCGCGGCGCGCCGAAGCCGATGCCGCGCCCGGCCATCTCGTGCGCATCCTCGATGACTCTCGCCGCGTGCAGCAACGCCTTGGAGGGGATGCAGCCGACGTTCAGGCACACGCCCCCCAGTTCCTGCCAGCGCTCCACCAGGGTCACCTTGAGCCCGAGGTCCGCCGCCCTGAAGGCTGCGGTGTAGCCACCGGGTCCGGCGCCCAGCACCAGCAATTGCGTGCTGCGGTTGAATTCCTGCGCGGCGCGATCGCCGGCGCCGGCTCCCGCGGACGGCATGCGCACGGTGTCGCCGGCACTTTCCGGGCGCGTCGCCGGCGCCGCGGAGGCAGCCGGTGCGCCCGTAGCCATTTCCACGCGCGCGATCAGCGAGCCCTTCGACACCTTGTCGCCGCGTCTGAGCAGCACTTCGGCGATGGTCCCCGCCGCGGTCGCGGGCACGTCCATCGAAGCTTTGTCGGTCTCGAGCGTGACCAGCGGGGAATCGATGTCGACGACGTCGCCGGGCTTCACCAGCACGTCCACCACGGCCACGTCGCTGAAGTTGCCGATATCGGGAATCAGCAGATCCACGCGGCTCACAGCACCGCCTCGAGCAGTCCGCGCGCTTCGGCGAGCGCCTGAGCGAGCCAGGTCGTGAAGCGCGCGGCCATCGCCCCGTCGATCACGCGATGATCGTACGACAGCGACAGCGGCAGCATCAGGCGCGGCACGAAGCCGCCGTCGCGATACACCGGCTGCAGGCTCGCGCGCGACACGCCGAGAATCGCGACCTCGGGTGCGTTGATGATGGGCGTGAAGGCGGTGCCGCCGATGCCGCCCAGACTGGAGATCGTGAAACAACCGCCCTGCATCTCGGTTGGCGCCAGCTTGCCGGCGCGCGCCTTTTCCGACAGCTGGGCGAGCTGGCGCGCGAGCTCGTAGACGTCCTTACGGCCGGCGTCGCGCACCACCGGCACCACGAGCCCGTTGGGCGTATCGGCGGCGAAACCCAGGTGCAGGTACTTGCGCACGATCAGGTTGGCGCCACCGGCATCGAGGGAGGCGTTGAAGCGCGGGAATTCCTGCAGCGCCTTCACGCACGCGCGCATGATGAAGGCGAGCGGGGTGAGCTTGACGCCAGCCGCCAGCGCCTTGTCCTTGAGGCCGGCGCGCAGCTGTTCCAGATCCGTGATATCCGCCAGGTCGAACTGCGTCACGTGCGGAACGCTCACCCAGCTCTGCAGCAGGCGCGGCCCCGAGATCCGCTGGATGCGCGACAGGGGTTCGATCGTCGTGGGTCCGAACTGCGTGAAGTCGGCCGCCGCAAGCGCCGGCAGTGCCGGGCGCGCCGTGTCTGTGCCGCCGGCGAGCGCGCTCTTGACGAACGCCTTGACGTCATCGTGAGTGATCCGGCCCTTGAAGCCCTGCCCTGTTACCCGGGAGAGGTCCACGCCGAGCTCGCGCGCGAACTTGCGCACCGAGGGCCCGGCGTGAGCGCGCGAGAACCCGGGCTCGTCGATGGGCGCGAGATCGCTGCGATACGAGGTCGGGACACCCAGCAGGGACCTTGGAGTCAGTGTCGCGCCGGGCAGTGCGGCCGGCCGCGCCGGCGCGGATGGCGCCTGCGCCGCAAGCGGCTCGGGCGGAGCGGCGGGCGCCGCCGCGGCAGGCGGCGGGCTCGCTGCTTGCGGTGCAGCGGCAGCTCGGGCCGGCGCCGCGTCCGCCTGCGCCCCATCCGCCTTCAGGGTGGCGAGCAGATCGCCGCTATTGACCTTGCCGCCCTTGGTGGTGTGAATCCTCTCGACGACTCCGCTCGCCGTCGAGGGCACATCCATGGCGGCCTTGTCGGACTCGAGCGTGACGAGCGGTGTGTCGACGGCGATGCTGTCCCCGGGCTTTACCATGACGTCGATCACGGCGACATCCTTGAAGTTGCCCAGGTCGGGGACGCGCACTTGCACGAGGCCCCCTGCCGCGTTCATGGCGCCGCCCTCAAACCTTCCAGGGAACCGGCTTGGCCGGATCGACGCCCAGCGCCTTGATCGCGCGGTTCACGGTGTCCTGGTCGACGCGCGCATCGTCCGCGAGCGCCTTGAGCGCGGCGACGGCGATGTAATTGCGGTCGACCTCGAAGTGCCGCCGCAACGCCGCGCGCGAATCGGAGCGGCCGAAACCGTCGGTGCCGAGCGTCACGTAACGCCCGCCCACCCATTGGCGGATCTGGTCGGGTACGGTGCGCACGTAATCGGTCGCCGCCACCACCGGGCCCTCGCGTCCCTGCAGCATCTGCCGCACGTACGGCACGCGTGCGGGCTCGCCCGGATGCAGCAGGTTCCAGCGTTCGCACTCGAGCGCCTCGCGGCGCAGCTCGCCGAAGCTCGTGACCGACAGCACATCCGCGGGGATGCCGTAGTCATCCTCGAGAATCTTCGCCGCCGCGAGACACTCGCGCAGGATCGTGCCGGAACCCAGCAGCGTCGCGCGCACCTTGCCGCGGCCGCCGATCTGCAGCAGGTAGCCGCCGCTCAGGATCCCGGCCTCCACGCCCGGCGGCATCGCCGGCTGCACGTAGTTCTCGTTCATCACGGTGATGTAATAGAAGATGTTCTCCTGCTCGGCGAACATGCGGCGCAGCCCGTCGTGAATGATGACGGCGAGCTCATAGGCGAAGGCCGGATCGTAGGCGACGCAATTCGGCACGGTACTCGCGAGCAGCTGGCTATGACCGTCCTGATGCTGCAGGCCTTCCCCGGCGAGCGTGGTGCGCCCCGCGGTCGCTCCGAGAAGGAAGCCGCGCGCCTGCATGTCGCCGGCCGCCCAGATGAAATCCCCGACGCGCTGGAAGCCGAACATCGAGTAGAAAATGTAGAACGGCACCATGTTGATGCCGTGATTGCTGTAGGCGGTGCCGGCGGCGATCCACGAGCACAGCGATCCCGCCTCGTTGATGCCCTCCTCGAGCATCTGGCCCTTCTTGTCCTCGCGGTAAGACATGAGCGTCTCCGCGTCCTGCGGCGTGTACAGCTGACCGACAGAGGAGTAAATGCCGATCTGGCGGAACAATCCTTCCATGCCGAAGGTGCGCGCCTCATCCGGGACGATCGGTACGACGTTGCGGCCGATGTTCTTGTCCTTGAGAAGGATGGTGAGCGCGCGCACGAAGGCCATGGTGGTCGAGATCTCGCGCTCGCCGGTCCCCGCGAGGAGCGAGGCGAACGCCTCGAGCGGCGGGATGACGAGCGGCGCGGCCGAGCGGCGCCGCACCGGCAGGAAGCCGCCGAGGGCGCTGCGCTTCTCCATGAGATAACGCGCCTCGTCCGAACCCTCGTCGGGCCTGCGGAACGGCAGAGCGGCGAGATCGCCGTCCGAGACCGGGATGTTGAAGCGGTCGCGGAAGGCGCGCAGGTCCTCGTCGGAGAGTTTCTTCTGCTGGTGCGCGACCATCTGTCCCTCGCCGCCCTTGCCGAGACCGAAGCCCTTGACGGTCTTCGCGAGGATCACGGTCGGCTGGCCCTGGTGGCTCATCGCGGCGGCGTAGGCCGCGTACACCTTCAGCGGGTCGTGTCCGCCGCGGTTCAGGCGCCAGATCTCCTCGTCGGACATGTTGGCGACCATCGCCTTGAGCTCGGGGTATTTGCCGAAGAAGTGCTCGCGCGTGTACGCCCCGCCCTTGGCCTTGAAATTCTGGTACTCGCCGTCGACGCACTCCTCCATCACGCGGCGCAGTAAGCCGCTGGTGTCGCGCGCGAGGAGCGGATCCCAGCGCGAACCCCACAACACCTTGATGACGTTCCAGCCGGCGCCGAGGAAGGCGGCCTCGAGCTCCTGGATGATCTTGCCGTTGCCGCGCACCGGGCCGTCGAGCCGCTGCAGGTTGCAATTGATGACGAAGATGAGGTTGTCGAGGCCCTCGCGCACCGGCATGGTGAGCGCGCCCATCGACTCCGGCTCATCCATCTCGCCGTCGCCGAGGAAGGCCCACACCTTCTGATCCGAGGGCTTCACCAGCCCGCGGTGCTCCAGGTAGCGGGTAAAGCGCGCCTGGAAAATCGCCGTCATGGGACCTAAGCCCATGGACACCGTCGGGAACTGCCAGAAGTCAGGCATCAGCCACGGATGCGGATAGGACGACAGCCCGGTCCCGGGGCCGCCCGCCTCCTGGCGGAAGTGGCGCAGCTGCTCCTCGGTGAGGCGCCCTTCGAGGTAGGCGCGCGCGTAGATGCCCGGCGAGGAATGCCCCTGTATGAACACCATGTCGCCCGGATGGCGTTCCGAGGGCGCGCGCCAGACGTGGTTGAAGCCGACCTCGTACAGCGTCGCGGACGAAGCGTAGCTCGACAGGTGCCCGCCGTACTCGGAGGACTTTTTATTGGCCTGCAGCACCATCGCCAGCGCGTTCCAACGGATGTAGGCCTCGATGCGCCGCTCGAGCGCACGGTTGCCCGGGTACTCCGGCTCGCGCCCGGTGGTAATGCTGTTGACGTAGGCGGTGTTGGGCTTGAACGGCAGGTATGCGCCGCTGCGACGCGTGTAGTCGATGAGCCGCTCGAGCAGGAAATGCGCGCGTTCCGGGCCGTGAGTCTTGAGCACCGAATCGATCGATTCGAGCCACTCCCGCGTCTCGACGGGATCCAGGTCTTCCAGCTTCGGTGATTCGGTCATGCGATTCGGTCGCGGAGGCGGCCGCGCGCGTGTTGTGCCGGCTCGCGATAGAATGAGTAATGATGGCGAGCAGCGACAGGTAAAGCAAGTGAGTGCCAGGGCTCCCGGCGCCCGCGGCGGCGCTCTCCCGCCGCGCGCACACCTGGACGCGCGGGCATGAGCACGCTCGTCATGCGCCGCCCGGACGACTGGCATCTGCACCTGCGCGATGGCGCAGCCCTGCACGCCGTGCTGCCGTTCACTGCGGCGCGCTTCGCGCGCGCCATGGTGATGCCGAACCTGACACCTCCGCTCACGACCACCGAGGCTGCGCTCGCCTACCGCCGCCGCATCCTGGCGGCGTTGCCGGCCGGGGTGAAATTCGAGCCGTTGATGACGCTGTATCTGACCGACACCACGCCCGCGGCCGAGGTGGAACGAGCCCGGGCGAGCGGCTGCGTGCTGGGCTGCAAGCTCTATCCCGCCGGCGCCACCACGCATGCGGAGGCGGGAGTCACCGACGTGCGGCGCATCGACGCGGTGCTCGCGCGCATGGCCGAGCTCGGCATGGTGCTGCAGGTGCACGGCGAGGTCACTGACCCCGCGGTCGATGTGTTCGACCGTGAAGCGTCTTTCATCGAGGCGGTGCTCGCGCCGCTCACCGAGCGCCACCGCCAGTTGCGCAT
>WNGC01002166.1_pt1 | contig 13135 bp, 10 predicted proteins | sample 5400051 | NCBI WGS metagenome assembly WNGC01 (sample SAMN13153368, study PRJNA577476) | soil metagenome | isolation source: 20 cm soil or saprolite under grassland replicate 2 | place: USA:California | collected 2016-06-15 | reverse complement strand
GCGCAGGGGGCCGATGTGCTGCTCGCCGGGGCGCAGGCGCCGCGCGCCACGCTGCTGCCCACGGAGGCTGCGCACCCGGTGATCGAGCCGCTGCTCCTCGTGCAGAGCTTCTACCGTATGGTCAACGCCCTCGCGCTGGCGCGCGGCGGCGATCCGGACCATCCGCCGCACCTCTCCAAGGTGACCGAGACCCTCTGATGAGCGTTGCCCTGGTCAACGGCCGGGTGTTGCGCAAGGACCGGCTCACGCAGGGCCGGTGCGTGCTCATCGAGAACGGCCGCATACTCGATATCGTCGCCCCCTCGGACCGGCGCGCGCGGCGCGCGGAGAGGTACGATCTCGGCGGCCAGCTGCTGCTGCCCGGCTTCATCGACTCGCAGGTCAACGGCGGCGGCGGCGTGCTCTTCAACGATGCCCCGACCGTCGAGACGATCCGCGCCATCGGCCGCGCCCACCGCCGCTTCGGCACCACCGGATTCCTTCCGACCCTCATCAGCGCCGACCTCGACGTCGTGGCGCGCGCCATCGCCGCGGTGCGCAGCGCCCTCGAGGCCGGCGTGCCGGGCGTGCTCGGGATTCACATCGAGGGCCCGTTCCTCAACGTAGCGCGCAAGGGCGTGCACGACCCGGCGAAGCTGCGCGACCTCGACGCGAGCGCGCTCGGGCTCCTCACCTCGCTCACGGGCGGCCGCACGCTCGTGACGCTCGCCCCGGAAGTGACTACGCCGCAGATCATCGAGAAACTCGTCGCGCGCGGGGTCGTGGTCTCCGCCGGCCACACCAACGCGACCTATGCGGAGATCGGCACGGCTCTGCGTCACGGCCTGCGCGGCTTCACCCACCTCTTCAACGCCATGTCGCAGCTCACCGGTCGCGAGCCCGGCGCGGTGGGCGCCGCACTCGAAGATCCATCGAGCTGGTGCGGCATCATCGTCGACGGCGAGCACACGGACCCCGTGGTGCTGCGCATCGCGCTGCGCTGCAAGCCTCACGACCGCTTCATGCTGGTCACCGACGCCATGCCGAGCGTCGGCACCGACAATGGCTCCTTCGAGCTGCAGGGGCGGCGAATCACCGTCAACGGCTACGCCTGCTTCGACGAAGACGGCCGGCTCGCCGGCTCCAACATCGCATCGCCCCGGGGCTCAAGGCGAACCTGGTACTCGCCGACGAGAAGCTCGACGTGCTCGAGACCTGGATCGACGGGCGCTCATCGAAGGACGGCGACGGCCGCTGAAGCGGCGATCACCGTTCCGTCGGCGGCGAGGTCTGGAGCGCGGCCGCCGCCGGCAGCCGCGCGTAACGTGCGGTTTCCCGGGTCAGGGCAGACGCGCGCTTCGCTCCCATACCGCTAAAGGCGTACGCTGCGCCAACCCGTTAGGGCCTCGCGCTGCTTCCGCCGGGCGTGCCAATCTCTCGCCACTCGCCGGAGGGACATCATGATCGACCTTTATTACTGGACCACGCCGAATGGACACAAGATCACGATGTTCCTCGAGGAGACGGGGCTCGCCTATCGGATCATCCCGGTGAACATCAATACCGGCGCTCAATTCGATCCCAAGTTCCTCGCCCTCTCCCCCAATAACCGCATCCCCGCGATCGTCGATCACGATCCCAAGGGCGGCGGCGCGGCGCTCTCGGTATTCGAGTCGGGCGCGATCCTGCTCTACCTCGCCGAAAAGACCGGGCAGCTGCTGCCGTCCGACCTGCGCGGGCGCTACGAGGTGATCCAGTGGCTGTTCTGGCAGATGGCGGGACTCGGCCCGATGGCCGGTCAGAACCATCACTTCACCCGCTACGCGCCCGAGCCGATCCCCTACGCGATCGAGCGCTACGTGAAGGAAACCAATCGGCTCTACGGAGTGCTGAACAAGCGCCTGGCCGACCGGACGTTCATCGGCGGCGAGTACTCGATCGCGGATATCGCGGCCTACCCCTGGATCGTGCCCTACGAGACGCAGCGGCAGAAGCTCGAGGATTTCCCGCACTTGAAGCGCTGGTTCGAGGCCATTCGCGACCGGCCCGCCACGCACCGCGCCTACGAGAAAGCCAAGTCCGTGAATCCCGCGTTCGGCAGTCCGGCGCCTCTCACCGAGGAGACGAGGCGCGTGCTCTTCGGCCAGACTGCGCGCTGACGAGCCTCAGGCGATGTCGCGCGCCGGGCCCCCAAGCGCAGCCCTCGCCGCCGCCGCGGCGATCGTGTTTCTGGCTCTCGGCGCGCTGCTCGGACTCGCCGCGGGCCGTAGCAGCGGTATCACCGTCGGCGACGTCGCCGTGCAGATCGAGCTCGACCGCGACGCGTTCAGTGGCGGCGCGGATCCGATCGAGAGCTGGATTCGCCGCTCCGCCTCCATCGTGGCCGGGTACTACGGCCATTTCCCGGTCGCCCGCCTCACGGTGCGGGTGATGGCCGAGCGCGGCGATGGGGTGCACGGCGGCAAGAGCTTTGCCAATCCCGAGGCCTACATTCAGGTGCGCCTCGGACAAGATGTGACCGAGGCGCAGCTGCTCTCCGACTGGGTGCTGGTGCATGAGATGGCCCACCTCGCACTGCCCGATACGGGCGAAGCGCACGCCTGGCTCTCCGAGGGGCTTGCGACCTACGTCGAGGGCGTGGCGCGCGTTCAGGCCGGTAACCGCAGTGAAGCGGACGTGTGGGCGGAGGAGATGCGCCAGATGCCCCGGGGCCTGCCCGAGTCGGGCGACCGCGGTCTCGACCGCACCCATACCTGGGCACGCACCTACTGGGGCGGCGCCATGTTCTGCCTGCTGGCGGACGTCGACATTCACCGGCAGTCGCACAACCGCTTCGGGTTGCAGGATGCGCTGCGCGCCATCGTGCGTGAGAGCGGCGGGCTGGCCGCGGACTGGCCGATCGAGCGGGTGCTGCTTACCGGGGATCATGCGGTCGGCACGACGACACTCGAGGATCTCTATGCGAGGCTGAAGGACTCACCCGTCACGCCCGACCTCATGGGGCTGTGGCGGGAGCTTGGTATCGAGTCCGAAGACTCGTCGGTGCGTCTCTCAGACAGCGCGCCGCTGGCGGACGTGCGGCGCGCCATCATGCGGGCGCGCTAGAGAGGGCGCGCCGACCGTCGCGGGAGCCTCGCTCGGCTCCGGCGAGAAGAACCCCGTCAGCACCGCGGCCTTTGCAGGTACGGCCACAATTCGACACATCGAGAACGCACGCGTGCGTTGCCAGGTCAAAGCGCTTGAGACATCATCCCTGGAAGGCCTGCACAGGGACTTGCACATGAACCGGAAGAGCCTCTCGCTTGGCGTCCCGATCGCGGTCCTCGCCTGCGTCCTGGCCGGCTGCTCGGTGAAAACCGACGTGTCGGTGACCGGGAACAGCCCCGCGCTCTACTCGCACGTCTGGATCACCGCGCAGGAGGTGTGGTTCAACACGAGCGCGAACGCCGGTCCTGACGACGGCGGCTGGGTCAAGTTCCCGCTCTCGACGCCGGCGACGGTGGACCTGGTCACCGACTCCGGCGGCAACCTCGGCAGCCTCGTCACGGGCCTCAAGCTCGCTGCCGGAAATTATTCGCAGGTGCGGCTGATTCCGGTGGACGCTGCCGCGGACCTGACTTCTTCCGCACAGACCGCGGGCGCGATCTACAACGCGGAAGCGGACTACGTCGGCAGCGGCAGCACGCCGCAACAACTGCCTCTCGAGCTCCTCAGTCCCGACCAAGGCATCGGTATCCAGGGCTCGCTCTCCGTGCCGATCGGAAACATCGGCGCAGCGTTGAGCGGCACCACGACGCCGACGAGCTCGACCCCAAGCACCACGGCGTCGGCCACGAGCTCGAGCACGACGACCGCCTCCTTCGCGCTCGACTTCGACGGAGCACGCGACCTCACGCTCTTCACCTACGGCGGAGCGAGCAGCCCGAACGGCATCCTGCTGAGCTCGCACGCCAGCGCCTACGATCTCTCCCAGGTCGGGGGAATCTCCGGGCAGCTGACGCTCACCAACCTCACCGGCGTCAACGGCAGCGCACTGCCCGCCATCCAGGTGAGCGCGGAAGTCTTGAGCGCCGATGCAAAGCGTCACGTGGTGGTGAGCAGCACGCCGGTGCACGCCGACGGGAGCTTCCTGCTCTACCCGCTCGCCACCAGCTCCTCCAACCCTCCCACGTACGATGTGGTCATCCACGGCGCAGGGATAGCGACCATCATCATCAAGGCCGTGCAGGTGAGCCCTGCGAGCAGCAGCACGAGCTCGACGACGAGCGGCTCGACCAGCACTACCGGCTCGAGCGCGACCAATACGGTCTCGGTGGGCACGCTGATCCCCCGCTCGGCGAGCTCTTACACGGTGAACTTGGGCAACGCCAGCGGGCCGGCGCTCCCCGCAGGAGCCTGGGTCGCTTTCTACCAGACTCTGGCGGCTCAAGGCGAAGCCCCCTACGTCATCGAAGCGAGCCCCATCGATCCCTTCAATCAGAACCTTGCGAACGCGGAGAGCTTGTCGACCGGGACCATCGATTCGGGCACGTACAACGCGAGCGGCGCAACCGTAACCCTGGTGAGCGCTGCGCCCGTGCAAAAGGCGGGAGGCTATGTGGTCGCGGCGAGTGCCCCAGGGTACGAGGACGGACCGCTTACGACCTCCGTAGCGGCGCCGCAGTCGGGCACCACGGCGCTGCCGGTCACGCTGCCGGCACTGGCGCTCGCAGCGGGCAACAGCCCCGGCTCGATTTCCGTCAGCATCACGCAGGCGACCGGCCGCACGTACGATCGCGGCGAGCTGCTATTGGCCCACGACGGGACGCTCATCGCCACCGCGCCGCTCGATGCGGCGCTGGCACAGGGGCCGGGCGCGACGGTCACTGTCAACGGCGTGCCGAGCGGCACGCCGGCCTCTCTTTATTACCTGACGGTGCGCGCCTGGAAGTCGGCCGCCCCGTCCAGCACTCTGCATCGCCAGTCGTATTCCACGGCCATCGATCTGCGCGGCAGCGCGGGTGGCAGCGCCCAGCTGACGATCAACTGACCGGAGCGAAACCGTTACACTATGCGCGCCTTGCGGGGTGGGGGAACGCTTCGCCCGCGGATTGCCTCTAAGCGGGTGCCGCGACGCCCGCGGCCAAGCCGTATCGAAGGGATGTCTCGATGACCGTCGTTCGCACCCGCCGGAGGCCCGCGCGCAGGCTGCCCGCCCTCGCGTGCGCCCTCGTCATGCTCGCGAGCTGCGGCGGCAGCTCCAACACCCCGCTGGGTACGCTGGTCGTGACACTCTCGGGTACCAGCGGTGACTTCGCCAGCTATCGCGTGCAGATCGACTCGATCGCCCTCACCAATACCAATGGCACGGTCTGGACGCTGCCGCCCTGGCTGTCGGGAGTGAGCGAGCTCGCCGACCTGGCGGCTCTCACCGACGGGTCCGAGCTGCTCGTAGCGGACGCCGTGCCGTCCGGAACCTACAAGTCCGCCGCGATCACCCTCGATTACCTCAGCGCGAACGTCTGGGTCAACCTCAACGGACAGGCGGTCAACGCCAGCGTGGTCGATTTAAAAGGGAACCCGCCGACGACCAGCAGCGTCACCGTCACCTTCGATCCCAGCAATCAGCTCACCATCACCTCAAGCAAGTCGTCGCGCCTCGCCGTCGACATCGACCTTGCGGCCTCGAACTCGATCGACACCTCGGGCTCCACGCCGAAAGTGACCGTGCAGCCGTACGCGGTCATGAGGCCCGCGCCCGCAGACGCCACGCCGATGCGCGCGCGGGGACTCCTGGTCATCGTAGAGAGCGCCTCGAACGACTACATCAGCAACACCCGTCCCCTCACCGATCAGTCATCCGCCGTGGGGGCGGTGACCGTGAGCACCGACGCCAACACCTATTTCAATGTCGACGGCACCGCCTACACGGGCGCCTCGGGACTCGCCGCCATGGCCGCCCTCACCACCAACGCGCCGGTCGCAGCCTACGGGACGCTCGGGGATATGTCCGGCGTCACGCCGGGCTTCCACGCGACCGCGGTATACGCCGGCACCAGTCTCGAGACCCTTTCAGACCATGTCACCGGAGTCGTGAGCGCCCGCAGCGGCAACACCCTCACCGTGCACGGCGCGCATCTGTTCGAGCGCCTGGGCGCTGCCTGCGCTGCATATCCCGATGCTTTCTACAACAACGCCACGGTCACGATCGGCAGCGCCACCACCGTGAGCCAGGATGGGGTCATGGCGAGCGGGCTTACTCCGGCCTCGATCTCGGTCGGACAGCAGCTCGATGTCTCCGGCCAGTGCAGCGTCGACAGCGCAGGCAATCTCAGCCTGGACGCGGCCAGGTGCATGGTCGGAGGCACGCCGACACCCTGCCAGGCGCGCCTCGCTTCCTCCCGTATCTGGGGCACCCTGAGCTCCGCGACCGCCGGGAGCGCCGTGCTCGATGTCCTGACGATCGGCAACTTCGCGCCCGCCGGCCTCAACTTCGCCGGCACCGGCACCCCGATGGCCGACCCGGCGGCCTACGCGATCAACACGGGCACGCTCGATGAGAGCGGGGTCGCCGCCGCGCACCCGCTGCTGCAGGTCGATGGTATCGTCAGCCCCTTCGGGGCTGCACCCCCGGACTTCCGCGCGACCGCCATCGCGCTCGGCACCGCCACCGAGCAGCGCCTCGTGGTCGAATGGGTGAACGGGGGCGCCCCCAGCCCTTTCATCTCCGCGAGCAGCACAGGACTCGTGGTGGACTTGAACAACGCCAATCTCGGCATCATTCACGAGATCCGCACCGGCCCGGCGATGCTGCCGCTCCCGACGAACCTCCTGATCACCACCACCGGCGCGAATCAAACCAACCTCGAGCTGTCGATCGGCAGCACCACGCTCACGAGCGGCATCTCGGTGTTCCATAGCGCCAGCGCCTTCGCCGGTGCGCTCTCTTCCACCTTGAACGGCACCAACAAGATCTACCGGCTGGTCGCGGTCGGGCAATTGAACGCCGCGGCCAACACATTCGTCGCCTCGCGCATCAGCGTGGCGCTCTACGAGTAGCCCGCGCGCTCATGCCCTGGAAGCGGCGTCCATTCAAAAGCCTCAACCTGGCGCGCGCCCTCAATATCGCTCAGCTCCGCGAAATCGCGCGACGGCGGGTACCGGGCTTCGCTTTCGAGTACGTCGAGGGGGGAGCGGAGGATGAGGTCACGCTGCGCGGCAACCGCGAGGCGCTCGAGCGGCTGCGGCTCATCCCGCAGACTCTGATCGACACCTCGGCGCGTCATCAGCGTGTCGCGATCTTCGGGCGCCCCGCCAACGCTCCGCTCATCATCGCCCCCACGGGTCTGAACGGCATGCTCCACCCACAGGGTGACCTCGCGCTCGCGCGCGCGGCGGCCCGCCTCGGCATTCCTTTCACCCTCAGCACGCTCTCGACCACGCGGCTCGAGGAGCTCGCGACCCGTGCCGGCGGGCGGCTCTGGTTGCAGCTCTACGTGCTCAAGGAACGCGCGATCGCACGTGACATCGTCCAGCGCGCCGGAGCGGCCGGCTATGAGGCGCTGGTGTTCACCACCGACGCGAACGTGTTCGGCAACCGGGAGTGGGACCGGCGCAGCTACCGCGCCCCGGGAAGACCCAGCGTGCGCACCGCGCTCGACATGCTGCGCCACCCGCGCTGGCTGTGGCGGACATTCGTCACCCCCGGCATGCCGCGCTTCCGCAATCTCGAGGGCTACCTGCCGCCGTCGGCCACCACGGCACTCGGCGGCGCCACGGTGATCCCCCCGCTCTTCGAGCCGACCATCCAGTGGGACGACATCACGTGGATCAGGCAGCTCTGGCGGGGGCGGCTCCTCATCAAGGGAGTGCTGAGCGTCGGCGACGCCGAGCGCGCCGCGGCGCTTGGGTGCGACGGTATCGTGCTGAGCAATCACGGCGGACGCCAGCTGGATTATTGCGTGGCGCCGATCGAGGTGCTGCCGGACATCCGGCGCGCCGTGGGCCAGCGGCTCACCGTCCTCATCGACAGCGGCTTCCGCCGCGGCACCGACGTCGTCAAAGCGCTCGCGCTCGGTGCCCAGGCGGTGATGATCGGCCGCGCGACGCTCTATGGCCTCGCCGCCGGCGGCGAGCCGGGCGTGGATCGCGCGCTCGCGATGCTGACTACCGAGATCGATCGGGTGCTCGGTCAGCTCGGCTGCAATTCCATCACTGAGCTCGGCCCGCAGCTCCTGCAGGACGCCTGAGCGCGGGCGGAATTGCCGCCGCGCCCCGGCACCCGCGGTGCCGACTCAGCGCTCCGGGGCTTTCAGCAACTCCTCGAGATGCCGCTTCCAGAGCACCGCAACTGTGTGCGAGCCGTGACCCCGGGTGCGCTCGCTGAAGGGGATCACGACCGCCCTCCCGTGCGGCACGCGCTGGATCTCGCGCTCGAGGATTTTGAGCTCGGGCGGATTGATGAGGTCGTCGGCTGAGTTCACCGCTATGAGCGGGGCCTCGATCTTCTCGACCACCGGCCCCGGGTCGTAGTCCTGCGAGGCGCTCACGGCATAAAGGAGGTCGTTGGCGTCGGCCGATTTCATCTGATCGTTGACGTAGGTGTCCAGCGCCTGATCCGCGCGCGCGAGGGTGGGCGCCTCGTCCTGCCGCAGCACCGGGTTGCTGCTGACGAGCCAGAGCATCTCGAGGGCGGTCCTGAGCGAGGGCGGTTCGCTCGAGTACTCGCCCCCCTGCCACGCCGGGTCGTTGCGGATCGCATCGATGATCACCCGCCGCCACGCGCGGTTACGGCCCGAAATCTGCGTCGGCAGGCTGGCGAGCGGCATCAGCGCATCCATGAACTGCGGGTGCTCTTCGCCCCAGGGCCAGGTGTGCATGCCGCCCATCGAGGTACCCATGACGAGGCGCGCGTGACTGACGTGCAGGCCCTCGGTCAGCAGCCGGTACTGCGCTTCGACCATGTCGCGGTAGCCGTAGTGAGGAAAGCGGGCGTGCAGCCCGTCGCTCGGCTTGCTGGAGTGGCCGTGGCCGATGCCGTCGGGGAGCACGATGAAGTATTTCGCGGCATCGAGCAGCTGACCCGCCGCGAAGAGCTCGCCCGCAAATTCCGCTCTCACGAGACTCGCACCGCTCCCTCCGGTGCCGTGCAGGATGAGGACCGCGTTATGCACCACGCCGTGGGCGTCCGCGCGCGGTGTACCGAAGGTGCGATAGTGGATGCGCAGCTCAGGGAGCGACTCGCCGGAGGCGAATCTGAAGTCCTTGAGGAGGAAGTCGCCCTGCACCGGCGGCGGATAGCTCGCCTCCGCTCCGGCCGCAACCTCCCCCGGGAGCGCTCCGGTGGCGGCCGACGCGAGCCAGGCGGCCGCGAGCCCCCTCGCGATGCGCCCTGCCGTGAGGCGCGCGGGGATTCGCCTCCGCCGACTCATGCCTTGCGACTCGTCAGCCACTCCCCGACCACGCGCTCGAGCACCGCGAGCGGCATGGGCGCTGCCGTGAGTCCCACATCGTGGAAGTCCCGAATGTCGAACTTCGCGCCGAGGCGGCGGCGCGCCTCGGCGCGCAGGGCCAGCCAGCGGGTATGCCCCACCTTGTAGCTGCACGCCTGACCCGGCCAGGTGCAGTACCGCTCGACCTCGGTCGTCATGGCTGTCGCGTTCTCGCCGGTCGTCGCGACCATGTAGTCGATCGCCCGCTCCCGGCTCCAGCCCTTGGCGTGCAGCCCGGTATCGACCACGCAGCGCGCGGCGCGGAAGAGCAGCGACTGCAGGAGCCCCAGCCGGCCGAGGGGCTCGGAGTCATAGAGGCCCATCTCATCGCACAGTTGCTCGGCGTAGAGCGCCCAGCCTTCGGTGTTCGCCGAGAAGCCGGCGCCGCCCGCCTTGCGGATCAGCGGGAGCGAGGGCATCTCCAGCACCAGCGCCAGCTGAAAGTGATGCCCGGGCTCGGATTCGTGATAGACCAGCGTCGGCAACTTCCAGCGCGACCATTCGCTGGTATCGCGCAGATTGATGTAGAAGGCTCCGGGGCGCGAGCCGTCGAGCGCCGGAATCTGGTAGTAGCCGCCCGGCGCGCCGGCCTCGGTATAGACCGGCACCCGGCGGATCTCGACGGCCGCCTTCGGCCGGACGTGAAAATACTTCTCGAGGCGAGGCTGGAGCGAAGTGATGAGCCCGTTGCAGTAATCGAGGATCTGCTGCCGCCCCGGATCGGTGTCCGGATAGAGATACTGCGGGTCCCTGGCGAGCGCCTGCATGCGCTCGGATACCGTTCCGCTCTTCTTCCCCTGCGCACCCAGCAGCGTATCCATGCGCGCATCGAGCTCTTTCACCTGATCGAGCCCAAGGGTGTGCACCTGGTCGGCGGTCATATCGGTGGTCGTGCCAAAGCGCAGGGCAACCTGATAGAGCGCCTCACCCTGCGGCAGTCGCCCGACGCCCGCGTCGTGCGCTGCCGCGGATCGCAGCTCGGCGAGCGAGCGCATTTGCCGGTCGAGCGCCGGATAGACCTCGGTGCCGACGATGCGCGAGGCTTCCGCGCCGTAGTCGGTGGTGAGGCCGAGCTTCTGCGCACGCTTCCCGATCGAGGTGGCGAGGATCGAGTCCGCGGGCGCGGTGCTGCGCAGGACTCCCATCTGATCGCGCGTGCGATCGATGAGGAAATCCGGCGGCACGACCTTGAGCCCTGCATCGTGCCGCACCCGCTCCGTTTCCTCGTCGAGCACCGTCGCAAAGGCCCTTAACCGAGCGAGGTAGGCGTCCGCGTCCTCCTTGTTGTCAATGCGATGCTGGCGGTCGAGAAAGGTCGGAACGCTCTGGTAGGAGCCCGTCAGCTGGCTCACCACATAGGGGCGCACCCCGTCGCCGTACTCGAAGGGCCCGGTCCGCGCGGTGGTCTCCAACTGGTACTCGACCGTGTCGTAGTTGACGAGATCCGCCTCCGAGAGCGTGCTGCGATCGAAGGCCCTGAGGCGCTTGAGGCGTGAGGCGTTGTCCTGCTTCGACTCGCGCACCCACTGAAGCGAAGCTTCGGTGAGCTTCGACTTCGCCCACGCGTACTTGCCCTTGTCGAGGCCGAGGATCGTGAGCATGTCGGGATTCTTCTCAAATCGCTCCTCCATGAAGACATCGAACAGCGCGTTGAGCCGCTCGGCAGCCTCGCTCGCGGGCGGCGCGGTGGCACGAGCGGCCCTCCCGAACGAGGAAGCGACGCAGGCGGCGACCAGCGAACCGGCAACGGTGATGAACTCTCGGCGATCGACCACGGGACTCTCCCTGGCGCAACCGAAGCTGTCGGCGCCGGTCCGCCTCCTGCGGACCCGGCGCCGGCACGAGCGTGAAAGCGGCCGCACGCGGCGGCCGCGGTCCGGATCAGGCCGCGAGCGTGCCCTTCTGCTTCGCCGTGTGCGTGGCGATCAGATCCATGAGCCCGGGCGACAGGCAGTCGTACGGCTCGAGCTTCAGCTCCTTCAAGCGCGCGCGCACCTCACCCATGCGCGCCGGCGGGAAGCCCGCCTCGATGATCGACGAGACGAACGCTGCGAACTCCGGGGCCGACCAGCCGCGGTCCTTCGAGAGCTCGGTGTGCACGAAATCGAAGCTGTAGAACGGGTGGTTCTTGTTCTCGATCCGCCCGTACATATGCACGCCGCAGCCGGTGCAGGCGTAGCGCTGGATGGGCGCTTTCTCGTCGACGATCTTGAGCTTGTTGGCGTTCGCGGTGACGCTGAGCTTGTCGCGCCCGATGACCGCGACCACTGAGAACAGCGCCCCCTTGGGCTTCCAGCACTTGGTGCAGCCGCACACGTGGTTGAACGCCGTGTTCCCCTTCAGGCTCACGGTCACGGGTGAGGAGCTGCATTTGCAGGTGAGCGTACCGCCCGCAAAGTCGGTAGCGCCCGCCTTGACGCCGCCATCGACGGCCGGATGTATCGAGATAGCCATGAGGTTCTCCTGATTCGAATTGTGAGCGTCAGTGTAGAGCACCGCGCGCCCCGAAGGCGCGCAGCGTTCTCAGAAGGTGATCACCGAGCGGATCGACTCGCCCTCGTGCATCAGAACGTCGCTGCGGCCCCGCGCACCGCCGCGCGCCGTGCCCTGCGTGCCCGAGAATCACCGGGAACAGGCCCTCCGGATCGGCGCCGGAACGGGTGAATTTGTCCGTGTGGCACACGCCGCTCGCGCGGATCTCGATGAGCACTTCGCCGGCCTGCGGGCCGTCGAGATCGACCGTCACGACTTCGAGCTGCTTTCCGGCGGCGTACGCAACGGCAGCCTTGGTCTTCATGCCAGGTCCCCTCATCAATGCGCAGCGAGCGTGTGAGTCTACGCGCACGCGCCGGGACCGCAAAATCCACGAACGGTCTTGTCAGGACGCCACGGCGCGCGACAATGTGGCCGTAAGCGGGGCATTGGCGCAGAGGCTACCCATGGCAGACACGGTATTCGGCAAGATCGTCCGCGGGGAAATCCCCTGCCACAAGATCTACGAGGACGACAAGGTGCTGGCGTTTCTCGACATCAACCCCTTGAGCGACGGGCACACGCTCGTGGTCTCGAAAGAGCCTGCGGAAACCCTCGATCGCCTTTCGGACGAATCAGCCGCCGCGATCGGGCGGGTGCTGCCGCGCCTGTGCCGCGCGGTCGTCGCCGCCACGGGCGTGAAGGAATACAACGTGCTCGAGAACAACGGCACCGGCGCCCACCAGGCCATTCCACACGTGCACTTCCACATCATCCCCAAGCCCAGTCCGCGCGAGGGACTCGGCATCGGCTGGCCACTGAAGGGACTAGACCCCAAGGCCGGAGCGGCGCTCGCCGGGAAGATCGCCAGCAAGCTAGCCTGAAGGTGCGGCCGCGGCCTCGCCTCGCACCTCGTCGCCCGGGCGGGTGGCCGGGCTCGCGGGATTGCGGCCGCGGGGAAAAACCCCCTGCCGACGCAAACCTTTGATACGCCGGACGCTACCTCTTCTATTGCCGCCCCCGCCATCGGCTTGTAGAATGCGCGCCCTCCTGGTGCGGGGTGGAGCAGTCTGGCAGCTCGTCGGGCTCATAACCCGAAGGTCGCAGGTTCAAATCCTGCCCCCGCTACCACGTTTGAAGTTGTCTATTCCGATGAGATTAGGTGACGTACATGGTCGCTCCCGCCTTGCAAGGCGCTCCTCAGTAAGCGCAGG
>WNGC01002120.1_pt1 | contig 13139 bp, 6 predicted proteins | sample 5400051 | NCBI WGS metagenome assembly WNGC01 (sample SAMN13153368, study PRJNA577476) | soil metagenome | isolation source: 20 cm soil or saprolite under grassland replicate 2 | place: USA:California | collected 2016-06-15 | reverse complement strand
TGAGCGGCACGCCGGCCGGCCCGTTCTCCGCCTGCACTGCGCTGTTCGGTGCGTTGGTGACTCCCTGCTGGTCGCGCAGCCGGTAGGCAGGTGGCGGCACGAAGAGGCTCGCCGAGCTCGCCAGCGTCGCGCCATCGAGCTGTTCGAGCGGCGAAATGTCGTCGAGGATGTAGAAGCCACGCCCGTAGGTCGAGACGACGAGATCGTGGAAGTGCGGCTGCACGGTGAGCCACGACACGGGGGCGTGCGGCAGGTTGGTCTGGAGCGGCAGCCAGCGGGCGCCGTCGTCGAACGTCACGTACAGCCCGTTCTCCGTTCCCGCGAAGAGCAAACCGCGCCGCACCGGATCCTCGCGTACGATGTGCACGAACGAGAGCGGCGAGCGCGGGAACGTCTCCGAAATCTTTCGCCAGCTCTTCCCGAAGTCCGAGGTCTTGAAGATGTACGGATCCAGGTCATCGAGCTCGTGCAGGTCGGCCGCGAGATACGCGGTGCCGGCATCGAAGTGTGAAGGCTCGATGTTCACGATCTTCGCCCAGGGCGAGAGCTTCGGGATGTTGCCCGACACGTCGGTCCAGTGGGCGCCGCCATCCATCGACACATTCACGCGGCCGTCGTTCGACCCGGTCCAGAGGACACCCGCCCGCACGGGCGACTCGGCGAGCGCAAACAAGGTGGCGCCGTCGAATGTGTAGAGGTTATCGGTCGTCACACCACCCGAACTCTGCTGGTGCGTCGTATCGTTGCGGGTGAGATCGGGACTGATCACCTGCCAGCTCGCGCCGCCGTCCTTCGTCACGTGCACGACCTGGCTCCCCACGTACACCTTCGTGTGCTCGTGCGGCGAGATGGCGATGGGAAATGTCCAATTCCAGCGGTACTTCATGTCGGCGGGCCGCCAACCGTAGCCCGCCTCGGGCCAGATGCGGACGTTCCGCGCATGATCGGTCCGAACGTCGTAGACTTCGAGCCCGCCGTCGTAGCAACCCGACCACACCGTGACGTTGTCCACCGTGCCCACGTGACCCCACTGCCCCTCGTTCAACCCGCCCGCGCGACTGCGACTCGGCATCCGGTAGGACGAGCCATCCTGGCGATTGCCGTAGAGGTAGTAGGGCACGCGCGTGTCGGTGTGCACGTGGTACATCTGCGCGATCGGCAGCACGACGCGGGTCCAGGCCTTACCGCCCGTGAGCGTGATGCTCGCGCCTCCGTCGTGTGCGATCATCATGCGGTCGGGGTTCAAGGGATCGATCCACATGTCGTGGTTGTCCCCGCCGGCCTGGAAGCCGGAGCGTCCGAGCGTCTGGCCGCCGTCGCGCGACATGCTGAATCGCACCGACACGAAGTAGAGCCGCTCTTCATCGTCGGGCGCGACGGCGAAGCGCACGTAGTACGGCGCGCGCTCGGCCATGTCGTGGTTGCGCGACACGACGCGCCAGAAGGTGCCGCGGTCGTCGCTGCGGTAGAGCGTCGGGTCGCGGTCCTCGACGAGCGCGTACACCGTGTTCGGGTTCGAGGGCGCGACCGCCACGGCGACTTTGCCGACGACGTGCTTCGCGTCGGGCAGCCCGTGACCAACCAGGCGCTTCCACGTGAGGCCGCCGTCGTGCGACGCCCACAGCCCGCTCCCCGGCCCGCCGCTCTGCAGGTGCCATGTCTTCACCTCGAACTGCCACATCCCGGCGAACAGCGTATTGGGATCGCCGGGATCGATGGCGAGGTCGGAGCATCCGGTGTTCGGATCCACAAACAGGACGCGGATCCAGGTGCGACCGCCGTCCGCGGTGCGATAGACGCCGCGCTGCTGCTGGGGCCCGTAGGCGCGGCCCAGCGCGCAGACCAACACGATGTCGGGATTCGTGGGATCGATCACAATGCGGGCGATGCGCCCGGTGGAATCGAGACCCATGTGCTGCCAGCTCCGGCCACCATCGGTCGAGCGGTAGGCCCCGTTGCCCAGCGCGGTCATCGACCGGATGAAGAACGTTTCGCCCGTCCCCGCCCACACCACATTGTGCGCCGAGGGCGCGATGGCGAGCGCGCCGATCGCCTGCGCCGGCTCGCTGTCGAAAACCGCGCGCCAGTGCACGCCGCCGTCCTCGGTCTTCCAGATCCCGCCCGACGCGGCGCCGACGTAGGCGACGAGTGAGTTCCCGGGCTCGCCCACGACGGCGATGGCGCGGTTCCCTTCTGGTCCGACGAAGCGGTAGTGCAGCCGCGTCCACAGTGTCGTGTCCACCTGCTGTGCAGCGGCGACGCGAATGGAGGACGCCGCAACCAGAAGCGCGAAAAGAGCCCGCATGGATGACCGTTCCTTTATCTGAGCTGAAGAGGCACGGCGGAAGGTGTGAGTCCGTCCCCTGCCGCGGTTAGCGTGACGGTTCCCGGTCTGGTACCGGCGCGGATGATGACGAGCGCCTTGCCGTTGAAGAGTCGGACCTGGTTCGCTTTGAACGAGGTATGGCTGGTCTGGTCGCCGTTGTCGACGCCGACGATTCGCGCATCCCCGCCGCTAAGACGAAATCGAATGAGCGGCTCCGCCGCCGGCACGAGGGCACCGGCACGATCCTGAACGGTGACCGTGACGAAGGAGAGGTCGTCGCCATTGGCGCGAAGGCGCGCGCGATCGGGCGCCAGCGCGACCCGTACGGGCGCGCCGGCAGTCCTCACCTCCGCGGTTGCCCAGACGCGGCCTTCCTTACGCGAGACAGCCCGTAACGTCCCAGGCGTGTATGCGACGCGCCACATCAGGTGACTCACCGGCTCGGGCTTGCGCTTGGTGCCGAGCGATGTGCCGTTCAGGAACGGCTCCACCGCGTCGGCATTCGTGTAGGCCCACACGTCGATCGTATCGCCCGGCGTCCAATTCCAATGGGGGAGGAGATGGAGCATCGGCTGCTCCGTCCACACGCTCTGATATAAGTAGAAGGGATCCTTCGGGAATCCCGCGAGATCGGCTACGCCGAAGTAGGAGCTGCGCGCCGGCCACTCGTAGGGCGTGGGCTCGCCCAGGTAGTCGATGCCCTGCCAGACGAAGATCCCCGAAAGGAACGGATAGCGCTCGAACAGCCGCAGCGATTCTTCGTGCAGCGATCCCCAGAACGCGCGACTGTTGTCGTAGGAAGAGAGCCGGCCATTCTTGGGGGGCTGCGGTCCCCGGTTCTTCTCGTATGGTGTGTAATAGACGGCGACGCTGTCGGAGGGCTGTTCGTAGACGCCGCGGCTGTTGAGCGCCGACATCGCCTCGGTGATGATGAACTTCGCGCCAGGGTATTGCGCCGGAAAATCGGCCCACACCTCGTGGTGATAATTGTGGCCCAGGAGATCGAGCGCTCCGGCGTGAAAAACCGGATTCTGCGGGCTCCCGTTATTCGCCGCCTGCGTGATCGGCCGAGTCGGATCAAGCGCTCGCACGATTCCAGCAAGCTCGCGCGCGATGGGCGCGGCAGTCGAGTCGCCGTTGTTCCACTGTTCCATCACCTCGTTGCCGATACTCCAGATGAAGACGCTGGCATGATTGCGGTCGCGCAGCACCATGTCCGACAGATCGCGCACGTGCCAGGCGTCCCAGTCGAGGTGGTAGTCGTACGGCGTCTTTTCCTTCTTCCACATGTCGAACGCTTCGTCCATCACGACGAAGCCCATGCGGTCCGTCAGGTCGAGCAGCTCGGGCGCGGGCGGGTTGTGCGAGGTGCGGAGGGCGTTCACACCCATCGCCCGCATGATCTGGAGCTGTCGCTCGATCGCGCGCGTGTTCACGGCCGCGCCCAAAGCGCCGAGATCGTGGTGCAGGCACACCCCGCGAATCTTCACGGGGCGCCCGTTCAGGAAGAATCCTGAATCGGCTCTGAAGACGAACGACCGCACGCCGAATGGCGTGGTATACGTGTCGCACAGCCTGTTCCCGCACCTGACGCGCGATACGGCGCGATAGAGATACGGCCGCTCGACCGACCAGAGGACCGGCCGCGAGACCGTCAGATCTTGCACCAGCTCGGCGACCGAGTCGCCTGGGATCCGGCCCATGGTGGATACGGCCGCCACCTCCCTGCCGGCGGAATCGTACACGACCGTGCTGAGCACAATCGGCTGCTCGACCCGCCGTTCGTTGCGGAGGCTCGTTCGAATCGTGACGTGGCTGGAATCGACGCTCACCACCGGAGTCGTGATGTACGTCCCCCACTGGGCGACGTGCATCGGATCGCTCGTGACCAGCCGAACGTGGCGATAAATCCCGGAGCCGGAGTACCAGCGTGAGTTCGGCTGCTGGGAATTGTCGACGCGCACGGCGATGACGTTGCGGCCCGCCCCGAAGCGAACGTTGGGCGTCAGCTCATAGCGAAACGAGCTGTAGCCGTACGGTCGCTTGCCGAGGTACTGCCCGTTGATCCACACTTCGCTGTTGCGATACACGCCGTCGAATTCGACGAAGACGACCTTGGCGCTGTCCCGCGCGGGGACGGTGAACGTCTTGCGATACCACCCGACGCCGCCCGGGAGCGCCCCGCCCGCCACGCCGGCGGGGTTCTGCTCGCTGAACTCGCCTTCGATGCTCCAGTCGTGCGGCAGGTCCAGTGTGCGCCAACCGGCGTCGTCAAATGCCGTCTCCTGCGCACCCGGGACATCGCCGAGATGAAAGCGCCAGGCGTGATCGAAGTTCTGCGTTTGACGCTGGGCGAGGAGTGCCAGGAGCAGCGCGAGCACGGATTAGCCTCGGAAGTAGAGATACGCCGCGAGGATCAACACCAGCACGATGGCGGAAGCCACTACGTCGCCGCGCGTCCAGCTCGCGCGCGACTGCTGCTGTTGCTCAGGCGTCACCGTCGCGTACGTCAGGCCGACGAGTCGCTCGGCCGCCGGCGCCGGGGTCAGATAACTCACGATCACCATCGTCGCGGCCGAGACGATGAAGATGAAGAGACTGTAGTACTGGAAGTAGATGTTGTTGATGACCCACAGGAACGAGCTGGGCGCGTAGCCGTGCGCGAGACTGCCAAACTGCAAGCTCACCGGCGTATCGACAGCCAGACGAAAGACCCCGAGGAGAAAACCGACGACCAGCGCCGCGAGCGCTCCCTGAGCATTGAGGCGTTTCACGAAGACACCAAAGAAGAAGACGGTGAAGATCGGCGGTGCGAGATACGCCTGCACACCCTGAAGGTAAAAGTAGAGGCCCCTCCCCCCTTGGATCACCGGAATCCAGAGGAGCCCGATGAGGACCATCACTGCCGTCGCGACGCGGCCGGTCCATACCAGTTGATGCTGCGTCACGCCGGGCCGGAGCTTCTGGTAGATATCCATCGTGAATAGGGTTGAGCACGCATTGAAGGCGCCGGCGAGCGAGCTCATGAGGGCGGCGAGCAGACCCGCGACGACAAGACCGCGGATGCCTGCGGGGAGGATCGACTTCACCATCAATGGAAACGCCGCCTGCGCGGCGTCGGGAATGGCGTTGCCGGAAGCGTCCACGATCCCGGCGAGCCCTGGTGCTTTGCCGGTACGCGCGAGCGCGAGCGCGATCATCCCAGGGATGATGAAGATGAAGACCGGAAGGAGTTTGAGGTACGCGGCGAAGATGGACCCTCGTCGCGCTTGCTGCTCATTGGGGGCGCCGAGCACGCGCTGCACGATGTACTGGTCGGTCGTCCAGTACCAGAGACCGACGATCGGCGCGCAGAACAGCATCCCGAGCCAGGGGAAATAGTCATTGAAGTACCAGGCGATGCGCGAGGTCTCCCGCACCGGCGCCCACGTGCCTTCCATACCTGCTGGAATGAGCGGCTTCCAGAGATTGAACATGTCCGAAGGCAATGCGGCGCGGAGCTCGTGCCAGCCGCCGAGCCGCGCCAGGCCGAACAGGGTGATCAGGACCGATCCAATCACGAGCACGATGGTTTGTGCCGCGTCGCTGTACGCCACGCCGCGCATGCCGCCCGCGATGGTGTAGATCCCCGTCAGGGCAACCACAGCTACCGAGCCGACCCAGAACGCGCTGAGCGTCGCGCCGAAGAGGCGCAGATGAGCCTCAGGCAGCAGTGTGGCGAAAACCACGCCGCCCGCGAAGATGCCGACGGCGAACTTCGTCAAGACGTACGCGACGAGCGAAATGATCGAGAGCACCCAGCGCGCGCCCGGCGAGAAGCGTCGTTCGAGAAACTCGGGCATCGTGTATACCATCGAGCGCATGTAGAACGGGACGAAGACCCATCCCAGCACCAGCAGGCACCAGGCGTGTAGCTCGTAATGCGCGAGGGCGACGCCGCTGGTCGCGCCGGCGCCGGCGAGGCCCACGAGATGCTCGGAGCCGATGTTGGATGCGAAGATGGACGCGCCGACGATGAACCAGCCGAGGTTCCGGCTCGCCAGGAAGTAGTCGGCCGCTGTGTCCTGACCGCGCCGGATCACCCACCAGGTGATCCCGAGCAGGAGCAGGAAATACAGTCCGATGAAGACCCAATCGAGGCCAGACATCGCGCCGAGACTACACCTCACCGAACCGCTGTCAAGAAAGGCCCGTTTGTGGCCGCGTGACCGCCACAGCGGGCGCGCGTGCCGCAGTGCTCACGCCACGACCGACCCCCGTGTCAGCCGGAGCGTCAAGCGTCGAGCGCGCGAAGAAAGGACTTACGCCGGCGTACTGTGCAAAGCCCGAGCCGCATCGGGCGGCATGACGCTTGCGGCTGATATATCAGTGCCGCCCCTCCTCGACGGAGGCCTTCCATGAGATCCGTGCTCGTCGCGTTGCTCCTCGTTGTTCTGCCGCTGGCACTGTGCCGCGCTCAAGACGTGGGAAAAGTCACCGGCGTTGTGAAGGATCGTACGACCGCCGCCCCGCTCGCCGGCGCGCAGGTGACGGTCGTCGGGACGCGCCTCGTAGCCGTCACGGACGCGGCCGGAGGCTTCGCCCTCGCCGGCATCCCGGTCGGGACGGTCACCCTGCGGGCACGGACGATCGGCTACGGCTCGGGCGAGCAGGCGGTGTCCGTCGCGACGGGTGAGGCGACCACGGCGGACTTCGAGCTGCAGCCGCAGGCCGTCGAGCTCGAGGGCGTCGTGGTGGTGGGCTACGGCACGCAGCGGCGTGACGCGATCACGGGAGCCGTGGCGAGCGTCACGTCCGACCAGTTCGTCGAAGCCCCCACCCGCGACGCCGCCTCGCTCATCGCGGGGAAGATCCCCGGGCTCGCCGTTACGACCCCGAGCGGCAATCCGACGGCGGGTACGGAGATCACCCTCCGCGGCACTCCGACGATCCAGGGCCCGCGCAGTCCGCTGGTGCTGGTGGACGGCATCCCCGGCAGCTTGTCCACCGTCGCCCCGCAGGACATCGAGTCCGTCGATGTGCTGAAGGACGGCTCGGCGGCCGCGATCTACGGCTCCCGCGCGTCCAACGGCGTCATCCTCATCACCACGAAGCGCAACGCGGGCGGCAAGCCGACAATTCGCTACGAGTCCTACGCGAGCCAGCAAACGCTCTATCGCTCGCCAGACTTTCTCACGGCGGCTGACTACCGCCGGCTCATCCTGCAAGGCTACGGGTTCCAGGACCTCGGCTACTCGACCGACTGGCAGAAGCTCGTGCTCCGCTCCCCCGCGAGCGCGACGCAGAATTTGACGATCTCGGGCGGCGACGCGGCCACGAACTACACGGGGGCCCTCACCTTCGACAACCGTCAGGGGATCTTCCAGCGCTCCGACGACCACCAGCTCACCGGGCGCGTGCACGTCGCGCACACCATGTACGACGGGCACCTGGTCGCCGACCTCAACATGCTCACCCGCGTCGAGACCTCCTTCTTCGGACCCGATTACAACTACGCGTGGCGCCAGACACTGATCCGCAATCCGACCGACCGCGTGTTTGACGACCAGGGTATGTGGCAGGAGCGGGGCACCTACTTCTACGTGAATCCGCTCGGCCTGATTGACGAAGACAACGGCAGTACCGAGAACCGCAACCTGCGGCTCCACGGGACGCTGACGCTCGTGCCGGTGAGCAAGCTGCGCCTGTCCATCATGGGCGGCACGGAGCGCGGCTCCGTACAGCAGGGCGACGCCACGACATTCCGGCACGTCAACACGACCCAGAACGGGCAGAACGGGACGGCTTACCGCTACAGCGGCTCGGACGCCTCGAAGATTCTCGAAATGACCGGCACGTACGCCGACCGGATCGAGCGCCACAACGTCAACCTGCTCGGCGGCTACAGCTACCAGGACTTCGAGAACGACTGGTTCTCGTTCAACACCTATAACTTCCCCACTGATCTCTTCGGCACGAACCGCCTGCAGAGCGGCGACGCGCTGGCGGCGGGCAAGGCCGGCGTCCAGAGCTTCAAGTCGTCCTACAAGGTGATCGGCTTCTTCGGGCGCTTGAACTACGACTGGGACAACCGCTTCCTCCTGATGGGGAGCCTGCGCTACGAGGGCAACTCCAGGTTCGGTGCGAACCACAAGTGGGGGTTCTTCCCGGCGATCTCGGGCGGCTGGCGCGTCTCGCGCGAGGGCTTCATGCGCGGCGCGCCGTTCGTGAACGACCTGAAGCTACGCGTCGGCTACGGCGTCACGGGCATCGCGCCGCAGAACTCCTATCTCTCGCTCACGAGCTACACCTACGGCAGCCGCTTCCTGTACAACGGCCAATGGGTCCAGGGCCTCTCGCCCACGCGCAATCCCAATCCCGACCTGCGCTGGGAGCGCAAGGGAGAAATCAACCTCGGCGCGGACTTCTCATTGTTCGACTACCGGCTCGCCGGAAGTCTCGATCTCTACCAGCGCGACACGAAAGACATGCTGTACAACTACTCCGTCCCCGTGCCGCCGTACCTGTTCGGCTCGATCCTCGCGAACGTGGGCCACATGCGGAACAAGGGGATCGAGGCACAGCTCACCTACGACATCATCCGCTCGCCGGCCTGGCGCTGGACCACGAGCGCCAACTGGTCCACCAACTCGAATCGCCTCATCAGCCTGTCGAACGACGTCTACCGCACGAGCGACTGGTTCACGGCGGGCTACACCGGTGAGCCGATCCAGCTGCCGACGCACCGCATCGACGTCGGTGGACCCATCGGAAACTTCTACGGCTACCAGTCCGTGGACATCGATTCCGCCGGGGAGTGGATCGTCCTCGATCGCAACGGCAACCGCATTCCCATCCGGTCCGTCACGCTCGCCGATCGCCGGGTCCTCGGCAACGGGCTGCCCAAGCAGTACGCGGCGTGGAGCAACACCGTCCGCTGGAACAAGGCCGATCTCACCGTCAACATGCGCGGCGCGTTCGGATTCCAGATCCTCAACTTCCAGCGGATGTTCTACGAGAATCCCACGATCCTGCAGTACAACATGCTGCGCTCCGCGTTCGATCCCGTCTACGGCAAGCGCACCGTGAACTACAGCCTCGCGCTGGTCAGCTATTACATCGAGGACGGTGACTACTGGAAGGTGGACAACGTCACCCTCGGCTACACGCTCGGCCAGCTGCGCGTCTTGTCGAACGCGATCACGAACGCGCGCGTGTACGTCTCGGGCCGCAACCTCTACACGATCACGGGCTACAAGGGCCTCGACCCAGAAGTCTCAACGCGCGGCCCCGACGGCCTGTCGCCGGGCGACGACCTGCGCGACAAGTACCCGACCACCCGCGTGTGGAGCGTGGGTCTGAGTCTGACTTTCTGAGGGGGACCGAAAGGAGCCGGCCGTCATGCGAACCGCATTCGCCTGTTTGACGCTCGCGCTGGTCGCGTGCACCGACCTGACCGAGGTCCCCTACGGCGAAGTCACCGAGAAGAACGTGAAGCCGTCCATCGGCTCGCTCATCGCACCCGCGTACACCCCGCTGCGCCGCGTGTGGATGGGGTGGTATGGTAACCTGGACTTCCAGGAAGAAACGGCTGACGAGTTGCTCACGCCCGTCCGCCCCAACGGCTGGTACGACGGTGGCACCTACATCAGCTTGCACAAACACCTGTGGGACGCGACGCAGGGTCAACCCGCGACGCTCTGGGGTAACGCGTTCTCAGGGATCAACAACGTCAACCGTATCATCTACCAGATTCAGGCCGGCGTTGTGCCGGTGTCCGACACCTCGAAGCCTCGCCTGATCGCGGAGCTGCGGGCGCTGCGCGCGTACAACTATTCGCTGCTGCTCGACAATTTCGGGAACGTCCCGATCGTCACCGACTTCAAGGCGACGGACCTTCCCGACCAGGCCACGCGGCAGCAGGTGTACGACTTCGTCGTGCAGGAGCTTACGAGCACGCTGCCGGACCTCTCGCCCGCCAAGGGCACGGCCATGTATGGCCGGATGAATCGCTGGGCCGCGTACGGCATCCTCGCCCGCGTGTACCTCAACGCCGAGGTCTACACGGGGACGCCCCACTACGACCTCGTGCTCCCCGCCACCCAGGCGATCATGGATTCGGGGGGCTACGCGCTCGAGGCGAAGTATCGCGCGCCATTCGCCCGCAACAACGACAAGTCCATCGAGATCATCTGGGCCGTGCCGTACGACGCGATCAACGCCACCGAGAGCTGCTTCCACATGAAGACGCTGAAGCCGGAGCTGCGCTTCGTCTTCAACCTCCAGGCGCAACCCTGGGGCGGCAGCGCGTCGAATCCGCAATTCATCGACACGTACGACTCGCTCGACACGCGCCTCCACGACACGTGGCTCATGGGACCGCAGTTCGATGCGCAGGGACGCGGCTACAACTTCATCGAGCGCGTTCCCCGGATCGACTCGACGCAGTTCAACAACGGCTATCCCGTCTGGAAGTACGAGGTGTACGCCGGTGAGACCGGCGCATCGGACGTGGACTACCCGATCATCCGTTACGCGGAAGTCTTGATGATGCGCGCCGAGGCGCTGCTGCGGACCGGCCAGGCCGACGCCGCGGCCGCGCTCGTCACGCAGGTGCGGCAACGGGCCTTCGCCGCGACCGATCCCGCGCGCGCCGTAGTCACGGGAGCCGAGCTGATGATGGGCAGCCGCTACGACTACGGCTGGTCCGACATCGACGGCGTCGTAAAGAGCGGGCCGGGCGGGACGCCCGTCACGGGCGGCGGGAACGACGTGGTGTACGGCCGCTTCCTGGACGAGCTGGGCTGGGAATTCGCCGGCGAGGGCCACCGCCGGCAAGACATGATCCGCTTCGGGATCTTTACGACCAAGACGTGGTTCAATCACGTGCCGAACGGCACCTACCGCACGCTGTTCGCGATTCCAGAGAACGCGATGACCACGAACTCGAAGTTGCGGCAGAATCCCGGGTACTAGCGGACGATGTGGCGCGCGGCGGCGGCCGCGACGTTCGCGCTCGCCCTAGTGGCGTGCGCTCGGCGGGGGACTCGCCACACTGATCCGCCGGCGGCGGGCAATGCAACGGGTGCGGTCGCGTCACTCCCCGAATCGACGCTCGGCCGCGCGGACGTCGGCAGCGTGGAGGACTTGCTCCAGGGCCGCGTGCCCGGCCTCGAGGTGATCCACGCCCCGAGCGGCGACATCGCGCTCCGCATCCGCGGCACGAACTCGCTGCTCGAGGAGGGCGAGCCGCTCGTGATCCTCGACGGCATGCCGCTCACGCCGCAGGACCTGACACGCGCCCTCCGGGCCCTGCGGCCGCGCGACATCGCGAACATCGAGGTCCTGAAGGACGTCAGCTCCACGGCCGTGTACGGCACGCGCGGCGCCCACGGCGTGATTCTCATAACGACCAAGCGGAACTGATGATTACGCGCATCCGATCACTGCGCGAGGAGGTGTACGAGCACCTCCGCGCCCTGATGCACGAGAGGCGACTCCGCCCTGGCGACGAGCTGGACCTGAACGCGCTGGCGGCGAGCATCGGGATCAGCCGCACGCCGCTGCGCGACGCGCTGCTGCGGCTCGAGTGCGAGGGCTTCGTCGAGATCCACAACCGCCGCGGGGTACGGGTCACGCCGCTCACGTTGAAACGCATTCGGGACATCTACGAGATTCTCGCCGGCCTCGAGTCTACGGCGCTGCGCAGCGTGGCCGAGCACGTCACCCCCAGGACCGTCGAGCGCATGGACGAGCTGAACCAGGAGATGCGCCGGGCGCTCGACGCGGGCGATTTCGCGCGCTTCTACGACGCCAACCTGGCGTTCCACGGTGCGTACCTCCATCTGTCGCACAACGAGGAGCTGCTTCATCGTATTCACACGCTGAAGCAGCGCCTGTATGATTTTCCCCGGCTGCCGGGATTCGTGCCCGAGTGGGAGCGCGCGTCCATCGAAGAGCACCAGGCGATGATTCGCGCTCTCCAAGGCGAGCGCGTCGACGAGGCAGCGGATTTGCTGCGCGACGTTCATTGGAACTACAGCTACCAGGAACCGTTCGTACGGCGATACTACCTGGCGCAGGAGGGCGCCCATGACGCTGTCGCGCCGTAACGCCCTGAAGCTCGGCCTCGGCGCCGGCGCGTCGGCGCTCCTCCCGGGGCGGGGGCTCGCCGAGGCGCTCTCCGCCGCGCGGCGCCCGCCTGGTGAGGCGGGCACGGTCCGCGCCCGGCCGCTCCCCCTGTCGGCGGTACGGCTTACTGGCGGGCCGCTCAAGCACGCGCAGGACTTGATGGCGCAGTACCTGTTGCGGCTCGACGCAGATCGGATGCTCGCCTATTACCGGGAGCGCGCGGGACTCACACGCAAAGCCGAACCGTACGACGGCTGGGACGGCGGCGGCCGCAATCTCACCGGCCACATCGCGGGCCATCACCTTTCGGCCGTGAGTCTCATGTTCGCCGCGACGGGCGATGCGCGCTTCAAGACCAGAGCCGATTACATCGTACGGGAGCTGAAGGAGGTCCAGGACAAGCACGGCGATGGCTACCTGAGCGCGCTCGAGGGCGGGCGCGACGCGTTCGCGCGACTCGCGACAGGCGAGATTCGCTCGGCGGCGTTCGACCTCAACGGCCAGTGGTCGCCCTGGTACACGCTCCACAAAACGTACGCGGGCCTGCGGGACGCCTACCGCCACACCGGCAACCGCATGGCACTCGAAGTGGAAACGAAGTTCGCGGCGTGGGCGGAGGGGATTCTGTCGCGGCTCAGCGACGAGCAGCTCCAGCATATGATGAACACCGAGTTCGGCGGGATGAACGAGGTGATCGTGGACC
>WNGC01007212.1_pt1 | contig 13149 bp, 10 predicted proteins | sample 5400051 | NCBI WGS metagenome assembly WNGC01 (sample SAMN13153368, study PRJNA577476) | soil metagenome | isolation source: 20 cm soil or saprolite under grassland replicate 2 | place: USA:California | collected 2016-06-15 | reverse complement strand
GAGCGCGTCGCTTCTGAGAAGTTCTCTCAGCGGATCGGGCAGCAAATCACTCAATTGGAGTCAGACTCCGAATTGGAGTCAACTTCAGTAGTTAAAACGGCGTAAAGAAAGGACTTGGCGGAAGCGTGTGGGAGTCGAACCCACCATTCGACCCGCGAAGGACCGAATCGCCAGCTTTGAAGGCCGGGAAAGTCACCGGACTCTTTTCGCCTCCGTGAGCAGTATAGTCTCTCAAGGCAAGCTCAGGCGCGATGGGACGCCATTGCGGCAGCTTGTTGGGTGCGGATCAACGCAGCAACGAGATCATAAAGCGCGGGACTGGTACAGACTTCATAGTAGGCATGCGTGGAAGGGGCACCGATTTTTCCGTCGGGGAGCAATTGCCGTGCCATGCCTTTTCGCAATACGAGGAGTTCCACGGATTCGCCAAGAGGCACTTCCCCATAATGAAGAGTCACGTTTTCCTTGCCCCATGGTTTGTCCAGCTTCGTTTCGATGGCGTCGAGCGAAATCTCCTCGGAAAGCTTTTGAAAACCTTCCTCGTTAAGCTCGATGCCGTTCATGTTGAAGCGAACCAGGAATTCGTCCAATTCTTCCGCCGACGCCCCTTCCATGGTATTCAGAAACTGAAAAACCGAAAAATGGGTTTTCTGTCCGGCCAGCATGCGCTTTGCCAGCTTGGCGCAGCCGGAAAGACGGTCGGAGAGATTCAGCGCCTTTGAAATCATGATGCGCGAATCTCCGTCGGTCCAATAGGTAGGAGCAGACCCCTGAAAAGCAACCCCCAGGCCGAGTTCCAGAGCGGGAAGATTGCTTGCCGACGCGCGTTCGTTGTAAGAGTTGCAAACGGCAAGAATCTGGCGCGAAAGGATGCAGGCCTTCGCAACCGGCCGGGCATAGGCTACCGTCGATTCCGTTTCGAAAATAGCCAGAATGATGGCGTCACCTTCGATAAATACCTTCTTCGCCGAATAGCGGTCCAGAAGCTTCTTGACGGGCTCGTGCAAATTCAGACTGAAGTGTGAAGCGGGGTTTAGTCCGCGCGAGAGCAAATCCTGCGTCATGCGCGTGGAGCCGCGCACGTCGGACTTGATGATGACGTGCGAGACGACGTGGTCCTGCTCAGGCCGGGCTTCCTCCGGGAGCACGCACTCGTACAGCCGGTTGTTCAAGCGCGACAATTCGCGCGCCTTTTCGGTGGTAACCAGGTTGATGCGCTCCATGCAGGTGGTCAGATGTTCGGCGTCACGCAGATCCCTTCTCAGACGAAGGAAGTCGTTGGCGAATCGCAGCACGAAGGCCTGCATCTCCTCGCGAGAATAGCGGTGTATCTTCTTCGAGAGTTCCTCGATGGCCTTGAGCGACAGCTTCTTCGCGGGCACCTGCTTAATGACCTGCTCGACTTGCTTCAGCTCTTCCTTCGAAACAAGGGCCTTGCGGAGTTGCTGCAAATGCACGGGCGGGCAGTAATCGGCGGCGATCGGCCGGATTTCATAGCTTGCCAAGATGTGATAGAGAATTTCGAGCTGTTCGAGACGGTCGAGGAGCCGCGCGAGCAAGCGCGCGCGCGCCGGCGCCTCCGTCTCCGCGGCGGAACTTGCGTCGAATAGACGCTTCGCGTTTTCCGGCTCGTTCAGATATTCACCGAGCTTCCCGGCATGATCCTTGACGAAGAAATCGAGCTTTTGCCTGGCCGCGTCGATCTGTGGTCCCAATTCCTCCAGCTTGCATTCCTGATGCTTGAGCCGGAGTTCGAGGTCATTCAGCGATGCTTTCAGATCAGCAGGATCACCCGAATTTAGAAACTTCGTGAAGAAACCATCACCCCGGTCAAGACGCTTGCGGGTGTTTTCGCGCTGTTCCTCGAGGTTTGCAATGTCCGCACGAATCGCCTGCACTGCTTCCAGTAGCGCGGTATGAGCCTGGATGGCTTCCGTGTGCGCCGGGTCATGGCTGGGTGTAATGCCGGCCTCGCGGAGGAAATCCTGGAAAAGCGCGTCCATAGCCTCAAAGCGGTCGGGGTCACGGGCATAATTGCCCAGGAGGATGTAATGCTCCAAAAAGAAAACGTCGTCCTTCCCGCCGTCGAGGAAAATCAGCCGGTTCTTACAAAGCTCGTAATAAGAAGTGAATTCTTCGCCGAACAGGGCGCGGCGGGCTTTTGCAATGACGTTGTCTTCCATGTCGGCAACAATCTGCGCCACTTGCTGCCCCACGCGGCGGACTACGGCCCTTCGCGCGGACTGCAGTTCCGACAAGCGTGCTTTGATGACGTGGGCCTGCTGGCTGCGCTCGAATTGCTCGCCCCTCTTGCGTATCCATTCCTTCCCTTCAAGGATGAGGTTGGCAAATTGATTGCCCATTTCGAAGGTCAGAAATTTTAGCAAGCCCAACCGGAAAAGCACGTCTATCTCTATATTTTTGTGATACTTGGCCTGCGTCAGCGAACTTTGCAGCAGCTCGGAGAGCAGCTTGCGAAAGCCCGCACCGTCCGGTCCTCGTGAGGTGCGAAGCTCGATCCCCGGAAGATAGGTGCTGGCGGTGCTCTGGCGAATAAGGTCGAAAAGATAATCGCGAGCCGCCTGGACAAACTTCGGGCTCAAGAATACATCGTGGTGGATGTTATCCACTCCGATCGCCAGCGATCCCATCGGGATCGTGACGCTGTAGCTCTTGAGTTCCGTCAGGGCCTCTTCGGTGGCACTGGGCGTTAGAAGTTCGTTGGGCATCTACTTAGCCAAAAAGGGCTATTTTTACGTTAGCAGCCGCACGGGAGCCGGGCAAGAGATCCAGAGGGGTCCGTAACCAGAGAGTAAGGGAGCGCTGCGGGCCGTAGATTTGCGAGGGCTTAGACTAGAGGACGGTAATGCGGCGGGCGTCGCCTCCCAGGTGTTCAAGACGTATTCGGATCTGCGGCCAGGGAGACTTCAATGGGAAGCGCTCTGACCACTCCAAAATAGCCACGGAGGGAGCTGTGAACATATCTTCCATTCCCAGAGTCTCAAAATCGTGGAAACTCTCAATCCGGTATAAATCGGCGTGGTAGACCTTGGCGGGTCTCCCATAGACGTGAACGAGGGTGAAGGTTGGGCTGGTGACGTCGTCTTCGTTGGCGGCGCCGAGTCCGGAAACGATGCCTTTGGTTAATGTGGTCTTTCCCGTCCCCAGGTCGCCGGCGAGAAGCACTAGCACGGGAGCATTGAGGCGCTTCGAGAATTCCCTGCCCCAGCTCGTGGTTTCCTCGGCCGAATGGGTGATGATTTCCTCAAGCACGCTCGCGTAGCTCCTCAAGGAGTTTCCGCCGGGCGCGGGGCACGGCGTCTGCAACTTCGCCGGCGAGGAGGCCGGACTGATCCGTGCCGCGGGAGGCCAACTCCGCAGCCAGACCGTGAAGGTAGACGCCGAGGCTCAGAACTCGCGCTCCGTCGTCCGCGCCAAACTGCGCAATCAGTGCTGCGAGAATCCCGGTAAGTACGTCGCCCGTGCCGCCCTTCGCCAACCCGGCATTGCCAGCCGTACTTACAAAGACTTGCCCGTCCGGCGAAGCCACGATCGAGTGGTAGCCCTTGAGGACAAAGTGCGCGTTCCAGCGACGTGCGGCATCAAGCGCCATTGCGAGGCGGTCAGCCTGAATGGTCTGGGTTGCGATTCCAAGAAGCCGACCCATTTCACCAGGATGAGGCGTAAGAGCGAGAAAATTCGATTGGCGGCTGCGAAATAGGTCGCCGCTGCCGGCAAAGGCGTTCAAACCATCCGCATCCAGAATCGTAGGCAGGGGAGTCTCGCGAACGACGGCGCGAATGAATTTTTGCGTTTCGGGGTGCGTGCCAAGACCCGGACCGATGCCGAGAACGGTCTTTCCTTTAAGAATTTCTTTGAAGCCATTTCCCTCGAGGCTGCTGAAGGCAATCGTGCCTTCGTCAGTTGACTCCAGACTTTCAGACATGTATTCCGGCCGGCCGGCCGCAACGTGGGGCAGCACGATGTCGGGAGTAGCTATCGTGACCAGACCCGCGCCAGTCCGCAACGCGCCTCGGCCCGAGAGAATAGCGGCGCCGCTCTTCCCGAGAGAACCTGCGACAAGGAGAACATGCCCGAAAGTGCCTTTGTAGGATTTGACGGAGCGAACCAGCGGCAACTGGTCAAATTCATCCGGCCCAGCCCAACGGAGCGTTCCCTGCCCGATTTCTTCGACGAGCGCGGCAGGCGAACCGATGGCGCAAACCTCCAAAGCACCGACTGCATCTGCATCCTGAGAAAGCAGCTGGCTTACCTTGGGCGCAGTAAAGGTGACAGTCCGGTGTGCAAGGAGAACGGGACCTTCGGCATGCTGCCCGTCAGAAGGCAGCCCGGAAGGAGTATCCACTGCAAGGATCAATGCTGGACGTGCCGCAGTCCCATGAGCCGACAGACGATTGATGTCTTCGATTGCCTGCGCGATCAGTCCAGTGGCCGCGCCGCGCAGGCCCGTGCCCAAAAGCGCGTCAATGATGACGTCCGAATGGGCAACCGAATGCCAAGCACTCTCCCAAGCAGCTTCATCTGCGATGGTGAGGATTCTGGATCCCGCTTGGAGGTAGCGAGCGAGATTTGCGCCCGCATCGCCGTGCATCTCCGGCGGATCGGCGAAGAGGCATACAAGCGGATCAATCCCCGCTGCTTTCAGGTGTCTCGCGGCGACTAAACCGTCGCCACCATTATTTCCCTTGCCGCAGAGAATGGTGACGCGCTTTGGCAATCCGGAAGAAAACTCACGTAAGACCGCATTCGCGACGTTCTTACCTGCAGCCTCCATCAACTGCAGGCTGGGAATACCGTAACGTTCGGTGGTGAGGCGGTCGATCTCGCGCATTTCAGCGGCAGTGAGAGCTTTCATGGGAGGTTCACGGCACGATCAAAGCATCCAGCCGCCGCTGACATTGACGATCTGTCCTGTAACATACTCGGCTTCTTCGGAGGCGAAAAAGGCTACCGTCGCGGCAACATCTTCGACCGTCGGCGGGCGTCCGATCGGAAAACGCGCGTCGTGAATCTTGCGGGCCTCTTCCAGCGTCAGCTCATTTTCATCGATGCTGGAGGGATTCACGACGTTCACGGTGATCCCGTTCTTGGCTTCCTCAAGCGCCAAAGAACGGGACAACGCCACGACCGCGGCCTTGGCAGCGGCATAGGCTGAAATTTTCGCCTGCCCGAATGCGCGCTCCGCGCCGACGGCGCCCAAATTGATGATTCGGCCCCAGCGCACTTTCCGCATATGCGGCAGTGCGGCGCGGCACATGTACAAAACCGTGAGCAGATTCGAAGTGAAGATGCCTTGCCAGTCCTGCAGCGACGATTCCGCCAGCGTCCCCCAGCGAAAATCACCCACATTGTTGACGATGATATCGACTCGTCCGAAGCGGTCCGCGACCGTCTTGATCAATTGATCGCAGCGCCCAGCATCGGTGATGTCCGTCTCGACTGCCACGCAATCCACCCCAGTTGCCTGCAACTGACGCAGTGTCTGCTGTGCGGCAACTTTGTTGGAGCGATAGGCAAGGGCCATCCGCGCTCCATCCTGCGCCAGCCGTAAAGCAATCCCGCGGCCAATCCCCCTGCTCCCGCCTGTTACCAGCGCCACTCGATTGCGAAGCGACATTCTTCTCCCCGGTAAAATCTCTCGGAAGGATTTTCAGTATAGCCTAGCCGCAACGGAGGTACTACCGAAGTCGCGCCACGATCACCGTCATGTCATCGGCTTGCTCAGGAGTCCCGGCCCACTCTTCCGCTGCCGCCATCAAGGATTCCGCAACCATCAACGGCGCAGCCCCTTGCACGTGGATGGCAGATTCCTGTAAACGGCGAATCCCAAATTCTTCGCCATAGACGTTCTCGGGTTCTATCAAGCCATCACTATAGCCAATCAGGAGCGCGTCGGGTGCAACTGTCAACGATCCTTCCTCGTAGACGTAGTCGTCCACGACTCCCAGGACCATGCCACCCTTGTCCAACTGCTCCGAAGCACCTTTGCAGATCAGAAATGCCGGCAGATGGCCAGCATTTGTATAGCGCAAGGTCCGCGTGACACTGTCGTAGACGGCGATGAAAAAGGTTGCGAACCGGTCATCGCCAGTGTTGCGCACCAGATGCTTGTTTAGCCGGGAAACAAGCTCGGCCATGCTCAACCGTTCGCTGCCATCGGAAAGCATTTGACTGCGCAGCGCGGCCTGCAAGCTGGCCATCAGCAGCGCCGCTGAAATTCCCTTCCCGGAAATATCGGCGATGGCGATGGCAATATGCGTGGGGCTGAGCTGAATGAAGTCGTAGTAGTCTCCGCTCACAGATCGCGCAGCTTTGCAAATGGCCTCGATTTCCACTCCCGGCACCGAAGGCAAAGTGCTCGGGAACAGCTGGTTTTGCACCTCCCGGGCAATGGAAATCTCATCCTCGAGGCGCCGGCGCTTGTTTTCCTCTTCGATCAGCTGGCTGATCGAACCTGTCATGCGATTGAACGATTCGCCCAGTTCGCCCAGCTGGTCACGGCGCTCGATGCGAAAAATCCATGGCTTGCACGTATTGCGTGCCGCGGTAAAGGTCGGCCACCGCTCGTGTGATTCTTCGCGTGAGCACAATCCCGGTGGCAAATGCGGCAGCTTCGACAATCACGAAAACGATACCCACGAGAATGAAAAAAATCAGATAGGAATCGCGTAATTCTCCGAGCGACGTGAAGATTCGCCCATTCAATCGGGATGGACGCGCGTTGGAGGCGGCAAAGACTGGACGTGCCTGCTCCACCTTGCCGTCGGCTCCCACATACACCGAGTCCAGCCTGGAGACTACGTCCACCGCGCTATCAATCCATAGCATCGCGCTCTGCAGCGTGCGGTTGCTAGCCACGATCTTGCGCGCCACCACATACTGCGTATCGCCCGACTTGTATTTCAGGCCCTGCTGCACGCCACCCGTGTCACGCTCCATGAGATTCAATTGAATCCCGCCGAGGTCCGGCGCGACGGTACTCAAGAAATCCGGAGTGACGGGTACCCGGAGCGTGACGACACGCTCGCCTTTGCGATCCGGAATAATGTGCAAGCTCACAATCGCAAGCTTGTCGCCTTCTTGCAATAACCCCGCGAATGCTCTCTTCCCCGCCGGAATCACTTTTTGCGAAAGCGTCTGTTCGTTCGAAAACCCTATGCTCAAGCCGGGAAGCTCACGGTCGTGAACCGCATGCGATTGCGCCGCCAAAATGCGCTCCGAATCACTCTCCGTGACGGTGGGGGGCAAGGTCTGATGGGCAATGGCGATGTGCTCGGAAATATCCGCAAGCATATCAATACGCTTATGAATGTCTTCATAGAGCAGGTATGCGCCCAGCTGTGAATAAAGAATACGGGCGGCAAGCACAACCAGAGTCACGATGGATAAAATCGGGACCGCCGCGATAAAAAGGTAAGCCACGATCAAGCGGTTGCGCAGGCTCCAGAGCAGCCGGTTTCTCCACCAGCCGATGAACCGGAACAAGAGATAAAAGCTGGCGAGCACCGCCAGATACTTCAGAAAACTGAAAAAGCCGCCACTGAATTCAAAAATGCCGGCCAGCAATCCGCCAGCCACAACCGCAGTGGACACCAGATCGGGCCAGGTGAGGCGGCTCCAAACTTCTTTGAGATTGGCGCGGAAGGATGTCATCGTGCCGTCAACGGAAACAATACTGTACCTGAATCGGCACAAGGAAGCAGCGGAAGCGTTGAATGAAGTGAAAGCAGAGCGGGCTTAATGATGCCCGGTCTGTCACAACAAGAGACTTACGGTTGTTGTGGATTGCTGACCCGGCTGTGGTAACGGCTGTAAGTAAAATAAATCACCAGTCCGATGATCAGCCAAATAATGAGGCGGGCCCAGTTCACCCACCCGAGCTTGTACATCATGTAGCCGTTGAACAGGATTCCAAGAATTGGAACGACCGGCACCCACGGTGTACGGAAGGGGCGCGCTTGATCGGGATTGGTGTTGCGCAGAATCATAACGGCGATGCATACAATCACGAAGGCCAGCAGCGTCCCGATGTTGACCATCTTTCCGATGTCATCGATTGGTGTCACGCTCCCAACTACGGCAGCCAGCAAGCCAACAAGCATGGTGTTCTTATACGGTGTGCGGAATTTCGGATGGATTGCCGCAAAGAACTTCTTCGGCAGCAGGCCGTCGTTAGCCATTGAATAAAGCACGCGCGTTTGGCCAAGAAGCATGACCAACATCACGCTCGTCAGTCCCGCCAACGCTCCCAGCGTGACGATATGCGAGGCCGTCGTCAATCCGCGGTCCAGGAACGCCCGCGCAATCGGGGCCTCGATGTTCACGTCCTGCCAGTGCACCATGCCGGTGAGCACCCCGGCGACGGAGATGTAGAGAATTGTGCAGATCAACAGGGAAGCTATGATCCCGATGGGCAAGTCCCGCTGCGGATTCTTCGCTTCCTGCGCGGTCGTGGAAACCGCATCAAATCCAATGTAGGCAAAAAAGACATACGCCGCTCCCGCTCCAACTCCGGCAAATCCCATGGGCGCGAAGGTAGACCAGTCATGGCCCCAATTGGAATAATCGACGTAGCGGATTCCCAGGCCGATGACGAAGAGCACCACGGCGACCTTGATGGCCACGATGGTGGAATTGAAGCGCGCGCTTTCTTTGATGCCGATGACCAAGACCGCGGTGATGATGAGAGCGATCAAAAATGCGGGCAGATTGAAGCCAATTTCCATTCCGAAAATTGCCGGTGCATTCAGCAGCGCGTGGGCTTGCTGAAGCAACTCCGGGGACTGCGCTTTTACTATGGCATCGACTTTGTCCAAGAAGGCTTGGGTGCCCGGCTGCAAGGCCGCATCTGAGGCTTGCGCCATCTGGCGTGCGACGACTTTCGTAGCGGTGCTCAGCCCGGTCCAGTGGTCGTAGGCCAGCCACAATGGCATCTTGATCTTGAAAATATTCAGCAATTCAATGAAGTGGTTGGACCAGCCCGATGAGACCGTGCTGGCGCCCATGGCGTACTCGAGCGTGAGGTCCCAGCCGATGATCCAAGCGAATAGTTCGCCAAGTGTAGCGTAGGCGTAGGTGTAAGCGCTGCCCGCCAGCGGGATCATGGCGGCAAATTCTGCGTAGCACAGTGCCGCAAACGCGCAGCCCAGTCCGGAGAGCACGAAGGAAAGCATCAGACCCGGCCCGGCATAGTGCGCACCCAGTCCAGAAAACACAAATATGCCCGCACCGATGACCGCCCCGACGCCCAGGGCTGTCAATTGCACCGGACCAAGCGTGCGTTTCAGGCTGTGCTCGCCCGCCTCCTTTGCTTCCGCGAGCAACATGCTCATCGGTTTTCTTGCAAACAAGGGGTTGCCCATGCAACTCCTCCTTTGGGAGATTTCCCCGGTTTCACCGTTTTTTACAGGGTACTTCCAATTTGGCTCTAAACAGTGTAGGGGCGCAGCCTGCCGCGCCCCTACGAGAAAAATAAGTTATTCCCTCCGGGCGGCTTGCGTTGCCCGCCTTGACCACAACAGGTAAACCGGAACGCCCAGGAGCACGATCACCAGTCCCGGCCAGGCCGTCTGCGTCCTATAGAGCAGCAGCACAAACATGATCGCCAGCGCCGAGACGATATAGAGCAATGGAACAATGGGATACCCGAACGCGCGGTACGGACGTTCGGCATCGGGCCGCTTCGCGCGCAACACAAAAATTCCTGCAATCGTAAGCACGTAGAAGATCAAGACGGAAAAAACCACGTAGTCGAGCAGGTCGCTGTAGAGATTGCCATACGTGACCATGCCAGCCGCGTCCACATGCCGCGTGCGCAGCAAGATCAAGACGGCAATCCAAATCCCCTGATACACGAGCGCGGTACCAGGAACGCCTTTCTTGTTCAACTTACCCGTCGACCGGAAGAAGAGTCCATCCTTCGCCATCGCGTAAGAGACTCGCGCGCCGGCAAGAATCAACCCATTGTTGCACCCAAACGTAGAAATGATGATCGCCACCGCCATGATCATGGCGCCAGGGGGTCCGAAGATGGCGTTCAAGGCCGCGCTGGCCACGCGATCATCGGGAGCGGTCTGAATCTGCACCAGCGGCAACGTGCAAAGATACGCCAGATTCGCTAGGCAATACAGAGTGATCACGATGATCGTGCCGAAAGCCATCGAGAGCGCCACGTCGCGCTTTGGGTTCTTTACTTCCGCCGCCGTGAAGCCGATATTGTTCCAAGCGTCGGCAGAAAACAGCGAACCGACTTGCGCCACTCCAAAGGCCACGAACAAGCCAAACGCGCCGCCTGCAGCAGTGATGGTCGGCACAAAGCTTCTCAGGAAATTCGCGCCAGGCTCGATGGACTGCGCGTTGCGAATCGTCCAGAAGTGGCTGAAATTCTCTGTTATGGCCCCGGCATTTCTCCCAACAAAAATACCCAAGAAAATCAATCCCAGAAGGGACAGCGTCTTCGCGCTCGTAAAAACATTCTGGATCAGCTTCCCGAGCCGCACGCCCAACGTATTGATGAATGTCAGGAGCACGATCATCAGCACGCCCACCAACTGCTGCACCGAAAGGCTGATCGCGTACTTCGAACCGAGGGCGAGGGGGTGAACGATCCATACGTTCGGAGAAATTGATGGCAGCAAAACGCCGAGATAGCGCGCGAAACCCACCGCCACCGCCGCGATCGTCCCCGTCTGAATCACCAAGAAAAGCGTCCACCCGTACAGAAATCCCCAGAGCGGCGAGTAAGCTTCGCGCAAATAAACGTATTGACCGCCCGCGTGCGGGAACAGAGCGGCCAGCTCACCGTAAGAAAGCGCGGCAGAAATCGTCAACAGTCCGGTAAGAATCCAGGTGAGAATCAGGCCACCGGCCGATCCCGTTTGTCGCGCAATATCCGCAGCGACAATAAAGATGCCCGATCCGATCATCGATCCCACGACAATCATCGTGCCATCGAACAATCCAATGGCGCGCACAAAGCCCGGCTCGTTCTTCGCGTTACTTTGTGGGATGGCGTGTGTGGTGTCGGCCATTCGGAGGCGCCTCAGACGGCAGCCGCAGGTTTCGCGGCTTCCAGAACTTCGATATATTGCCGCGCCCGCTGACCCGGATCGCGCGCGAGGAGAATATCACTGATGACCGCAACGGAATCAGCGCCCGCTTGAATGACTTCGGCCGCCCGCTCCAGCGTGATGCCTCCGATGGCCACAATCGGCTTGCCCGTTAGTGCCCGAGCACTACTAATGAATTCGATTCCAACCACTGGGTCTGGGTTGGCCTTGGTGGACGTTGAAAACACGGGGCCGACGGCGACGTAGTCAGCGGATGTAGCAGCAGCTTCCTTGAACTGTTCCAAGTTGTGCGTTGAAACGCCCAGGAGTTTTCCCGTCCCAATCACCGAACGCGCTGCTTCCGCTCGCAAATCCTCTTGTCCAAGGTGAACGCCGCTGGCTTCCACGGCCGACGCGACATCAGCACGGTCATTCAACACAAATATCACATCCTGCGGAATCAGCAAGGAAGAAAGCCCCTTCGAGGATTCGAATAGTTCTCGCGCCGACGCCCGCTTGTTCCGGTACTGGAGCAACCGGACACCGGCAGCGGCAAGTTTTTGGGCGCACTCTGTTTCGGGAGCGGTAAGCAATGCTGCGTCTAATATCACATACAGCCGCGGTAGAACAAGGCGCTTCAACGTTTATTTTCCGTTCGTTCCGAGCAATCTTTCGATAAAGTGGGTATCGAATTTTCCCGCGGCAAAATCCGGATCGGCGAGAATCCGGCGGTGCAACGGGATTGACGTCTTGATGCCTTCGATGACGAACATCTCGAGCGCCCTCTTCATGCGGCCAATTGCTTCGGTGCGGTCGCGCCCCTTGACGATCAGCTTTGCGATCATCGAATCGTAGTACGGAGGAATGACGGCATCGGCATAAGCCGCGGAATCCACGCGCACGCCCGTGCCTCCCGGCGCTTGAAACGTCGTAATGCGTCCGGCCGAGGGCACAAACGTCACCGGATCCTCGGCATTGATCCGGCATTCGATGGCATGCCCGGAGTGGTGAATCTCCCCAGTGGCATCCTCCATCCGTTCTCCGGCGGCAATCCGGATCTGCGCCTTGATCAAATCCACTCCGGTGACAAGCTCCGTCACGGGATGCTCGACCTGAATACGCGTATTCATCTCAATGAAGTACATTGAGCCGTCTTTATCCATCAGGAACTCGACGGTCCCCGCGTTGGTGTAGCCGATCTTTTCCAGTGCCTTCACCACTTTCGTGCCAAGATCCTTTCGCCGTTTCGCGTCCAGCACCGGCGAAGGCGATTCCTCGACTAATTTCTGGTGCCGCCGCTGGATGCTGCATTCGCGTTCGCCGAGATGGATCACTTTCCCATGCTGGTCGCCCAGCACCTGAAATTCGATGTGGCGAGGATGCTCGAGGAATTTTTCCGCATAAACGTCCGGCGTGCCAAAGGCTTGCTGCGCCTCGCTGCGGGCCGTTTGGTAAGCGGACAGAAGTTCATCCTGCTTGCGCACCACACGCATCCCGCGGCCACCTCCGCCTGCGGAGGCTTTGAGAATGAGCGGATACCCGATGTGCGCCGCCTCTTTGGCGAGCTGCTCTTCCCCTTCAACGATGCCCTCGCTCCCCGGAATGGTGGGCAAACCCGCCGTCTTCACTTCCCGCCGCGCCCGGTCCTTTTCTCCCATCATTTCTATGAGTTCCGGCTTCGGCCCGATAAACGTAATTTCCGATGCTTCGCAGACCTTGGCGAAGTTGGCGTTTTCGGAGAGGAACCCGTACCCCGGGTGGATGGCGTCCACGTTTGTGATTTCGGCCGCGCTGATCACCTGGGGGATGTTCAGATAACTCTCGCTGCTCCGGGCAGGTCCGATGCAAACTGCCTCATCGGCAAACCGGACATGGAGCGAGTTACGGTCTGCTTCGGAATACACCGCAACCGTGGATATCCCCAATTCCTTGCAGGCGCAGATGACCCGCAGGGCGATCTCCCCGCGATTGGCAACTAGGATTTTCTGGAACATGATCTGGCGTGCCGGCTACTTCTTCCGGCTCGGACGGATGCCAAAGAGAGGCTGCCCGTATTCAACCGGCTGTCCGTTTTCGACGA
>WNGC01001786.1_pt1 | contig 13158 bp, 9 predicted proteins | sample 5400051 | NCBI WGS metagenome assembly WNGC01 (sample SAMN13153368, study PRJNA577476) | soil metagenome | isolation source: 20 cm soil or saprolite under grassland replicate 2 | place: USA:California | collected 2016-06-15 | reverse complement strand
TCGTCCACGCACGCTGATCACTTCCGGGGGACTCGGTACCATGGGTTTTGCCCTACCGGCCGCCATCGGCGCGAAGTTCGCGAAGCCCGACTCCGAAGTCTGGGTCGTCGTGGGTGATGGCGGATTCCAGATGACCATGAGCGAACTGGCTACCATCGTCCAGGAAAAAATCAACATCAAGATCGCCATCATTAATAACGGCTTTCTGGGCATGGTCCGCCAGTGGCAGGAATTCTTTTACGACAAACGCTACGTCGCCACGCCGCTGGTGGCCCCGGATTTTGCCGCACTCGCCAATGCCTTCGGCATCCGCGGAGAACGCATCACCAAGCGCGCTGAAGTAATTCCCACCATCCGCTCCGCGCGCGAATCAGCCGAAACCGTGCTGATCGACTTCCGCGTCGAACAGGAAGATTCCGTCTATCCCATGGTTGCCGCCGGCGCTTCCTTGAGCGATATGATTCGCCGCCCGAACAGTCCGCTCGTCGAAACGGCGACGGAGCCATAGGAGAAACCGAGAAAACATGCAAACACTTGTCGCTTATGTCGAAAACAAACCCGGTGTCCTCAATCGCGTCTCTTCCCTTGCCCGGCGGCTGGCTATCAATATCGATTCGCTCACGGTCGGGCCAACGGAGAATGAAGCAATCGCCCGTATGACCATCGTGGCGCATACCGATCAAAGAGGTGCGCATCGCCTCGAAGCCAGCCTCGAAAAGCTCGTCGATGTCCTCCTTGCGGAAAATGTCTCCACTCGTGCGCTTCTCGAGCGAGACCTTGCCTTGATCAAAGTCTCTGCCGATCAGCAGAATCGCCCTCACCTGATGGAATTGATCAAGGTCTTCCGCGCGCGTGTCGTCGATGTCGCTCCGGAATCGCTCATCATCGAAGTTTCCGGTGCCGTCGACAAAATCGACGGCTTGCTCGAAGTCCTTCGGCCTTTCGGTGTGCTTGAGATGGCCCGTACCGGACGGATTTCCATGACCCGAGGCGGCGATTTGCTGCAGCCGCCGGTTGAGGAATCCTCAGGTTCCGAACTCGAATCCACCGGCTCAAACGTAAAGTGAATGCTTTTGCTCCGAAGCGAGGGCTTCAAATATCTGGACGCCAAACGCGGGGGTCCTTAAAATAATCCCGCGCCACCGAAGCGAATGTGCGGCCGCCTGGCGGCCGGCGAGAGGAAAAGAATGGCAAATCTTTACTACGACAATTCCGCGGATCTTTCACTGATCCAAGCTAAGAAAGTCGCCATCATTGGCTACGGCTCACAGGGCCATGCTCACGCACTCAATCTGCGCGATAGCGGCGTCTCCGTGCGCGTCGGCCTCCACGAAGGGAGCGCCTCGCGCGCCAAAGCGGAAAAGGAAGGCTTGACGGTCAACAAGCCCGCAGAGGCCGCGGCCTGGGCTGATGTCATCATGATCGTCGTTCCGGACACCAAGCAGCCCAAGCTGTATCGCGACGCCATTGAACCAAGTCTCAAGCCCGGCAAGACTTTGATGTTCGCGCACGGTTTCAACGTCCGCTTCGGTACGATCAAGCCTCCTGCCGCCGTCGATGTTTCCATGATCGCGCCAAAAGCCCCTGGCCACCGCGTTCGCGAAGTCTTCACCGAAGGCGGAGGAACACCCGCGCTCCTGGCGGTCGAGCAGGATGCCAGCGGTACGGCAAAAGCGCTTGCCCTCGCTTACGCCAAGGGACTCGGCTGCACTCGCGCAGGCGTTCTGGAGACCACTTTTACCGAAGAGACCGAAACTGACCTCTTTGGCGAGCAGGCCGTCCTCTGCGGCGGCGTGAGTGAGTTGATCAAGGCGGGATTTGAAACTCTCACGGAAGCGGGCTACCAGCCCGAAGTCGCCTACTTCGAATGCCTCCACGAGCTCAAGCTCATCGTTGACTTGATTTACCGGGGTGGCCTCAGCTACATGCGTTATTCCGTCAGCGATACTGCCGAGCAGGGCGATTATTCAGCCGGACCGCGCATCATCACCAAGCAGACGCGGGAAGAGATGCGCAAAATCCTCGCGGAGATCCGCAACGGCAGCTTCGCAAGGGCCTGGATCGAAGAAAATGAAAAGGGCTGCCCCAACTTCCTCGCCACGCGTCAGCGCGAGCAGCAACACTCCATCGAGCAACTCGGCCCCAAACTTCGCGCCATGATGCCATTCCTGCTGCCGGTGATCGCCCCCGGACTCGAGAACAAAGCGGCCGCGTCGAAAAAATAAACTTCGAATAGTTTACTTGCGCATCTCTTATTTACCGCACTGAACTGTGGTTGACACCCGGCTCGAATTGAGCAATCCTCTCGCGTGATGAAACGCAAAGAGGCCCCTTCTCAGGCAACCACTCCGAATCTCGTTGCGCGCATCGATCAGCTCAGCATCAAGCGCCAGGAAATAATCCGGCCGATCCTCGAGCACCCGCGTGAGTTCGTGCTCCTCAGCGTGCGCGCCATGGCCGCGCGCCTTCAGACTGATCCCGCGACGATCGTCCGTATCGTCCGCGGTCTCGGCTTCGGCAGTTACCGCGAGTTTCAGCGTCATTTGCATGAGCTTTCCCTCGCCTACGCTACCTCCCTGGACACTATGCAGTCCGGCGGCCGCGATGGCAGCATGCCGTCACACGTACGCGACTCGCTCGAGCAGGACTTGAAGAACCTGCAGGGCCTGAAAAACAGCCTCGATGCACAGCGCCTTGTGGTGCTGGCAAAACGCTTCTACCAGGCCCGTCGCATCGTTCTGCTTGCTGGCGACCTGGCGGTTCATCTCGCGCACTACCTCGAATATCAGATCAGTCTTCTAGGTCTCCCGATTTTTGCCGCCACCTCCGCGGGCAGGATTCTGCATCTCGTCCGCTCCGTCAATAAGCAGGACTTGCTAATTGCGATCAGCTTCCGCCGCGGACTTCGGCAAACCATCGAGGGAGCCCAGCAAGCGCGCCTTCGCGGCGCTTATTGCGTCGGTATCTCTGACACCTATGTTTCTCCCTTGGCGCGCGAATGTGACGAAGTTTTCCTGGCCTCGATCGAGTCCACTTCTTTCGGCGCCTCCTATGCCGCTCCCATCGCCTTGTTGAATGCCATCCTCGCCGCTGTCGGCCAGTATCGTCGGGCGCAAACACTAGCCTTGGTTAAGGAAATCGCCGAAGAACAGCGCAAGGGTTTGCGCTGGTACCCTTCCTGACGCCGCTGCATCATTCATCTCCGTAACGAACATTTCATTGCCGTCGTCCAACAATAGTCTTTATTTGTCGGGATTTGTCGGACCTTGACAAGCCTTCTTAGGCTGCTTACTGTTGGGAGTGGCAATTCGTTTCGGTCTGCAACGTTTGTTACGGAAAACCCCTTAACCCTTTTCTGGGAGCCTCATGCGGATCGAATCGATCACCCTGCGCAAACTCAAGATGTGTCTTAAATCCCCCTTTGAAACTAGTTTTGGTATCACCCGTGACCGCACCGTCGTTCTCGTTGAACTCCTCGCTGACGGCTTCACCGGCTGGTCCGAAGTGACCGCCTCGGAAGGTCCTTTCTACAATTCCGAAACCGGGGACACCGCATGGCTTATCATCCGTGGATTTCTCGTTCCCCTGATTCTTGGCAAGGAAGTCGGCTCCGCCTCGGAAATTCCACGTAGTTTTGCGGCCATTCGGGGTCACGAGATGGCCCGCGCGGGGATCGAAAATGCTCTCTGGGATGTCGAGGCCCAGCAAAAAAATCTCTCTCTCGCCCGATTGCTTGGCGGCACGCAATCGGAAATCAAATGCGGTGTCTCCGTAGGGCTCGAAGCCACTTCCCAAGTGCTTCTTGAAAGAGTCGAAGTTGAGCTTCGCGCCGGTTATCAGCGCATCAAACTTAAGATCAAACCGGGCAAAGATCTCGAAGTTGTGCGCGCCGTCCGCAATGCCCATCCCGGCATCCTTCTGTCCGTCGATGCCAATTCAGCTTACACGCTGGTGGAATTGGAACATCTGAAGCGCTTCGACGAATTTAACCTCCTGATGATGGAGCAGCCTCTCTGGTGGGATGACATCGCCAATCACGCAAAGCTCCAACGGCATCTGCAGACTTCTCTGTGCCTCGATGAGTCGATCCGTCATTTCCGCGATGCTGAAACTGCTCTGGATCTCGGCGCTGCACGCATCATCAACATCAAGGTAGGCCGCGTCGGCGGCCACTCCAGCGCTCGCGAGATCCAGTCTCTCTGCCTCGCCCGCAACATTCCAGTTTGGTGCGGCGGCATGCTCGAGTGCGGTATCGGCCGCGCTCACAACATCGCGATCGCTTCTCTGCCCGGCTACACGCTGCCCGGCGATGTTTCCGCTAGCAAACGCTATTGGGAAGAGGACGTCGTCGACCCGCCGATCGAAGTCTCGCCCCGTGGCACGATTCAGGTCCCCACCTCGCCTGGACTCGGCTATCATGTTCGCCGCGACCTGATCGAACGCTGGACCACGGAAAAGGAAACCTGGCGTGCTCGATAAATTTCGATCTCTTTTAATAAGACAATTTGCCGTCGCCCTCTTCCTCAGTCTTCTTTCCGCGTGCTCTTCGCTCGGGCAATCTCCTGAGGCTCTACTCCCCGGACCAAAACCTGCCGATGTCCCCGAGGAATGGAAGCCGTGGATCGGTGAATATGGTTTTGGCTTCAACCCCATCAGATACGTGTTAAGCGAGAAGGATGGGTTCATCTGGATCTTGGAGCGACCGAATCAAACCCCTCAAGCAGGCTATAGGAACCTTGAAAAATTTTCTGTGAATGCGCCACCACCGACTGCCACAGCGCAAGGAATGCGCCTGCATTTCGACCAGGACGGTGGTCGAATTTTGCTCATGGGTGATGTTGGAAATAGCAAGCTCACGCCCGACAGAGAAGCTCATCAAGCAACGGTGGCAAAGCCCGTCCGTCCGATCGAGGAGCTACGGTCTGAAGCTCTGACTGCGTCGCCCCCGCAGGAAGTTGGGCCATTTCGGAAACCTGAACTTGTGGAAGTGGCGACTCTCGATCCAACGGTTCATTTGGAAATTCGCTATGCGACCTCGAACGATTTCCTTGGCACCCCTGTCTACTCTCAGGCCCGGGCCTTTCTCCAACGCTCTGCTGCCCAAGCCCTGCTTCGCGTTCAACAAAAACTCAAGCCGCTTGGCTACGGCTTGCTGATCCATGACGCCTATCGCCCCTGGTACGTCACCAAAATCTTCTGGGACGCCACGCCCCCCGAAGGCAAGATCTTTGTCGCCGATCCCGCGCAAGGCTCCCGCCATAACCGTGGCTGTGCTGTCGATCTCACCCTGTACGATCTGACGACTGGAAAACCCGTCGAAATGCCCGGCACCTATGACGAAATGTCCCCGCGCTCCTTCCCGGATTATCCCGGCGGCACTTCGCTCCAGCGATGGCACCGCGATCTGCTTCGCCGCGCCATAGAATCGGAAGGCTTCACGGTTTACGCGTCCGAGTGGTGGCATTTCGACTACCAGGATTGGCGGGAATATCCGATTTTGAATGTACCCTTTGAAAAGCTCGGCTCGGGCCTCGAGTCACCCGCGGTCCATTGATGAAGCGGTTGAACGAATTTTGGAGGATTCCGCTTTGAAAAATAGTTCGCGCGTCCTTCCTCTTTATTATGTACTGAGCTCCACGCTCCTGTTCTGCCTCCAGGCCGCGCCGGCTGGTGCGCAGTCTGAATCCACTCTGGCTCAACGCATTCAGAAGATCATCAGTCGCCCCGAATTTGCCCACGCGAATTTTGGCATCGAGTTCTGCTCGCTCGACACCGGCAAAGTGCTCTATGCGCTCAATGCTGACAAATTGTTCGTGCCCGCTTCGACCACCAAGATCCTCACCGAAGGCGCGCTCCTCGCGAAGCTGGGCGCCGATTACCGTTTTCGCACCCGCGTCTACCGCACGGGCTCAATCGACAAGCACGGCACACTCAAGGGCCATCTCATCCTCGTCGCCAGCGGCGATCCCAATCTCTCTAATCGCATCCAACCCGACGGCACCCTCGCCTTTGTCGATGAAGATCACTCCTACGCGGGTCCCGCTCTTCCCGGCGATCCTCTGTTGGTCATCAATCGACTCGCCAAAGACGTCGCGGCCAAGGGCATTCGCAAAATCGAAGGAAGCGTGCTGATTGACACCGCGCTTTTCCCCGACGGTCCGCGTGAAGGCGGCACAAACGTCGTGATGTCCTCCATAATGATCAATGACAATGTCATCGATCTCATCGGCTCGCCTGGCGCGAAGCCTGGCGATCCCGTCGCTCTCCAGTCCTCGCCTAAGACTTCTTACATCAAATTCGTCAATCACCTGACCACCTCTCCTGCGGGGACCAATCCGTCCCTTGAGCCGCCAGATATCACCACGAATCCGGATGGTTCCGTCTTGGTTACCCTCTCGGGCAGCCTACCTGTCGGCATCAGCCCCCAACCCGCGGTGATTGCTGTCCCATCTCCGACAAAGTTTGCAGAAGCCGCATTCCGCGAGGCCCTGTCGGCTGCAGGCATTCAAGTCAAGAATCGTCCTGCGCCCCCCGTCACTGATTTTTCTGCCTATACGCGTTTCTATTTGGCGGAGAATCAGTTGACTGAGCACGTGTCTCCTCCACTCTCGGAAGAAATCAAAATCACGCTCAAGGTCAGCCAAAATCTGCACGCCGGCATGGGTCCATACCTCCTCGGCATTCTGCTTGGGAATGATGCAAAGCACCTTCTCGAAGCTGGATTCAAAGTCGAACATGATTTTCTCCAATCAGCGAAGCTCGATTTGTCCGGCGCCGCTCAGGGCGATGGCGCCGGCGGGGATTGGGCCGATCTTTTCAGCGCCGACTTTATGGTCCACTACCTCACCTACTGGACCACTCGCCCGGACTATCAAGTTTTTTTTAGTGCGCTCCCGATTCTCGGCAAAGACGGCACGCTTGCGAAAATTCAGACAAATTCCCCCGGCGCCGGCCATGTCTTCGCGAAAACCGGCACGTTCGGCTCTGAAGACAAGCTCAATGGCATGATGATGCTTAACGGCAAAGGCCTCGCCGGCTACGTCATCACCAAAGACGGAAAAAAACTCGCCTTCGCTGCCTACGTAAATCACGTCTCGCTCGCTCCTGATCCGCAGGCCGCGCAGCAGGTGGCCGGTCAAGCCCTGGGAGAAATTGCCGCAGCCGCCTACGACGCCAACCTAGATGCCGCGTCGCCTGCCGGCGACTACGATCTCATCATCCGCAACGGTCACATCATCGACGGCACTGGTAATCCCTGGTATGCGGCTGACGTCGCCGTCAGCGGCGATCGGCTCGCCGCAATCGGCGACTTGCGCGAAGCCCATGCCAAGCGCGAAATCGATGCCAAGGGTCGCATCGTCGCCCCCGGCTTCATTGACATGCTCGGCCAGTCCGAAGTCTCTCTCCTCCTCGACAATCGTTCGCTGAGCAAGCTCTCTCAGGGGATCACCACGGAAATCACCGGCGAAGGCGGTTCCATCGCCCCGCAAAATGAAAAAACCATCGCCCCTCAAAAACCATTTCTCGATCGGTACAAGCTCACCATCGATTGGACCACTCTCGATGGCTATTTCCGCCGCCTCGAAAAACAAGGCACACCGCTCAATATCGGCACCTATGTCGGCTCTGCGCAAGTCCGAGAAGCTGTGATTGGCGACGACGATCGCGCCCCGACACCCGCTGAACTCGATCAGATGAAATCCCTCGTCGAGCAGGCCATGAAGGACGGCGCTCTCGGCCTCTCCAGTGCTCTCATCTATCCGCCGAACATCTACGCGAAGACCGATGAGCTCATCGCTCTCGCCCAAGTCGCCTCAAAATTCGGCGGACTCTATGCCACTCACATGCGCAGCGAAGGAGCTTCGGAAATGCCCGCACTTGCCGAAGCCATCCGCATCGGCCGCGAAGCCAATCTTCCGGTTGAAATCTTTCACCTCAAAGTCAGTGGCAAGCCCCGCTGGGGCACCATGAAAAACGTCGTCGCCGCCATCCAACTCGCGCGCGACTCCGGCCTCGATATCGCCGCCGACATGTATCCTTACACTGCCGGCGCTACAGCGCTTGCTTCGGCGCTTCCACCCTGGGTCGCCGATGGCGGAGTCCACAAATTGCTTGAGCGCTTAAAAGACCCGCCTATCCGCGCGCGCATCAAGAAGGATCTCGCGGGCGATCACCCCGAGTGGGAAAACCTCTTCTATGATTGCGGCGGCGCTGCGGGAGTTCTCATCTCCTCTGCCGAAAACCCGGAGCTCAAGCACTTCGCAGGGAAAACGCTCGATGAAGTCGCAAGAACGTGGAAGAAATCTCCAGAAGACACGCTGATGGATTTCGTCCTGGCGGATAAAGCACAAACCGGCGCAATCTATTTCATGGCCAGCGAAGAAGATCTAAGCAGCGGTCTCAGCCAGCCATGGACAAGCATCGGTCTCGACGCCGGTGAAATCTCACTTGATGGCCCACTCTACGAACCTCACACCCATCCACGCACCATGGGTTCCATGCCGCGATTCCTCGGCCACTGCGTCCGCGACCAACATCTCATGTCCCTCGAAGCCGCGATTCGCAAGATCACTTCTCTCCCCGCACAGCGTGAGCACCTCGATAGCCGCGGCCTTCTAAAGCCCGCCTTCTTCGCGGACATTACCATCTTTGACCCCAGAACCATTATCGACCACGCCACCTTCGCAAATCCAGATCAGCTCTCCGAAGGAATTGACTACACCGTTGTAAACGGTCAGATCGAATACGATCATGGGAAACTCACCGGCGCCGCTGCAGGCCATGTCCTGCGCGGACGTGGGTGGCTTCCAACAACTCCTTGAAATGGGCTGGTTCGATGAAAAAGGTCTATGCGGGCACCTCGGGTTGGGCGTACACGACTTGGAAGCCGGACTTTTACCCTGCAAAGCTCTATTCCACCAAGTTCCTGAACTACTACGCCAGTCGTCTCAACTCTGTGGAAGTCAACTACACTTTTCGAAGCCTGCCCACCAAGAAACTGCTTAAGGATTGGATTGCAGCAACTCCGCCCGGCTTCAAGTTTGCCGTTAAGGCGCACCAAACCATCACGCGCATCCATCGTCTTCGCAACGTTATGCGGGTGACATCGAAATTCGTCGCTTCCTTGCTTCCGTTGCAAAAGCAAGCTCGGTCCGGTGTTTGTTTCAATTGCCTCCCAATCTGAAATGCGACTTGCCGCTGTTGACAGATTTCCTGGCGGGGTTGCCGCATCATGTCCGGTTGGCCTTTGAGTTTCGCCACGATTCCTGGTTTCGAGACGATGTGTTCGCGAGTCTGCACGGATCAAAAGTGGCGCTGTGTCTCGCGGAGAGCGAAAAACTGAAAACACCAGACGTTCACACCACTGATTTTTCCTACATGCGCACGCGGAAGGAGGAATACTCAGCCAAGGTTCGGAAGGCACTCAAACAGAAGGTGCTAAATCTTGCCCAAAAGCGAGAAGTCTTTAGCCTCTTGCTCGGTTGGAGGAGTATCGCTTTCCGAAGGCATCTTCGACCAATCTTTTGAGGACGGCCGGCTCTAGGTTATGTCGCATGGCAAGCGCCTGCAGCCGCGATTCATGATTGCCGAAGAACGTCTGCATCTTCGGGGGTTCTTCTTCCGGTTCTCGTTCCGGACTTTTGCCTGACAGAATCGGCTGTTCATCTGGAGGAGTGTTTTCCATCATTCGTTTCTCCCTTTGCGCGTATTCGGCGTCATGCGCTACGCTCAATGCCAAGCGTGAATATTGTAAACGCCGCAAGTGATATGGGTGGCGATCAATCCCATTTGCACGGCACGCCTGATTTTGCGATTCGGAATCAAACTTACTGCGATTGATTCGTCGGCCCACGCTAGAGCTAGGCGCCATCGTGGATTGGAATGGTTGCCGATGAATGGCCGCGCCAAAGGATCGGCTTCTCCGCAATAATGAGCCAGGAATTCGGCGGAGTAGGCTTTCAAGCCATGGCAAGTTTCGCTTGCATGTCCGGTTGTCGAGAAATCAAAAGCTGTCGAAGCCCAATGGGCACGTGCCAACCATCCAGTATCAAACCTGGATTGTTGTAGACCTGGTTTTGTTTCTTTCAGAAAGAAATCAACTCTTGGCTTTGGTGCAATGACAAAATGCTGCGCCAATGCCGTTTGGGCGCATAAAGACACAACGGCGGCGATCCGCAGAATGAATTTCATGGGAGTCCTTTTGTTTAGATTTTTACTGGTGCCTTACTATTTTAGAACGCCAGGCAGGTCCCGCAGTCCTTTTCTGTCATTCGATGTTCTTTGCCCGCGAAGGTAAACGGCCACAACCATTTCAATGCAGCGTCGTGCTTGGCTCCAGTCAGCTTACCGATGTGACTTGCGCAAGACTCTTCGCGTTGCCGGTGGCGAGTTCTTGCAGCCATTGGATGTCGGCTTTCCGGCATCTTTTTCTTCTGTTCCATCACACCGACAAGCGTGGCGAACAATATGAATGCCATAGGGCGGCCAAGAATGATTTCGGCATTCGTTCTCCTTATAGGTTTCTTGTCTACTGCAAACACGAAGAAACCCCGGAAGGCGCTTTGCACGCGGAAGAGCTGCTGTAAGCGATCGATGCTCGAAGCGGACGAGCCGATGTAAACCTCTCAGCTCAGCGAGGTCTTCCCCATCTCAGCCACCCGCCGCTCATAAGTCATTTCCACCAGGCCGTGCTTTCCGTAGTAGCGCAACACGATTTTATGTCCCGGTTTAATCTTCGCGCGTGTCTTGATCAGGGAATCCGAAAGCTCCACCCACTCCCCATTGACCAGGTAACTTCCTTCCCAGCCGCGCAGTTCGAAACGTCCGTCGTTCTTCAAAATCAGCGGCGCCGCCTTGCACGGGATCACTTTCCCGCGCATCTTCGCCTGCGCGCACTGGTAGCGCCCGGAAACATCCACGGTTTGAGCATTACTTTGAGGCGTGAGGAAAAGCACAAGGGCAACCGTCGCGATGCAACGCGCCAGCCTCAGCCCCACCTGGGCAAACCCCATCGGGATCTCCACATCCAGGTCGCTTAGCTGCGGGCGGCGGTCCCTGGCCATTGGTACAGGTGCAATTCACCATCCAACATGCATAGCAGTAAAGCCTTTATTTACAACGATTTGAAAACTGGCCGATCGGCCAGGGTTGGTCTAGGTGTCCAATACAGCTACACAGACTGTCCAAGAGGGAACTCTTTTGCATCGTCGGAAGGGGCGCTTTTCCTTCCTAATCGGGTCCGCAGCCTTATTCAAACGGCAATTCTGCCACCGCCTGACCGTCTTTCCGGGGGTCCGAAGCCCCGTAATTCACTCCCGCCGAGGAATCCCTCATGACCGCTTGCCCACCGCCCATGCCGCTAGAAAATGTCCCTTTCACCTCGATCTTGTGGCCTTTGCTCGTCAACTCATTCCGCACGTTCTGCCCGAAGCGGTTTTCCATCATCACGTCACAACCGCTAAATGTGTGCTTGCTGAATCGCGGCGCCTCCAGCGCCGCCTGAATATTCATTTTAAAGTCCACCAAGTTCGCCACAAACTGCGCGTGCGCCTGCGACTGATTCCACCCGCCCATGATCCCGAACGCCACACGAACATCTCCCTTTTGCGCAAACGCCGGAATGATGGTATGCAACGGCCTCTTTCTTCCCGCCAGGGCATTTGGTGAAGTTGCATCCATGCTGAAGAGCCCGCCGCGATCGTGCAGCGCAAACCCGGTACCTGCTGCAACGATGCCCGATCCAAACGCCTCGTAATTGCTCTGGATAAGCGACACCATGTTTCCATCGCGGTCAACAACACTCAGATACGTCGTGTCGCTCCCGGCACGCATCTCCTCCGCCGTGGCGTCGCAGTTCGCCTTGTCTGGATCAATCAACTTGGCCCTTTGCGCCGCCCACTCTTTGGAAAGCAGCGTCGCAACCGGCAATTTCTGTTTCCTCGGGTCGCCAATGTGTTTCGCAAGATCCGCGTACGCCAGCTTCTTCGCCTCGATCATTGCATGCAGCGCTTTCGTCGACCCGAAACCCCAATCCTTTTGTCCCAGGGAAAATGTCTCCATGATGTTCAGCATTTCCAGGGCCGCGATTCCTTGCACGTTCGGCGGCAGCTCGTAGATCATCCAATCGCGATAGGCAGTGGAAATCGGCTCGACAAATTCGCTGGAGTATTCGGCCAAATCCTGCGCGGTCATCGGTCCGTTGTGCCGCTTCATCGAGTCCAGAATCTTCGCGGCAATTTCTCCTTTGTAGAAGGCCTCCCTGCCGTACTGCGCGATCTGCTCGAGCGACCATGCCAGCTCGGGATTGCGAAACACTTCGCCCACTTTCGGGGCGCGGTCTCCTGGAAGATAGGTATTCGCCGCCGTCTCATCGGTCCGCAGGTAATCCACTTCTGCCGCCCAGTACGCCGCCGTCCATTCCGGGACTGGGAATCCGTCTCGCGCCGTTCGAATCGCCGCCGCCAAATCCTCCGCCAGTTTCTTTCTTCCAAACTTATCCGCGAGCTTCTGCCACCCATCCACCGCTCCCGGCACCGTGATTGCATTCACTCCTTGCTGCGGCATGCTCCGAATCCCCTGCTTGTGCAAATACTCGATCGTCAAACTCTTTGGCGCCCATCCACTCGCATTCAATCCATATAGCTTGTCCGCCTTCGCATCATAAACAATCGCGAACAAATCCCCCCCGATGCCATTCATCATCGGCTCCACAACACCCATCATTGCGTTCGTCGCGATCGCCGCATCCACCGCGTTCCCACCTCGCTCCAATATCCTCGCCCCCGCCTGCGCCGCCAGTGGCGATTCTGCTGCAACGATCCCATTGCGCGAGATCACCATCGACCGCCCCTGCGAGCGGTCCTGTGCTTCGCTCACTTGACCGGTCATCAGCATTGCCGCTCCGTTAAGGACAAATAGGAAAACGCGCAGTCGGGGAAAAATCGGCATCGTCTTGGCCCGCTCCTTTTTTAATTCCTTTAAATTCTGCATCCGTTCCGAAGTTGCGTGATCCCCTCGCACTCTAACTCGTACATCTCTAACAATGTCGGCCCTGTCAAGCCCTTTTTGAGCACACTTCTTTCTTTTCACCTAAAAGAGTTTTTCTCTTTCGTTTCTTTCTTGTTCTTTCTTCTCTGCATCGACGACCACGGCTCGTTT
>WNGC01001784.1_pt1 | contig 13161 bp, 12 predicted proteins | sample 5400051 | NCBI WGS metagenome assembly WNGC01 (sample SAMN13153368, study PRJNA577476) | soil metagenome | isolation source: 20 cm soil or saprolite under grassland replicate 2 | place: USA:California | collected 2016-06-15 | reverse complement strand
GATCGCCCAGGCGGCGGCCGCCGTTCAGGCTCCGCTGAACGGTGAACGACCCGCGACCGTCCTGTTCCAGCCGCTGCTCGCCGACCCGCAGGAGCCGCGGTTCTTCGCAGGATACCTCTGGGCCCGCTCGCCCCGGCTCGCGTCCCGGCTCGGTACCGTGGGGTTCGGACAAACGATCGGACTGTTACGCGGGAGAGACTGGCAGCTCGGGATTGCCGCCGGCGTGTTTTCCGAGTTCAACATGCAATCCTCGACCACCGACCTGCTGAATACCGATTATCTCGTCGGCCTGCCGCTCACGTACCGCCACGGTTCCCTGGCCACGCGGCTGCGGCTGTATCACCAGAGCTCCCACCTGGGCGACGAATACATGGTCCACACGAACGCCCGGCGGGTCGACTTGACGTTCCAGGCCGTGGAGCTGCTCGTCGCGAGCGAGACGTCCCGCTGGCGCGTGTATGGCGGTGGGGACTACGTCTTCGCCCACTCCCCGGCCGATCTGAAGCCCGGTGTGCTGCATGGCGGCCTGGAATTCCATCAGCCCGGCTCGTTGTTGCGCCTCGGCCGGACGACCGCCGGCCGGCTGGTGGCGGGCTTGGACGTCAAGTCGATGCAAGACGGCGGCTGGCAGGTGGGGTGGAGCGCGGTGACCGGTCTCGAGTTAGGCGATCCGCTGGCCGATGCGGGATCCGGCTGGCGCTGGAGCCTCTTGCTCAAGGCCTACACCGGGCCCGCGCCGTACGGCGAGTTTTACCGGGACCACGTCTCGTCTCTCGGCGTGGGTGTCGGGTTCACGCTGTGACGGGTGACGCGCCGGTTCACCGGGTGGGAGGCGGAAACAGCGTATCGAACACGGCACTGAGGCGGACGCGCAGGGCCTCGGCCGCCTGAGTCGGTGCGTGCCGCGGCGCGCCGACCGGCTCGACGCCACGTCGCACCGTGCCGCGCGCCGCGTCGATGACCTGCACGTGGAAGCGAACCGAGTCCCCTTCACGGTAGTACGACCCCGAAACCACCGTCCCCGCGCCGGTCCGGGCGGCCAGGGCCCGAATCTCCGCGGCGTCGAGATGGCCGGAGGCGGCGCCGGGCACGACCTCCACCCCGGCGCGGCGCGCCAGTGCCTGCGTGAGCCAATCAGCGGCGATGTGACCGAGCGGGGCGAGGGTCGGATCGTCCGAGAGGTCTTCGAACCCCGCGACGACGACGCGCCTCGGGTCGAGCGCCGGAGCGCGATTCCCGAGCAACAGCACGCCGGCGGTGGCGAGGACCGCGGCGGTCGCGCCACCGAGCAGCACCGCCCTTGGGCCGAGCCGCGGCAGGCGCAGCGGCGGCCGCCGGCTCGCGGCGTCCCGGAGACCGGCCGCGAACTCGTCCACGGAGGCGTAGCGGTCGTCGGCCTCCGCCGCGAGCGCGCGACCGATGGTCTCCTTGATGGATCGTTCGCTCCGGTGGCTCACGCGTTGGGCTCGCAACACCGTGTCGAGGGCCGCGCCACCGCGCGGCGTCCCGCCGGAGAGCCCCACCAGCGGCGGCTCACCTACCAGCATCTCATAGAGCACGCCCCCCAGGCTGTACACGTCGGTGCGGGCATCGATGGCGCGGCTGCCCATCAGCTGCTCGGGGCTCATATAGGCCAGCGAGCCTACCGGGTGACCTCCGGTGAGGGTGTGGCCGCCCGCGGCGCTGATCGCGCGTGCGATGCCGAAGTCGGCCACCAAGGCGTGGTCGCCGGACAAGAGGATGTTTTCGGGCTTGATGTCGCGATGGATGATGCCGTGCCCGTGCGCGTAGGAGAGGGCATCGCCGACCTCGAGTGTGATGCGCACCGCCTCCCCGAGCGGCAGCCGTTGCTCGCGCTCCAGGCGGGCCCGCAACGATTCGCCCTCGATGTACGGCATCACGTAGTAACACAGCCCCTCGGGCCCATCCGGCACGAAGAGGCACTCGTCCGCGGCGAGAATCGGCACGATGTGCGGGTGGCTGAGCCGCGACGTGAGCTCGACTTCCCGGATGAAGCGCTCGCGAAACTCGGAGGTCGAGACGCCCGGGTTCATCACCTTCACCGCCACCTTGCGAGGCGGATGGCGTTCCGACGCCAGGAACACGCGCGCCATGCCTCCGGCCCCGATCTCCCGTTCGACGGTGTAATGCGGCGCGAGGCCCGCACGCAGGGCTGCTAGGACGTCGAGCATGGACGGCAAGGTATCGCGGCGACGGTCACGGCGCGACCGCGCGGCTCACGCCCGGTCCGTCCACTGCTCGAGCGGATACCCCGCCTGATGCCAGGCGCGAATACCGCCCAGCAGCGCGGCGACCTTGCGCTCGTCGTACCCCCCCGCGATCAGCAGTCGCGCCGCCCGGGCGCTTGTGCGCTCATCCACTCACGCGCAGTAGAAGATGAGGACGCGATCGGGCGGCAGCGAAGCGGGCACCTGCCCAGGAGCGGCCTCGATGGTGGAGAGCGGCACTGACAGGGCGCCCCTGGCGTGGGCGTTGTCGAACAGCCGCGCGTCGCGCGTATCGACCAGCACCCCCCGCCCGGCCGCGACCAGCTCGTGCGCCTGCGCGGCCGTGATGCGCGCCACCGCCGGCCCCTCGTCTGGACCGGCGTTCGGCGGCTCGTGTGACAATGGTGGCGTCATGGGTCCGTCCTCGTCCTCCCGTTGATGAACCGTTCAGTGCTGAACAAATGACCCGGGTGGTCGCCAAGGTTCCCCGGGAACTTTTCCAAAATACAGTTCATTCATGAACTGTCTACCGTCCACGTATACGCTAAACCTTTTGCCCTTCGTGGAGGACTTTATGTCGAAGCGTTCATTGCCCCTCGTCACTGCGGTGCTCGTTGCGGCGCTCGCGCCCGCCGCGCTGCGCGGCCAAGGCGGCACCACGTCCCCGGCGCCGTCCCACGCCTGGTCCGATCGCCTCACCCTGGGGGGCGCGTTCGGCGGCCTCTCGGGGGCGGCCAATTTGAACTCCCCGGGCACTGCAGACTGGCGGCTCGGCTGGATCGGCTCGATCGACGGGACCGTGTGGTTGCGCCGGAACGTCGGCATCCGCGCCAGCGGCAGCTGGGCGCAGGACAGCATTCGTGGCGCGGCGCTCACGGGCCGCGGCAAGTTCAACAAGTTCAACTATGACGCAGACCTGGTGCTGCGGTATCCCATCGAGGCCGGGTCCGCCACGCTGACGCCTTACCTGCTCGGCGGAGCCGGCGCCATCAGCGTGCATCAGCTCGGCGCCGACAGCACCTGGTCCAAGTTCGCCGGTAACTTCGGCGCGGGCCTCGAGTACCGCTTCGGGCGCGTCGGCATCCGGGCGGAGGGTCGCGACTTCGTCTACAAGTTCGACCGCTACGGGTTCGACAAGACCCAGCACGACGTCGCCTGGCAAGGCGGCCTCACACTCACGTTCTGAGCCGCGTCACCTTGGCCGGCGGCGCAACCGCGCGCCGGCCAAGGTGACGAGGGTGAGGGGCTCACCCCTATCCAGTAGCCTCTGCCAACCGGGTGGTGCGGCCCCACCCAAACGGGGGAGCCCAGCCTTGATGATCGCCAGTGCGGGAACCTTCCTGCGCGCATGGTTCATTACTGCACTATCGGTCGGGTAGCCATCACTTTCAAGGGCGGGTATTCGCATGAAGCGTTTGATCAAACCAGCGACGTGGACCGCAGCGGGTGCGGTCGCCCTCATTCTCGTGGGGACCGTGGCGGCCCGCCGGCGCACGCCCGTGGCCAGCGCGGCGCCGCCAGCCCCGGAAGTATCGGTCCTCACGGTAGTGCCCGAGACGGTGACCGCGCGCTTCGAGTACGTGGGGCAAGCCGCGGCCTCGCGCTCGGTCGAAGTGCGCTCGCAAGTCACCGGCGTGATCGTCGCGCGGCCCTACGCCGAGGGCACGGACGTCGCGAAGGGAACGCTGCTCTTCCGGATCGACCCGACCACGTACGAGGCGGCGTACCGCAGCGCCCAGGCCCGGCTCGCCAATGCGGACCGAACCCTGGCACGGCTGAAGCCGCTGCTCGCGGCACGCGCCGTGGCGCAGAAGGACGTGGACGATGCGCAGCAGGCATTCGACCAGGCGCAAGCCGCGGTCGACCAGACCAAGAAGGACTATGAAGACACGTTCGTTCGCGCCGAGATCTCGGGGCGCGCGGGACGCGCGCGGCTCGAGCTCGGCGCGCGCGTGACCGGGCCCGGTGATTTGCTCACGACCGTCGAGCAGGTGGATCCGATCTACGTGAACTTCAGCCCGTCGGACGAGGACCTGCTGGGCCTGCGGCGTGACATCGCGGATGGTCGGTTGCTGATGCCGCCCGCGCCACGCGCCCTCGCCGTTCAGGTCACGCTGGCGGACGGCAGTCTGCTGCCTGCAGCGGGCGAGCTGAACTTCGCCGATCTGGCCCTGCAGCCGGCCACCGGTACGCTGCAGCTGCGCGCGCAACTCAAGAACCCGCAGCACGTCCTGCTCCCCGGCCAGTTCGTGCGGGTCCGCCTGCTCGGTCTCAAGCGGCCGAGCGCGATCCTCATCCCGCAACGCGCCGTGCAGCAGGGCCTGGCCGGGGCGTTCGTCTACGTGGTGGGCGACAGCGACAAGGTCGCGGCCCGCAGCGTGGCGGCCACCTCGTGGGACGGCGGATCGTGGCTCATCGAGCAGGGGCTCGCGGCGGGGGACCGTGTCGTCGTGGATGGGGTGCAGAAAGTCGCGCCCGGGCAGCCGGCCCGGCCCGTGGCCTATCGGCCGGCGGTCGACAGCGCGGCGACCGAGGCGCAAGACAGCACGCTGATCGCTCCTCCCGCGGTCCCCCTTCGGATCAGGAGCCGCCCGTGAGCGACGCGCCGCAGATCCGCAACCTGTTCATCCGGCGGCCGATTTTCTCGGCCGTCATCTCGATCGTGATCGTGCTGCTCGGGCTGTTCTCCCTCTCCCGGCTCGCGGTGGAGAGCTATCCGCCGCTCACGCCGCCTGAGATCCAGGTGCAAGCCGTCTACCCGGGCGCGACCGCGCAGGATGTGGCCGATGCGGTGGCCGCACCGATCGAGCAGCAGCTGTCGGGCATGGAAGGGTTGCTGTACTTCAAGTCGGCGAACTCGAGCGACGGGGTCATGAACCTGTCGGTCTACTTCGACGTCTCGCGTAATCCGGATCTGGCGGCGGTGGATGTGCAGAACCAGATCGCGCTGGCCGAACCGCAGCTGCCGCAGGAGGTGGTGCGCAACGGTATCACCGTGCGCAAGCGCCAGACGGCCTTCCTCGTCGTGCTCGCGCTTTCCTCCGACGATCCGCGCTACGACACCGAGTATTTGAACAACTACGCGAAGATCTATATCGACGACGAGCTGAAGCGCCTTCCCGGCGTCGGTGACGCGAGCACCTTCGGCCAGCTCGACTTCTCGATGCTCTTGAGCCTCGACCCCGACCGCATGGCGCAGCTCGGCCTCACCGTATCGGACGTCGCGGCGGCGGTCCAGGAGCAGAACGCCACGAACCCCGCCGGCCGCATCGGGCGCGAGCCCGCGCCGCCGGGCACGCAGCTCACCATTCCCGTGATCACCAGCGGGCGACTGAAGGAGGCGAGCGACTTCGAGCGCATCATCGTTCGGGGTCGGCCCGACGGCTCCCTGGTGCACCTCTCGGACATCGGGAACGCGCACCTCGGCGCGCGGAACTACGACCTGGCCGGCCGGTTCGACGGCGCGCCCACGGCCTTGACGCCGGTATTTCTGCGTCCCGGCGCGAACGCCCTCCAGGTGAAGCGCGAGGTGGTCGCCCGGATGGGCGAGCTCGCAAAGAGCTTTCCTCAGGGCGTCCGCTGGTCGATCGCGTTCGACACCACGCCATACGTCACCGCTTCGATCAAAGAGGTCGTGAAGACGCTGTTCGAGGCGCTGTTGCTCGTGACGTTGGTCGTGTTCGTCTTCCTGCAGAGCTGGCGGGCGACCGTGATCCCCGTGGTCGCCGTGCCCGTCTCGGTCATCGGCGCCTTCTTCGGCATGCAGGTGCTCGGCTTCTCGGTCAACCTGCTCACGTTGTTCGGCCTGGTGCTCGCGATCGGGATCGTCGTGGACGACGCCATCGTCGTGATCGAAAACGTAGAGCGGATCATGGCCCAGGAGGGGGTCTCCCCCGCCGTCGCCGCCGACCGGGCGATGCACCAGGTCAGCCGAGCGCTGATCTCCATCGTGCTCGTACTGTGCTCCGTGTTCGTCCCGGTGGCATTCCTGGGGGGCATCACCGGGTTGATGTACAAGCAGTTCGCCATCACCATCGCGGTTTCGGTGGTGCTATCGGGTATCGTCGCGCTCACGCTGACTCCGGCGCTGTGCGCCGTGCTGCTCAAGCCCACTGACCCCGGACGCAAGTCTGGGGCGATGCTGAGCCCGTTGTTCAGTCGCTTCAACCGCGGGTTTCGCGCGGTCACCGACCGCTACCTGGGCGCCGCCGGTCGCGTAATCGACCGCCCTCGGACATTCTTCGCCGCCTTCGCGGTCGCGGTGGTCCTGCTGCTGGTGCTCGTGCGGTCCGTTCCGACGGGGTTCATTCCCAGCGAGGACAAAGGCTACTTCGGCATGCTCGTCGAGCTTCCCGACAACGCGTCGCGGCAGCGTACCGAAGCGGTCGTGAAGCAGGTCGAAGGCTATCTCATGCAGCAGCCGGCGATCAATCACGTCGTCTCGCTCGTGGGTCTCAACTTCATCCAGAACGCGAACCAGACGAACGCGGCGATCATGTTCGTCATGCTGAAGCCCTGGGATGACCGGACCACCCCACGCGACCAGTTCGCGGCGGTGCTCGGCGGCGTGAACGGCTATCTCTTCCAGCTGCAGCAGACGCGCGGCTTCGCGTTCAACCTCCCCGAGATCATCGGGCTGGGTACGACCGCGGGCCTCGAGTTGAATCTGCAGGACCGCGGGGTGAACGACATAACGCGCTTCGCGGGCCTGACGGGCGAATTCGCCGCCGACGCCAACGCAAGTCCCGAGCTGCGGGGCGTGTACCCGACGATCCGGGTGAACACACCGCAGCTGTTCGTCCAGGTAGACCGTGAGAAGGTGAAAGCGCTCGGGATCTCGCTGTCGGAGTTGTTCCAGACGCTGCAGGCATCTCTGTCGACGCTCTACATCAACGATTTCAACCGGTACGGCAAGACGTACCGGGTGCAGGCCGAGGCACAGTCCCGCTTCCGCCAGACCCCTGAAGACATTGGGCGGCTGTACGTGCGTGGGCCCGGTCAGCAGATGGTGCCCGTCTCCGCCCTGACCCGAACCGAATTCCGGGCCGGCCCGAGCGTCATCACGCGGTTCAACGGCTTCACGTCGGCGCTGCTGGTCGGGGCGCCGGCACCCGGGAAGAGTTCCGGGGAAATGCTCGCCGCCGTCGAGCGGATCGCCCAGGACAAGTACGCCGGTCGGGGCGTGGGCTACGCCTTCAGCGGGCAGTCCTATCAGGAGCGTGCGTCGGGCGGGCAGGGGAGTCTCGTGTTCGCCCTCGGACTCGTGATGGTGTTCCTGGTGCTGGCCGCGCAATACGAGAGCTGGACCATCCCGTTCGCGGTGCTGCTGGGCGTGCCGTTCGGCACACTCGGCGCGCTGCTCGGCGTGTGGCTGCGCGGGATGGCCAACGACGTCTACGTGCAGATCGGCCTGATCGTCGTCGTGGGTCTCGCCGCGAAGAACGCGATCCTGATCGTCGAGTTCGCGAACGAGCTGCGCGCCCAGGGGCGATCCATCCGGGAAGCCGCCCTCGAGGCGGGCCGGGAGCGGTTGCGGCCGATCCTGATGACCTCGTTCGCGTTCATCCTGGGCGTCACGCCCTTGCTTACGTCGAGCGGCGCGGGCGCTGCAAGCCGCCACTCGATCGGCACCGGCGTGTTTTTCGGGATGCTCGTGGCGACCCTGGTCGGCGTGTTCTTCATCCCGCTGTTCTTCGTGGCGATCCGCAGCCTGAGCGAGCGGGGCCTGCTGCGCCGTGGGGCGGGTGCCGTCGTCGGGCAACCCGCGCCCGTCCCGGTGGAGGGCGACTGACCTGAGACGCCTCATACCGCTCGCCGTCGTCGCGCTGATCGCCCTGATGGAAGCATGCGCGGTGGGTCCCGGGTATCGCCGGTCCTCCGCCGGCATGCCGGAGGGCTGGCGGCGCCCGGCGGCCTCCGAGGACTCGCTGCGGTCGTTCTACGACTCGATGCGCACCAGCCGCGATACCCTGTTACCGGCCGGGGCCGACACGGCGCGCGTGCCGTTCGCCTACGACACCGCGTCGCCCGGTCCGGGCATAGACTCGACCGCCGCGCTGCGGTGGCTCGACCTGATCCAGGATTCCGTGCTGCGGCAGCTGGTGGACACGAGCCTGCGGGAAAACCGCGACCTGCGCACCGCCCTCGCCGTGATCGACGAGTTCCGCGCTCAGTACCGGGCGACGCGGGGCGCGCTCCTGCCCGAGCTCACGGCCAACGGTCAGGCGGGCCGGACTCGGGCCGTGTTCGGCACCTTTGGAGGCCAGACGTTCGACGTCTACAAGGCCACGGCCGACCTCAGCTGGGAGCTCGATCTCTGGGGCCGGCTCCGCCGCGGCACGAGCGCCGCACGCTCCGACCTCGTGGCGCGGGAGGAGGACCGGCGCGCGCTGCGGTTGTCGCTGATCGGCGACGTGGCCACGGCGTATTTCGACCTGCGCGCGGCGGACTTGAACCTCGCGATCGCGCGCCGGACCCTCGACTCGCGGCGGCAAACGCTCGCCCTCGCCCGGCGGCGACTCGAGCAGGGGCTGATCTCGGAGCTCGACGTGCGGCAATTCGAGGCCGAGGTCGCGAGTCCGGCGGCGAGCGTCGCGGACTTCGAGCGCCAGGTGGCCCAGCAGGAGAACGCCCTGAGCGTGCTGGTGGGACACAACCCCGGCGCCATCGGCCGGGGCCGCGCGCTCACCGAGATGGCGGCGCGGATCCCGGTCCCGGCCGGCGTGCCGTCCGCGCTGCTCGAAAACCGGCCGGACGTGCGGGGCGCCGAAGCGACGCTCCGCGCCGCCACGGCGCGCATCGGCGTGGCGCAGGCAGCCTGGCTGCCGACCTTCACGATCACCGGGCAGTACGGCACCCAGAGCACCGAGTTCTCCAGGTGGTTCGCGTCCGGAACCGACATCTGGCAGGCATTCGTCGGAGTCTCGATCCCCCTCTTCAGCCAGGGCCGGCCGGGGGCGGGTGAGCAGGTCAACATCGCCCGGGCGCGGGCGTCGCAGGCGCGGTCGCAGTACGAGCAGACGGTGCTCGTGGCGCTGCGCGAAGTCGAAGACGCCCTCGTGGGACTGCGCACCGCCCAGGATCGGAGCGCGGCGCAGGAGCGCCAGGTGATCGCGCTGCGCCGGGCGCTCGAGCTCGCGGACATGCGCTATCGGAACGGGGTGTCGAGCTATCTCGATGTGCTGGACGCGCAGCGCGGCTTGTTCGGGGCCGAGCTGGCGCTCACTCAGGCGGAGCGGGACCAGCTCGTCGCGGCGGTGCAGCTGTATCGCGCCGTCGGCGCCGGGTGGCCTGCCGCCAGGTGAGCCAGGCTTGCCGCGCCCGACCGGCGGTCCCTATCATGTGGCCATGAGAAAGCGGCCCCGCAAGCGGGTGCGCCGGCCGGCGGCGGAATCACTCGTGTTCTCGTTCCTGAGCGCGGCCGACGCGGTGGAGGCACGGCTCGAAGCCGCCTTGAGCCCGACCGGGTTGTCTCTCGCCAAACTCGCCGTGCTCCATTTGCTGGCGGATGCGAAGGAAGCGTTGCCCCTGTCCGATCTCGCCGCGCGCCAGCACTGCGTGCGCTCCAACATCACCCAGCTGGTCGATCGCCTCGAGAAGGACGGCCTGGTCCGTCGGCGCGCCGCGGCGGACGATCGCCGCAGTGTCCTGGCCGAGCTCACCCCGGCGGGCGAGCAGGCGCATGCCAAGGGCGTACGCGCGCTGGCCGACGCGCAACGCGCCATCGTCCGGGCGCTCAAGGCGGGTGAGGCGACCAGTCTCCAGAACGCCCTCAGCGCCCTCACGCCGTGACTCGTTCCCCCACCAAAGAAAGGGGATTCCCGTGCTCTTCCTTGTCCCCGTAGGTCGGTTCCTCTATTCCCTGATCTTCCTGATGACCGCGATGGGGCATTTCTCGGCGGGATACATCGGATACGCCGCCCAGGCGGGTGTGCCGGCCCCCGGGCTGCTGGTCCCGCTGTCGGGCGTGATCGCCATCCTCGGCGGCGTGAGCATCACGCTCGGCTACAAGGCCAAAATCGGCGCTTGGCTGATAGTACTGTTCCTGGTGCCGGTCTCGCTCATGATGCACAACTTCTGGGCGGTGACCGACCCGATGATGCACGGCATGCAGCTGGCGATGTTCATGAAGAACGTCTCGATGCTGGGCGCCGCGCTGCTGATCGCGCACTTCGGCGCGGGCCCCCTCAGCTTGGACGCGCGGCAGGCACCGGTCGTGTAGGTGCTTCATCCAATTTCGGCTCGGTGCCCCGCACCTGGACGTACGCGCCGTACCCACAGCCGCAGGACTCCGTCGTCCGCCCGAGCCGATCGGTGCCGAAGGCGAGGCGCCGAGCACATTCGGGGCAGCGAGGCGGGCCGCCATCGGTGACGAGGCCCGTGCGCGCCAGCGCCCGGTTCACTTGTACCGGTAGGTGATACGCCCGCGTGTCAGGTCGTAGGGGGACACGGCGAGGGTGACCCGATCCCCGGCGAGCACCCGGATCCGGAAGCGCCGCATCTTGCCCGCGATGGTCGCGAGCACGTAGTGGCCGTTCTCGAGCAGGACGCGGAACGTGGTGTTCGGGAGCACCTGCTCGACGGTGCCGTTGATCTCGATCGCTTCTTCCTTCGCCATCGGTCCACCCGCGTGAGGGGAGGGGGAGGGGGAGGAAACGAAAAGGCGGGACCGGCGCATCGGCCAAGTCCCGCCTTGACGTACAACGCTGCGTGAAGGGTAGCGGGCGGGCCGGGCGAAGTCAAACAGGAAGTCCCAGGATCGTCCGGGCGACGCGCACGACGATCGGCGCCACCTGTGCGGGCGTGCGCTTCGGGCCGGCGAGCAGGTCGAACGTCTGGAAACTCGTGAGCGCAAACAGCAGGTCGATGGTCTCATCCAGCACCCCGGCGGTGGGCCGGTCGTAGCGCTCGCGCACCCGCCCCACGATCACCCGCAGTCCCTGTCGCCGCCACTCCTGCCGGGCGGAGAGGGTTTGGTCGAGCCCGGCGTCGAGCGCTCCCAGCGCCAACAGCCGCCGATGAATCGGGCGATGCGCGGTCCAGAAGCGGCCGAACGTGGTGATGAACCGCACCAGGGCCTCCTCCGGATCGGGCTGCCGAAAGGCAACCGCCAGGTCCCACATGCCGCCCCGCCGTGCGAGGTCGTCGAACAACGCCTCCAGCAGCTGGGAGCGCGAGCCGAAGCGCTGATACACGGTGGCGCGCGTGACGCGCGCCCGGCGGGCGACGGCTTCGATGCTGAAGTCGGCATTGCCCCGGGCGACCAGTAACGTGCGGGCGGCGGTGAGGATCCGCGCCCGCGTGCGGTCGACCGCCGCCTGGCGGCGGCCCAAACGGTAGGGGCGGGGGGTCATGGACGCGGCGGGGACAATTTAAGTATACATTCCGTATAGTCAAATATACCCTTCCGGAGGTGGTGTGTGGTCTGGTTGCGCTTGGTGCACATCGTGGCGGGCATCGTGTGGGTGGGCTCGGCCGTGTTCGCCGCCCTGTTCCTCTTTCCCACGGCCCGGGCCGTGGGCCCCGACGGCCGGCGCTTCATCGAGCGGCTGCAGCGCCGCATGGGTCCCGCGTTCGGGATCGCCATGTTGTTGACGGTCATCCCCGGATTCATCATGTACGGCCGGCTCTCCGCCGGCTTCAACCGCGCGTGGGTCACGTCGCGGCCCGGCCTGGCGCTCGCGGCCGGCGCCGTCGCCACGCTCCTGGCCGTGGTGATCGGCATCGGGAGCAACGCGCCCGCGGACGCGAAGATCGCCCGTCTGCGCAAGGGTCTCGAGCAGCAGGGAGGGGCTGCGACGGCGGCCCAGGCCGCCGAGCTCACGGCGCTGCAAACGCGGATCGAGCGAGGGACGCAGGTGGCCGCCGCGCTGCTGCTCGTCGCCGCAGGCGCCATGGCCGTCGCGCGGTATCTATGAGCCCGTCTGTAGGGGGCCCGCTCGCAGGGAAGGTCGCGCTCGTCACCGGCAGTTCGCGCGGCATCGGCGCCGCGATCGCGAGACTGTTCGCGCAAGCAGGCGCCCAGGTTGCCCTCCACGGCAGGGATGTGGCGGCATTGTCGGCCGTGCGCGCCGACATCGAGCGCGGCGGCGGGCATGTGATCCAAGTTGCGGCCGATGTCACACGCTTCGCCGAGATAGAAGCTATGCGTCGTCATATCGAGGGAGAGCTTGGTCCGATCGACATCCTCGTGGCGAACGCCGGCGGCAGCTTCACGCAACCCGGCCCCCTCGAAGAGACGAGCGAGGAAGGTTGGCGCGCATCTCTGGACGGCAATCTCACGGCGACGTTTCTTACCATCAAGAGCATTGTGCCCGGCATGAAGGCACGGAAGGCGGGGCACATCATCACCGTGTCTTCGGCCGCCGCCCGCAGGCCGCACCCCCAGTCGCCCATCCCTTACGCCGCCGCCAAAGCCGGCATCCAGATGCTTACGCAACACCTCGCCACCCAGGTCGGTCCGTACGGGATCCGGGTGAACTGCATCGCTCCGGAAACGATCCTCACCGAGCGCAACCAGCAGCGGATCCCCGACGCGCAGAAGCAGGCCCTCGTCGACATGCATCCCATCAGGCGGCTCGGCACGCCGGACGACGTGGCCCGTGCGGCCCGGTTTCTGGCATCGGACGAATCCGCCTGGATCACCGGGGTTATCTTGGACGTCGCCGGTGGGGCCGTCATGTCATGAAAGGGGTGTCCAATGACCCAGGCCGATCACGATCGGCGGATTGACTACATCGAGTTCGGCGCGACCGATATCGGCCGGATCAAGCAGTTCTATCAACAGGTCTTCGCCTGGAAGTTCGAGGACTACGGACCGGACTACACGAGCTTTCAGGATGGCCGCCTGAGCGGTGGCTTCACCAAGGACGCGCCCGTCCGGCCCGCCAATCCGCTCGTGGTTATCTACGCCGCCCGTCTGGAAGACGTCGAG
>WNGC01002629.1_pt1 | contig 13162 bp, 9 predicted proteins | sample 5400051 | NCBI WGS metagenome assembly WNGC01 (sample SAMN13153368, study PRJNA577476) | soil metagenome | isolation source: 20 cm soil or saprolite under grassland replicate 2 | place: USA:California | collected 2016-06-15 | reverse complement strand
CTGACAAGAAGTACCCGGGTAACCCTACGCTTTCATACCGCTCCAAGGATCCCCTTCGTGTCATAGGCGAGGTCCTGAATTGGCAGGGGCACTCCGCCGAAGAACTCAAAGCCATGAAGGATGGTCTCGAGCGACTTAAGAACCTTGGTGTTGAGGCAATCGAAGACTAAGGAGTTGGTCAACAAGCGAATCATTCGCACCTGGGTCTGGACAGACAAAAAAACGGGGCGGGGAGCCCGGGTTCCGGTTTAGGGAACTTGGTGCTTTCGTAGTTGGCTGCCGAGTGTAACTGCACAATTCGCCTCGCGTCGTGTACAACCGAGCGAGTGCCCAAAGTCTGCCCTGAGCGTTTCGCAACAAGGGAACTACGATGTTTGGGAAAAATGGCGGGGACGACGAGACTCGAACTCGCGACCTCTGCCGTGACAGAGTGGAAACAACAAGTACTTACAACAACTTATAAGGCTTCTAGGGACTGCCAAGTACTTGATAATACGCAGAAGCCGAACGAATCTCGGGCTGGCGTTCGGGTTGAAGATTTCACAGGATCATATCGATCGCGAACATCGGCTAGTCGCGAGGCATGCTGCAGTGGCGAGATCTAAACTCGAGTTGGAGTCACCCAGGGAAGGAAAGCAGGATATTCAATAGCATGCCAAGCTTCGGATGTGGCTTCGATTCCCATCGCTGGCTTCATAAATGCTGTTCCTTGCGATGTGCTTTAACACCAATAATTGTCTTCTCCGCGACCCCTGCGCCTCTGCATTATCTTTTTCCGTTTCCCTTTGAACTTTTAGACTCCTGATTTGCCAGACTCGCTTATAGCATTCACTCTGCCCCTTGTCCGGTAAGCCGACATTGCCAGACTTGGCGGGAATACTGACACCGGAATACTGCCACTTCTTGACCCGCGCATAATTGCACGTATAGCATGCGTCGAAGTCAGAGGCTCGCCAAATGACGACGCGAACCGGCAACACTGTGAGTGCTTTGCTGATTGGCCGCCTCGCTGCGTGTCTTGTGCTGGCGGGGACTTGCGTTGCCCAGCAGGCGGATCAGGCCTCCCCGGTCTCGACGCCCGCCAGCGGGAAGGAGGTCGGCACCGCAAAAGTTCGATTTCTGGCGGTGGACCACACCGGGAATCCGATTGACGATTTACGGGCGGAAGAGTTTAGTTTGCGGATCGACAACGAGCTCCCCAAAATCGTTTCGCTCTCGCCCGCGAACGGTGAGCCACGGACCATAGGTCTTTTCTTCGACATCAGTGGGAGCAGGCGCTTTGACAAGGTGCTCTTCAAAGAGGTGCAAGCAACCGCCAAATTCCTGGAGTCCGTATGGCGCCCGGCTGACGGCGGATTCGTTATCGTTTTCAACGATCGCCCTTATACCCTTGCGAAGCCTACAACGAATCTGCAGGAGCTTCAGGCCGCGCTGCAAACCATTCCCATGGAGAGCTATCGTGGCTCAACGGCTCTCAACGATGCGCTTAGTTCGATTCGCTTTGGCCCCCAGAGTCTGGACCGCGAAAAGGTGTTCGTGGTGGTCAGCGATTTTCAAGACAACAGCAGCCGAAAATCGAAAGAAGAGATGATTCAGACGATGCAGACGGACGGAGTGCGGGTCTTTATTCTTTTGCGGCCTTTGGAATCCGAAACGCACCGCGAGACTCTTCCACATGATAAAAAGATCGCAAAGGAAGTCGCGGAAAAGACCGGCGGCGACGTGTTCGTAGTGACAAATCAAATCGAACTTGACGCTGCGTTCCAGCGGTTAATAGGCGAGCTCCACGGAGCCTATCGCCTAGCGTATGAGCCTTTACCGTCAGCGGGTAACCTAAGAAAACTGGAGCTGAAAACCACTCGGCCGGACGTGGACCTCTTGTACCCTAAAAAAACAGAAAACAGTCAGGGGCCAGGAGCGCCCAGGTAACGCGTGGTCCTTTCTCCCCACGAGGCCTACAACAAGCTTCCCAAGCTTCGGACGTGGGTTCGATTCCCATCGCCCGCTCCATAAACCCTGTTGATGCTGTTGGCTTTACTGGCTTTCACCCCCGAAATTGGCCTAAAAATGCGCGGTTTTGGACGCAGTTGGACGCGGATTTGCTTCTCTGATTCTAATTGGACGCGAGCAAAACTCGGTGAAGAACTCGGTGAAGGGACCTAGTTCTTTGAGGTTGGACCGAAATGTCCATAAGAGCCCACTTCCCGCGCGCTCAGAACACTTGCGACTTCAGACTGAAGGCAATTCGCTGAAGGCAGCGAAAAAGAGGGCGGGGAAGTCGGGATGCGCCAATGCCTCAGAACAGGCATAGGTCAGGCATTTCTCGCCTGGTGCCAGGTCGGACAGAATTGTTAACACAAGTTAAGGTTCCGGAGAAACCGTAGGTAAGGGAGTGGCGCTTGAGAAGTCGGCTTCTGGATTCACTGAGAACAACGGTAGAAGAACGAGTTTCGCGTGAATTTGCGTCGGACATTTTTGAGCCATCGAAGCCGCTCACTCCCGAGGAAGAACTGGACGCGCGAAGGTCGGAACTGCGCAACGGCCTAACGGACATGCAACGGTTGTTTTTGTTCGGGAAGCTGGGGCCGCAACGACAAAGATGTGGCGATTGCAGCGGGCTATTCGGTGAGCGTGGCCGAGAACACCAAACAGAGAATCTGGAAGCCGCGCGTGCGTGCGGAGTTTGAGCGGCTCCAGCACGGTCCGCAGAGAGGAGAACCGCAATGACAACGCGCAAGAAGTCAAAAACCGATGCGGTGCCGGCGATTGGAGATCGCTTGCTCACGCCGCGCGAGGCAGCGGATGTATTGCGCCTCAGCTCGCGCACAATGCGGGAATACGTCCAACGTGGCGAGATGGGGGGCGAATCATCGGCGGGCGGTGGAGATTTAGGCGTGCAGACCTTGACGCCTTCTTTGCAAACGCTCCCCGTAACTGGGACTTCGCTGGAAAAGACAGCGACGGGGATTAGATGGTGGAGCGCCGACAAAGTCAGGACTATTAGTTGGCGATGCCGCTCATGTGCCCGGCTGCGCTACTCCTCCGAAGGCGGCTATCTGCGTCCAAGTGGTCTCGGGCGGCTTGGGCAGCTCGGCGTCATGCTTCGCGCTTACGGGAAACCTGCCACGGCTGGAGTTGTGGCTTCCTTTCGTGTTCACCTCACCCGAGAGGCCGCGGAAGCCAGCATCTGTGAATTGTCATCCGTCAGTCGATATGGGAAGCGGTGATCGCCCACGAAGAGCGTTAGTCCGTGCGCCAGAATCGATCTTATGAGGAACTGGCGATCCCCAGGGAAAAGCGCTGGCGCCCTTATTGTATTCTTCCTCTCCACAGAAGAAATCTCTAGTATCGACGCTTGGCGGGCAGGGCACGTCAGCCGCATACCCATTCATGGCGCACCACTGATCTGCCTCCCGGCTCCGCCTTCAGCACTACGCCCAAAACTCCTCCCGCATCGCCTTCTTCCGATGCCTACGCAATTTCTTGGGAGGTGCGACCCAGCTCGACCCAGCTTACGCATCTAGTCAGTTATCCTGCGTTGTGCTATGCTCCGCTTGCCCGTGGTGGTTTGTCCACCCGTGACCAGGTCCCCGATTGTCCCGACTTTTCGCTCAGGGATGCGTTGTTCTCTTTTCGGACTTCCGTCCTGGCCCCAGTTAAACGCTGAGCGCATATCAAATTGTGCAGTCCGGACCGGCCTATGCGACTCCTTAACCCAGCCTTGGCATCTCATGCACTTCGTCTTGCGTTACTTCTCACTGTCTCTAGTTGCTGCGTGCACGCTCAGACTTCGAACATCCCCGCGCGGATCATCCAGGCGATCGACGAAAAGAATCTCCTTACTCTCTCCGGGAACGTGCACCCTCTGGCTCGCGCGGAGTTCGACCAGGGGCCCGTTGCCGACGCGCAACCATTGAATCGCATCCTGTTACTCTTTCGACGAAGTCCGGACCAGGATGCTGGGCTGTTGAAGCTCCTCGAGGACCAACAGAGCAAGTCCTCCCCAAACTATCACGCGTGGCTTACGCCGGATCAATTTGGCAAACGGTTCGGTCCAGCGGACGCAGATATTCAGAGCGTGACGCAATGGCTGACTTCGCAGGGATTCACGGGCATCAAGGTCGGTCCCGGCCGAACGGTGCTTGAGTTCTCAGGCACTGTCTCGAGCGTACGAAATGCGTTTCACACGGATGTTCATCGCTATCTTGTCAGTGGCAAAGAACACATTGCAAACACTAGCGATCCGCAAATTCCCGCTGCAATCGCTCCCGTGGTGGCTGGGGTGGTTTCCCTCCACAGTTTTCGTCCAACACCTCATGTTCTATCCGTCGGCCCCTTTTTTCGTTCGAGGGCTACCGGTGAGGTAAAGCCCCTCTTCACAGGGAACGGCGGCCGCTTCTTTCCTCTTGCGCCTGGAGACTTCGCGATCGTTTACAATACGGCGCCTCTCCTTACTGTCAATCCAAAGATCGACGGGACCGGGCAAACGATTGCCGTCCTTGGAGAGTCCAATATCCGCGTGCAAGACGTCCTGGATTTCCGAAATCTGTTCGGACTTCCGCAAAATTTCTCGAGCAAGAACATAATTCTGAACGGCCCAGATCCTGGCTTCAACGGGAGTGAGTCCGAATCCGACCTGGATGTCCAATGGGCGGGAGCAGTCGCACCCGGTGCCACCATAGATTTCGTCACGTCATCGCCCACGGAAACGACTGCCGGCGCCCATCTCTCAGCCGTCTACACAGTGGACAATAATCTTGCTGCCGTCATGAGCGAGAGCTTCGGTGAATGCGAACAGAATCTGGGAGCAGCAGGCAATCAGTTTTACAATGCCCTGTGGGAGCAGGCGGCGGCCCAAGGCATCACGGTTGTCCTCTCCTCCGGGGATGGTGGCTCCGCTGGATGCGACAATTTCAATACGCAGCAAACCGCGACACAGGGTCTCGCCGTCAGCGGATTTGCTTCGACTCCATTCAACATTGCAGTCGGCGGTACGGATTTCGACCAGTTCAACAATTGGTCCCAATACTGGAATACTACAAATGATCCAGTTACTCAGGCCTCGGCGAAGGGCTATATCCCAGAGATCCCTTGGAATGATTCCTGCGCCCAGATCGGAATTAGCGGCTGCGGGACTTCCGCGCCGCAAGGTACCCTGAATATTGTCGCCGGAAGCGGCGGGCCAAGCACGATTTATGCGAAACCCCTTTGGCAGTCTGGCACTGGAGTTCCGAACGATGGCAAAAGGGATCTGCCCGATCTTTCGCTCTTTGCGAGCAATGGTTTCACTGGCAGCCTATACATCATCTGCCAAGCCGATGTCGTCACTCCGCCGAATCCGACCTGCAGCCTCAACAATTTTGGTTTCACCTATCAGGGTGTGGGAGGAACATCTGCCTCTGCACCCGCGTTTGCGGGGATCATGGCGCTGGTGAACCAGAAAGAGTCGACTGCTGCGAGCCCAGCCCCGCGCCAAGGGAATGCGAACTACGTGCTCTACGCTTTGGCTAAAAAATCAGGTGCGAGTTGTCCCTCCAGCGTAACCGAGGCTTCCAGTTGTATTTTCAATGATATTACAAAAGGAAACACCGCCTTGCCTACGGGCCTGCCAGGGGTAGGAACCAACAGCGTGCCCTGCACGGGTGGAACACCAAATTGCAGCGTCTCCACAACGGGGAGCAACGGTGTGCTGGTTTCTCCGTCATCCTCGACGACCGAAGCATGGACGGCAGCGGCAGGTTATGACATGGCTACCGGGCTTGGTTCGGTCAATGCTCAAAACCTTGTTAACAACTGGTCTTCTGTCGCCTTCCAACAATCCGCGACCACACTCACTTCTAGCGTCAGCGGAAAAGGAGTTTCTTCAATCAGTGTCTCGCACGGCACCCCAATTGGGGTTAGTAGCAGCGTTGCGGCAGGTTCTGGCGCAAGCGGCATTCCCACGGGTCAAGTCGCATTGATCGCCACGCCCAACCCTATCCCCGGAAATCCTAGCGCGTCTCTCGGTATTGAGGCCCTTACTCTTACAAACGGCTCTGCCAGTAGCAACAGCGTGATTCTTCCTGGCGGCTCCTACAATCTCGCGGCACACTACCAAGGCGATGGAACTTTTGGCCCCAGCGATTCGAGTCCCAGCATCCCCGTGAGTATCAGCGCTGAGAATAGCAAGACGCTGATTAGCGTCCCAGTTTTCGATCCAACCACGGGAAAAGAAACGGGAAACAATCCCACAACTCTTGTTTACGCATCTCCCTATATTGCTCGCATCGATGTCGGCAACGCGAGTGCTTCACTTACTTTTCCACCGCAACCTCTTTGCACGGCGCCCAACTGCCCCACGGGAACTATCACGCTAACCGACAGCTATAACGGTGGTGCTGCTGCTCCGTTGGATGGCGGCACTTTTGCACTTAATAGTTTAGGGTTTGCCGACGACTTCGCAATTCAGCTTCCGGGCGGCACTCACCAATTGTTAGCCAGCTACAGCGGGGATAACAGCTTTAGTGCAAGCTCGAACACATATTCGCTAACGGTTACGCCCGAACCTACAATAACTGGTCCCGGAAACCCGCCTCTGCCGCCTCAGGTCGTTACTCCTTTCGGGCTCGGTGCCATTATAAGATCGCAAAACTTCGGCGGCGTTATGGAGAGCTGCAATGTAATTTTCCTTGACGGGAACACGCCGGTTCCGGGCACGGTATCTTGTGGCGGTCAAAACGGAGGGCCAATCTACGGAGCCTTCATCCAGCCTTCCCTTATCGTTAATCAGACCACTGCTGGAACTCACACTTACACGACTAAGTTCAATGGCGATGCGAATTACGCGCCATCCACTTCGGCGCCTATGACCACCAGGGTGTTCTACGGCACTAACGTAAGCATTGCAGCCAGCGCCACCAACATTCAATACGGCTCAAGTATTACTCTCACTGCTATTGTCGATTCAAGAGTCACACAAGGGGGGCCTCCCATCAGCGATCTCGTGACTTTCTATTTTGGCTATCCCCCCTCCAACCCTGTGACTGGCACCGTTTCGTACACCCCCATAACGGACTCTTCCGGTAACATCTCTCTACAGGCCACCATCACGGCCACTCCTCAAAATTCCGGTATTTTCACCGCTGCGTTTGCTGGAGACAATAACTACTTCATGGGCGGAACGGTTACGCCCGTTAACGTGACCGTGAATATTCCTGATTTCAGTCTCTCCGCAAACCTCGCCACTTCCTCCATCACCGCCGGAACTTCCGCGGCAGCTACCATTACCGTCACTCCGGCAAGCAATGCCTCTAGCCCCGTAACCCTCACTTGTCCTCCGCTCAACCTTCTCGGTCAAACACAACCCACTGGCATTTCCTGCAGTTTTTCGCCTACCACAGTCAATCTCAGCAACAGCGCCGCGGCCACCTCGACTCTTACGATTTCAACTGTTGCGCCCTCTGCCAGCCCTACGACAAGTTACGCTCCCCTGGATTTCTCTCCTCCGTCTGTTCGGCCTCGCCTGATTTGGTCACTGCCCGTAGCTTCAGTTCTGGTGCTGCTTATCCTCTTTTTTGCTCCTATGCGTTCCCGCCGTAATCGCATTGTCACTGCGGTCACACTGGCTGGTGGGCTTTCCCTTTTCCTCGCCTTTGTCGGTTGCGGCGGCGGATCTACCGGAGGAGGTGGCGGAGGTGGTGGTGGGCCTGTTCCTACGTCCATTTTTCTCACCGCCTCCGGCGTCAAGGTTCCTTATACTTCTACTTCTGGTGGTGTGGCGAGCCTCACAGCTAACGTCACTTCCTCCAAGCCAGCGGCAGGAACTGTCACCTTCTTTGTCGATGGCAGCAACGGCTTCTCTGTCAGCAGCCCGGTTGTGAGTGGAGTCGCACAATTCCAGCTCACTGGTTTGTCCGTGGGCGTTCACACTGTCACGGCTGGGTATTCTGGCGATGTAAACACCCTAAGCTCTCAAACCAAAGGAAGCCTCAACATTGCTGTCACGGGCCAGGCAGGCCTCACAATACGGGCGAACACAGGGGGCCTCTTCCATGAAGTCGGGGTCAATTTCACCCTGCAATAGCCTGTTTGCCAGCCTGTCGCGCAAACTTGCAGTCACAAACCCAACGGCCTCAGGTGTCGTCTCCGGCACTTTCGGCGTCTTGGCCCTCCGCCTTATCTGCCAGAGGGCGACTCTATAGAGGTGAAGCGGATGGACGGGAGCGTCTCGCATATCCGCGTTCTTAAACGGCCCCTGCCGAAAAATGCCGGGCGTGATGTCTTGCTCGCCTGTCCCCGGTGTTGCTCATTGCGTCGCGCTCTTTACGGTTGGGAGGCGGGAGGACCGTACACCAACAGTGCTCAAACGTCGCTATGGCACTGGTGCCCTTGCGCCGGTCTCCGCTACTCTTCCGAAGGTGGCTATCTGCGTCCAAGTGGTCTCGGGCGGCTTGGACAACTCGGTGTCATGCTCCGCACTTTTGGAAACTTGCCTCGCCCGGAGTCGTGGCTTCCCTGCGTGTTCACGTCGCTCGATGCCGTGGCCGCTGAACTTGGAATTGAGGCAGCCCGATACCGTAGTTCAGTGGCAGAACGGGAGCTTCCCAAGCTTCCTCTAGTAAACCCTAAAGCGCTGGAACGGCGAGTGTACTGGAGTATCTTATCCTCGTCCTTATGTTTCTCGCTTTTGCGCGGGCCTATCCGAGGATCGAAGCCCAGCGCGTGGCATCAGATCAGGAGTTTTCCGGCGCTCCGTTGACGTAAGGCGGCTACTCTAGAGGTGACCTCTTTCGCAGCCGAACAATGGGGGTGCATTCCATCGTTGCGGTCTAGACGTCTGCCTTGGAGTGCACCCAACGGTCCGCATCCCATTGTTCGCTTGCAATCACTTGATGTCCGAGTATCCGACGCAGGGTCGAAAATCACTGGGCCGCAAATCAAGCCGTGCTGAAAACAAAGGGTTAACGTCATGAGCTCTGCCTTGCCTGACGTTGAGGGATTTTCATGAGGTTTCGCGGGCCGGAGGCCCTAAGGGACAATATAAAAAGGGGCCCCTTTTGGAGTAGGGTTTGTGTTTTCTTGACTTCTACCTTTATAGAACTTACCAGGGGGATGAGGCATGTGGAAGCTGGTAGTCTCTGAACTCGGGAGTCTACGGCGAAGGAGCGGTCGGCCATGGGCGCCATGCAATCGAATACCCCGCCCGCTTTCTAATTTTCCGAAGGGAAAACTGATATGACTGAAGAGCTTCAAGTCAGAGTTAGACGGATTCGGCCTATTTTAATGCTGCTAGTTTTATTGTGTCCATTGGTCGCCCGTTCTCAAGCAGTATCAGCTTCTGGGAACACTAGCGAAATGCCTTCCGAGGCGCTCAAATTCTTGAATCAGGTTTTGGAACGGTATGCCCATGCGAGCACTTACCATATCGAAACGGTTGAAGACCATGAGCTGTCCGGACCTTTTCGTCGGAGTTGGGATCGGGTCATCACCACGGCCATCGCCGCGCCCGACAATCGGTACCATTTTGAGGTTCGCGCCGAAGAAGTCTGGATTGTTCAGGTCTCCGACGGAAACACCGAATGGTTGTATCAACCGGAATTGCATCAATACATGCAACGACCCGTTCCATCTCCGGGGCCAGGGCGTCTGCCATCGACCAAGACGCGCGGGGCCTATCAACTAAAACAGGCTCAGGACACGCGAAAACACCTCATCGATATGCAAAAGCTGTTTCTATCGGCAGTGTTCCTGCCAAATGAGGATCTCGACGTGAACGGAAAGCACGTGAACTGTCGCGTCATCAACGCACCGCAAAAGGAACTTCCGGGCCTCTCGCCTAAGATCGTCTCCCAGGTCACGTTTTGGATCGACGAGAAAGAGGATGTGATCCGGAAAATAGTTGAGCATACGGAGGGTCCACTCCGCCCAGCCCATCCCGAAGACCAGTATTTGAGTGAAAGAACCCTGATATTCGCGGTGGCGGACCTTGAGATTGCCTCAGGTCCCAACCAACTCTTCACGTTCACGCCCCCTCTGAATGCTGCATTGGTCAAAGATTTTGATTCAGATCCCCTGATGGTTCGGCTGCATGGCCTTGTGGGAAAGCCAGCTCCGAGGGTTGAACTTGGATCGGATGATGGGCCAACCGTTGCGCTCAAGTCGTTCTCTGGAAGGATTGTGCTGCTGGATTTCTGGGCTACTTGGTGCGTTCCATGCGTAGAATCCTTACCATCTCTCGAAAGGCTTCACCAGGAAGCCGCCCCCAAAGGACTGGTAATGATCAGTATCGACGAAGACGAGGACCCAAAAAGGGCAGCGGACCTCTGGGCTAAACGTAAGGAGCCATGGCCCAACTTCCATACCAACAAAGAAATTGACAAGCAGTTTCCTGAGCACGGTATCCCCTACTTCGTTCTGATCGACGGATCAGGCAACGTAGTTTTCTCAGATGCGGGCCTCGACGAGAATAGCCTGCGGGCAGCCATAGCCAAAATGAGTCCTGCGTTTGCCTCCGTTTCCCCTGCCACTTCGCCCTGAAAATGGAAGAATGTTGATCAACCGTTTTTCACAAACATTTACAAGCTAGGCGGCTAAGTCTGAGAACTCTCCTCCAGTAATTCGGTGCCCGAACACGCGAGCAAAGCCAAACCGAAGGAATTGAGGGAGCCGGGTGAAGAGAACTTCACCTGGCCACTTCACCTAGGACTTCACGATTTGCTTCACCCTGCTTGACGCACCGTGCGTCACGGCTTCTGTGGGGTCGCTCCCGCCTCAGTCACGCGCAGCGCGTGACCCATTTAGCCGCGTCCCAGAGCCGGAGTTTCGGAGTTGTAAGACAACGTCCATTACACCCCGTAAGGGAGAAAGTAAGGACAAGGATCAAAGCCCCCGCAATACAACCCAAGACGGTGACATTCTCAGGTTCATGATGAGCAGGGCATCGAAGGTGTCTTGGACCGGCATGCCTAATTCAGTGATGATCCTGGTTTTCCCGACCCGGTGGCTCCCTCGTGGCTTCGCAAATTTCCCGAAAAAAACAAACTTTCTGATTGAGGTTTTCCCTTTTCGAGGCCTCTTAATAGTAGGGGTTCGATTGCTTCAAAGAGCCTCGATCGCTGTTTGCAGTGTGGGAAGGTCAACGGCGCACCCGTGTCGGACGCCATGGAACTGCTGGAGGAAGCCTCCGAGTGGCCGGTCCCCGAAAGAAAAATGGCAAATCACAAAGATTCTCCGTGAGGATTTCCTCTCTCGAGGGCCTCTTAGTATATGGGGGGAGTTCACGTTGATATCTCTCCGTAGGCCTGGTGAAGCCGTTTCTTATGCAGTTTCGGGGGGAGCGTTTGGAAGTTGCTTCGATGGATGCAGGAGGGTCAAAGATTCCAGGCGTGGCCCAAAAACGAGGATCAAAAACGATGGGAGCCCGGGCACGCTCCGGTGTCGGTCGCGATTCGCCTTTTACATTTTTTGTTTCCGAGATCCTCGACGGTCTAGAGCGGGAAGGATCCTAATGAGATTCAAAGGCCTTTTCTCGTGCGGAAAGGTGACGGGTGCGTGAAAGACACACGTAACCATCCCCGTCACCGTTAACGTCACCCAGGGGCGAGGCGAAATTGTTGGGAGCATAGAGGTTGCACATGGCGCGACGCACAGTTTGGACGCGGGTAATGCACCGAAGTGGTCTGGAGCGACCCCACTTCGTTGCCACGGAAACCGTGGCGGTCGCTCCAGACCACGAAAGGGAAGCAGGCAGCAAGAGGCGGCGTGTTGTGACGCGCGGAGCCGCGAGAATCCAGTCGGAGCCAGTGAAGAGGGTAAGAATTACTCACTGCATTTTTTGCTTCTCCAATCTCTTCACGCCATGAAGCAGGTAGCTGTCAGAAAAGGAGAGGGATGAGCGACATGACAAGTGGAAAAGTCAACGATAAAAAAAGACTAAATCGGGCGGTAGCGACCCCACTTTTTGGCGGTCCATCCGCCCAAAAGCTTAAGCGTGACCGTGTAATGGCCGCGTGCAGGAGTCGGAGAATGCAAGTTGTAATGCGGGATGTAATGGATCACGAATAACGAAAGGAGTTCGGACACATGGCACTACTGAAAGCACCGTCAAAGCAACCGAAGACTACAACCCTGCAGGTCCGCCTGGAGGAAGAGGTCAGGCATAAACTCGACAAGTACGCCGAGTTCATCGACGCAAACGCTTCCTACGTCGTCAGCGAGGCACTCAAGCTTTTGTTCAAGAAGGATGAAGAGTTCAAGCGCTGGGTAGGCCAAGACAATAACGAGCACAGCCAAGAAACAATCCAAGGACAGGCCTTTGCAAAGAACGCGTAACAAACATGAAGCCCCGTCCAACCCAATTCGGTAAGCACGAAAATACCCCTCGGTGAGGCGCTACCCAGCGGATGGGACTGCACGATTAATGATCCGAAGAAACGCAGCAGCCGTGATCGCGGTAATGCTTGAGACCATCTGGGATGGACCGAGTTAGCAGTTGAGCAGTATGACTGAGACACAGACACCTATCGAACGATTCGTAGACCCGATCACGGCGGCGCAGTTCTTGTCCATCCGTCCGCGGCGATTGTTGGAACTGGCCCGCGCGCAGGCCCTGCCTGGTCACCCAATCGGGCAAGGGAAGCGGCGTGTGTGGCGCTTCCGGCTGTCCGAACTGGCAGCCTCCGTCTCAAGTGGAGTAAACTCGACGCCGGCAGTCCCTGGGAGCCAGAAAGCGCGGACAAAACGCTAATGGCAAAACAGCAGGGATGGATTCGCAAAAGGAAGTATGCAGACGGTATGACCTGGCTTTTCTGTTACCTCGTCACGCGACCGTCGGATGGGAAGCGCGTGGAAAACTCACAACGCGTCGGTCGCTTGGCTGATTTCCCAACCGAAAGATCTGCGTGGATGGAGGTGGCCAGGTTGGGTCTAGAGAAATATATTGATTGTCCGATCGGTCTGGAGCCGACGTTTCAACAGCTTGCCGAAGACTGGCGGCTCCGAGAACTCAGGAGGGAGGGAATCATCGGGAAAAAGGCCGGTGAAACTGCCGATCGCGATGAGCACAATCTGGATCAGTATGTGATCCCGCGGTGGGGTCGGTGCGTCGCAAGCAGTATAAGACCGACCGATGTTGAAGCGTGGTTTGAAGTCCTCGCATTGACACCACAAGGGAAGCGGGAAAAGC
>WNGC01001782.1_pt1 | contig 13173 bp, 15 predicted proteins | sample 5400051 | NCBI WGS metagenome assembly WNGC01 (sample SAMN13153368, study PRJNA577476) | soil metagenome | isolation source: 20 cm soil or saprolite under grassland replicate 2 | place: USA:California | collected 2016-06-15 | reverse complement strand
TTCGCGTCCGACCGATCCGCCGGAGGCGATCGTGAAAAGTGAGGAGAGATATTTGAGCAACGTGCGTCGCGCTGCGATCTTCCCATCACCAAGCACCACGGCTTCCATGTAGTCGGTGGTTGTGACCTCGCCGCGCAATCTTGTGCCGAACTGGAGGATCGCGCCGGCGAGTAGTCCGCCGACTCCTGGAATAATCAGGCACAGTGATAGAGGCATTTGGGAAAAACTTTCGACCAGGCCCGGTGACGAGCTGCCGGTAAGTATTTTGTGAACGACGCTCGTTGCGAGGCGGAACACGATAGAGCAAATGCCGCCGCAGAACCCGATGACACCCGACCAAATTAGTGTGATCTGAAGATCGGTTGGCCGGATCCGCTCCTGAAACCACACGCAGAATTTGAGCCGGCGAAAACTCTTCAGAATCGAACCAGATGACTCAGTAATGGCGTTAGTTGAAGCCACTATTATCAAGTTGGTGCAGGGCATCGGGCGTCAAGCCAGATAATCATCTTGCGCTGGGCGACTCTTGTTGCTGCCATCGCCAGATGATAGAAGAAATCGGGGTGCTGTTCGGCTGTGCACGAACGGCTAAAGTAGCGGCGTGAGGCGCATCGTTTCGCTCTTACCCGCTGCGACCGAGATCGCCGCAGCGATCGGGTTGATGGATCAGATTGTTGGCGTTTCCCATGAGTGCGACTTTCCAAAGGAAGCGAACCAGCGGCCGCGCGTCACGCATTGTCCGGTGCACAATGGTGGACTTACGAGTCGCGAAGTGGACGAATGGGTTCGGGGCGCGCTGCGCGAGGAAGGCACAATTTACGTCATTGACGAACCGCTTCTACGCGAGCTGCGACCCGATGTAATTCTCACCCAAAAATTGTGCGACGTTTGCGCGGTCGGTTACGGCACCGTCGCGAGACTCGCGCAAACGTTGCCCGGGCCGCCACAGGTGGTAAACCTCGAGCCATCGAGCTTATCGGATATCTTCGACGATATTCGACGTGTCGCCGAAGTTTGCGACGTGCCGGATACCGGGGACAAAATCATCACCCAATTATTGAATCGAGTTGAAGTGGTGCGTCGCCGCGCAAATGCAATCGTGTATCGGCCGCGTTGCTTCCTGATGGAATGGATTGATCCGCCCTTTTGTTCCGGTCATTGGGGACCCGAGCTCGTGGAAATCGCGGGCGGTTACGACCCATTAGGCCGCAAACATCAGCCATCTGCGCAAATCGAATGGCAGGAAGTGGTTCATGCGCAGCCTGAGATCATCGTGCTCGCACTTTGTGGCTACGATATTGATCGCACGCGACGCGATTACGAAGTCCTTCGGCGATTTCCGGAGTTCGATTCACTTCCGGCGGCGCGCCGAGACCAAATCTATTTGGTGAATGCGAGCGCGTACTTCGCGCGACCAGGTCCGCGTATTGTCGACAGCCTCGAAATCCTCGCTGGAATTCTCCATCAAGAAGAGTTTCCCGACTTCGCTTCACGCGGGCCGGACGACCCGCGCGTCGTCCGAATCGGCTGAAGCCAATGTCGGCCCGGCGCGGGACTGAAAGCCTGTGGAGGCAGGCATGTCGGAGCCTATTCGACGCTCCTTTTCGCGGGTTCGGCTTGATGCTCCGGCCATAGAGCGACAAGTGCCAGCGCGACAAGGATTCCCACCGACACTTCCAAGAACCGGTGAAACGCAATAATCCAAGCGGCGCTTGAACGGGGAATGAGCACAATGATTGCAAGCGTGATGCTGGCGTAACGATATGCAGTTTTCTCCATACGAAATACGGCGGACAAAAGTCCCAGCACAAATACCGTGCCTGCGAACACAAAAAGATTTCCAGCGAAATAACCTGCTACCAGCGCGCCAGCCAAAGCACCCAGCGCGGTAGCGGCGATACGTTCGACGGAAATTAGCAAGGTCGCACCGAGTGTTGATTGCATCACGACAAGCGTCGCAATCGCAGACCAATAGGCCTCGGGAAATCCGAACAGACGCGCGACGGCGAGCGATATAGTCGCTGCAATCGCCGTTCGAATTGAATGTACGACGGAGGGAAGGTTTTCCGGTTCCCATTTCCAAAGTTTCACAACAGCGATTCTTCACAAGTGTCTTGAGGCGGCAACATCAATCACCTGGTCGAAGGCGTTGTCATACAAATCTGCGTGAAGCGACGACGTCTGTAGGGCACCTTGTGATATGCGGATCAGCGAGATGAATTGGATGATGGTGGAAGAATATTTGAAGCGCGATAACCGTGCAGTGTTGCCCCTTGGATGCACGGAACAACACGCTTACCTGAGCTTGAGTGTGGATAGCATCCTGGCGGAACGACTGGCGATTGAAGCCGCAGAGCCGTTGGGCGTGCCGGTGTTTCCAGTCCTGGCGTACGGCATCACGCCCTACTTTCGCGCGTTTCCAGGAACGATCACACTACGTGTCGAAACGTACATGTCGATCCTGCGCGACATTCTCGACACAATGGCGGAGCAGGGGTTCGGACGAATCCTGATCGTCAACGGCCATGGAGGTAACACCCCGGCACAAGGATTCATCGGCGAATGGATGGCCGATCATCCCGGCGTGCGGATCAAATTTCATAACTGGTGGAACGCGCCGAAAGTTTGGGCACAGGTGCAGGCGATCGATCCCGTCGCTTCGCACGCGTCATGGATGGAAAATTTTCCCTGGACTCGTTTGCCAAACGTCAAGATGCCGCGTGAACAGAAGCCGACCAGCGATGTGGAGAAATTGCGCCGGCTCGATCCCAAGTCGCTGCGCGAATATCTCAACGACGGCAACTACGGCGGTTTCTATCAGCGTGACGACGAAGAGATAATGAAAATCTGGTGTACAGGAGTGGAAGAAACGCGCGCGTTGCTGAGCGAAGGGTGGGATTAGGTGGATCGGCTTCTCCGAAGACGATGCGTGTTAATTCGCCGACTCGTCCGCCGCAGCCTTGGCGAAGGCGGAAGGCGCAGTTATCCGGCGGTGAAGCCGCATTGTTCCCAACGCGCCCGGAGATCGCGTTCCACCTACGCGCGCCCAAAGACGTCGCGCAATTCATCTTTCGACTTTTCCAAAACGCGCTTCTGTCTTTGCGGCAGATTTTTGCCGGCGCGATTGATATAGAAGTTCAACATGGACATGGCCGATTGATACGGCCGCGCTTTACGGCGCTTGCTCCGTTCGGCGGAGCGTTTCAGCGAAAGCGCAATCTTCCTCGGACTCCTGGATCGAAACACTTCAGGCTCCAAATCCAGCGCGTTGCTATGTTTGGTCACGCGCGCCGACCAGCGTTTGCTCGATTTCTTTCGGCTCATCAAGTGCGAAACAATGGACCAAGATCTCCATTGTTCTTACTCTTGCGAACCAACTCCGGATTTCTTCTGAACCCAATGGAAGCCTTGTCTGTACATATTTTCGCACTCTCCTACCGCATCGGGCGTAATTTTTTCGAATCCGGACGTTAGCGCGGCGAATGCCGCGGAGGTCTCGATAGCAGGACGCTGCCGCCGAGAGCGATGGCTCCTGCCAAAGCGAGTTCGCTGAACCAATTCAACGAAACATGGCCAAAGCGCGAAACGAGATGGAGCACGCCAAACATAATCAGCGCTAAAACGACAAAAACAGCAGCGGCTTTGACGAGCCTGAGAAATCTCCCTCCGCGTATGTAACTCTCGATTCCAGACACAACCAGGTGAATCACCACAACGATTCCGAGAACCTGCCAGCCGGCGAATTTCACGTCGTTGTTCAGGAAAATACCGACGGCGATAAGCGCGAATGCAAAGAAGTAAAGAAGGCGGAGCCAATGACGAAAGAACAGGCTGGGCAAACTTTCGGGAACGGCGACCGCGACCAGGTTCCAGAGAACGGTGCCCACCCACGCCATTCTCGCGCCGAACCGTTTGGCGGGACCAATCTGATATTTATCGGCCAACCCCGAAAGCATGTTTCCGGTGATGTTGGTTGAGCGCGAGATGTAATCGAGAGAACGTCGCGGCGGCTGATTTCGATCCATTTTTTTGGCGGCGTCGAGACTTTCTCTTTGCGCTGGACTGAACCTGTCCCGGAGCGAATCGACGAACGTGATGAGTTCCTTGCCGTGATCTTCCTGGGCGTCACGATGTGCGAGCGCGTTACTGAGCAGACGGCAGACAGCGTCCGTATTTTTCTCGTCGATCTCCTGAGTGATTATTGCCTGGTGCGCTTCTTTGATGAGCTGTTGGCGCAACACCTCATCCTCCCTGTCCGGCAACAGGGCGGAAATGATTCGTTCGGCGCCATCGAGTCGTCCCCAAAGCATGTCGTTTCTCCTCCACGACTCGTCCAGGAACGCGCCGAATGACATCAGCGCGCGGCCGGCGAGCTTTGATCCTTCGCTTTTGTCAGCCGGTTCTTTCATCAACATTCCGGCGTCTTCTGGACTTACTCGAAAAATGTCTACTATGCTGGCTTCGCCTGCGCCGGTTCCGTACTGGACCGGATACGTCACAAGATCATAAAGGACAAAATTCCGGCGGTAATGGTCGATGCACGCGCGCGCCGCGAGCACGCCGGCGGCCGAACTGGCTATCCGCTGCGCGTGAGGCGTCCTTCTTTCGCCAAATCCCGCGGCGATAATTTTCGCAAGCTCCGACAACGCGGAATCGCGTCTGCGAGTTTGGTCCATCAAAATGCCGCGCGCTTTGGATTCTCGCGCTGCGCCTGCGTCGCAATTCAGGATCTCTTCGAGGTCAGGCCACCCTATCCGCAATTCTCCGATTGCTCGATAAAGCCTCTGCCCAATATCCGAATTTCGATCGAGAATTTTTTCCTGGGCAAAGCGCGCATTCTTGAGAGCCGGTGCAACCTCGTCCTTCTTGATACGATTTAATTCCTTCTGGAACTGCGCGCGTTGAAGATCGACAACAATGTCTTCAACATCAATTTCGGCCGGCCATTTGTCGGTTTTGGTGGCAGCTCTCAGCAAACTCTGGGCGTCGTCATCCAGCTTGCTCAGCTGATTGATGCGGCGATTCAGGAATGCGTGGCGGCGAAGATCATAGCGAATGTCGAACTCTAGGAGAAATTCATTTTCTGTTTTCTTATCTTCGCTGTTGGGATCTTTGCGTTCGTCAGGCTTCCGTTGGGCCGGCATTAGCGGGTGATAAAAAGCACGCCTCCAGGCGCGGACCAGTTCTTGAATCGCAACGGTCGCATCTGACGCAGGATCGTGGCCGGCGGCGCGAGCAATCAGTTCCGACAGCAGTGCCGTGACGTCAGCGACCTTCAACCGATGATACGCTCCATAGGCCACGCCATAGCGTTCAATCATCTCGTTTAAGCCATTTTCCGCGAATTCTTCGTGACGGAGGGGGTTGATTTTCTTCACCTCAATGTCGGCATCGACTTCTTTTGCCAGAATGCCGACACGTTGAAGCAGCGCGTTGCGCTCGTAGACGCGGTCAATGTCCTCCCGAATTGTTTCTTGTCGTGGCAGATCGAGGACTGCAGCACGCACGTTCTCCGCAAAATCCGGTGGATCGACTTGTTGGCGTGTCAGCTCCGGGTGTTCCGGTGATGGCTCAACATAGAGTAATTTGCGATCCACAGCGCGATCGGCATGGCGCCGCGTCAACATCGAGGTGGCATAACTGAATGGTTTGTTGTCCAGGTATCCGCCGTCTCCAAACGAACGTTTTCTAAAGGATTCCCGCAGATCAATTTTCGCCGCCGCCAGTTTTTCTTCGATCGTGCCTGTGCCGGGGAGTTGGCCGGTCGCCAGTTTTTGGCGTGCTGCCAGATCGAGATCAAACAGTCCGTTACGCATGTAGTCGGCGAAGAATTGGTCCCACTCTGGCGTGCTCGCGCTCCGGTCGCCATAAGGGGGATTGGCGTTGTAAGCCTTTGCGATGTCAGTGATGTCGCACAAGCGCATCGGTGCAAAGGCGAATGGGAATGACGAGGTGCAACGTGCGGCGAACGCAAGGAACGGGTCGTACTCTTTCTTGAAATCGTCGCGATAGGTTCCGGTTGCTGTTTCAGTCGTGTAGCGAAAATGAAAGACATTCTTGTGTCGCCGCTCATAGACGACTTTGTCGAACAGGCCGATCGGAAGCGGGATTCCATCGAGGTCAGTGCTGGTAATAAAAAGATCCAATTCGCGCACCAAGGGAGAATCTTTGGTTTCTGCGCGCCTATTCGTGGGCTCGTCCATGCGATCGAGCGCTTCGAGTAGTTTGTAGTACATGCGCTTACTGTTAAGCAACGATTCTTGCGGTTGCTTCAGGTCAAAGCCGCGTACTCCTTTCATGGAGCGTTTGTCGTTTAGAAGTTTGCCTAGATCTCCTTCACTTAGCCAAAGCTGCTTCAAACCTGTCATGACTTGATCGCGCGCCAGCGCTTTAGCGAGGAAAACTCCGTTGATTCCGCCGGCTGATGTTCCGGAAATGATGTCTACAATCAGGCGTGTGCGGATCGGATCTGTGTTCGAGATCGATTGCTGGCGAAATCGATCAGCGCGTTCCTGTTTGTCGGCGACTCCGAGATATTGACCGAGCTTACGATAAACGCCCAGTGCTCCGGGCAACGGATCTTTGATCAACGGCTCCCATTTTTTGTCCTCTGTGTTGATGGTACCTTCTGTCGGCACCGTGGCCGTCGCCCGAACCATGTCGAGCAATTCTTGAGCTACGCCGTTAATGTAAATGGCGAGAGAAACGCCGCCATACATGACAACGGCAAAACGGACTTCGCGCTCGACATCCGTTTCTCCGTCGGATGTCTTCGCTGCAGATGCGGTCTCTTCCGGGGTGGTCATGGAAAAGTCTGCCTGATTCCTTCAGCCATTCAGCCAACAATGGCTCGCCAGGTCAAACAAAATACCGCTGCAATCACGCCGTTCGAAGGCGCTATTCCTGTCTACGATGCAGATATTATCGGAGCCGCTCGCATTCTGATGTTGATTTCAGATGTGAGCGTTCGATGCACCGGGCATTTTGCGGCGATCTCCATCAGCTTCGCGTGCTGCGCTTCACTTAATGATCCGGTGAGCTCAACTTCAAGGTCGATTCTGTCGAGCATGCCCTGCTTCGTTTCGCATTCCTCGCAGTCTTTTGCATAAATGCGCGAGTGCCATAGCGAAACCTTGATATCTTCGAGAGGTAGTTTGTTTCGACGCGCGTAGAAGCCGGCGGTCATGGCAGTGCAGATACCCAGTGCAGTCAGCAAATAATCGTAGGGATCAGGACCGGCATCGCCGCCGCCTGCGTTCACTGGTTCATCTGCGACAAGACTATGTCTGCCTACGGCAATCTGTTGCTCGAAACTACGCGCGTTACCGCGCACGACGACATCGGCTTTTCTACTGTTGGCTTGCGTCGTCATGTTTGCATCATGGGCGCACCATACCTGCGAACGCGTCGCGGTATTGCCAGATGAGAAAGACTAACAAGAGCGAAACGACGATGGCCATCGGCAGACCGCTGGGCTCCATCAAGATATGAACGAGATCGATGTTCACAATGACGGGAGCGAGCAACACCAACCCCAGAGGAACGAAGCGTCCGATGAGCAGCAACAAGCCCCCGACGATCTGAAACACCGCGACCACATGCAGGTAATGAGTCACGAAAAGCGCCTTGGTGTAGTCGCCGGACGGCCCTGGCGGCGGTGGCGGCATCGGAATGAAGTGCAGGAAAATGTTCGAGCCGAACACGACAAAGATCAGTCCGAGAAGAACGCGAGCGATAACCGTGGCAATTTTCATTCGAGGATGCTGACCTAATTGATTTCAAATTCCAATCTCGAACTGATGTGAAAATAAAGATTCGTCTTGTTGCACCCGCAAACTCCAATCGGTCGCTAGGCGCTGATCGCCCAAAGCAATCGGACCGACGGATCTCGGTCTGTCATTTTTCGGAAAACAATTGGTTCAAATCGGCTGACGAAGCATTATTTGCGAGAAGATTGAATGTGCCGTTGGTCTGTATGTCTTGTGCGGCGCGGAAGAATGCGCCCCACGCGGCAAGCGCAAGACCAGACCCGACCGAGATGCGGCGCACGCCGAGATCGGCCAGTTGGGAAAACGACAACTGATGATTGAATCCGGAGACAAGAACGTTGACCGGTTTCGGTGAAACGGTCCTTACGATCTGTGCAATCTCATCCGGGTCGCTAACGCCGGGGGAGTAGAGGCAATCGGCGCCGGCTTCGGCGTAAGCAGCGAGTCGGTCGAGAACTGTGGCCAATGGATTGGAATCGTGGACCAACCATGCTTCACAACGTCCGGTCAGCACTACGTCAATTCGTGAATCGTCAATCGCAGCGCGCGCTGCGCGAATCCGCTCGATCGCTAGCTTTTTCTCATAGAGCGGCGCATCGGCCCGGCCTGCGTTGTCTTCGATCGATAAACCAGCAACGCCCGTGTCGATGCAAAGTTGTACATTGGCCGCGACACCATTCGGTTCATCGGCATATCCAGCCAGAAAGTCTGCGTTTACCGGGAGCGCTGTTGCTTCCACGATTTCCCGAATATGCGCGAGCATTTGGTCGCGTGGAACAGCGCCATCGGATTTGCCACGTGAAAAAGCAAATCCTGCCGAAGTCGTGGCGATTGCTTTGAATCCGAGGCGTTCCAGATAAATCGCCGTTCCGATATCCCACGGGTTTGGAAGCACAAAACATCCCGACTCGTGCATCGCGCGAAATTTTGGGGCTGCGCCGTTCTGTGTTGGTCTCATCTTCCAACTTTACGCTGCTCGGGGGCCAAGGCGCGACGTTTCAGGGACGCTGGTAGACGTTGCGGGCAACGCCGGACTATTTTGCGTTCGCGGCTTTCCAAATCTGCCGCAAGGGACCTTCGGCGCCGTATATGGGGTCGTTATCCGGAATTGGCAGAGCGGCAATCTTTAGATCAGCTTGTGGCCGTTCGCTTGGAGCGCCTCGAAGCAGGTCCCACTCGCGACCATCAGGGTAAGCGCCGACAACAGCGAAATCTGCGCTGCCTTCGAGTTTCTGATGAGCCACACCGGCCGGAATCACAATCACATCGCCAGCATGTATTTCGACATTTCTCCCGTCGTCTCCGCCTAGTCCCAATGTGGCTGCACCGCAATAAACACCGAGGATTTCGTGCGTGTTACTATGATAATGAGCAAAGGAATACACGCCGTTTCGCCACGAATTACACCAGTCGTTCTCAGCAAAGCGTTCTTCAAAAGCCGAAGCCAGATCCTGTCCGTCCATGGTCAGCGCCTGGCGATATACCAGCAAAGGCAGCACGCTGTTCGGGAAAGTCCCGTCATCTTGAAATCTGAACTGCTCCGGTTGAACGAATTCTTGCTGTTTAATCATGCCGAGGCTGTTATGAACGGTACTGCAATATCGAGCGAACAGACTGGAGTAGTCGTATTCCGTCAAACATTTATTCAAAAACATCGCAATTGCCTTCGCGAATATAGCGCTTATGGCACACGCGCAGTGTTGAAGTGCTGTGCAAGAATCAGCAGGCGTATCCCGACTGGTCGAGCATCTTTTCGCCATGAGGCGCGCTCGATGAAGGAGAAATTTTTGTCCTAAACGGGTGCAGTCATTCGTCGCAGCTCTGACAAACAAAAATTACACATCACAGAAAGGCAAAACATGAGCAAGTCAGAGAAGAAACAGTCTGCAAGCATCGCATGGTTTGAAATCCCAGCGGATAATGTTGCCCGGGCGAAGAAGTTTTATGGCGAATTGTTCGCCTGGAAAATTGAGAAGTTCCCGGGGCCTCAGGATTACTGGCATATCGACACGGCCGGAGCTGACGAGACCCCCGACGGCGCGCTGAAGAAACGCAAACATCCGCAAGAGCCAGTCGTCAACTACATCAGCGTCGATTCGGTCACTGAATTCTCGAAAAAAATTGAGAAACTCGGGGGCAAAATCTGCATGGCGAAGACGGCCGTGCCGCAGATGGGCTACTTCGCCGTCTGCCAGGATACCGAGGGTAATGCGTTTGGAATTTGGCAGAGCGACACGAATGCGAAATAATTTGTCCTAAACCCGGTCGCTCGTTCGTCGTAGTTCCGAGACCAAGAAAACAACCAACTACAAAGTAACATTAATATGAACACACAAAATCAAAACGGATACATGCTTTTGTTTCGCGGAAACGACTGGCCCAGGAGCCTTTCGCCGGAAGAAACACAGAAGGTCACAGACCAATGGATGGCCTGGTTCAAGCGGCTAACCGAAGAAGGCAAAGCCATCGCCGGTAACCCGCTGGAACCAGAAGGCAAGATCGTTTTCGGCAAAAACCGCGCGGTGTCGGACGGTCCATTTACAGAATCAAAGGAGGCAATCGCCGGCTATTTTTTGCTCGACGTCGCCAGTCTTGATGAAGCGGTGGCGATCGCGCAGGGCTGCCCGGGCTTGCCGTACGGCGCGCGCATCGAGGTCAGGCCGGTGGCGGGCGAATGTCCGCTCGCGAGCGAACTGAAGCGCGAAGCGGAGTTTGCCGTGTTTTGAGTGGAGCGCCGGTTGTCTTTCGAACGTAACATTCATCGACAAGCGCGATTTCAGCCGGCAGGGTTATCGCGCTCGCAATGAACAAAAGCGGCGTGCCGGGACGCTCCCTCGCTCGTCACTAAAAAAGGTACAAAATCATGTCAACAAACACTATTCGACTTCACCGCGTGCTCCGAGCCGCTCCAGAAAAAATCTATCGTGCGTTCCTCGATGCGGACGCGATGGTCAAATGGCTTCCGCCAAATGGATTCACCGGCAAGGTGCATCAGATGGACGCCAAAGTTGGGGGCAGTCACAAGATGTCGTTCACGAATTTCACGACCGGCAAGAGCCATTCGTTCGGCGGAACGTATGTTGAACTGACGCCTCACGAACGCATTCGCTACACGGATAAATTTGATGATCCAAATTTGCCTGGCGAAATGCAGGCGACGATCACGTTGAAACCAGTTTCATGCGGAACGGAACTGAACATCGTGCAAGAAGGCGTGCCCGCTGTCATTCCCGCTGAAGCATGTTACCTCGGCTGGCAGGAATCGCTGACGTTATTGGCAAAACTCGTCGAAGCTGACATTCCAGATTAACGGTGAAACTACCATGAAAATTCCGTTTACCGGTGGCTGCTCTTGCGGTGCGATTCGATACGAATGCACCGCCGAGCCGATCATGATGTTTAAATGCCATTGTCGCGACTGCCAGCAGGTGACCGGCGGCGGATTCGCTCCCGGCATGTTGCTACCGCGAGAGGCATTTCGATTCACCCGCGGCCAATTACGCTACCATTTCACGCCGAGCATCAGACGGGGGAAGCACAAACGCGGTTTTTGTCCCGAATGCGGGTCGCGAATTTCGGGAGGCGAATTTGAACGAGGGGAATCGCCGTTTGTGGGAGTTCTGGCCGGGACGCTTGATGATCCGAGTTGGTTTCAGCCGCAGATGGATATTTTCGTCTCGGACGCGCAACCGTGGGACCAAATGGATCCCGCAATTCCGAAATTCGAACAGTATCCGCCGATACCAACAAAGAAATAAAAACAAAATGCAAAAAATTACGCCATTTTTGTGGTTCGACGGCCAAGCCGAGCAAGCAGCGAAATTTTACACTTCGATTTTCAAAAATTCGACGGTAGGAAAAATTCTCCGTTACGGCGAGGAAGTAGCCAAAGTCTCGGAAAGCGGTCGGCCAGTGGGATCGGTGCTGACTATTGAGTTCGAGCTCGATGGCCAGAAATTCGTGGCGCTCAATGGCGGTCCGCAGTTCAAATTCAACGAATCAGTTTCGTTTGTGGTGAACTGCGGGACGCAGGAAGAAGTGGATTATTTTTGGGAGAAACTCACTTCTGATGGCGGTGAGGAATCAGCGTGCGGTTGGCTCAAGGACAAATTCGGTCTGTCGTGGCAGATCACTCCAACAATCTTGATCGACATGTTGCACGACAAGGATTCCGAAAAATCCGAGAGAGTAATGAAAGCGATGCTTCAAATGCAGAAGATCGACATCGCGAAGTTAAAGGCTGCTTACGCTGGAAACTGATCCTCTCAAATCCTTATGGCCTTGGCGAAACGAAAACCCAGGACGATTGACGAATATCTCGCGCAGGTGCAGGCCGATCAGCAGATGGTGTTGGAGAAACTTCGACAAACGATTCTCGCTGTAGCGCCGGGAGCGGAGGAATGCATTAGCTACGGCCTTCCAGGGTTTCGGCTGAGCGGACGTTCGCTGGTTTTCTTTGGTGCATGGGCGAATCACTGCGCACTCTATCCAGGAAGTTCGGCTACGTTGAAAAAATTTCGGAACGAGCTAAGGGATTTTCAAGTCAGCAAGGGCACGATTCGCTTTTCTACGGGCGAACCCTTGCCCGCGGCTTTGGTGAGAAAGCTCGTTAAAGCCCGAATCGCCGAGAACAACAATAAATCAAACAAAAACAGGAGAAAATAGTGAGCAAAGTCAGAGTTTTGGTCGGCACAAAAAAAGGCGCGTTCATTCTGACTTCGGATGGCACGCGTAAACGATGGAAGGTCAGCGGTCCGCATTTCGCGGGGTGGGAGATTTATCACATGAAAGGTTCGGTGGTTGACCCCGATCGGATCTACGCCTCGCAGACCAGCGACTGGTTTGGGCAAATCATTCAGCGCTCGGACGATGGTGGCAAAACCTGGAGTACACCGGGCAGCAGCCCGGAGGAACTGAAGAGTGCGGATGGCATGCCAAAAGCCGAGAGTAACAAGTTCGTTTACGATGGTCTTCCGGGCACACATCAATGGTACGACGGCACGCAGCATCCCTGGGAGTTCAAGCGCGTCTGGCATCTGGAACCATCGCTGGACAATCCCGATCATGTTTACGCCGGCGTCGAAGATGCTGCGTTATTCGTATCGCGGGACGGCGGGAAATCGTGGAGCGAGTTGTCCGGCCTGCGCAAACACGACACTGGTCCCAAATGGCAACCGGGTGCGGGCGGAATGTGTTTGCACACAATTTTACTCGATCCGACCAATCCAAAACGAATTTCCGTGGCGATCTCAGCCGCTGGCGCGTTTCGCAGCGATGACGGCGGCGACAGCTGGAAACCAACCAATCACGGCCTGCATTCGCAACACATTCCGGTTCCGACAGCAGAAGTCGGCCACTGCGTACATCGCGTGGCGATGCATCCGTCGCGACCCAACCCGTTGTT
>WNGC01005581.1_pt1 | contig 13184 bp, 13 predicted proteins | sample 5400051 | NCBI WGS metagenome assembly WNGC01 (sample SAMN13153368, study PRJNA577476) | soil metagenome | isolation source: 20 cm soil or saprolite under grassland replicate 2 | place: USA:California | collected 2016-06-15 | reverse complement strand
GTGTGAATGTGGGCAGAATGAACTGAGGTTCTTTCATGCGTGGTACGCGATGTGGTGAGCCTGCCCACTTGAGATATGCGTTGACGGCTCGGATGCGATTGTTGCAGCCCGTCGCTTTCAGTCCCTTCTCACGCATCCTGAGCACGAAGTCTTTCAGCTGCTCTTCGTTCGGTGATTCCGTGCCGAGCCAGCGCAGGCTTTGCTTGTACCATTCCACAGTTGCGGGAGAGACGTTCGAGAGGTACTGCCGCTCTCTGATGAACTGCTCGAATGTGTGATTCACGATTCCTCCAAAGCAGGTGCGCAAAGTTGGAGGAACGACCGCTTAAGTGATTGATGGGCGGCTTTGGATAGAAAAACCGCGCGCCCAAGGCAGGTGCGCTACCAGGCTGCGCTACGCCCCGACTCTGGTGATGGGTCTTCTCGATTATAGCCGACTGCTTCCGCAATGGTGACGCGCCGATCGCGCACAGGTTTATAATTCCGTCTGGATGCAAACTCCTCGCTACGCTCTGGTGGCCTACGTCAGAGATCCCGCCGGAGAATTTGTCGAGCGGCTGCGCCAGGAACTGCATCCCGATCATACCCACCTCCCTGCCCACCTCACCATACTGCCGCCGCGTTGTCTGCAGGGGGATGAGCTTGCCGCGCTGGAGCTTCTCGAGGAGGTTTGCAGCCATGCCGATCCCTTCGAAATTACTCTGGGCGAGGTAGAAAGCTTCGTCCCGGTAACTCCGACGGTTTTTATTCGGGTGGCGCACGCGGGTTATCGCATGCGCGAACTTCATGACCGGCTCAACACACGAACGCTGGAAGCTCATGAAGAGTGGCCTTACATGCCTCATCTGACCATCGCGAAACTGAGCACTGAAGCCCAGGCTCAGGAGGCCTATCGGACTGCCTGTGACCGCTGGGCACAGTTTTCGGGCAGCCGCCGCATTCACGTGAAGGAACTCACCTTTGTGCGCGCGCAGGAGCCGAACCAATGGGTTGATCTGGCGGGGGTTCCGCTGGGCCGCAGCCTGGTGTCGCGCACTGCGCGTTAGAGAATGTGTCGCGCACCGCGCACGGCGCTAGCAGCCCGTGTCTAAATCCACGTTTTCTGGCTTTTTCATCGACACGTCGTCCGCGATGCAGTATCCGGCGCGACATGCAAGGCACGCGCCGCGCGGCGATCACGTTGAGAGTCGAGATTAAATTGCAAGCGTAGTCCTACGCAGCAGCCCGGAGGCGGAGGATGGAGGAAGAGCGCTCTTTTGCTACTCGCACTTTGAGTGTAGTCGGCCTTGGTCTGTTGGCATTTGCCATCACCATTCTCGCCGGCGGCATCTGGACTGCCCTGCTCGTCACCAATCTTCAGAGCAGCCCTGCAGTACCTTGGTCCGTTCCGGCGATGGCGCTTCTGCTGTGGCTGATGTGGAGCTACCTCGGCGGGAGGGGGTGGCCACGCGGCACTTCCGAAGCGCGACGCCGCTGCCTGCGGGCCAACAGAAGATCGGGCCGGACGTACCTGTGGGCATTAGTCGCAGGTGTTCTATCGGTGGTTGCGCTTGCTGGATACTGGATCGTGCTGTTCCGATTGGTCAAGATGCCACCTAACGCGCTCCCGGATGTGTCGAGCTATCCCCGGATGACTGTGGCACTCATGACCCTGATGGGCTCGTTGGTTGCGCCGTTCATGGAGGAGGCTGGGTTTCGCGGATATTTCCAGGTCGCTCTCGAACGTGAGCTTCGCGGTCCGGTCGCTGTCATGGTCTCATCCTTGGTCTTTGCTTTCGCGCACTATGCTCATGGCATCTTGTGGCCAAAGCTTCTGGTGTACTTTCTTGCTGGCATTGCGTTTGGCGTGACGGCGTATCTCACCAACTCAACCCTTCCGGCCATTCTGCCCCACATGATCGGTGACCTGACGTTTTTCACCTTGGTTTGGCCGCACGATGCCGCACGCCGGCTGGTTTTGGAGAGTGGGACTGACAACTGGTTTTGGATACACGTGGCGCAAGCGGTCGTATTTACGATGTTGGCAGTTTGGGCCTTTCAGCGACTGGCGAGAGTGAGCAGTCGAGACGCACCCTCGGAAGCGACCAACTTAGAACTCCACAAGGCGGCTGCCTCGTAGCGACAATCCAGTGCTGCGTGGGTATATTCATCGAAATCGACAACTGCGCAGGTTCGCGCCAAAGCGACTTTATACGCGGCTGCTAGACAATCCAGGTTCCCAAATCCGACGGTCTCCCCATTCCGGAAGTACATGGCCCTACCGTGTGTTGCCAAGCTCTCCGCCTGAGGGTACATAAGAGGTTGGGTTGCTCCCAAATCCGCTTCCCAGGCGGGTTCCCCGTTTCGTGGCAGGCCTGGAGGATTATGCAAATCGGGGTTTACGGGTCGGGATACCTGGGCACGGTAGTTTCAGCTTGCCTGGCGGACTTCGGAACTCCGGTAACCTGCTGCCACCCTGATAGCTCGCGCATGGTTGAGATGGCCCAGGGCAATGTGCCCTTCTTCGAAAAGAACTTAGCGGAGGTCATTAAGCGAAACGTACGCGCGGGCCGGTTGGCGTACTCGACGGATGTGGAGTCATTCGCCCGCAAGGCGCACGTCATCTTTTTGGCAGAAGATTCGGCGCAGCATCTAGGCGACTTAGCTGTTCGCATAGCCCGTCTCGCGCCCCGGCCTCCGATTCTGTCGCTGGTCACGCCCGTTCCGGTGGGCACCGCTTCTGGAGTTGAGAAGCGCCTGAAGCAAGAGAAACTGCGCGGAACCGTCGTATCGCAGCCGGTGTTCTTTACGCCTGGATGCGCAGTCGAGGATTTCAACTGGCCTGACCGGATCATCATGGGCACGTCATCGAATGACGCGGTGCTCGCGTTAAAGCAGATTTTTCACCCGTTGGTGATGCGTGGAGTTCCGGTGATCGTAACCAATCATGAAACTGCTGAACTGGTGCGGGAATCGGCGACAGCGTTCGTGGCTACCAAGATCTCTTTTATCAACGAGCTTTCGAATCTTTGCGAGAAGGTGAATGCAGATGCGATGAGCCTCTCGCTGGCGCTAGGTCTGGACAAGAAGATCGCGCCACGCTGCCTGCAGCCGGGCGCAGGCATGGGCGGGCTGTTCGCCGAATCGGATATGGATTCGCTCGCGGAACTGGCGCAACAGAAGGGTGTCTCGCTCAAAGTTTTGAGCGCCGCGCGGGAAGTGAATCACAGCCTGGCCGACCGGCTGGTCGACAAGATTTCTCATGTCGTGAACTCAGTCCAGAACAAAGATCTCGGGATTCTCGGATTGGCATTCAAGCCGAACACAAATTCCGTCGCCGGTTCTTCTTCGGTCCGGCTAGCGCAGAGTTTGATTGCAAAGGGCGCCCGTGTTCGCGCCTACGATCCTGTGGCCATTCCAGAAGCTAAGATGCAACTCAACGGCACAATTCGTTACTGCGAGACAGCGTATGCCGCGGCCGAAGGCGTCGACGCCCTAGTGGTTGGCACCGGCTGGCCGGAATTTCGTGCCCTTGATTTCGATAAGATCAAGCACCTGCTAAAACGGCCAGTCATCGTGGACACTAAGAACCTGCTCGACTCCGTCCGCCTGCGCGCGATGGGATTTCAGTACGTGGGCGTGGGCAGGGGATAGTAGGATGCAGAATTCAGAATGAAGATTGCAGAATGCAGAAGTGTGGAATGAGGATCGTCAGCTTGGCCTCTCGCTCACGAAGCAGAATCTGAAATCTGCAATCTGAATTCTGAATTCTAAATTCTGCAATCATTCTGCAATCTTCATTCTTAAATCTGCATTCTAAAAGCCTCCTGCTCTGACCTCACTTGCAGCGCGCCTTGTTATAATCACCAGATGTGGTGGGAGTAGCTCAACTGGCAGAGCACCGGACTGTGGCTCCGGACGTTGTGGGTTCGATTCCCATCTCCCACCCCAGTGTCGCTTGACTGAAGCAGCGATGTCGGGCTGTGGCTCGGCGCGCTTTGAGCCAGACTATTCAAAGTCAGAGGACAATTTTCCGCCATAATGCCTCACCACCAATGCCGCTACGCGTGCAACATCGTCGTGTAATGCTGCCGTTCCTCCGCGATGGTGTCCGGTGAAGACGACCAGGACAATCGGCTGATCCTTTACCCAGATGATTCCAACATCATTCGCAATGAATGGCTGACCATCGCCGGTCTTATGTGCGATTCGCACGTCCTTTAGATATCGGGGAAAGCGGTCGTTGACCTGTTGCTTCTCCATGATATTTAAGATTAGTTCGCTGGCATCTTTGGACACGAGTTTGCCAGAAGCCATCATTTCCAACAGCCGACCGATCTCCTTGGTCGTGCTGTGACCGAAGAAAATGCCAGCATCATAGATGGTATGCCCGAATGCTTGCTCGACCTGAGCCTGACTGTACTTGCTGAATGGGAAGTTAACCGTCTGATCTCCGCGCGCATTTCGATAGCGGGCATCAAGTGTTCCTAACCACGTACGGTCCCAATCTAAATCTGAGAACTGTATTGAGGTGTTGGCTAGCCCGAGGGCATGCATGTAAGCGGTGACCTGCGCGCGGCCTAGTTTGTCTGCCAGCAAATCCGTCGCTTCGTTGTCGCTGGTGATAATCATCAAAGTCAGCAAATCTTTGATGGTGGGACTCAAACCCGGTTCGAGCGCATAAAGCACGCCCGAAGGTAGCCTCTCATCTGCAGCCCTGGTGATAATGCGATCGGAGAGTGAAAGTTTTCCCGACTCCACCTGGTGCATGAGTTCGGCGGCAATTGCCAGCTTGATAACGCTGAAGGTTTCGTACACTTTGTCCGAATCGAGAGCGATTTCCTCCGCAGTCGAGAGATTCTTCATGTAGATCGACATGTCGCCGGGGAAATGGTTTCGAATCTGTTCGAGTTCACGGCGCAGGGAATGGAGGGAAGCGGTATCAGTTTTGCTACCCAAGTCGGAATCGCCGATATCCTTTTGGGAGCAAGCCGTTCCGATTGTCAGCAGTACAAGCCCGAGAATCGCACTGGCTATTCGCTGAGGGTGATCCATATCTTTCGGGTTTCTTAGCGATAGTTGTAAATAAAGCGCAAAATTATAACAGCCCGGTTCAAGGAATCTAATGCAAGGATTGGCTCGATCAAGTGAGCTGGATCCGAATGAAGCCTACTTCCCGCTGGCCGTAGATTTGGCTTCTAGTCGCTCGTAAACTTCCTCGGCGCGACGCAAAGCTTCCTGGACGTTTTCGCAAATGTTCTCGGCTCCGACCACATCCTCAAAGTCGGCCTGATGAATCAGCCGCGCGGGCTGTTCGCGGGCGCCGCAGAGGATTAGTGTTCGCTTGGTCGCATGCAAGTGCCTGGCGATTTCCTCCAGCGCGAATAAGCCAGTGGCGTCGAGCGCCGTCATGTTTCGCAGGCGCAAGATCACAACTGGTGGCAGCTTGTGAATGTTCTCGGTAACTGCGGAGATCTTGTCTGTCGCGCCAAACAAAAACGGCCCGTGGATGCGAAAAATAGTCGCGTAGTAGGGAATGTCTTTATCTTGCAGAATGTGAACACGCCCGTCTTCGATGTAGTCGTCGGTTACTTGCGACACCGTTGTGGTTGCGGCAACACGGCTGATGAACAGCAATGCGGCCAGAATCATTCCCGCTTCAACGGCGACTGTAAGATCAGCAAATACAGTGAGCGCAAAGGTAACCAGCCAAATGCTGATGTCAGTCTTGGTGAGCCGAAGCAACTGTGGAATCTCGCGCCACTCGCCCATGTTGTAAGCGACAATCATCAGGATGCCCGCCAGTGCGGCCATTGGGATGTAGCTGGCCAGCGGCGCAGCAAACAGCAGCACACATAAGAGCGTCAGGGAGTGAATCATTCCCGCTACCGGCGACTGCGCGCCGGAGCGAATGTTGGTGGCGGTGCGAGCAATCGCGCCAGTGGCGGGCAGCCCGCCGAACATCGGCGACATGATGTTCGCCACTCCCTGGCCGATCAGTTCCACGTTCGGATTGTGGCGGTCGTTGCTCATGCGGTCGGAGACCACCGCCGACATCAGCGACTCGATCGCACCCAGCATCGCCACGGTGAACGCCGGCCCGAGCAGTCCATGAACCAGCCCCGCATGCCAGCGAGGCACTACAAGGTGGGGAAGGCCGCAGGGGATTCCGCCGAAGCGCGTGCCGATAGTCTCCACGGGCAGCTTTAATACAAAAGCCGTGGCGGTGGCTCCCAGCATGGCAACAATCGGTCCCGGAATGCGCTTGGAAAGTATGCGGCAGACCAGCATGGTGGCAACGGTGGCGACGGCGAGGATTGTCGCTGTCGGTGACCATGTCGGAGAGTTGGCAGCGAGTGCCTTCATCCGCAACCAGAACACGCCCGGCACTCTCTCCAGATGCAGCCCGAAGAAGTCCTTCACCTGTGTGCTGGCAATCAAAACCGCAATTCCGTTGGTGAACCCGATCACGACGGGTCGCGGGATAAACTTCACTCCTGTCCCCATGCCGGTGGCGCCCATTACCACAAGGAGGATTCCGGCCATGACCGTGCACATGAATAAGCCGTCGATGCCGTGCGCGGCCACAATGCCGGCGACGACAACAACAAAAGCCCCCGTTGGCCCGCCGATCTGTGTTTTTGACCCTCCCAGAGCAGAAACTAGAAAGCCCGTCACAATCGCGCAATAAATTCCAGCCTGTGGGCTCAATCCCGAAGCGATGGAGAACGCCATGGCGAGTGGCAAAGCAACCAGGCCGACGGTGATGCCGGCGATGACGTCATGCCCGAACTTATTGAGATTGTAATCACGCAGGCAGAGGACAGACTTCGGCAGCCATCGTTCATCAGGGAAAGCAAATGCCATTTTGACATCATGCCAAGCGCAGGAACTTTGTGGAAGCGAAACCCGTTGGGAGGAACACTCGAAGGAACATGTCCAAAGGCTGGTGGGAGAATCTTACCGTCAAAGGCTGCGATTCCGCAGCTACCACGAGAGCATCAGAACGCCGAAAGCCACTAGCGATGCCGCTCCCCAGCGCCGCCACGTAACTTTTTCCTTTAGCACGTACTTGGCCAGCAGCGTTTCGAGCAAATAGCTGATCGCGGTGGCAGGTACAGCGAAACTTACATTCGAGATCGAAAGCAGAGACAGCAGCGCGATGAAGGCCACGGCCAACGCTCCCAGCCCTGCCAGCACCAGCGGATTGCGAAAAATTCGCGCCACCATGTGGGCAACCGCCCGCGGATTCAGCTCCGCCTCGCCTTGACGCTTCATGCCAGCGGTATTGAGCACATCGCCGACGGTGTTGCAAAGAGCGATAATCCCCACCAGGATCCACCTCATAGCAGTTGCTCCGGCGGACCTTCGGTGGTGCGCGGCGGCGTTTCTTCTGCCAGCACAACGCCGAGCGTGATCACAACAATCGCGACCCATCGCTGGGCGGAGATGCGTTCGTGTAGCAGGAAATGTCCCGCCAGGGCAATCAGCACATAGGCGCTAGCCAAACTGAGGTCGGCGCGGCTGAGCAGGGCCAGGTCGGTGATCATCCACAGCGCCAAGACGAGCACGCCCGCGACTGTCCACGGGTTCGCGAACGCGCGCGCATAATCCAGCGGAGATGCGGAAACAATTTTGCCCACCTGGCGCATCCCGTGGCTGAGAGAGACGTTGCCAACGACATTACTGGCGATCACCACTAATGTGAGCAATTGCGTCTTGCGCACCTCACTCGAAGTTGCTGAGTTCATTGCCGACCTTGGATGTGCAAACAGCATATCTGGTGTACTGGAAAAACATAATCTTCGAGCAGTGATATTTACGCTCGGGTATGCTCGCCCGATTGGCATGGAGAATGCCTCACGAGGCCGCGATCGACGGTTGCCTCAAATCTGGCGACGTATTCGAAGGAGCGGAACGGGAGGACCGCGTGCTGAATATCCGGCGTGGCGGTAGCGTTTTGAAAAAACCTAAAGTTGCGCCTACGGATAATCATTTGACGAACGGATTGCGAACCTCTGATTTCCGAACAGCAATCATCGGTGTTACGGACCTTTGGGCTTTGCAGCAGGGATTCCCATTTCCGCGGCCATCCTCACCAAGTCAGCTACTGATTCGGCGCCCATCTTTCGCATGAGTTGGCTGCGATGGACTTTCACCGTTGCCTCACTAGCTCCAATTTCGGCGGCTATTTGTTTGTTGAGCAGACCAGAAACGACCAGAGGCATCACCTCTCGTTCGCGAGGCGTCAGCGATTCATAGCGCTCACGCAGCTTTGCAACTTCTGTCTCTTGTACACGTCTGGTACGGTCCCGCTCTAACGCGATTTGAATCGCATCCAGCAGATCCTGATCGCGGAATGGCTTAGTGAGGAACTCGACCGCTCCCGCCTTCATGGCGCGGACAGTCATGGGGATATCTCCATGCGCAGTGATGAAAATGATAGGAATATGAATGTTAGCTTCAGCCAGTTGGCGCTGGAAATCGAGCCCACTTATGCCGGGTAGCCTGATGTCTAATACCAGGCAACTGGGAGCATCCGGACGTTCGCTGCGCAGGAACTCCTGCGCTGAGCCGAACAGTTCGACTTGCAATCCTACAGATTCGACGAGACGCTGTATGGCGCGACGGACCGAGGGGTCGTCATCCACTACGAAAACGACAGGAGCTACGTTACTCATGTACTACTTAGTTGGTAAAGTAAATTGGAACATGGCCCCCTTGGAATCTGACTCAGCCCACAAACGCCCGCCGTGGGATTCGACAATAGACCGGCTGATTGATAATCCCATTCCGATACCTTCTGGCTTAGTGGTAAAGAATGGTTCGAAGATGTGCTCCGCTCGCTCCGGATCGAGCCCGGCTCCAGAGTCTTGAACTTGGATGGACACCTCATTATGGTTCCTAGCTGACTTGATGAGAAGTTCGCGTGGCCGATGCGCAAGCGAACGCATGGCGTCGATGCTGTTCATGACCAGGTTGATCAGGACCTGCTGCAATTGCACCGGGTCTCCGCTCACGCGGGGCAAATCAGCGGCAAGATCGGTCCGCAGGGAAACGCGGTTCCGGGTCATCTCATTGCGAAGCAGAATGGTGACCTCTTGAATAATCTGATTAACATTCACTGCAACTCGCTCGGGAGGGCTCTTCTGCAAGAGTGCGCGGATTCTTGAAATGACGGCGCTCGCCCGTGTGCCATCATTCACAATTTCCGAGATTGCCTCGCGCAATTTGTCCGAGTTCGGAGTCGCACTTGCGAGCTGGCGCAAGCAAAAATTGGCATTGGTGACGATTGCAGCGAGGGGTTGGTTGACCTCATGGGCAATTGCGGCGGCCAGTTCTCCCATTGTCGTCACGCGTGTGACATGAGAAAGCCCTGCCTGCGCTTCCTGCAACGCACATTCGGCTCGTTTCCGATCTTCAATATCAGTGGTCGTTCCGTACCATTTAACAATGTGCCCCAGTTCGTCGCGCAGCGGCACAGCGCGCTTCGAAAACCAGCGATATTCTCCGTCCGCCCGCCGCACGCGCACGTCATGCTCAAACGGTTCCCCAGTGGCCACGGCCGAGCGCCACGCGTTCACGAACCCTTCACGGTCTTCGGGATGAAGCTCTTCCGCCCAAGCCCAACCCAGTCCCCGCTCCGAAGAGATGCCTGTATATTCCAGCCAGCGTTGGTTGAGGAAATCCAGGGAACCGTCAGGTGAAGCGCTCCAGACGAGCGCTGGAATTGTGTCGATTACAAGCCGGAGCTGGTCCTCGCTTCGCCGCAGGGCATCTTCGGCGCGCTGGCGTTCGAGCATTTCCTTTCTCAGTTCCTCGTTGATGGTTGCAAGCTCTCTGCCACGTTCTAGCTCTGCCCTCTGCGAGGCCAACCGTCGGTCAACTGCCGATGTCAACACCACCGTGACTAGGACGATTAACGTGACAATCACAATTCCAGCGTTCCCTAGTGAGGAAACACTCGCAGCGTGGGACAAACCGGGCGCTACGGTAGAGGGCATAAAGCTTGCCGAGGCCATGCCGGTGTAATGCATCGCGGAGACGGCGGCACCCATAACGACGGCGCTGGCAATCTTGCGCGAAGGTGTCCCTTTGGTCTCCTCTCGAAGATCAAATACGAGTATCAGGGCGGCAAAAGAAAATGCGATCGCAAACGCAACGGACAGGGTCACAAGGAGGGGATGAAACCGGAATACCGCAGCCAAACGCATGGCCGCCATGCCGATGTAATGCATGGCTGCAATACCGCTGCCCATAATCACGCTGCCGGCTAACGCCCGAACCATGCCCAGTTCGTGCCGGCTCACTACATACAGCGCGAAAGCCGAGGCGGAGATAGCCACCAAAAGCGACAGCAGAACGGTCGGCCAGGAGTAGCTCACCAACACAGGCAAGCGAAAGGCCAGCATTCCGGTGAAGTGCATCGACCAGATGCCAAAACCCATCGCAGTGGCCCCACCGATCAGCCAGGCCCTGCGGACCCAACCGCTTGCGGCTGTTACACGTCCCCCAAGATCGAGCGCAGCGTACGACGCCGAGATGGCTATTACTACCGAGAGGACAACCTGAAGGTAATCGTAGGAACCAGTCATGGCCGCGCTTGCGGAGATCATCACAACGGACCCCCTGGGCCGGTTTGGCAGGAACTCCAAACTTCACAGCAAGAATCGGCAACTAAAACTCGGCCGTCAACTTTTTCTTAGCCAATCACGCAGTAACTGGTGAAACATTGCGTACAGCTCAACGTGTCCGCAGTCTTCGCATACACCGACGGAAACCGGGGCGGTGTAGATAGGATCGCCGGAATCATCTTGGCGCGCAAAGTCTAACTCCACCACGCCTTTGACTCTATTGGGATGCTGGCATGGTTCCGGAGCCATTTCCCCCCTGTGGCAGGTCGACAACAGAAATTGAATTCAGCTCTTGGTGCATTTAGCTGAGCGAAGCGTCCCCCATGGATGGCGGTGCCAAATCTACACCCAAATTTCCACTTGTCAAGAGGTGGCATTGAAAGAATGCATGTGGGATACGCATTCCCCTCGAAGAGCTAAACCTTCGTAAAGCTCCTCTTCACCTACGTCTAGCCTTTTATCCGAAAGCACAATAGATTCGCCATCAAGCGCGGTGCTAGTTTCGCAAACGGGGGCTGAATTGTCATCGACTCGATTACTTTCCGTCGTAGACGATGATGATTCCCTTCGGGAAGCCACAGGAAGATTTATGCGATCGCTGGACTTTACGGTTGAACTCTTCCGCTCCGCGGAGGAATTTTTGAAATCCAGTCGTTTGCAAGAAGTATCGTGCCTTGTTCTCGACGTGCAACTGCCGGGGATGAGCGGTCTGCAACTTCAGAGTCATCTGGCCGAACGTGGGTACCGCATTCCGATTATTTTCATCACTGCTTCCCCTAATGAGGGGACCCGCGCACGCGCCCTCGACGCTGGAGCCGTGGATTTTCTGCCCAAGCCATTCACTGAGCAAGCTTTACTTAAGGGAATTCGATCTGCCCTGGGGCTGAGCCCCGAGGAATGATTACAAAGTAGAGAAGGAGAAACCGTCTTGGAAGACAACATCCGCTCCGAACTTAACTCCGAAGATCTCGTGGGTGAGAGCGCACCGCTAAAACGAGTGCTGAGACTGGCCAGGACAGTGGCGCAAAGTGATGCCACTGTATTGATTCTGGGGGAAACGGGTACGGGTAAGGAACTCATCGCTCGCGCCATCCACCGTATGAGTTTGCGAAAGGATGGCAGTTTCATCAAGCTCAACTGTGCGGCGATTCCTACTGGGCTGCTGGAAAGCGAGCTCTTTGGGCATGAAAAGGGCGCATTTACCGGAGCGTTCAGCAGAAAAATCGGACGCCTGGAACTGGCGCATGGCGGAACGCTGTTTCTGGACGAAATCGGGGATCTCCCGCTTGAACTTCAGCCAAAGCTTTTGCGAGTGCTACAAGATCAGGAGTTCGAGCGGCTGGGCAGCACCCACGTCACCCACGTCGATGCACGCCTGATCGCAGCCACGAACCGCGACTTGCCGCGGGCTGTAGCCGAACGGCGGTTCCGCAGTGACCTGTACTACCGTCTGCATGTTTTTCCTATCCGAGTGCCATCCTTGCGGGATCGCAAAGAAGATATCCCCCTGCTCGTGCGGCATTTCGTGCAGAAGTTTGCTCGCCGCATGAACAAGAAGATCGAGAGCATCCCTGCGGAAACCATGAATGCATTGGTGAGCTGGGGATGGCCGGGGAACGTGAGAGAACTGGAAAACTTTGTCGAGCGTTCCGTGATTCTTTCCCAAGGCTCGGTTCTAAACGCTCCTTTAGCAGAGTTGTGGCCTTCCAACGAGAGCTCTCGCGAAAAGGCAACACTGAACGGCACTGAACGAGAACACACTATGCACGACCGCGCGAAATCGGTGGTGTGATAAGGGAAGGAAGTGTTAAGTGCAAGAGGAAATTCGCCCGGGATCTGGCTCTGAAGAGATCGTCGGTGACAGCCCGGCGTTGAATCGGGTGCTGGCGTTCGCTAAGAGAGTGGCTTCAAACGATGTCCCGGTGTTGATTACCGGCGAACCCGGATCAGGGAAGGAGTCAGTCGCACGAGCCATCCACCGCGTAAGCCCTAGACGGACCGAGAGCTTCGTTAAGGTTCATTGTGCGATGACTGGCGCCGGGTTGGAAAGCGAACTATTCGGATATGAGAAAGGAGCATTTGACGGCGCCTCCCACGATAAGACCGGCCGGCTGGAACTGGCAAACAAGGGAACGCTGTTCCTGGATGAGATCGCCAAATTCCCGCTGGACCGTCAGCCAAAGCTGCTCCGCGTGCTGCAACGCGGTGAAGTTGAACGTTTAGGCAGCACACGCACCATCCGCGTGAATGTGCGCTTGATCGCAGCGACAAGACACGATTTAAAAAAAGTGGTCGCGGAAAATCGATTCCGCGAGGATTTGTACCATCAATCCAGTACATCCCTAATTCAGGTTCCGCCGCTGCGCGAAAGACGGGAAGATATTCCGCCACTCGTGCATTACTTCGTGCAGAAGTTCGCGCGCCGTATGAACAAACACATCGAAAGCATCCCTCCAGAAACTATGGATGCTATGCTCGATTATCATTGGCCCGGCAACGTCAGACAGTTGGAGAACTTTATCGAGCGTTCGGTCATCTTGACCGAGGGCTCCAGCTTGCGAGCCCCACTTT
>WNGC01003060.1_pt1 | contig 13184 bp, 12 predicted proteins | sample 5400051 | NCBI WGS metagenome assembly WNGC01 (sample SAMN13153368, study PRJNA577476) | soil metagenome | isolation source: 20 cm soil or saprolite under grassland replicate 2 | place: USA:California | collected 2016-06-15 | reverse complement strand
TCTTCGACGCGGGCCTGCGGCGCGCGCAGACCGAGCAGGCGGTCGCGGCCTACGATGCGACCGTCGCCCAATACCGCCAGGCCGTGCTCGCCGGGTTCCAGGAGGTCGAGGACAACCTCGCCGCGCTGCGCATCCTCGAAGAGGAGGCGAAGGTGCAGGAGGAAGCAGTGCGCGCCGCGCGCGAGTCGGTGGTGCTGACGGCCAACCAGTACAAGGCGGGCATCGTGAGCTACATCAACGTGGTCACGGTGCAGACCACACAGCTCAACAACGAGCGCACCGCAGTCGGCATTCTCGGCCGGCGCCTCATCGCGGCCGCGACCCTGGTTAAGGCGCTGGGCGGCGGCTGGGACGCCGCGACGCTTGCGCAGAAGTAGCCGGCTGCATCTTCTGAAGTCCTTTTTAACCTTTGCTCGATTTCGGGTGTCTAATCTTCCAAGGCGGTCGTTTAAAATCCGCATCCAGTAGGATCACTATGCGTCGCGATGTCCTGCAGACCAACCGAGCCTCGCGCCTCATTGTGGGCGCAGTGCTGACGGCTCTTCTCGCGCTCACGCTCCCACAGAGCCACGCACAGGGCACGGCGGGCCCGATCCCCACGGACCCTAGCCTGAAAGTCGCCTTCATCGGCGATAGCGGGAACGGCGCGGATTTCAGACGCGTCCTCGAGCTCATCAAATCCGAAGGAGCCCGTATCGTCCTGCACCAGGGCGACTTTGATTATGCCGAGAACGCGCGTGGGTTCTTCGGGACGATCGACAGCATTCTTGGACCCGACTTCCCGTACTTCGCCTCGGTCGGAAACCACGACACCAACAGCTGGCGGGAGCGTTGCTGGGATCGCAACGGATGCTACGCCAAGTTCCTGAAGGCCCGCATGGCCCGCCTCGGCGTCAGACCGGACGATCCCGACCTCGACGATCAGATGTACTCCGTGACGTACCGCGGGCTCAGGCTAGTCTTCGTCGGCGAGGGCGGCGTGCGCGCGGGGGACAAGGTCTACGCCCCGTATATTCAGCGCCAGTTGGCGACCGACGATCACATCTGGAAAATCTGCAGCTGGCACAAAAACCAGCAAGCCATGCAGGTCGGGGAGAAGGACGACGAGATGGGGTGGAGAGTCTACGAGGCCTGCAAGGACGTCGGCGCCATCATCGCCACGGCCCATGAGCACAGCTATCAGCGGACCCGCACGCTGACTAGCATGAAAGATCTAGCCGTTGATACGTCGTGTGCCGACCCCAACGCGCTTTGCATCGCCACGGGAAGTCCCGGCAGATCCTTTGCCTTCGTCTCGGGCCTCGGCGGGCAGGGCGTGCGGGACCAAACGCGTTGCCTTCCTGCCACGTTCCCTTATGGCTGCAAAGGAGCGTGGGCCAAGATCTACACCGCCACCCAGGGGGCGACATTCGGCGCCCTCTTTATCACCTTCAACATCGACGGCGACCCCCGCAAGGCGCAGGGCTACTTCAAGAATATCAACGGGGAAATCATCGACACATTTGTGATCAGGGCCGACGCGTTCTCGAGTCTGACGGCTGCGCGCCGCCCGTCCGCTGCCCTCCTGCGCAGCCAAGCCAAGCTCCAGCGCGACCGGCATTCGCGTCAGGACTGACTCGCCCTCCGCGGGAGCGTCGTCGCTCCGCCGGGGTAGCATGAACCCTCCCCGCGACGGGTGACCCCTCTTTTGCTGCCGCGCCGGACCCCATGGAGACCTTTCGCGAGCCTCATACTTTATTCCGATCCAAAGTCAGCGGCCCAGAATTTATGCTGAAGATCAGTGCCCGCGAATTCATGCCGACCCCCGATTGTGTTGCGGTTACCAAAATGCGATACGTACCCCGCCAGGGACAGAGGGAAACGAAAAGGGGGGAAAAGCAATGGGAGCCATCTACGGGTTGATCAGATACTTTGATTCCAAGCGATTTTGGGCGCCTCTCGGGGCTACGGCGATTCTGGCCACGGCCACGGTGGCATGGGCGGTACCGCCTGCATCCGTATTCGAGCTCGATGGTGATGTCGCCGACGCCCCAGGTAACACAATCGCCGACTGGAACACGCTGAACGGCGACTGCACGGTGTCGGGGGGCGGCTCCGGGTCCGCGGGGGGTTCGAACACTCGCACGTGCATCGGCTCTGAAAATCCGCCCAAGATCTTTACCCAAGGGGGCTCCAAAGACCCGCTCGACATTAGCCAATGGCATTGGAAGCCCGCAGACACGGTCCCTGACAAGGACACCATCACGCACGCCTACGCGGCCAGCTATACCGCCAGTCCAAGCGGAGATAAGGTGGTGGTGGTCGGCGGCGACCGTTTCGCCGTCAATGGCGACTCCAACATCGGAGCCTGGTTCTTCCAGCAGAATATCACCCTCAATTCCAATGGAACGTTCTCAGGCGTTCACGTAGACCACGACGTTTTCCTGGTCTCCGCGTTCGTCGGCGGCGGCGGCACCGCCGTCCTCACGGCGTACGAGTGGGATAGCTCGTGTGGCAACGGCGTCAAGAGCCCTGCCCCGGGGCAATGTGCGGACAATAACCTCAGGCTGCTCGGCAGCCTCGACACTTTCGCGATCACCAACAGCAGCCCCATTTCCAATGAGACCTGGTCCTACCTGGCGAAATTCGGTGGCGGCACCAACACGATGCCCATCGGAGCCTTGTTCGAGGGAGGCGCAGATCTCACTACCCTGTTTGCGGCAAGCGGCGCCGGGGCCGTTCCGTGTTTCAGCAGCTTCCTGCTGGAGACCCGCTCTTCGCAGTCCACCAGCGCCGTGCTCAAAGATTTCGTGCTCGGCGCCTTCCCGGAGTGCCATATCAGCCTCACCAAGGGCTGCCAGTGCACCGCTTTCCATGCTGACGGGTCGGGGTTCGATTACTCGTTCAGCGGCACCGTGACCAACGACGGCGGCGGCACCGTGTTCAACGTCACGGTCACGGACCAGGGTAAGACTTACAGCTGCGGTAGCCTGGGTACCGGTCAATCCAAGAACTTCCCATCCGCGGATTGCACGGGTCCCGCCAATACCTTCAGCGCAACGACGTTTCCAACGACGAACCAGGCCAGCGCGACTGCGACAACCGATCCGGGTGGCAGCGGCACTACGCTCAGCGCGACGACCAACCCGGTGAGCTGTAGCGCCCAGGTTCCCGCCGGAGCCTGCACACCCAGCGGAGCGCTTACCGTGGACAAGACGTGCGTGACGGCTTTGCAAGTGCTGGGCACCAACGTCGTCGTGCGGGTCGATTACACCGGCCAGGTTCACAACGGAGGGAACGTCAACATCAACAACGTTCAAGTGACCGAAGACGACAACGCTGACGGCTCGTTGGACAGGACGTTCTTGCTCGGCACCCTGACCCCGCATGGTACTGCGGGTGCGGCCGCGTGCTACACGAGGAGCACGGGCGACCCGCTTCAACCTAATTGCCCGAATCTACTGCCAGTACCAGCGTTCAACCAGCCACCGGTAGCAGGGGCGGCGTCTTACTTCCCGAGCGCGGGGACTGGGATGGATCCGGGCCGCGTGCAGTTCAGCGACACCGTCAGGGCGACGGGAACGGATGCCTTCGGCAACGTGGTCGCGTCTCATCCCGTGGGCAGCGGGGTTACGGCTCACTGCTTGATCTGTCCGTTCGGCGTTTGCCCGACAGCACCGTGAGGGGGGCGTAACAAAAGGGACGATGGCTCTCAAGCCATCGTCCCTTTCCTTTTCCGCGAGACCGCCGACGAGCGCCGACCCAGGCTCCCGCGGGGGAGGAGCCTGTCCCGTTCAGTGACCCCCGGAAGCAGTAAGCTCGGCCTCGATGGTCTTTTCAAAGGCGTCCTGCGGCAGGTTACCGCTGAGCATGCTGCCGTTGATGAAGAATCCCGGAGTACCAGTGAGCCCCGCCCTCAGCCCCAGTTGCAGGTCTTGTTCAATTTGCGCCTTGTACTTGCCGCTGGATAGGCAGGAATCAAATTGTTTCTCATCGAGCTTCAGACGGCGGGCCTGCTCCGCTAGACCGTCTCGGTTCAGCTTATTGGGGTTCTCGAAGAGGAGGTCATGATATTCCCAAAATTTTCCTTGCTCCACGGCGCAGCGGGACGCCTCAGCGGCCAATTGAGCCTGCGGGTGGATGTCTCGCAGTGGAAGGTCCCGATATGCCAAGCTCACCCGGCCTTCGTACTTGGCAAGCAACTTCTTCAAGGTGGGTGCGACCGACTGGCAGTAGGGACACTGGAAATCGGAAAACTCCACGATGACCACCGGAGCCTTCGGACTTCCGCGAAGCCGGGCCGGATCATAGGTGACCTCGACTTTAGGCTTCCGCAGCAAGATTGACACCGCGGCGCGCTCCCGAAGACCTGTGTAATAGTCTTGGCGCGCCTGCTGGAGTTTTGCCCTTTTCAGCAACTGCTGAAGCTGCGGCTTGAGCTCATCAAAAGACTTTCTCAGCTGTTCTTTTTGCACTATGTAAAGAGCTTGCAGCTCGGCTTCCGTGGGCTCGGGGACCTTGGCATCCACTTCCTGCGCGAGAACCTTTTCAGCCGGGATGCCCTTCTTCTTGGCCTCCGCTTCCAGCAGCTTTTGATTCACCAGATTCTCGAGGGCCTTGCTTTTCACTTCGTATTCTTGTATCCGAAGCTGAAACACTTGTGCTTGAACGAACGGCAGCAAATCCTCGTCGTAGATAGGCTTCCCCGCGACCACAGCCAGGGGTTGCTTCTGTTTGGCTTGGCCGAAAGTGTCGGATGCACACACGGCACAGCCGAGAAATAGACAAACCAAAAATGACGGAGCGAATCTGCCGAGGTCGGGTCGCATGCTTTTACTATGCCATCCCCGGCAAGTCGAGTCCAGCGGCTAATCCTACGTGTAATGACTCATTTCGAGGGCAGAAAGGCCGCGACCTCTTACAACCCCAACGTCAGACCCAGTGGCACGAATACGATGGCGAAGGCGTTGCCGATCAGCACCAGCGACGCCACCCGCTCCGGCTCCTGCTGATAGCGTTCGGCGAGGAGGTAGTTGAGCGCCGCCGGCGGCAGGCTCGCGAAGAGCATAAGCTGCGCGAACTGCTCGGCCGGAAGGCGCAGCACAAATTGCGCAAGATAGGCTCCCGCCATCCCGGCCACCGGACAGACCACCGCGCCGAGCACGCCCACCTGCCAGCCGCGCTTCGACAGATCGGTGAGGCGCACTCCGAGAGCGAACAGCATCATGGGCAGCGTGGCGTCGCCGAGCATCTTCAGTCCCGCCATCAGCGCGGCCGGAACTTTCCAGGCAAAGGCGCTGAAGACCAGCCCGAGCACGCTCGCGATGATCATCGGCGAAGTCGCGAGCGCTTTCCATTCGGCGTGGCGGCTGACGATGCGGCTCCCGATGGTGAACTGCAAGAGCGTGCTCGCCACCAGCAGCAGCACCATCGCCGCGAGGCCCGGACGCCCGAAGGCGAGCACCGCGAGAGGCAGGCCCATGTTGCCGCAGTTGTTGAACATCATCGGCGGCACGAAGGTGCGCGGGCTCACGCGCGCGAGGAGGGCGATCGGCCAGGCGATCAGCCCCGAGACGAGGATCACCGCCACTCCGCCCGCGACGAAAGCCGCGTTGCCCTCGAGCTGGAAGTCCTCCCCCGCGAGCGAAGTGAAAACGAGGAGCGGCCCGAGCACGTGGAGCGACACGTGGTTGAAAGATTTCAGGTCGGGCCGATTGCGGCGCCCGTAGCCGTAGCCGATCGCGATGATCAGGAAGACCGGCCCGATGACGGAAACGATGCGTTCGAGGACGAGCACGGGCGGTCGTCAGCGCTTCGCGCTCATTTCGACTGCCGCGTGATGATCTCGCCGTAGAGCTTTTCCCACTTCGCGCTTTCGTCCAGCATCGCCGCCGGATCGACGAATTTCAGCCGCGTTCTCGCCGTGCCCGGATCGGCCCTGCGGTTGGTCGGCACGTAATTCCCCTGGACCAGGATCTCCTGCCCCTCGCCGAGCATGAAATCGTAGAACAGCACTGCGGCCTGCGGGTGCGCCGGCTTCCTGGAGAGCGCGACGCCGTTGACCCGCGCGATCGCGGGCTGGATCGCATACCAGTCGACCGGGGCGCCTCTCTGCTTCAGCTTCTCGGCGTTGTGGTTGTAGACGGTGAGCGCAAAGGGCACTTCCCCGGAGGCGACCAGGCCGGCGAGCAGCGTATGCCCCCTGCGCACCGAGAGCCCGTTCCTCGCGACGATCTCGCGGAAAAGCCGCAGGCCCCTGTCCTCGCCGATTTCCTTGACGACCATCGCGAACCAGTCGACGTCCTCGGCCTCGATTCCCAGCCTCCCTTTCCATCTCGGATGCAGGAAGTCCTCGTAGGACTTCGGCAGCTCGTCTTTCCTCACCAGGTTCGTGTTGTAGGCGTGGACGAACATGTTGAGGCGGGTCCCGACCCATTCGCGGTGCGGCCTGATCGCCTCGGGCATGAGGTCCGGGAAATGCGGCGAAGCGGCCCTCTGCAGCAGCTTCTCGCGATGCAGCGACTCGAGCTCGGGGCCGTTCGTCTCGACGACGTCAAAGTCGAAGCGGCCGGCGCGCGCCTCGGTGACGATGCGCTGCACGACCTTCTCGGAGCCGGCGCGCCAGAACCTCAGCTTCAGCCCGTACTTCTTGTCGACGGCGGCGGCGAGCGCGTTGAGATCCTCGAGCACCAGGGACGAGTAGAGATTGATCTCGCGCTCCGCCCGCACGCCTTTGACGAGGCGCTGCTCGCGATCGGTTCCCTCGTACAGCGCGAGCGCCGCGACGTCGGCGGGCTGTGCGCGCAAGGCCCCGGACGCGGCGAGCGAGCAAACCAAGACGAGCGGCAAGAACGCGGCGCGTTTCATTTTCGAGCTCAAGCCGCTGCGTCCGCGGTCAGCCCCGCCGCCTGAATCCCCGAAACGCAGGCTTCCTCGTCCTCTTCGCCCGTTCCGCCGCTCGCCCCCGCAGCGCCGAGGATCTCGCCTTTTTCGTTCCTGATCAGGACGCCGCCCGTCTGCGGCAGGAATTTCCCCTTGGCCGTCGCGGCGAGAGCAACGAAAAAATTGGGATTGTCCTTGGCGCGCTTGAGTAGGGCGCGGCTCGAGACACCCATCGCGACCGACGCCCACGCCTTTCCGAGCGCCACGTCGAAGCGGAACATGCTCGCCCCGTCCTCGCGCTGCGCAGCCTTGACGTGGCCGGCGTCGTCGAGCACGACCACCGCGAGCGGCTTGATTTTCATTGCGCGTGCACGCGCGAGGGCCTTTTCGATGACGGTATTGGCCTGTTTCAGGGTGAGACTCGACATTGTTCCTCCGTGCGGGTTTCCATCAAAATGTAAGCTTCGCGGCATTATAAATGCGGCCGGGGCGCCGCTTGGTTACAATCCCCTTCTCTCTCTCGAATGGAGGTTCCATGGCAGCAAGAAAAAAGGGCGCTGCGCGCGCCCAGTTCGAGCTCATGAGCCCCGACATCCGGCCGAACGGCCCGATAGCCATGGAGCAGGTGTACAACGGCTTCGGCTGTTCCGGCGAGAACGTTTCGCCCGCGCTCGCTTGGTCGGGGGCGCCCGAGAACACGAAGAGCTTCGCGCTGCTGGTGCACGATCCGGACGCCCCGACCGGCGGCGCGGGCTGGTGGCACTGGCTCGTCGTCAACATTCCGGCGAGCGCAAACCAGCTGACGAAGAACGCGGGCAAGTCAGACGGCTCCAACCTGCCTTCCGGCTGCGCGCAGATCGACACCGATTTCGGCGGCCCCGGCTGGGGTGGACCCTGCCCGCCGGCTGGCGACAAGCCGCACCGCTACAACTTCACGCTGTACGCGCTCAAGGTGGACGGCCTCGACGTGGACAGCGCGAGTGCCGCGCTCGCCGGATACATGATCAATGCCAATGCGATCGGCAAGGCGAAGCTCACCGGGAAGTTCGGGCGGAAAAAGTGACTATGGTAGCTGCGGAGGAGGAAAACCCATGACTCGACATTTCGCCGTGATCTTCGCGGCCCTGGCAGTCGCGTTTCCGGCGCACGCGCAACAGCCCGTCAAAATCGGGCTGATCATGCCGTACTCCGGCCAGTTCGCCGACGCGGCGACGCAGATGGACAACGCCATCAAGCTATACATGAGGGAGCACGGCGACGCGGTCGCAGGAAGGAAGCTTGAAATCATCCGCAGGGACACGGGCGGCGTCGCGCCGGACATCGCCAAGCGCCACGCGCAGGAGCTGGTGGTGCGCGACAGAATCGATATCCTGGCCGGGTTCGTGCTCACGCCCAACGCCCTCGCCGCCGCGGACGTATCCGCCGAAGCGAAGAAATTCATGGTGGTGATGAACGCGGCCACCGCGATCATCACCACCAAGTCGCCCTACATGGCGCGCACCTCGCTCACCGTGCCGCAGCTGAACGAGACCTTCGGCGCCTGGGCGTACAGGAGCGGCATCCGCAGACTGTATACGATGGTGTCGGACTACGGTCCCGGACACGACGCCGAGGGCGCGTTCCAGCGCGCGTTCAAGGAGGCCGGCGGCGAGGTCATCGGTTCGGTGCGCATTCCGGTGGTGAATCCCGACTTCTTCCCCTTCGTGCAGCGCGCGAAAGACCTCAACCCGGAAGCGATGTTCGTATTCATCCCCGGAGGCGCGCAGCCGGCCGCATTCGGCAAGGCGCTCGTGGATCTCGGCATCGATTCGAAGAAGACCCGTATTCTGGGCCAGGGCGAAATCACCGAGGAGAACGCACTGAAGATCATGGGTGATGCCGCGCTCGGTTTGGTCACGGCCTTTCACTACGACCACAACCACAAATCCCCGGCGAACGTGAAATTCGTCGGCGCCTACAACGCGGCCTGGGGGCGCAACCCGGACTTCTTCAGCGTCGGCGGCTGGGACGGGATGCACCTCATCTACGAAGCCCTGAAGAAGACCGCCGGCAAGACCGACGCAGAGGCGCTCATTGCGGCCGCCAAGGGCATGAAATGGGAAAGCCCACGCGGCGCGATCGCTATCGATCCGGAGACTCGCGACATCGTCCAGACGGTTTATATCCGCCGTGTCGAGAAGGTCGGCGGGCGCCTCGTCAACGTCGAGATCGACAGGATCGAGAACGTCAAGGACCCGGTCAAGGAGCGGATGAAGAAATAGCGCGATCCAAGCGGAACAAGCCGGCGCTTCAATGCACAACCCCTTCCAGAAAATCAAACGCATCCAGGCGCGGCCTTTCACCTCGCTTCCAGCGAAGTTCCGCAAGAAGCGCCGCACCACTTGGTCCGACCCCAACCGCGGCGGAGCTCAGGTCGACAGCTTTCTCGAAGGTCCCTCGTTCGATCGCGACGGGCACCTGTGGTGCGTGGACATTCCCTTTGGGCGCGTATTCAGGATCGACCCGAAAGGGGAATGGGAGCTGGTCGTGCAGTACGACGGCTGGCCTAACGGGCTGAAGATCCACAAAGGCGGCTGGATTTTCATCGCCGACTACAAGCGCGGCCTGATGCTGCTCGACGCGAAGTCGGGGAAAATCGAGACTTACCTCCCCACTGCGTTCAGCGAGGGCTTCAAGGGCCTGAACGATCTGCATTTCGCGGACAACGGCGATCTCTATTTCACCGACCAGGGACAGACGGGCATCGCCGACCCGAGCGGGCGCGTGTATCGCCTGCGCGCGAGCGGCGAGCTGCAGCGCCTCATCGACAATGCGCCCTCCCCCAATGGCATCACGCTCAACAAGACCAACACGCACGTGTTCGTGGCCATTACGCGCTCGCAGCAGGTCTGGCGGCTGCCGCTCATGGCCGGAGGCACGCTCTCCAAGACCGGCGTCGCGATCCAGCTCTCGGGCGGTCACGCCGGCCCCGACGGCATCGAGGCGGACGAGGAGGACGGGCTTGCCGTGTGCCACCTCGGAGTGGGGATCTGGCGCTTCGATTCGAACTGCCTGCCGACCCATCTCGTGGACGCCGGCAAGCAACCTCGCCTCATGACCAACATCGCCTTCGGCGGCGCCAAGCGCAGCACGCTCCACATCACCGACTCGCGAGCCGCCATGAAGATTCGCAGCACCGTCCCGCTTCTCGTTCTCGCGCTTGCGCTGCCCGCTGTCGCGCAGCAATACCCGGCCAAGCCCGTGCGCCTGCTGATCGGCTATGCGGCGGGAAGCTCGACCGACATCGTCGGACGCGTGATGGCGGATCGTCTGGGCGCGCACTGGAAGCAGACGGTCATCGTCGAGAACCGCGGCGGTGCGGCGGGCAACGTCGCCGCCGAAGCGGCGGCGAAATCGCCGGGTGACGGCTACACCCTGCTCTTCGCGCAGAATGGCCTCGCGATCAGCGCCGCCGCGGTGCCGAATCTGCCTTACAGCGCCGAGCGCGACCTGGTGCCGCTCGCGCCGGTCGCCGCGACGCCGCACATCCTGATCGTGGGTCCCGATTTTCCGGCGAAGAACGTGCAGGAGCTGATCGCGCGCGCGAAGGCCGAGCCGGGCAGGCTGACCTTCGCCTCCGGGGCGCGTCGCCTACTACTTCGCCGGAATGCCGGTCGGCCTGCCGCTCGCAAATTCGGGGCGGGCGCGGGCGCTCGGCGTGACGAGCAAAGAGCGCTACCCCGCCGCACCGAACGTGCCGACCATCGCCGAGCAGGGCCTGCCTCAATACGAGGCGACGCTGTGGCAAGGCTTCTTCGCCCCCGTTTCCATTTCGCCCGCCCTCGGAGCGCGTATCGCGAGCGACGTCGAGACCGTGCTCAAGCAGCCCGAGACGCGTGCCAATCTGGCGAAAGTCGGCGTCGCGCTCTTCGAGGACAACCAGGCGAACTTCATAAGATTCTTCCACGCCGACATCCAGAAGTGGAAGAACCTCGTGAAGAGCACGAACCTCAAGCTCGAATAGCTGATCCGCAAAGGAGGATCCATGCACAGATATTTCCGGTCACTCGGCCCTCTCGCTCTGCTCGTGGCGGCGTGCGCCACGACCGGCGACGACGGCTCGCGCCTTGTCACCGTGGATCATTACGTTCGGGTGAAGTCCACTGCACCGGCCTTCGCCGGTCAGGAGGCGAAGATCTACGTCCGCGAGGTGGTGCTCGCGGGCACGGCTTCGCGTGGCCCGGCCCCGGGCGGGGTCGTGCTGTTCGTGCACGGCGCGGGCACGCCGGCGGAAGTCACGTTCGACGTTCCCTACAAAGACTACAGCTGGATGGCGTACCTCGCCAAGGCGGGCTTCGATGTCTTCTCGATGGACATGACCGGCTACGGCCGCTCAACGCGCCCATCTGCCATGAACGACCCCTGCAATTTTTCGAAGGCGCAGCAGGCGCAGTTTGTCCCCGGCCTCATCCCGGCTGCGTGCGGGCCATCGCATCCCTCGCCCATCACGACGATGGATTCGGACTGGAACGACATCGGAACGGTCGTCGATCACCTGCGCGCGCTGCGCCGCGTGGACAAGGTCTCGATCGTGGGCTGGTCGCAGGGCGGCCCGCGCGGGGGCGGTTATGCGGCGCGCAACCCGGCGAAGGTGGCGCGCCTGGTGATGCTGGCGCCCGCCTATACCCGCGCGTCCCCGCTAGCAGCGCCGAACCCGCTTCCGCCCAGCAGCGGTCCGATGACCGCGCAGTCCCAGGCGGACTTCAAAGCCAACTGGGATCGCCAGGTCGGCTGTCCCGACCAGTACGAATCCGCCGTCGGCGCCGTGGTCTGGACCGAGATGCTCGACTCCGATCCCGTCGGCGCCACCTGGGGCCCCGGCGTGCGCCGTGCGCCACAGGTGCCGACCTGGGGCTTCAATCAGGCCGTCGTCGCCAGGATGCAGACGCCCTTCCTGATGGTGACGGGCGCACACGACAAACAGGTAGCGCCCGAGCGCGTTCGGGATCTCTACGCCGATCTGGGGTCGAAGGAGAAGGTCATCATCGACCTCGCGTGCTCGTCCCACAATGCCATGTGGGAAAGGAACCGCCTGCTGCTGTTCAAGGCGTCGCTTGAATGGCTGAAGGACGGCAAGGTGAATGGAACGTCCGAAGGCGAATTGAAACTCGGCTACTAAAGCGCCATGAATTCCCATACCCCTGGCGCCCTCCTTCTCCTGCTCGCCTTCGCAGCTCCGTCGCAGGCGCAGCAGGACTACCCCGCCCGCCCGATCCGCTTGATCACGGCGGCGGCGCAGGGCGGCACATCCGACATCCTCGCGCGCACGTTCGCGGTCCATCTCACCGAAGCGCTCAAGCAGCCGGTGGTGGTGGACAACCGCGCGAGCGCGTCCGGGGTGATCGCCGGGGAGCTCACCGCGAACGCGCCGCCGGACGGCTACACGCTGTTCCTCGCCTATCACCAGCACACGGTGAACGCGGCGCTGAATCCGAAGCTGCCGTATCACCCGGTGAACAGCTTCACGCCGATCACGCAGCTCACCACCGCCGGGCTGATGCTGGTGGTAAACCCTGCGACGCCGGTGACGAACCTCAGGGAGTTCGTCGACTGGACCAAGAACTTCAAGGGGCAGCTGAACTACGGCTCAGCCGGAATCGGCACCGGTGGGCATCTCGCGGGCGAGCTCTACAAGATGATGACCGGCGTAAAGGCCGAGCACATCCCCTACAAGGGCTCGGGGCCGGCGCTGATGGATCTGCTCGCCGGGCAGTACCACTTCAATTTCGCAGGCATGCAGGCGGCGCAAACCCAGGTGCGGGCCGGGAAGCTGCGCGGGCTCGCGGTCACCGCGCCCAAGCGCCTCGCGGTCCTTCCCGATCTGCCTGCGGTTGCGGAAGTGCTGCCGGGATTCGAGGTCGTCGGCTGGTACGGAATAATCGGGCCGGCCGGGTTGCCGAAGACCATCGTCGCGCGGCTCCACGACGAGTTCGTCAAGGTCCTCAACCGTGCCGACGTGCGCGAGCGCATCGTCGCCGACGGCTCGGAGCCGGCGGGCACCACGCCCGAGGAATTTCGTCTGTTCATGCTCGCCGATCTCGCCAAGTGGGCGAAGCTCGTCAAGGAGAGCGGGGCGAAGCTGGATTGAGGCGTAGGATCGAAGGCGATCACCGCTCATGCTGGAGACCTCGATGAAACGCTCCGTAAGTGCAGTTGTAATCGCGGTGACCATCGCAATGGTGGGCATTACATCGGCTCAAACCAAGAGTTCGGAAAGCCAGAAGTACCCAGACGTCGTGGACGTCAAGGTGAAAGCGCGCGGCGAGGACCGATTCGATTTCGAC
>WNGC01003172.1_pt1 | contig 13186 bp, 7 predicted proteins | sample 5400051 | NCBI WGS metagenome assembly WNGC01 (sample SAMN13153368, study PRJNA577476) | soil metagenome | isolation source: 20 cm soil or saprolite under grassland replicate 2 | place: USA:California | collected 2016-06-15 | reverse complement strand
AGGCACGTGCGCGAGCGCGTAGGGGGCCGCGGTCGCGACCACCACCGTCGGCCCGCGCTTGAGCGCGGCGGCCGTCACTGCCAGGATCCGTTCGCGCGTCACCGGGCCGCCCGGAGCCGAATCCGCGAGAGGGAGGACGATGGGCCCCGCCCGATCCGGCGCCGCGCCGCGGTCCAGCCCAACCGTCATCGCGGTCCGCCCCTTCGTGCGGAGCGCCTGGGCCAACCGCTCCACGGTCTCCTGGGGCGCGAGTCCGGCCGCCACCTGGATCGATCCGGGCGGCAGCGGCGGCATCCCCCGCTGCTCGCGGACAAGCGTCGCGGCCGCGGCCGCGACGCGGCCGGCCAGCGCCGTGTGTTCCGGCAGGCCCACGCGCCGGGGCACGGCGTTCTCCTGCACGAACGCGTTGTCGAAGAGCCCGAGCCGGCGCTTGGCCGCCACGACGCGTTCGGCGGCCTCGCGGATCCGCGCCGGCGGGATGCGCCCGTCGGCGGCCGCCGCGCGCACCGCCCGGAGCGCTTCCCATTGGACCTCGGTGGGACCGAGAGCCAGGACCAGGTCCACCCCCGCCAGCACCGCCTGCACGGCAGCCTCGCCGGGACCCAGGAGGTCGGCGATGGCCCGCATCCGCATGGAATCGCTGACCACGATGCCCGCAAACCCCATCTCGCCCCGGAGCATGCCGATGATGGCGGGCGACAGCGTCGCGGGATGATCGGGGTCGAGCGCGGGGTACACCACGTGCGCGGTCATCACCGCGGCCACCCCGGCACCAATCGCTTCCCGAAACGGAGGGAACTCGATCGCCTCGAGGCGGTCCCGCGGGTGGCCGACCGTGGGAAGCGCCAGGTGCGAGTCCTGCGCTGTGTCCCCGTGCCCGGGGAAGTGCTTGGCGGTCGCCAGCACGCCGCCGGCCTGCATCGCTGTAATGGCGCGGGTGCCCAACCGCGCGACGAGCGCCGGATCCTCCCCATACGAGCGCACGCCGATCACCGGGTTCGCGGGGTTGCTGTTCACATCGAGGTCGGGGGCGAAGTTGAAGTGGATCCCCACGGCGCGCAGTTCGCGGGCCGTGACCTCCGCGGCGGCCGCGACGAGATCGTCGCTGCCCGCCGCGCCGAAGGCCATGGCGCTGGGGAAGTGCGTCCCGCGGAGGCGCACCACCGGGCCGCCTTCCTGGTCGACGGCCACGAGGAGGGGAGGCCGCCGGACCGCGGCGGCATGGCGCTGCAGCGCGTTGGTGAGCGAGGCCACCTGCCCGGGATCCCTGACGTTCTTGTCGAACAGGACGATGCCACCCACCCCGCCGTCGGCGATCAGACGCGTGATCTCGTCGGACGGACTGGGCCCCCCAAAATCGACCATGAAGAGCTGGCCGATGAGATCCCGATCTTCTCCCTGCGCAGGCATTAGAGAATCCTCTCCCCGTGCCGGTACTGCCGCAGCGGCACGAATCCGAGCCGCCCGTAGAACCCGAGCAGGTTCGTCCAATCGATGATCATCTCGTCGACCCCGAGGGCTTGGAGGTGCCGGACGGCGGCGTCGAGCAGCGCCAGCCCCAACCCGCGCCCGCGGAACTCCGGGGTCAGACCCATGGGACCGAGTCCTCCGCACCTCCCCACCGCGGGCGACCAGGCGATGCTCGGCCCGATCCACCGCGAGCCGGGGTGAAACAGGTGGGCGAACCCGCGCACGGTCCCTCCCCGGACGACCCCCATGACGTCGCCCACCGGACCGCGCGCGGCGAGAAAGCGGCCCATCGTGTACCGCCAGCGGCCGGGAAACGTCTCGTCCATAAAATCCAAGAGCCGGCCTTCCTCGCCCGGACGGAGCGGCCGGATCTCGACCTCTGGATGCTCGGCCCCCGCCGCGGCGACCATCGCAGGAGTCGTGTAGTCTTTGATGGACCGGTGAAGATCGTACGCGTCACCGCGCACCTGGTATCCCGCACCCGCAAAGAACGCCAGCGCCTCGTCCCGCAGCGGGATCCCTGGAAAGAAATGCCCGGGATCCCCGCCGAGCACGACGCGGCGGCGGCCAAGCCCCGCGAGGTACGCCTCGGCCTGGGCCAAGAGCCGCGTGCCGAGCCCGCGGCGCTGGAAGGCGGGGTGGACCACCAGCGCGCTCACCCACCCCCGATCGGGAAGGGTCCCGTCGGCGCCGATGGGCTCGCGCGCAACCTTCGCGAGGCACATCCCCACCGCGGGGCCGCGCTTCGGCCCCCGGGCCACCCAGCAGCCGCCGGGATCGAAGTGGGGGTCCATCACGGTGTTCTGCGTGAACAGCGATTCGCGGAGCGGGAACGTCTCTCCCAACGCCGCGTTCCAGACGGCGACCACCTCGGGCACCGCCTCGGGGCCGAACGTCACCACCTCGGCGCTCGGTGCCTCGCGGGCGGAACTCACGTGACCTCCACCTCGATGCCCGCCTCGAAGAGCCGGTCCCACGGAAACGCCACCCGGGTCACCTGGATCCGGCGGCCGAAACAGCGCGCCAGCGGTGGAACATAGTCTCGCTCGAGCCAGGCGCGGGCGGCCTCAGCGCACGGACCCAGGGCCGGCCCGAGCCTCTCGGGCGCGGCGCCGGGATACCGGGGCAGGATCTCGGCGGCCAACTGCTGGCGCACCCCGGCCTGATACCCCCAGTCGTCGAGAAACCGGCCGATCGTGAACGCCTGGCCCGCCGGCCCGGCCGGCAGGAGTGCTTGCGCGAGCGCCATCCCCAGCGTGTTGCTCGCGGTGTTCCATCCGCCGTAGGCGGCCATCCTGGATGCCCCGGGCAGATCGAGCAGCCGCCGCACGAACGTCCGGTCCGCGCCGTTGCTGTAGCGGACGTCCGCGATGCCCAGCGAAGGCCCGGCGTCAACGGCAGCCTGGAGGGTTTCCAAGAAATGATCGAGGCCGCGGGGCTCGTACGGCACCTGGTGCGGGGCTTCTTCCTGGGCGCCCGGAAAGTTGTGGACGAACAGGGTCAACTCCTCCCCTCGGGCCACCCGCCGGCCCCCGGCCGTCGTGATGTGCGAGGTGACGGTGCGATCGAGCGCCTGTCCCTCGTAGCGCGGGATCGCATCCCGGTTCTCGGGATACGCGTAGGCGACCCGCACCCCGGGGGTCCGCGCGCTCCTTTCGAGCCACGCCCGCGCCAGCAACCGGACCGCGAGCTCATCGGTCCCGTAGGTCACCCAGGCGCGTGCGCCCGCGCCCCGCTCCGCAATGGCGCCTTCGACCGTCCGCAGGTCCCGCCGGGTCAGCCCGAACTCGGCCGCGTCGTCCTGCCCCACCAGCAGACCGTCCACATCCCCCCGGGCCGCCTGGTCGACGAGGGACAGGAGCACGGTCAGGTTCCTGGCGCGCCGCGCCAGCACGTCGGCCATCACCGGTTGGGGCACCGCGGCCTGCGCGGCCGCGGCCTGCGCCTGTGAGGATGGCTCTCCGGTCTGGGCGAAGCGGTCGGAGTGGTAACTGTAGGCGAAGATCCGCGGGCCGAACTCCGCCCAGTACTCCGGCTCCTCGGTCGCGTCGGGGGCGGCCGGCAGGCGCAGGTTGCTGGCCGCCAGCAGGAGGCGCCGGTGGGGGGCGCGCCGCCGCGCCTCCCCGAACCGGCCCGCCAGGGCGAGACACCGATCGAGGGGCTCGTGTCCGATCCGCGACGGCACGAGTCCGCCGTAGATCATCACCTCCGCCGAAGCGATCAGGACGTCCGCGTCCGCGCCCTCGGTGTCGACCCAGCGCCAGAGGGCGTCGACATCGCCGCTTTGGCGGCGGGCGCCGAGGAGGGCGGCCGGAGGGGTGGCCACGTCCCATCCGGCCAGGTCCGCAAGCGCAAGGAAGGCCCCGCGCGTCACCGGCCGGGCGTCGAGGGGAAGGAACGCGATCCGGACGGATGCCTTCACTTCACCGCCCCGATGGTGATCCCGCGGAGGAAGTACCGCTGCAGGGCGAGGAACACCGCGATCGTCGGCAGGGTCATGAGGACGGCGCCGGCGGCGATGTACCGGGTGTTGTATGCAAAGAGGCCGGAGAGGTAGAGGAGGCCGACCGCGAGCGGGAACTTCTCAGGCGACTTCAGCACGATCAGGGGCCACAGGAACGAGTTCCAGTACCCCGAGAACTCGATGATGGCCAGGGTGGCCAGGGCCGGGGCGACCAGCGGGAGCATGATCTGGCCCCACAGCCGGAACTCTCCCGCGCCGTCGATGCGCGCCGCGTCTTCGATCTCCGCCGGGATCGTCAAGTACGCCTGCCGCAGGAGAAAGATCCCGAACACGCTCGCCGCGCTCGGCAGGTAGACCGCGGCGTAGGTATCCACCATGTGGAGCCGCATCAGCGTCACGAAGTTGAGGATCAGGCCCACGTGCTGGGGGAGCATCAGGCTTCCGACGATCGCGTAGAAGATCACATCGCGGCCGGGAAAGCGCATGCGGGCCAGCGGGTAGCCCGCCATCGCGCTGACCACCACCGTCAGCAGGATGCCCACCCCGGTGATGTAGACCGTGTTGGCGAAGAAGCGGGCGAGCGGCATCGTCGCCCAGACCCCGGCGTAGTTGGCGAGGGTGGGCGGATGGGGAATCAGCACCGGTGGAAACGAGACGACGGTCCCGGTGCTCCTGAGCGACGTGGCGAACAGCCACACGAAGGGGAAGGTCGTCCCGACCGCGAGCACCCCCAGGCCGGCGTACTGCGCGGCCGCCGCGACCTGCCGGAGGCGGGGGTTGCCGGACCGCAATCGAGGGGGCCTGGGTCGCTCAGCCACCGGTTCAGTAATAGGAGAGCCCTCCTTCGCGGAGCAGCCGGAAGCTCGCGATGGAGAGGCCAATCGTCACCACGGCCAGGACCACGCCCAGGGCGGCCGCGTATCCCATATGGAGGGCGCCGAAGGCCTGATCGAACATGTAGTAGAACATCGTGTAGGTCGCATACACCGGTCCGCCGCCGGTCATGACATACACTTCCTCGAACACCCGCAGCGCCGAGATCGCCGAGAGCGTGGCGGCCAGCAGGATGCTCGGCCGGAGGAGCGGGAGCGTCACGCGCCACAACCGCTGGAGCGCGCCTGCCCCGTCGATCGCGGCGGCCTCGGCGTATCCGGGGGGGATCGCCTCCAGGCCGACGAGATAGATCACCATGTAGTACCCCAGCCCCTTCCACAGGGTGACGAACATCACCGCATAGAGCGCGACCCCGGGGCTCGCCAGCCAGTGGATGGGACCGCGGGCGAGGCCCAGCCGCAGCAGCACGAAGTTGATGAGCCCGGCGTCGTCGTACAGCCACCGCCAGACGATCCCCACGACGACGATGGAGGTGACGACCGGCAGGTAGTAGGCGGCGCGCAGCCAGCCGATGCCGCGCGCCGAGCGGTGCACCCAGAGCGCGAGGAGAATCGCGCATCCCTGGAGCACGGGGACGACCGCGAGGTACTTGACGCTGTTGCCGAGGGCGATCCAGAAGTACCGGTCGGCCGCGATCTGCCGGAAATTTGCCGCGCCCACGAAGCGCGGCGGGCTGATGACGTTGTACTCGAACAGGCTGAGCGCGGTGCCGAAGATCACCGGGTAAAAGGTGAACGTCGCCAGCAGCACCAGGGCGGGGAGGAGGAAGAGATACGCGGTCACGATCCGCCGCCGTCCGGCCGGGGACGCGGGCGTGTGCGCGCCCTGCGATCCTGCCGCAACCTCTGCTTGCCGTTGGCCCCACACTGTCAGGAGCCCCCGAAGGGGGGATGCGGACTCTGCCCGGCCGGGGGGGCCGGCAGCCCTAGAGGCGGGCGTTCCACTCCTTGACCGCCCAGTCCAAGGCCTGCTGCGGAGTCATCCGGCCGTAGAATGCCTGCTCGACCGCTTCCCGAAACGCTCGATAGAGTTCATCGCTGTGCGGGACGACGACGGTGAGATCCCGGGCGGTCCCCAGTTCGCCCGCGGCGATCGCCCGCGCCCGGTCTTCCGGGCTCTGCCCCGCGCGGGTGAAGTACGGATCCGCGGCGGCGGCCCGCGTGGACGGGAAGACGACGACCTGGTGACAGAAGGCCAGCTGGTTGGCATCGTCCGTCACGTACAGGGCGAACTCCACCGCCTCCCGCCGGTGCCGGCTCGCCAGCGGCACGTCGAGCTCCATCGTCGGGAGATCCAGGACGCGACCGCGACCGAGCGGGTAGGGCGCCACCGCGGTGTCGCGGTAGACGTCCGGGCTGTCGGCCCGCACGCGCAGGAGAAACTGCGGCCCGGTGGTGAGCATCGCGAGCTGGCCGGCCGCATAGCGCTCCGTCGCTCCCAGGTACCCCCGCTGCAGGGTGTCCGTGGGGAACAGGTCACGCTTGAACAGCGCGACGTATCTCGTCAGCACCTGGACGTGGGCCGGGCTGTTGAAGGCGGCGCGGCTACGGTCCGGCGCAAGGATCGACAGGCCGTCTTCCTGGAAGATCCTCAGGAAGCGAATCCCGTCGATGTTGGGCATGAACCCGTACACGCCGGTACGCGTTTTGATCGTGGTCGCCGCCTGGATGAACGCCTCCTCGGAGGCCGGCGGACGCGCCGGGTCGAGCCCCGCCCGGCGGAACAACTCCCGGTTGTACGCGAGGACGTTGGGAACAACATACCATGGGATGCCGTACGCCTTGCCGCCGTTCCGCGTGGAACTCCAGATGTTCGGAAAGTAGCGCTCGCGCGACGCCGGCGGCACCGCGTCGTCCATGTCCACGAGGGCGTGCGCTTCCGCCAAACGCAGCGTGCCTTCGGTGTTGAGGTTCACCACCTCGGGGCTGACCCCGCCGGCGATCGCGGCCAGGAGCTTCTGCTCGATCGTCTGCGGGGGAAGATCGATCCAGCGGATGGCGACATCGGGATGGACGCGCTCGTACGCGGCGATCAACCCTTGGATGTAGCCGGTGAAGAACGGCTGGAGCGAGATCGTCCAGAACTCAATCCGGGCCCGCGGCGGCGCGGCCCAGGCCCCGGAGGAGAGCAGGAGGACCAGCACTGGAGCGACGAGGCTGCGTCTCAGGGTCCGGCTTCGCTGCCACACTCTCTGCCGGGTTCGCCATCTTCCCGGCGCGGTCCTGCGCGCGCCGCGCAGGGAGGCGCAGGCGTCTTTCGGCGACGGCGCGGCGTGAACGCGGGCGGGGGACCGGGGCGGAGCGTTTGGAAGAACGGTCTGCCGGACCCGAGATCGGGGTAGGGGAGGAAGCGATGGCTGATGCGAGCAGGATGTTCGCCCTCACCGGGCAGGTGGCGGTGGTGACGGGGGCCGGCCGCGGCATCGGCCGCGGCATCGCGACGGCCCTGGCGGAGGCCGGGGCCGACATCGTTGCGGTCGGCCGTCACCCCGCCGACGCGCTGGCGGATCACGTCGGGCGCGTGGGACGGCGGTGCCATTCGCTGGTCCTGGACCTCTCCGACCCGGCGCAGGTCGAGGCGGTGATCCCCCGCGCGGTGGCGGCGGCGGGCAGGGTGGATATCCTCGTGAACAACGCGGGCGCCACTACGCGCGGGCCGGCGCTCGATGTGACGCCGGAGGATTGGCACCGGGTCCTTCAGGTCAACCTCTATGCCGTGTTCCGGCTCTGCCAGGCCGCCGCCCGGGACATGCTGCCGCGGCGGCGCGGAAAGATCGTCAACATCGCGTCGCTGATGAGCTTTGAGGGTGGGATCCTGGTGAGCCCCTACACGGCCAGCAAGGGCGCGGTCGGACAGCTGACCAAGGCGCTCGCGAACGAGTGGGCGCCGCTCGGCATCAACGTCAACGCGATCGCCCCCGGCTACATCGCCACCGACCTCACCCGCCCGCTGCAGGAAGACACGACCCGCAACCCGGCCATCCTCGCCCGCATCCCGGCCGGGCGATGGGGGCGGCCGGAAGACCTCGGCGGAGCGGCGGTGTTTCTGGCCTCGGCCGCATCCGACTACATCCACGGCCACCTCCTGGCCGTCGACGGCGGATGGCTGGGGCGCTAGATCCATCGACCCGCTGGGAAGCCGCCCGGACGTGGCTCGTCCGCGCGGGGCCCGGGGAGATCGTCGACTGGGCGATCCTCGCCGCGGTGCTGGCCTTCGGCGCCGCCACGGCCCTGACGGGACTCACCTTCTTGCCCGCCGCGGGGTTTGTCGAGCACCGGGCCCGCCTCGTGGCCTTCGAGCAGGGAGCGCTGGTGATCGGGACCGTCGCCCTCCTGCGCTGGGTGGCCGGCGGCCGCGCGCTTCCGGCGCCGCTGCTCTGGGGTTTCGCCGCGGCGGCGGCGATTGGCCTCGGCTCGCTCGCCACCACGACCGACCTGTACTCGACGCGCGACGAAATCTTCTTCCGGCTCTCCATCATGGCCCTGGCCCTCGCGGCGATCGTCAGCCTCACCGACCGCGCCAAGATCCGGGTCGCCCTCGGCGGGCTCGCGCTCATGGGCGCCGTCGAGGCCGCCATCGGGTTGGCGCAGTATGTGGGGGGCGAGCCCACCCCGGCCTACTGGCTCAGCCGGGCGTTCGCCGGAGTGATCCGCACACGCATCCACGGCACCCTGACCAACCCGAACGTCCTCGCGGAATATTTCCTCGTGGGGATCGGGGCGGGCACGCTCTTGTCCCTGGACCTCTCCGGACGGTGGCGTCTTGGGCCGGTCGCGGCGCTGGCCATCCAGGTCGCCGCCCTGCCGCTGACCTACTCCCGCGGCGGGTATACCGGACTGGCGGTGTTCGTCCTCGCCTGCGGCATCCTGTTGTGGCCCGCCCGGAAACGCGTCTGGCCGGTCCTGCTCGTGGTCATCGCGGTGGCCGGCCTGATGACGCTCTCTCACCCCGCGGTCGGGCTTCGCGCGGAAAGTCTCACGCTCGATCCGGCCGACACGGCCGCCAGCCGGATGTTCATCTGGCGCACCGCCCTCCGCATGTGGCGGGCGCATCCGCTCCTGGGAACCGGGATCGGGGTGTTCAACGCGGCGTACTCGGCGTACCGGCCGCCGGGGGTGCGGGCCACCTACGCCGTGCTGCGGATCCCGGGATCCGCCCACAACGACTACATTCAAATCCTCGCCCAGACGGGGCTGGCCGGCGCCCTCCTGCTCGCCCTCGCGGCGGCCTGTGTGCTGCGCGCGCTCAGCCGGCGATACCGGACGGGCGATGCGGAGTCGCGGGTCTGGCTGGGCGTGTGGGGCGCCACGGCGGCCGGGGTGACGATGACGAGCCTGGTCAACGCCAATCTGTCGGTCGTCTCGAACATGACGGTCCTCGTCGTCTTCACCGCCGCGGCGGCGGCCCACGAAGCGCTCGGGCATCGTCCCCTGCGCCTCCTGCTGCGGCTGGCGGCGCTTCCGCTCGCGGCCGCCCTCGTCGCGCTCCTGCCGATGCTGCCGCCGCTGGCGCAGGGCCCGGCGCTGCACGAGCGGGCGACGGCCGCGGTCAAGGCCGGACGGTACGCCAGGGCGGTGGACCTGTTCCGCGCGGCCCAGGCCGCGGACCCGCTCTACGGGTTCGTGCTCCCGTACTTCGGGGATCTCGTCGCGGACCTGTATCTCCGGCGAATCGACTCGAGCATCGGGCCGTGGTGGACGGCGCGGGACCGGGCGGAGGCGCTCTACGTTCGGGCCGAGCGGGTGGATCCCTGGAACGGGTACCCGCACGCGGCGCTCGGGCGCCTGCGGCAGGCCCAACGCCGGTACGGCGAGGCCGCGGCATCGCTCCGGCGCGCGATCGCGCTCGACACATACTCGGCCAGATACCGGGTCTGGCTGGCGGACGCGCTGCTCGCCGAGGGGGACCGCGGGGCGGCGGTCAAGCCCCTCCGCGATGCGGTCGGGCTGTATTCCGTGGAACTGCGCGCCACCGAAAGCCACGAGGGTCGCCGCGCCGCCCGTCGGCGCCTGCTGCAGACCGTGCCCGCTGAACCCGTTGGCAAAGTAGAGATTCGCAATCGCCGGATGCGGCCCGACGAGGCCGTTGTGGTCGATGATGTTCATGTCGTAGTACCCGGCCCAGCTGCGGATGAGCTTGACGGCTTTGAACGCGGGAACGCGGGCCGCGATGATCGGCCAAATGATGTCGTAAAAGAGACGCTCGTCGACCTCGAGCGGCAAATCGTCGGGATCCTCGGCCCCCTCCGCCGGGGACGTGCCGCAGAGGAAATACGGGCCTTCCGGCCTGAACCAGACGCCGGACGGATCGATCACCAGCGGGCAGCGTGGCAGCGGCTCGCGGCAGGCGATCACAAACACGCAGCGCCGGCGCGCGCGAACCGGCAGGTCGACGCCGGCCATGGCCGCGACGGCCGCCGCCCACGGGCCGGCCGCATTCACCGCAATATCGCACCCCAGCATCGAGCCATCGGCGAGCGCGACGGCGTCGACGCGTGACCCCGCACGGCGGAGGCCCGCGACTTCCTGCGCGACGTACGCGACCCCGAGCGATCGCGCTTTGCGGCGGAATGCCTGCAAGAGGCTGTAGCCGTCGAACCACCCTTCGCCGGACAGGCCGAGCGACCCCTGGGCGATCCCGTCGGTCGCGAGCCACGGGAAACGCGCCGACAGGTCGCCCGGGCCGAGCAGCGCCACGTCGACCCCATGGGCCCGCTGCAGGCGATGGTTCTGCTGGAGCACCGGCAGTCCGGCCTGGGTCGCCAGGAACAGGTACCCGGGTTCGATGAGGCCGACGTCCGGCCGGTCGTCATCGACCGCCAGGTGCGCGCCGATGGTGCGCAGGAAGCCGACGCCGAAGCGGGAGATCTCGATGTTGACCGCGGTCGAGAACTGCTGGCGGATCGCGCTCGCCGAGAGCGCAGACGACGCTCTGCGGTAGGTCGGATCGCGTTCGACCACGGTGACCCGTCCGGAGAACCGCGGGTGGCTCGCCAGAAAGTAGGCGATCGAACTGCCGACCACCCCACCCCCCACGATCACGACCTGCTGCGTCGGGCGTCCTCCCTGCGGCGGCAATGTCGCCGCGTCCGTCGCGCGACCGTCACTTACTCGATCCGGCCGAGCGCGCGCAGCACCTTCATCGGGGTGATGGGCAGGTCGGTGATCCGGACCCCGATCGCGTTGGCGACGGCGTTCGCGATCGCCGCCGGGGTCGGAATGATCGGCGGTTCGCCGACCCCCTTCACCCCCAGGTTGTTCGCGATCGGATCGGGGATGCCGACCGCCAGCGCGTCGATCTCGGGGATCATCGGCAGACGCGGCACGGCGTAGGCGTCAAACCCCAGGTCGAGCACGTTTCCGGTCTCGGGATCCGTGACGTGGTCTTCGGTCAACGCCAGCCCCAGCCCCTGGATGACCCCGCCGTGAATCTGGCTCGCGTACTGCAGCGGGTTGATGACCCGGCCGACGTCGTGGGCAGCCGCCACTTTGAGCACCGTCACCGACCCGGTCTCGGTATCCACCTCGACCTCGGCGAACTGCGCTCCCCAGGTCCGGATCGTGACGTCGTTCGGGTTAGCGCCGCGGAACCCCCGCCCCGTGACGGTAAAGTTGCCCATGCGGCCGGTCAGCTCCGCGACCGAGATCCGCCGGTCCGGCACCCCCACGACGGTCAGATGTCCGGCCTCGAGCCTGATGTCCTCCGGGGCGGCCTCGAGCACAGACGCCGCGGCATCGATGAGGTGGCGGCGCGCCTCCTCCGCGGCCATGCGGACGGCGGGGCCGCAGGACGCGATCGTCTGACTGCCCGCGGACAGCGGACTGTAGGGGAAGTCGGTATCTCCCAGGGCCAGCCGCACCCGGTCGACCGGCACCGTCAGCACCTCGGCGGCGATCTGCGTGAGCGCCGTCTTGGCGCCCGTCCCGATGTCCTGGGTGCCGATCCGCACCTCCGCCGTGCCGTCCACGTTGAACCGGATCTCGGCGTACGCGGGGGGAGAGCCCGACCCGCCCCAGATCTGACTGCCCATCCCGAACCCCCGGCGCGTCCCATCGCGCACGACCTGCGCGGGCGTGGCCGTCCGGCGCTCCCATCCGATGGACCGGGCGCCGAGCCGGTAGGCCTCCCGGAGGAACTTGCTCGAGTACGGACGCGCCAGGACCTGATCGTCCTCGGCGTAATTGCGCAGCCGCACCTCCAGGGGGTCGAGACCGAGCCGGTCCGCCAGCGCCTCCATCGCGCACTCGAGCGCGACGGTCGCCTCCACGTACCCAGGCGCGCGGAACGCCGCCGCCGGACCGGTGTGGGTGTAGATTGAAGCCGTGTCCGTCCGGACGTTGGGACAGGCGTACAACTCCTTCGGCGGGCCGCTTAGGGGAGACGGGAACGCCCGGTACGCCCCGACGTTCGACAGGCCCCAGTAGTCGATCGCGGTGAGGGTCCCGTCGCGCCGGGCCCCGAGGCGGATCTTCTGGATGCTGCGGGGCCGCTTGCCGGCCGCCTGGCTCTCCTCGATCCGTGAGAAGATCACGCGCACCGGCCGCTGCGTCTGGCGCGCAGTGAGCGCCGCGATCACCGAGTATTTGCCGGCCGCGTTCTTGCTCCCAAAGCCTCCGCCCGAGAACGGGCTGAGGACCCGGATGCGATCCATGGGGATCCCGAGGGCGACCGCGACCTGCCGGCGCACCCCGAAGATGTGCTGCGTGGAGTCCCACAGCGTGAGGCGGTCGTCCGACCACTCCGCCACGGAGCCGTGCGTCTCCATGCTGTGGTGGAGCTGATCGGGGGTCTGGGCGGTGAGCGCGACGGTGACCTCGGCCCGCGCCAGCGCCTGCTCCACGTTCCCGCGCTCGTAGCGTTCGGGCGCGCCCCCGAGGATGTTCCCCGTGGGCTGCACGAGCACCGCGCCCGGCCGGATCGCCGCTTCGGCGTCCAGCACGTGCGGCAGGACCTCGTACTCCACCTCGATCAGATCCAGCGCATCGCGCGCCGCCGCGGCGTCCTCGGCGATCACGGCGGCGACCTCGTCCCCGACGTACCGCAGCTCGGGATCGAAGAGCCAGCTCACGCCGTTGAACCATCGGATCTTCGGGGCGTTGAGGTGGGAGAGCACGGCGCGCACCCCGGGGAGGCGCTCGCCCTTCGAGACATCCAGCCGGGCGATCCGCGCGTGCGCGTGCGGGCTCCGGAGGATGACCCCGTGCAGCATCCCGGCCGGATACTGATCGGCCGTGAAGCGGGCGGTGCCGCCCACGCGCTCCCGGCCGTCGACGCGGGTCACCGGCGTGCCGACGATGGTGAACCGCGCATCCGCGGGCCAGACCGGGAGGTCCTCGCCCTCAAGAACGACCTCGCGCT
>WNGC01004731.1_pt1 | contig 13192 bp, 15 predicted proteins | sample 5400051 | NCBI WGS metagenome assembly WNGC01 (sample SAMN13153368, study PRJNA577476) | soil metagenome | isolation source: 20 cm soil or saprolite under grassland replicate 2 | place: USA:California | collected 2016-06-15 | reverse complement strand
AGACCTACTACTTCTGCTCGCTCGGCTGCAAGGCCACGTTCGACCGCAATCCCGCGAAGTTCACGAAGTGATGCGGCACATCTGCGATTCGGCGGCAAAGATTTATCCCGGGTCGATTCTACTCCATGCCGTGTCGCACGGGGAAGGCCTCCGATCGGTCCTCTGGACCCGTCTCACATGGAGCCGCGCCCTGTTCGCGGTCCTCGTGCTGAACGTCGCGTGGACCGCGTCCCTCTTCATCTGCCCCTACACGGTGGCGCCCGGATCCTTCGTGCACCAGGTGGGCGGGGCGAACCTCGTCGACCACGAGAACATCTGGGAGACGTTCCCGCTGTACGCCCGCGTCGTCTACACGGTCGGAGACGCCCAGTGCCACCAGCTCTGGTACCGCTCCTTCCTGTTGAACGGCAATCAGATGCCGATCGACCAGCGGATGACCTCCATGTACCTCTTCGCAAACCTGGGCCTGCTCGCCGCGATCTTCGCGAGGCCGTCCACGTCGACGGGACAGGTCATGCTGAATGCGTTGCCCGAGTTCCTCCGCCGTCGGCTGTGGAAGTTCGGCCCGGATCGCGCCGGCGCCTTGGTCTTGGTCCTCGGCCTGATCCCGATGGCGATTGACGGCTTCACGCAGTTGTCCGGCCGATACGAGTCGACGCCCATCGCCCGCGTCCTGACCGGCGGCCTCGCGGGTTTCGTCGGCGGCCTCCTCGTCGGCGCCATGCTCGTGACGATCCGACAATTCTCCCTCGAGATGCAGCGGATGTACGCACACATGCAGGCCGACCCCGCGTCCCTCCGGTGAGCGAAGGTTTTTCAAGGGCCCCCTGCTTCCGCCGGCCCGATGGCCCGCCGGAAACGCAAGGACGACGTTCCCGACTGGACCGCGCCCGAGTTCGACGAAGTCGGCTACATGCGGACGGAGATCCGGGCGGCACGGGCCGCGGTCGCCACGATCGCCTGGGCGCTCGTCGGGGCGGCCGTCTCCTTCCTGCTTTATTCGGTCCACCCGGCCCTTGCCTTCTTCGCGGGCATCCTGGTCGGCTTCGGGCTGTACTTCTTCCTGCCGATGATCGGCATCAGCATCGACGCCTTCAAGAGGCGCGACTGGACCGGCCATGGCATCACGTATTTCTTCAGCTGGCTCGCCTTCTGGATCCTCCTCCTGAATCCGCCCTTCGGCGACTTCACGAATCCGACGATTCAAGCGGTCTCCGTCTCGCCGTTCCACACGGGGTACACGGGTACCTTGTCCTGCCTCCCCCTCGTGTCCGGCGCGGTGACGATCAAGCTGAACCCGCCCAACACGTCCGCGTACGTGCTGTTCCGTGCCTCCGACAACGTCGGCCTGGCGAGCGTCCAGGTGGAGGTGACGCCGAACGGCCAACCCGCGTTTGTCCTGAACGCGACGCCACAGACCGGGTCCAGCCGATGCACGAACCATACTGCGGAGGCGTATCCCGGAGGGACATACAACGTCTCGTTCGTCTTCAACGCGTCCTCGTACATGGTGACGATTATCGCGCGGGATCGCAGCGGTCGAGAGGCGACGGACTCGTTCCAGATCTTCCACACGTGACCGGCGACGGTCTACCGTTCCCACGGGAAGCGCCTGTCGAAGAGCCGCGTCCATGCCTCGGTGTACGCGGCTCGGAGGGCGACGCTCCCGGACGCGATCCGCACGGACGTCCGGGCGGTCTTCTCGAGATCCTTGCCGAGGCCGAGCTCACGCCATTTCGCCTTCACGAGCCCGGCGGCGGTCGTCGCCTCGCGGGTCACGTCGACGGCCCACCGCTCCCCATGGATGTAGGGACCCGCCATCGTCTTCGGGCTCCGCCTCCATTTGTCAAGGAAGTCCTTCGCATTCTTGACCCATACCGGCGGGCCTTCGTGGCGAGACGCGCTCGGGAGTGACTCCACATCGAGTTCGAAGAGGAACACGGCTTCTTTCCCGACGACGTCGAAGCGGGAGTCGAACACCTGGAAGGCATTCCGATGGAGGAGGTCCGCGAAGGATCGATGGGCCTTGCGGAGCTGCGGGTACAGGACGTCCTCGGTCACGGTTGGCGCCGGGATGGAGATCGCGAGAAGTCCGGCGCCGCGTTTCCGGGCGAGGGCGCGGAGCTTCGGGAGCGGGAGCGGGCTCGAAGGCCGCGGGAAAAAGAACCGCTCGTTCGGCGCCTGGAGGTACGCCCGCGCGGCATGCACGAACGTCGCCATCTGCTCCACCCCGACCGCGCTCGCGACGTTCCGGTTCGGGTCCACGGGATCGACGACGACGAGCGGTTCCGTGAACGTCCTCGCGGGTGGACGATCGAGCTCGAGGACGGTCGTGGGCCGCCAGGAGAGGCTGTTCTCCAGGACCCCTCGGAAGGAGCCGTACTTCAGGACGAGGAGTTCGCACAGGTATCCGCTGAAGCCGAGGACCTTCGCCTCGGCCCCGTAGACGCCGATTCCCTCCGCCCACGCCTTCAGGAGGCGCACGTCGTTCTGTTGGCCCTCCTTCACATGGCCGAGGACGTAGTCCACATGGAGCGGCGTGCGGTCCACCGCGCTCATGCGCTGCGTCGCGTCCGTGATCCGGTAGCACGGGACGACCTCGACTTCGAAGCCGCCGTACCATCCGCGCGTGTACGGATGCTCGGCGTACATCCGCACCGGCCGCTCGAGGACATCACCGAGGGCGAGCCCTTCCCGCTCCAGGACCTCGCGCGGCGTGTCGGGCGGGAAGGCGACGAAGATGTCGATCTCGGTGCCGGTGAGGTGGACGCCCTTCGCGACGGAACCGACGAGCAACGGTTTCGCCCGCAGGCCCTTCGCGGCGATCTTCCCCTCGAGGGTCTTCATCACGTCGCGGACCACGCCTTGGATGCGTCGGTCTTCTTCCGCCGAGGGCAGGATCTTCCGGAGGATCTGCTCCTCGAACGGCGGCATCGTCGCCCGAATCCGCTGTCCGTATTTAGAATCCCGCCTGGTGGCCCATGCCGTCCATCGGAGCGGGCTATCGGATGAGGCCCTTCATCTGAGCCGCGGCCACGATGCCATCGATCAGGAATTGCACCGCGATCGCCGCGAGCAGGAGGCCCATCACACGACCGATGGCCCGGGTCCCTGTCCGCCCGATTTTGCGGAAGATCCGGTCTGCGTTGTGGAGGAGGGCGAAGGCCGACAGGACGGCGACGAGGATGCCCGCGAAGACGAACAACTTGTCCGCCGGGTCCGAGACGGGAGCGGTCATGTAGATCATGACGGTCGTGATGGCGCCGGGTCCCGCGAGCAAGGGGATGCCGAGCGGCACGACGGAGACCTCCTCCCGCTGCAGCGTCTCCTCCCGTTCCTGGGGCGTCAGACGGGACCGGGACCGCTCCCCATTCAGCATCTCGAGGGCGACGCCGAACAGGAGGGCGCCTCCCGCGATCTTGAAGGCCGGGATCGTGAAGCCGAACCCCGCGAAGATCCATTGGCCGAAGACCGCGAACACGCCGAGGGTGATCGTCGCGGTGAGGCAGGCCTTCGAGACGATGTCCTGTTTCTGCGCCGCGCTCAGGTCCTCCGTGAGGACGGAAAAGAAGGGGACCACGCCGAGCGGGTCCACGATCGCGAAGATGGAGGCCATGGCGGTGGCGCCGAACGCCAGGTCCGCCATGGTCTTCCTGAGTCGGACGATCAGTGCTTGCGCATCAACTTCATCCAACCGCCACTCTCGTACACGGCGAGGTTGCGGTTGTTTGCGGTTTGCACGAATTCGTCCCAGGTGATGACCTGGAGCTTGTCGCTGTCGCCTTTCGTGAAGCGCAGCGTGCTCGTGCCTCTCACCTTGCCCGGCTGAAGCCCCTTCACGGAGGCAATCTGCCGTGCGTACTCGAACGAGATTTCCTTCAGTGCAGGCATGTTTCCATCCCTTGTTCGCACGCCACCCATTGGAGGCGTGCTGACGACTGTACGACATGGTCGCTTATAAGTGTCTTTCGTTTGTCTGACGCACCTTGACAATCCATCCATCCGGATCGCCGGATGGCCAAGGGGCACCGAACCTGGGTCCGGACTCCGTGGACGGCCCCCTCGAGGCCCGTATGTTCTCAGGCATGATTCCCTCGGCCCACGACTTATATAATCAGGGAGACACCCAAGGGATGTCGTGCCCCCAGAAGGCGGTGACCGAACATGGCCAGTGAGAAGCCCTCCCCATTCCTCGTCGACGCGGTGAAGGCATCCGCATCGAGGTTCAAGGAGACGAAGAACGCGCTCGAAGCGCGGCAGAAGGAACTCGACGCGCGGCAAGCGGAACTCGAGTCCCAGCGGGTCGACATGGATCGCCAGGCCGAGCGCCTGCGAGCCGAGCGGGAGGAATTCCAGAAGGAGAAGGAACAGGTCAACGCCGGCCGCACCTCGATCGACCACGACCTCGCCTCGGTCCGCATGGACCGGGAACGGGTCGGGGGCGAGGAGAAGCGCGTGCAGGATTGGGCCCGCACCCTGAACGAACGGGAGAAGGCGATCAAGGAAAACGAGGACCGGGTGAAGCGGCTCGACCTCGAATTGTCCAGTCACCTGAAGGACTCTGAGGGCAAGATCCAGTCCCTCATGGAACGGGAGGAGCTGTCCGCCCAGCGGGAGCGGGCCCTCGCCGACACGATCGAACGGCTCGTCGGGATGGAGCGCGGCGTCGCGGACCGGGACAAGAAGCTCGCGAAGCGCGAAGAGGAGCTGATCAAGCTGCAGAACGAACGGCTCCATGCGCTCGAGGGCCGGGAGCGGGAGATGCTGAAGATCAGCGAGGAGATGTACGCCCGCCAGAAGGAGTCCGCCGTACAACACGAATCGTTCGTCGAATTGCAGGAGACCTTCCGCCAGGAGTTGATCCGACTCGCCTCCGAGCGGGAACGGCTCGCCGACACGCCGCCGGAGATCGAGGTGAAGGCCCCGCCTCCGCCGCCGACGACCGAGCCGCGGGCTCCGAAGCCTCCGATCGCGACGCTGACGTCCCCGAGCCGTGCCGCGGAATCCTTCCGCGACGAGATCTTCGAGGAGGAGCACAACGAGTCCCGCCCGAAGGTGTCCCGAGCGGATGCCCTGGAGCGGATGACCCGCGCCCTCGAGACCGCGAAGAAGGCCCGCGACCTGGGGCGGAACGTGAGCGAGATCCGGAAGGTGCTGAAGCAGGCGCGCGCCGCCTTCGAGAGCGGCGACTACGACACGGCTTCGAGGCTCGCCGAGGAGATCCTCAGGGAGCTCGAGGCGATTCCCCTGACCCGGTAGACCCTTCAGGCGACCCGCCGTTCGCCATCGCGTGGATTGGCATCGCATACACCGGGACGCCAGGCACCCGCGGCTCGTGCATCTGAGCGGGGATCTCTCCCCACGGGTCGGGATCGGACACGGGACCCTTGACGAACGTCCAAGCGATGTTCGCGAGGAAGAACACCTGTCCGAATCCCAGGACGAACGCCCCGAGCGTGGCGAGCCAGTTCAGGGTCCAGAGGAACTGCAGGTCGTAGAACTGGCTGTAGTCGTAGATGCGGCGGGGCATCCCCTCGAGGCCAAGGAAGTGCATCGTGAAGAACACGGCGTTGAAGCCGATCATCGTGAAGCCGAAGTGCCACCGGGCCAGGCGTTCGCTGTACATCCGTTTCGACATCCGCGGGAACCAGAAGTAGAAGCCCGAGAAGACGCCGAGGATCGTCCCGCCGAAGAGGACGTAGTGCAGGTGGGCGACGACCCAGTACGTGTCCTGGAGAGGATAGTCGAGGGGGATCGGAGCCTGGAAGACGCCGTTGATGCCGCCGATCACGAACATCGTGACGAAGCCGATCGCGAAGAGCATGGGCGCCTTCAGTTCGATCGCGCCGCCCCACATGGTCGCGATCCAGTTGAAGATCTTGATCCCGCTCGGCACCGCGATCGCGAGGGTGATGATCATGAACGGGAGGCGGGCGGAGATCGACAGGCCCGTCGTGAACATGTGATGGACCCAGACCCCGAAGGAAAGGAAGCCGATGGCGACGGTGGACAGGGCGATCGCCTTGTACCCGAAGATCGGCTTGTGGGACATCCGCGGGATGACCTCCGAGATGATCCCCATCGCCGGGAGGATCATGATGTACACGGCCGGGTGGGAGTAGAACCAGAACAGGTGCTGCCACATGATCGGGTCGCCGCCGACGAGGGGCGAGAGGAATGCCGTCATGCCATGGCGATCGAGCAGGAGGATAAACAAGCCTCCCGCGAGGACCGGCGTCGCGAGCAGGACGAGGCCTTGCGTGACCAGGATGGACCAGACGAATAGGGAGAGGTTGTTGAACGTGATCCCCGGCGCACGGTGCCGGAAGATCGTGACGAGGAAGTTGATCGCGCCCGCCGTGGACGAGATCCCGAGCAGCTGCAGTCCGACGATCCACATGTCCACACCGAAGCTCTTGTCGTACACGCTCAGAGGCGTGTACCCCGTCCACCCGATGTTCGCGGCGCCGAGCCACATGATGACTCCGGCGGTCGGGATGAGCCAGAACGAGAGCGCGTTGATCCGAGGAAAGGCCATGTCCTTCGCGCCGATGAGCGGCGGCACCATGAGGTTCCCGAAACCCGCGAGGATTGGGATCGCGACGAGGAAGATCATCGTCGTCCCGTGCATCGTAAACAGTTCCATGTAGGTCGACGCGTCGACGATCGTGCGACCGGGGTACGCGAGTTCCGTCCGCATGAGGAGGGCGAGGACCCCGCCGATCAGGAAGAAGACGAATGAGTTCGCAAGGTACAGGATCCCGATCTCGTGATGGTTCGTCGTCGTCAGCCAACGGAAGATGCCGACCGGCGCGTGTCGCGAATGATAACCGGTGACGACCTCTCCCGCCATCGAGGAAACCTCAGACCTCGGCCCGGGAACGAGCCGCGTTTCCCCGTACTTCGCGACCCGGCAAAAACCTTTCCTAAGTGTCGATTCTCCCGGCGTCGCACTGTATGAAATGCGTAAGACCACAAATGCTTTAGAGGCCATGGGGATTCGGCCAGCAATGTCGGGCCTCCGACGGTCGTCCCTCCTGACCGCGGTCCTCCTCGGCGTGCTCGCATTCCTCGCGGGAGGGGCCCGGGCTCAGCCTGCGCTCACTCCTGGTCAAGGCGCGACGGAGCAGCTGTTCTATCTCGTCCTGGTCCCCGCCGTCGCGATTGGCGTCTTGGTCATGGCGCTCGTCGCATACGCGGTCCGCAAATTCCGCGTGCGGCCCGGAAACACGACCGGGCCTGTAGTCGCCAAGACGCACGATCGAAGACTCGAGACGGCTTGGACGATCATCCCTGCGATCATCCTCGTCATCGTGGGAGTCGCGGCCTTCCAGACCCTCGTGATCACCGACACGATTCCGCAAAATCCAGACGTGACCGTGATCGTAACAGCGCAACAGTGGTTTTGGAGTTTCAACGTGACATATCCTAACGGCTCGTACAGCGGTCCGCAGTCCGGGGCCTTCACGGTGAAGGTGGGCCAGGTCGTCAAGCTCCTGTTCCAATCCGTCGATGTCGCCCATTCGTTCTCCGTCTCTGCGTACGGCCTGAAGATCGATGTCATACCGGGCCACACGAATGTGTATTGGTTCAAGGCGCTCGTGGCCGGGAACTACGAAATTCACTGTGCCGAATTCTGCGGCCTGCAGCATTACTCGATGGTTGCCACTCTACATGTCTCATCCGCGTAGGGCCGCTGCCGTCTCCGCGGTCATCCTTGGTATGCTCCTGTTTCCGGGCCTCTCTCCCGTGTCCGCAGCGGACGGAGGTCCGCCGACGTTCACCCTGTACGGTGACGCAGGTCGCGGCTGGGGCCTCAACAGCACATCGTTTTCGACTCCTGGACCCACCCTCACGGTCTTTCTTGGATACCCACTGACCATCGCTTTGGTCGGAGCCGAGCCCGTTGGCTCGGGGGTCAAACACAACTGGTTCATCGATTACAATGGAAACAACCAGACGGACCCCGACGAGAACAAGTCGCAGGACTTCTCCGGGCCGGGCCCCGCGCTATTCAGCTTCGTCCCGACACGCGAGGGGAGCGCGACGTACAAGTGCCAATACCACTCCGGCACGATGTTCGGGACGATTCGAATTGTGGCGCAGACAAACGTGACCTTGTATGCGGACGCGGGCTCGGGATGGGGTCTCACGAACAAGACGATCCGAAGTCCCGGGCCATCGCTCGTGTTCCTCAGCGGGACGAATGTCACGTTCACGCTGATCGCGGTTGCAGCCGACGGCTCGCCACAACACGACTTCTTTATCGACTACAACGCGGATCATATTCCCAGTGTCGGCGAACCGAAGACGACGGACTTCAACAGGACGAATCCGCTCACGCAGAAACTCCACCTTGACCGAGCCGGGAATTTCACATACTACTGTGAATATCATTTCAACACGATGCATGGAAACGTCCTGATCCTCGGGGTGCCGGTCCCGACTGGCGGAGGGTTCAACGTCGCACTAATCCCGGGAATCATGCTCATCGCACTCGGCGGGGTCCTCATCTTCGCCGCGGTCTACCACGTCCGCGCCGTGCGCGCGGCGAAGCGCCCGAAGTGATGGTCCGTGACGGACCTCGCGGTCCTCGCCGCCGGATTCGGCGCGATTCCGCTCACCTCAATCCTCCTCTACTCGTTTCGCGACTGGTTCGACCGTCATCGGGATGTCGTGTGGGGCGGACTCGCCGGCGTCGTGGCTTTCCTTGGGCTTTCCCACGCGATGGCGTTCGTCCTGGAGGGCAAGCCGTTCCTGGCTGCGGGGGGCAGCACCGCCGCCGCAACGGTGTTTCTCTCGGTCGGCCTCGCCCTGGGAGCCCTGGTCGGATGGTTCCTGTTCGAAGGCCCTTTCATCGGGATGGAATCGACGCGCATCATCTGGGCGACCGCGTCTTTTCTCGCGCTCCATAGCGTCGGGGACGGCCTCGTGCTCGGTCGGGACTTCGTTGGCGGGGCGGTCCCCATCGTTCGAATCGATCCGCTCGCCGTCGCGGCCACGGTCGTGCACCGTTTCGTCGAGGGGGCTCTGGTCCTGATTCCCGCCATCGCTGCCCGATGGAGGTTGCGCCCTTCGTTTCTCCTGTTGTTCGTGTCTCTCGTCACGATCCCCGCCGCGTTCGTGCCAGGCCTCTTCGCCGATTCACTGGGCCTGGCCAACGGCAGTTCGACGACGGTCGCCCTCTCCACGTTTCTGGCCGCCTCGGAGGCCTCCCTCGCCCTCCTCCTCCTGATGCGAGGATTCCTGCCGATGGCGGGTTCCGATCGAGGGACCCGCTGGATTGCGGCTGTGGTGATCGGATTCGTCGGAATCAGCGTAGTGCACTTTCTCGTGGAATGAGTCTCAAGCGACCGGGCGCGGAATTGCCGTCCCCATGGGGGGCAGTCGAAGGACGAAAAACGCGACTAGCAAGCCGAAGGCGAACGTCGCAGTTCCGAGCGCGAGATGGATCGTGACGATGACCCAGTTGAGGCTGCTCGTGATCGTCAACGCACCGAGCCCGACCTGGGCGACGAGGATTCCGAAGGCTACCGTCGAGAGGAGGACGAGGCGAAGTTCCGCGCGGTACCAAAGAAGGGCCAGGACCATGGTCAGGAGGATGGAGAGGCTCGTCACGGCGGCGACGAGGCGGTGGGCGTATTCGACTGCGACCCGCGGGTCTCCGAGATTCGGCACGACCGAACCGTTGCACAGCGGCCAGTCCGTGCAGGCGAGCCCCGCGTCCATCCCTCGAACGGTCCCACCAAGGACGATCGTCGCGTAGGCGCAGACGGCGGCGAGAATCGCCACAACCTGATAGAAACGCCTCCGGTCGAATGCCATGCGAAGATCCGAACCGCGGGAGCCGACTCCTTGCGATAAAGTCTCGCTCCGATTCTAACGGTTCGCCGCGAGCCGCCTTTCTAGTCCTCAAGGATTGCGGTCACGGCCCATCGGCGGTTCTCTTGCACGACGACCACGTCACGACAGCGCGTGCACCGATAGAATTCCACGATACCGGCGCTGCCGAGGTCCTCGACCTCGAAATGATCGCACCGGGAACGCATGGGACTCTCGGCGATTGGACTGGACATGGGGGTGGCCATGGCCTCACAATTTTGCTCGACCACAAGAAGCCTTCGTCAATGCGCTCCCTCAGATTGGACTCTTGCGTTGGGTTTTGGAGCCTGGCGGTTCTTTTCCGACGTGCCGCGGACGTGGAGTGGGGACGCAGGGATTTGAACCCTGATCGACGGGTTTCTCCCACGCGGGGAGCGACCCACGCGTGTTGTGCGAACCATGGGTCAGCGCTCCAGTCTGTCATCACCGGAATCAGCAAACCCGTTTCGCCATCAAGCCCATGACTGGAGCCCGTAATTCTACCAGGCTAAACTACGTCCCCATGGGTCTCCGGGGTCGCGGAACAGCGGCGGGGATATCTAAGTTTGCGTCGCGAAGGGATCGACCGAATCTCATCCGAGGGAGTCGTTCACTTCGGTCACGGAACCGCTGCCCTCGCACCGGTTGCACTGGCCGGTTCCCTCGCAGTAGAGACAGGGTACTCCGGATTCGCCTCCTGTGCCGGCGCAGTCCTCGCAGATCTTCCATCCCAGGCAATCCGGACACGCGCGTTCGTACGGGATCTCTCCCGATATCCGAACCAGCGCCCCTTCTCCCGTCGCCACGAGATCTCCGCCCAGTGTGAGGAGTCCGAGCCGCGCCCGGAAGGAGCCGCCTTCCAGGATCCGGGCCTCCGAGACGTCCGGATCCTCGGGTGTGATGATCAACGATCCGTGGAGCAGTTCCGACGGCAACGGTCCATCGACGTCGTTCGACACGACCTCCCCTCGAATCGCGGACTGCCGGAGGGCGGCCATGGGAGTCGCGAGGCCTGTGACTCGGCACGCGAGCGTCAGACCTTTTCGGAGAGGCTCCGTCCCCCAATCGATCACGACCCGGGCATAGCGCCCGATGATCGACTCGTCCGCCATGGCGATGGCCCACCTTCTCCGGGGACTATGAAACGCGAGCCTCTGATTCTCACCGTTGGGAAGGACCGCGAATGGGTCAGCGTTGACGCATCTTCTGCTCTCGCTTGCGGCGGCGCATCCGCTTCTTGCGCCACTTCCAGCGCATCTTTCCGCGCTTCTTCCACGCACGCGACGAGCGTTTCATTGGGCTGACGGGCGCGCGTATTGGCCATCTTCTTAAGTAGTTTCTCGTCGCGACGAGGCGCGTTTCACGGGAGGGCATTCCTCCGATGGGTTGATGTACCGCGGTCCTGATGGCTCGGCGATCCGGATGTGGTCCCCCCCTCCGACCGTCGCGTCATCGAGCGGGCCGGGTCCGTTCTCCACGCCTTCGCGCAAGCTCGGTTACTTCGAACGCCTCCGGATCGGTTGGCAGCTCACGAAGGTCAGCCTCGGGATCTTGCGCAAGGAGAAAGGGCTCATCGTCCTGCCCTTCTTGTCGCTGCTCTTGACGGGGGCCGCCTGGCTCGTCTTCCTGATCTCGATCTTCTTTTTCACGGCAACTCCGACGAATCCATTCGGGTACTGGCTCTTCTACGTCGGACTCGCGGTCGTGTACTACGTCACGTTCTTCGTGTCGATCTACTTCAACGCGGCCGTCATGGGCGCCGCGATGATCCGATTGAACGGCGGAGACCCGACGATCTCGGACGGCCTGAAAGTCGCGAATCAGAACCTGAAGCGAATCGCGGGATGGGCGCTCGTGAGCGCGACCGTCGGACTGGCCCTCCGGGCCATTGCCGAACGCTTCGGCGTCATCGGACGCATCGTCGCTGGGTTCGCGGGTATCGCCTGGGGGATCGCCACCTATCTCGTCGTCCCCGTCCTGATCTTCGAGAAGATCGGACCGTGGGCGGCCGTCAAGCGGAGCGGGTCCCTCCTTCGGAAGACGTGGGGCGAGGCCGCGGGCGGATACCTCTCACTCGGCATGATCTTCGTCTTGCTCGCGTTGCCTGGGATCCTGTTCTTCATCGTGGGCGGTCTGGTCGGTGGCGTGGTCGGCCTCGTCGTAGGGGTCGCGATTGCAGCCGTCTATTGGCTGATCCTCGGGCTCCTCGGGGCGGCCGCACAGAGCATCCTCGTGACCGCGTTGTATCGGTACGCGACCACGGGCAAGCTCGGATTCGGGTTCCCGGAGAATGTGTTCGCGGCGGGCCGTCCGACCGCTCGATGATTGGATTGATCAGGTTCGGTTAGGTCCTCCCATCCGACCTAAAGTCCCGTCAGGGCGTCGTCCAACCGGATTCTGTGAAAAACTGTCCCGTCGGCGAACGTAGGGTGAGGGAGAAGGACGTGCGGTCCGGGAGGGGCGCCAGATTGCCCGTGACCCAGAAGGAGTCTCCTGTGGATAGGAGGCTGTCGTTATTCACGTCAAACCAGGAGACGCGGAGCGTATGGCTACCGGCCACGGCGGAGGCGGACCCGTACGGCGCCGGCATCCCGAACTCCAGGCTAGCCGAGCTGTTCGCCTGAAGGATCAGACGGAGACTCGACGGATCGAGCCGTGCGGAACTCGTGACTTGCAGGGTCGCGTTCCCACGGTTCATTTCCGCGGGGCCGAGCATGACCATCGGAGGGGGATTCGGGGTGCGGATTAGTCCCGCCACCATCACGTAGAGGATCGCCCCCAGCGCTGAAACGATGAGAAACACGACGACGACCAGGAGCACGATGAGGGCCGCAGGATTCTGTGCCTTCGGCGGTGGAGGCGGATACGGAAACGGATAATACGGCGGACCATACGGCGCCGGCCCCGGGAGCGCCACGCCCTTCCATTCCCGTGCCGACTCAAGTCGATTGCGTCTCGTGACGAGCGAACGCGTGACGTTGTCGAAAAGGTCAACCTTGAATAAGGTTAACACGACGGACAAAAATCGTTAAGAGCAACACGGCCTTTCATTCCGATTCCAGGAGATTCGAATCTATGGCACGTGCTTTGTGGAGCGGCGCGATCGCCTTCGGCCTCGTGAACATCCCGGTCAAATTGTACGGGGCGACGGACAGCAAGGACCTGTCCTTCACGACGCTTCACGCGTCCTGCATGACCGCGTTGCGGCGGCCGTACGTCTGCCCGAAGGACAACGTCCCTGTCGAATCGAAGGACATGGTGAAGGGATACGAGTACGCGAAGGGGCAGTACGTCATCCTGACGGATAAGGACTTCGACGCGGTCCCGCTAG
>WNGC01006051.1_pt1 | contig 13197 bp, 14 predicted proteins | sample 5400051 | NCBI WGS metagenome assembly WNGC01 (sample SAMN13153368, study PRJNA577476) | soil metagenome | isolation source: 20 cm soil or saprolite under grassland replicate 2 | place: USA:California | collected 2016-06-15 | reverse complement strand
TTTAGGACTGACTATGAGCTTTTGAAAGGAGTCGATTATATTTTTGTGTCCCTCGACCGGAATCTGTCTGGCGAAGAATGCCACGAACTTGCCGAGAAGTATTTTGAGACTCATAAAGGGATGACTTTGCCCGGACAGGTGTTGCGTATTGATTTGCGCCCGGCGTTTCGGAAACCGCTAGCTGATGTCATGCCCAAATTCCGCGCTGTTTCTATCGGCTATACTTTCACGCCACAGCGATGAGCATCGGCACGTATGGCGAGCCGGATGCAGTGAGCAAAGCAATCGACTACGCAGAGCATCGCAGCCGCTCACATCGCGCCGTGATTCCGGTTTACGATGCAGCGGGCAACGTGATCGAGACCCACGAGCACGCGGGCGAGTTCAAGGAGCGATGAGATTGGCTTTCATTACGCCATGATTGGTGAGAGCATTCAGCACCGCCTGATGCTCATCGCAATTGTCGTAGCCGTCTTAGTCTGTCTTTTGTTGTGGTTGACCGGTCGAGCGATAGCACGGGCAATCGCTTTGATCTCATTCGTTTTGGGTATCTGCGTTCTTAGCTTTGTCTGCGGTCCCTCTTTGGGTGGACCAGACAACTGGAGCGCAGTTCTGGCCGTTGCCACTTTGCTGGCAGTAGTCGCCGCACTGTTCCTAGACGATATTCGAGCCCTTCTCCATCGACCGAAGATTGAGTTGCGCGTCGAACCCGGTTTGGTGGACTTTGGACCTGACTTCGACGCACCTATCGACGCCCGATGGATTCGTGGCAGTATTACAAACATCGGTGATCGCGGGTTGCAACGATGCCGTCTGAAATTACTTAGGATTAAAGGCCCGAATCTCCCGCCAAACGCAAATAGGGTTCAAAATGGTTTTCTCCAATGGCAAGGTGGCATTCGCGACTCGATGAGGCTTAATCGAGGCGAGCGCTGGATTTTTGATATCGGCAGTCGAAGGGATATTCAAAACGCTCCGATGCGCCCTTTCACCCACTTCGTCACGCGAGGTCCCTCCATTAGCTGTAACCTCCAAGCGCCGGCAATATATACGTTCACACTCGGCATCTACGGGGACAACATCCCCTCAACGGAACGACGTATCCGCGTTAGCGTCGGACAAGCCGCAGGCGACATTCGGTTTCCCGGCTAATTTCGTCGCTGTTTGGAGCCACAGCTTGTTCCAGCGCAAGAAACGCCGCCAACATTCACTGTCTGCCAATCAAAAATGTTGTCATTTTCTCGTTGCCCTGTTTGACGGTATCGGGAGAATTCGGATGGTAAAAGAGGCTGACAGCCAGGCTACCGTCGCGACTTTTCGAGCGAACTGAAACTTTTAAAAGATATTTGAGAGCTTCGGCCACAACCTGCTGGCGAAAACCGAGTTCAATGGTTACAATATCTGCCATGAATTCAAAACTCAGCTTCGCGAGGAATGTTCTTCTGATGTCGGTTTTCGGGTGCGCAATGTTCATTAGCACGGTTGCGCATGGAGGTGCTGGTTACCTCCGGTCTAATCACCACTTCCCGCCTGGTCGCCTCACCATCGACAGAGCGCCGAACTTCGGCTGGAATCTCGGTTTCCATCTTCAGATCGATGGCAAGCCTGTGACAAGCATCGCACAGGGTCACAGCTACAGCACTTGGCTGTCAGCAGGGCCTCATGTGTTGACTGTCCTGAAGGTGCCGGCTTCAGGTTATACCGAGCCAACTTCGACAACAGTGAACATCCAGCCCGGCGCCGAACATCTGTACGTTGCCATGTGGGATTCAAATCTAGTTTATCTTCAGCCAGCAGGATTCTGGCTGACGCCCGGCGCGTACTGGCAAAATCACGGTGATGGTGCCCCATAGCAGCGTTACTGACCGTTTAAGACGGTTCGCGGCTTAGGTCTTTGCCCCGCTAATCGCGAACATTTGGAATGCGTCGTGTTTTATTTTGCAGCGTGCTCACGCTCTGTTTTTGCCTATTGGAAAACGGATGCTCGAAAGGAATCACTCGTGCGACAGCGGCGACAGTGTTTTTCGCAACTGGCAACGTCGTTTTCGGCAACGCCGAACGAAATGATTTCCAACCGGTCACGTCCAAAAGCAAAATTCACGCGGGCGACACAGTGCGCACATCAAACGGCGCCTCAATCAATCTAGCGCTAATACCGGGCGCATTCGTCCAATTATCCGGAAATTCCGAGATCAAAATACAAGACCTCAGACTAACGAAAGACGGCAACGAGACCGCTGGCGGCGTGCTTGATCGGCGTGCATCCGTACGATTGAACCGTGGAAGGATTGTTAGTTTATTCAGCCACAGTGATACAAGCGCATCAGAGTTTAGTGTCACAACAGGCCAGGTAACGCTCAACCCCGATTCCGATTGCCTGTTCGCTGTTTGGACTAACGGCACAACGAGCAGAGTAACGTGCGGACGAGGCGAATTAAACGCGTCCACCGACGCGCAACCGCCGGTGGAAATTGCTGCGGGCTATTTCTCTCAATGGCCAACAGCGTCCAAGGAGCCGAACGCTGCGACTGCCGATGCGAGCGCGCAGATGGACATCAAAACGGCGCTGGACGTCGAACCGGAGTTGCTGAATCAAGCGGCCGGTTGGCAAAACCGCCGCGTGTTTTAAGCAATCTTGTTCGCCGCCGGATTCGCCGGGGCGCGGTTTTTGACCGCTGAATTTCGGATTCGCCCCCGATTCGAGACGCTAAAATTGCAAGCACGCGTGTGCTTTACCGAAATTGTTTGCAGTCGCGCCCGGAATTTTGGATGATCGCCGTACATGACGCAGTCAGCTCTCGATTTAGTCATCGCAGCGCTGGAGAGGATTCGAGAAAAGAGCGATCACGAGCCACGCGCATCGAGAACTGCGCTGGCGCGATTGCAAGCTGCTGATCTCGTAACCGTTTCCGTTGTTACGACCGCGGCTCTGAGTGACTGCCTGTCGCCCACAGCGCGACATCTACAGGCGGCGGGAAATAAAGCGGATTTACTGGCCGCGGTTCGCGAACGCGTCGGCGCTTGCACGAGATGTGCGCATCTCGCCTGCTCGCGGACGCAAACAGTGTTCGGCGTCGGAAATCCAAACGCCGATTTAATGTTCATCGGTGAAGCGCCCGGCGCAGATGAGGATCAGCAAGGCGAACCGTTCGTCGGACGCGCCGGACAATTACTGACGAGAATTTTGAAGGCGATGAACTTCGCGCGCGAAGACGTTTACATTGCCAATATCCTGAAGTGCCGCCCGGATGTGCCGGCAGGCAGCTTTGGGAATCGCCCGCCGACGCCGGCAGAGATGCAAACGTGTCGACCTTATCTTGTGGAACAGATCGAAATCATTCAGCCAACTGTGTTGGTCGCGCTCGGCGCGGTCGCGGTCGAGGGGTTGCTCGGGACGCGAGCGACAATGCGCGAATTGCGTGGTCGCTGGCATATTTACAACAGCATTCCGCTCATGATCACATATCATCCCGCATACTTGCTCCGAAACCAGGCGCCTTCCGAAAAAAGGAAAGTTTGGGAAGACATGCTTCAAGTGTTGGAGCGGCTGGATCGACCAATCAGCGAACGACAGCGAAATTACTTTCTGTAATGGCTTCGCCGTGTGAGCGCGGCGATGAATACGTTGCCCAGAGGGCAACGGCTACAGTTTGGCCCGGTCGAATACCGCATCCATTTTCCGGCGCGATACAATGGTCAATGCTAGCGATAAAATCATTGTGCGTACCTCAGCGCGAGGGACTTTCACTGTGCGCTGCAAGGCCGCAGGACCGGACGCCTCCAAAAGGGAAAGTGTGCGCGCGCCGATTAACGCCGGCAGCACCGTCGCACCACGGACTCGGCGATTTTTGATCGCGCGCGAATATTCCATTCCAGATGCAAGGCCTGCCTTTGCCTTCTCTAGCCATGTTCGATAGATCGGCTGGAAGCGCTCCGGTTCGGAGAAAATCTCTGACGGACTCAGATGCACTGCGCTTAATTCGTGTTCGGGAAAATAACATCTGCCAGCGCGGAGATCGGAACCGGCGTCGCGCAGCACGTTGATCAATTGAAGCGCCATACCGTAAGATTTTCCGAGAGCCAGCATCTCGTCTTCGCTCCGGTTCGCGAACTGGCGAACATGCCGAAAACAGAGTTGTGTCCAAAACTCACCGACACAACCGGCAACTAGATAGGTGTATTCATCGAGGTCGGCAGCGGTGCCAAGCGCTCGGATTTTGTTAGGATCATCGAAGCGTCGCAGGTCCAACATCTGCCCACGCGTAATTTTTTCGAGCACAAATCGAATGTCGTTGCGGTCTGCGTGCTCCATTGCTTCCAGGCAACCCAGGCAATCAGGTAGTGATTCGAGGAGCCGTCGTTCGCTCGCGTTCTCCTGAAGCGAAACAAACGACGCGATCACCTCCGCGACGACGTCACGGGACGCTGTGCCTTGAATGCCATTGGAAAGCAGCTTCACGGTTTCCATTCGCACGCTCCCCGAGATTTGTGCTGTGTCAGCAACGGTGTCGGTTGTTCGCGCGAGCAGATATGCCAGCGCGATCGGCTCGCGTAATTGCACCGGTAAACATCGGATCGACAGGTAAAACGAGCGCGAAACAGAGCGCAGGAGGGTCGTCTGCAAATACGAGCGCGCGTTCATGCTCACTCTTGTTGGTGCGGATTTTGGATTCGCCAGCAAGTCACAATTCTTTATCCCCCCACCTCAGTCCTCTACCCTCGTCAAGGGGAGAGGCGGATCAGCTAGTGTTCGGCGCATACTCGCATAGCTGATGCGCCTAAATCGCGAATAGCTCATCGCCCAATATTCCTGATCTCAATCCGATTAGTGGCCGAGTTACCCAGTCCGAGCTGGCTGGCAACATCGATGTAGGCTGCCACTGGCCCAACAGGACGGAGGCTCCCGCGCTTTCGCCATTCTTCCAATCGCTTCAGCGCGATGGCGTCCAGAGCCACCGGGTCCTTGCTCGCATACAGCGTGGCATGATGCACTGCGTAATTCGGCTGCGCTTGCGGCCCGCCGGCATATTGCGCGATGAGCCCGTCCATTAAATTGAACACGACCTTTTTTGAGATGAGGGGGTTCGCATAAATTTCCGCGAGACTTTCCGCGCCGAACCGCGAGCCCTGTGCGAACCGGCGCCAGTTGTCGATGTTCGGGATTGTCATGTTGTAAATGCAACCCGCGATGCCGTTGGTTTCACTCACGCTCATCACAGGGACGTTGATGACTTTGTCGACCTCGCTGGAGACGATCTTCGAAAAATGACTCACATTGCTCGTAGCTTCGGCATCGGCAAGAATCGGCATTTTCCCTCCGTCGGGAACATAGTCGAAGTCGCCCCACACGAGTTTTCCTACCAAAGGAGCAGATTGCATTGTTTTCGCATCATACCCGTCGTGAGGCGCGATCGCCCTTACCTGGTATCCATCAACCGCTGACCGATATCCGGCTTCTTTGATTCCGCCGAGGGAGCGGTCCCAAACGACGATACTACTGCGTGGATGGCCTGTCGCCGCGAGGCCGTCCACGATCGCGTTTACGATGTCATGGTGCGTTGTGAAAAGCTCGCCACCCGCCGCCGAGATCTTGATACCGACGCGGTCACTGGGAGAGACCAGCGAAGCCCACGCCTTGGTCACGTCAGACTGCCCGGTCACAGCGAGCACAAGTCGGCTCACCATTTCGTGCACGATGTGCGGGTTTGTCTTGTACTGCTTGATTGAATCAGGATTGTGCACCGCGTACACAATCGAGGGCGTCGGCGCGGGTTGCTGGCCTTGCGCCAGCCCGGAAGAGATGGCGCAACACAAAACGAGAGCTACGTTTCGAATCAGCATGACAGAGTCGACGGCAGACGGATTTTATGGGTAACGGCGCGAATCACAACACTTCGGCAACGCCTACAGATTTTGTAGGGCGTTTCTGTGAAACGCCGGTCCAAGAAGCGGCGTCTGACACAGACGCCCTACAATTCCAGTACGAAAAGCTTAGCCCCATTCAGCATATCTACGTGCACATCCCCTTCTGTGCGCGCATCTGTCCGTATTGCGCCTTTTACAAAGATTTGCTCGATCGCTCGCAGACCTCGCGATTTTGTGAGGCGCTCGTGCGGGAGCTGGTAGGGCGCGACCGCCGGGCGCGCCGCCTTCGTCCATCCACGATCTATTTTGGTGGCGGCACACCGACCGCCCTTAACATTGCGCAACTGGAATTGTTGCGATGCGGATTTCACGAAAAGCTCGATCTATCGGAACTGGTTGAGTGGACAGTGGAAGCCAATCCGGGAAGCGTTTCCGCGAGAAAAGCAGCCGTGCTCAAAAAATTCGGTGTGAACCGGATCAGTCTCGGCGTGCAATCGTGGGACGGCCAATTGCTGGAACTGCTCGGACGCGAGCACAATGCGCAGCAGGCGGAAGAATCGTTTCGGATTCTGCGTACCGCTGGGTTTACCAATATCAATATCGATCTGATGTTCGGTTTGCCGGGGCAAACGGCAAGCCAGTGGCGCGCGAGCTTGGAGAAGACCGTCGCGCTCCAACCCGAACACATTTCGACTTACTGCCTGACGTACGAGGAGGACACGGAATTCTTTCTTCGCCACGCGAAGGGCGAACTTCGGCATGATGAACATGTGGAGGCCGAGTTCTTTGAAATGACCATGGCCATCCTGGAAAATGCGGGCTACGAACAATATGAAATTTCGAACTACGCGCGGCCCGGTTTCGAATCAGTTCACAACCGCGCCTACTGGCTGGGCGAAGATTATCTCGGTTTCGGCCCGAGTGCGGTTTCAACTATCGGAATGCGGCGTTGGCAGAATCTGTGTGATTATCGTGCGTACAGCGATCGCGTTCTTTCGGACCAATCACCCTGCGCAACAATTGAAAATCTGACGGACGAAATGAAACGCACCGAGCGAATCGCGCTCGCGCTGCGTACGCGGGACGGAATTTCGGCTTCGGAGCTGAAAGATTCCGCACAAATTGATGAGTTCATCACGCTTAAGTTGCTTCGAAAATCGACCGACAGTTTCCTGCTGACTCGGAAAGGCAAGGCGTTAGCCGATTCCGTCGCCGAAGCATTTGTGTAGGTGTACCTCGGGGGAGCGGTCGTCGCGGCGAGCTGGCAATCGCAGCAGTCGGCCACGTTGCCGAGATCTTCACGCCACGCGGCGTCCACACCCAGAGTTTTGGTCTAGATAAAATGGGGAACCGCTGCTGCGATTCTCGATTACCATGAAAATACAATCCGAATCCATTTGCTCCAGGTTAACAACACGACCGGCAGCTCCAATACGGCCACTGGAGTGACCGCGCTTTTCAACCACACCGAAGGTGCGGGCAACACGGCCGTCGGTGGTAGCGCACTCTTTAGCAACATCACCGGCATTAGCAACACCGCTGTGGGAACACGGCCATTGGTTATGGCGCACTCGGCGGAAATACCACTGGCAACTTCAACATGGCGAATGGTTCTCACGCACTCATCAGCAACACTACTGGTGGCCAAAACACAGCCACCGGAGCATTCGCGCTTGAGAACAACGCTACCGGCAGCTTCAACACCGCCAACAGGTCATTTGGCCTCGCTGAGAAGACGACTGCAACGCCGCTGCGCAAGCGGTTGCGAAGAATCCGTAAATTGCGATGCGTTATAGCGGTGCTTGTGCCAAGCACCGGGGAACGATTGCCACGCGCTCGCGAGAGCGAACACCCCTACAACATCAACTAATAGACGTCGTCGTCTGACGTATAGCCGGAATCGCCGCGAATCGAACGCAAACGGGCACGGCTGCCCCATTCGGACTCAGGACGAATGATCTGGCCGACGGTGATTTTGACCAGCCACGGGGCCGCAGCCAACGCGCCGATGGTCAATAATGTGATCGCCGTTGCCTGACGCACTGGAGGCTTGATTTTGTCTGCAATCAAGATTCCCAAACCCAATCCGATTGCCGTCCGGGTGAGGACGAGCAACGGCGCAACTGGAAGGTCTTCAGAACCTTTTGAAATGGATATGAGGGAAAACATCGCCTACCATATACGTGGCGTTTAGGAAAAAGAAACGGCAATTTTTCGCGACGCGATCTCCTGCACCGACATGCCTGATTCGATGTACGCCCTTATCCTCGCCGGCGGCAGCGGCGAACGGTTTTGGCCGTTGAGTAGGCGGGCGCGCCCCAAACAGCTGCTAAGCCTCGTCTCAAACAAACCTTTGCTGGAAGAAACTCTGGCGCGCCTCGAAGGGCTCATCCCGCCCGAACGCATTCTGATTCTCACGAACGCAGAACAGGAAAGCGCAGTTCGAAAATTACTCAGGAATTTTCCAAAGGAGAACATTGTGGCCGAGCCGGCCAAACGCGACACGGCCGCGGCGATCGCGCTCGGCACCGGCTGGGTGGCAGTGCGCAATCACGCGGCTATCATGGCTGTCGTGCCAGCCGATCACGTCATTACAAATCGGGCGGCCTTTCAGGAAACACTGACCCTTGCTGCGGATGCGGCCGACGAGACAAGCGAGCTTGTCATTATCGGCATCAAACCGACATGGGCGTGTCCCGGATTCGGGTACATCGAGCACGGCAAGCCGGTGCGTTTGCGCAAGCGCCCGGACAACGAAGCAATTCATCGTGTCGTGCGCTTTCGTGAAAAACCAAATCCCGATCTGGCGGAGTCGTTTCTACGCAGGGGAAACTTCCGGTGGAACGCGGGTATGTTCGTCTGGTCCGTGCCCACGATGCTTCGCGAATTTAACCGCCACGCGCCGGAGCTCTCTGATTTTCTTTCACAACTGCGCGCGCCGGGAAATTTTGAGTCAGCCTTGCGTGAGCGCTTTAGCAAACTGCCGCGCATCTCGTTCGATTACGCGATCATGGAAAAAGCCGACCGCGTTCTTGTTGTGGAGGCCGGATTTGATTGGGACGACATCGGAAGCTGGCACGCGGTCGCGAATTATTTTGAAAAGGACAAACGCGGGAATGCCGCGAACCGCGCAATCACGGCGATCGATTCCAGCAACAACATCGTTTTCGAGGAAAATGGAACAACGATCGCGTTACTCGGCGTGCATGATCTGATCGTCGTCCGTACGTCAGATGCCCTTTTGGTTTGTCATCGGCACGAAGCGGAACGGATTAAAGACTTTATCGGCAAACTTCCGCCGGAACTGCAATGACAATTGAACGCCGCGCGCCCGGCGGTCGCGCCGTACCAAAAAAATGAATCGGATCCTAGCTCTCGATTTTGGCCGGGCGCGTATCGGGCTTGCCATCTCCGACGAGCTGCAGTTGCTGGCACATCCGCTAGAGACTATTCCAGCCAAGGAACGACCAGAATTGCGGGTTGCAAAAGTCGTCCGCGATAAAAATGTCGATCATGTCGTGGCGGGCATCCCGCGTCACATGAATGGGCAGATCGGGACCGCTGCAACTGAGGTTCTCGATTTTGTGGAGAAGCTACGCGCGATTCTCCCCTGCCCTGTCGTCACGTGGGACGAGCGGCTCACGACAGTCGCAGCCCACCGCGCATTGCGTGACGCGGGTAAGAAAACTCGGCACACCCGCGGTTACGTGGATCAGGTGGCGGCGCAAATGATTTTGCAAAGCTATCTGGATCGCCGCGCGCACGAGAAGTCGGCAGGCGGATCGTGACTGGTGATTGATGACGCCGTCATTCTGACCGAAGCGAAGCTGCAACGCAGCGGACGAGGATCGCTATGTGGCGAAGATTGAAATTAACCGTCGCTTACGACGGCGCGCCTTTCGCGGGCTGGCAGAGCCAATCTCATCACAACACGGTGCAGGATCACCTCGAACGCGTGTTTGAGCGCGTCACTGGCGGAGTTGTCCGCGTTCACGGCGCCGGACGAACGGACGCCGGCGTTCACGCCCTCGCACAATGCGCGCACGTTGATGTCTTGAAACTTTTGCCCGCTGAGCGTTGGATCAAAACGCTCAATGCGCTACTGCCTGTCACCGTTCGGGTGCTTCGCTGCCGATATGTGTCGAAGGATTTTCACGCGTGTTTTTCGGCAAAAGGAAAAATTTATCGCTACAGAATCTGGGCCGCGCCCGTTTTGCCTCCGTTCGAGTATCGCCGTGCCTGGCATGTCGCACAGCCACTCGATCTGAAAATTTTGAAATCAGCAGCAAAACATTTCGTCGGCACTCATGACTTCGAGGCTTTCGCCGCCAATCGCGGGAAGTCCGCCAGTCGGACGGATTCGTCCCGAGGCGAACCCGAACAAAGTACGGTCCGCACAATTAATTCTGTACGTGTCCGCCAAAAAGGTCCGTGCGTCATAATGGAGTTTGATGGGGAGGGTTTCCTCTACAAGATGGTCCGGCTGATGGTGGGTGCACTGGTAAAATGCGGGCTCGGCAAAATGCGCGTCGGAGAAATCACTTCGCGACTCCACTCCGGCAAAATCGGCTCTGCGCGTTTCACCGCGCCCCCTGAAGGATTGTACCTCGTCCGCGTGCGCTACTGACGAATCAACCCGTCAACGCGACGAGTCGCGTGCGACTGAGCACCTATTTTTTCCAACCGTTGCCGTTCCCGTCTGGCGCGAGAGCGGGCGCCATTTCAGGCGTGAGATCGACATCCTCCGGCGTATCTTCCCAGCCGACATCCATCAAAGATTTTTCGTGATGCTCTCTTGCGAGGAGCATGTAGAGCGACGGGACGATGAATAGCGTAAAGATTGTCCCGATGGTCATCCCGCCGACGAGAACGAGACCGATTGAGTTTCTCGCAGCCGCGCCGGCACCGGTGACCAGCGTCAGCGGGAAGTGGCCAGCAACAGTGGCAGCGCTCGTCATCATGATAGGTCGCAACCGAATCCGGGCGGCTTGCGCCACCGCAGTCAGTTTATCCATGCCTTTGCGTTGCATTTCGTTTGCGAATTGCACAATGAGAATGCCATTTCGCGAGACGAGTCCGACAAGGGTCACGAGGCCGACCTGCGAATAAATGTTTAGCGATGTCGTCCACCCATTCGTGAAGAAAGTGCCAAACGGCATCTTCAAAAACATAAAGATCACCGCGCCGAAAAGCGCCAGCGGCACGGACCCCAACAATACGATAAACGGATCGCGAAAACTGTTGAATTGCGCTGCCAGGACCAAAAAGATCAAAACGATCGACAACACGAATACCGGGACAAACTTGTCGCCTTCTGTCCGCAACTGGCGCGACTCGCCCGTGTAATCGATCACGTAACCCTTGGGTAGAATCTTGCGGGCTTCATCTTCGAGAAATTTTAGAGCGGAATCGATCGAGCGGGCCGGAACACCGCTGATGGCAACAGCGTTGAGTTGCTGCATCCGATTAAGCGAACGTGCTACGGTCTTGTGCTTGATCGTCGCCACCGTACTCAGCGGGATCAATTTGTTGTTAGGTCCGGTGACATAAATGTTTTCCAACTGCTGCGGATTCAGGCGATCGACGCGTTTGATCTGCGGAATCACCTTGTAACTGCGGCCTGCGATGTTGAATCGGTTGACATAATTCCCGCCAATGGCTGCCGTGAGATCGGCGCCAACTTGCTGCATATCCAGCCCGAGTGCAGCCACCTTGTCGTGATCGAAATCGATCTCGGCCTGAGGCTGGTCGATTTTGGTATCGATGTCGCCAAACCGAAACACGTGCGCCTGCATCGCTTTGCCGAATATTTGCTGCGCGAATTCGAGGATTCGCTCTTGATCCGCCGTGGAAGCGATGACGAAACTCACCGGGAAATTATCGCTGCCCGGCAGCGGCGAGGGCATTATCGGAAACATCTGGATACCAGGAATCGCCCCAAGCTTTTGCTGAACCGGTGGGAGATAGGCTGCCGTGGGTGTTTTACGGACACCCCACGGTTTTAGCACCATCCCGCCAAAGCCGTTATCGGGGAACGTGATCTGAAATGTAAAACGTGTATCCGGAACATCCTGGAAGATTTTTCCTGCCGCGTCGGCATACCGGATTGTGTCGTCGATGGTCGCGTTCGCCGGCGCAGTCACGATTCCAAAGATCACGCCTTGATCTTCCATCGGCGCTAATTCCTTGGAGGCAACCTTCGGAATCATGACGAACATAAACAAAGCAAGCGCCGACACTCCCGCCCACACCAGATACACGGCCGGACGCGCGTTGAGAGTTCGATCGAGATGACTGCCATACCAATCACGAAAACGATCAAAGGTCCGATTGACCCATCCGCTAAATCCGTGATCGACGTGCTCGGAGCGCAGCAAGTGCGCGGACATCATCGGCGAAAGTGTGAGCGCAACCACTCCCGAAATGAAGACGGCGCCAGCGAGGGTCAAAGCGAACTCGCGAAAGAGCGCGCCGGTCAGGCCGCCCTGAAACGCGATGGGCGTGTAAACCGTGGCGAGCGTGAGAGTCATCGCGATGATCGGGCCCACAAGTTCACGCGCACCCTTGATCGCCGCGTTCATGCGCGACATGCCTTCGCGCATGTGGCGTTCGACGTTCTCGACAACGACAATCGCGTCATCCACCACCAATCCGACCGACAACACGATCGCGAGCAGCGTTAGCAGGTTCAGCGAAAAGCCGAAGACCTGCATGAGAAACGCTGCGCCGATGAGCGAAATGGGGATCGCCACCACGGGCACAATGACGGATCGCAACGAACCGAGAAACAAAAAGATCACCAGCATCACGATGAGCAACGTGTCGATCAGCGTCTTTACGACTTCGTGGATGGCGTCGCTGATGTAAGCGGTCGAATCGTAGGCGATTTCAGCCGTCAAACCCGTGGGCAGTTCGCGCTTGATCTGCTCCATTTCCGTGCGCACACGCTTGATCACGTCAACCGAATTCGCATTCGGCAAAACGTAGATGCCCATGAACACGGCCTTTTGCCCGGAGAACCGGACTTCCGCGTTGTAGTCTTCCGCACCCAGAACGACGTCCGCGATGTCTCCCAGCCTAACGAGAGTTCCTTTGTCCTGACGCACCACAAGTTTTTTGAAATCATCCGCAGTGTGCAGGTCGGTGTTCGCAGTGAGATTTACCTGAAGCAATGAACCTTTGGTGCTCCCAACGGCCGAGAGATAATTGTTTCTCGATAGTGCGCTGCGCACCTGCGCGGGCGAGATATTAAGCGCCGCCATTCGGTCGGGCTTCATCCAGATTCGCATCGCAAAATAGCGTCCACCGAGAATGTCGGCCTTCTGCACACCA
>WNGC01007298.1_pt1 | contig 13198 bp, 10 predicted proteins | sample 5400051 | NCBI WGS metagenome assembly WNGC01 (sample SAMN13153368, study PRJNA577476) | soil metagenome | isolation source: 20 cm soil or saprolite under grassland replicate 2 | place: USA:California | collected 2016-06-15 | reverse complement strand
TCTGGTCGATTTCCCCCAACATTCGGTTTCCGTCATAACCCTGAACGTACTGAGTCAACTTCTTTTCGACGCAGTACCGCAGTCGTTAATTCCGATTGAGGGAAACGACACATTCACGGGAGTCGCAGCCCGCTAGCTACAAGTTAAACACAACTAAGAGGGGGGACTCCTGTCCCTACCGAAAATGCTATCCGGTGCGAATACCTTTGAAATCAGTGATTTTCAAGAAGATGAAATTGAAGCAGGCTAACCAGGAGATCGGAATGTTACATAGGGCTGAAAACGGCTGGATGGAGTTTTCGGTAAGCACAGGGATCATTGCAGTGCAGGCAGAGCCGACCTGGGTCGCGAATTTTGGCTTGCTAGAGCGATGGGATGGAAACAGCGGGCCTGGAAATCTGAACGCCTAGCATTGCATAGACAGAGCGATCGCGATCGCGCGGGAAAAGGGAATTGGCTGGGTAGCTCTCGCAAATACCAACGATTGGACGCGCGGCAGCAGCTAGGTCTGGCAAGCAGCCGAAGCCGGGGTCATCGGAATTTGCTGGACCAACACCCTGCCAAATCTACCGCTGTGGGGAGCAAGCAGTCCTGGCGTCGGCAACAATCCGCTGATCATAGCCGTGCCGAGAGCGAAAGGCCACGTAGTTCTTGACATGGCGATGTCGCAGTTTTCTTACGCCGCTGTCGCTTCCTATCGAATGCGCGGTGAACAATTGCCTGTCGCTGGAGGCTTCGATGCGGCTGGACACCTCACACAAGATCCCGCTGCCATTGAGGCATCCAAACGTCCACTACCTATCGGCTACTGGAAGGGTTCGGGTTTGGCGCTGATGTTGGATATGGTTGCAACGATGCTATCGGGCGGTTGCGCCACGTTTGAGATACCGACGGATAGTGAACGCGAGACAAAGCTCTCACAGATATTCATCGCCATTAACGCGCAATCTTCGGAGCAGTCGGATACATCGACGAGTGTCGCCGATCAGATCATCGACCACTTGCAATCACAAGCAGCCCTGTCCGGTGAACAAGTGCGATATCCCGGTGAGCACACGTTGCAAACGCGAAAAGAAGATCTTGAGAAAGGCATTCCAGTAGAACCAACAATCTGGCGCGAAGTCCATGCGCTGACTTAGAAGCGCAGATTGCCGAAAAATAAGCCGATTTTTGCGGTTATGCTTAGTACCCCAAGCGCTTATCCACGATATTGCGTAACGGCTCACCCTTCCGGAATCGTTCGTATTGCTCGATGAAAAACTGCATAGCATTGTCCAGCCAATCTGGCGTATGGTCCGCGCAATGCGGCGAAAGCAAAACGTTTTCTAGCTTGTAGAACGGATGACCCGTCGGCAACGGCTCGTGATCGAACACGTCCAGGGCAGCGCCTCTAATCCGGCCGTTGGAGAGGGCGCCGATCATCGCTACCTCGTTGATGACCGGCCCGCGCCCAACATTGATCACCACCGCCGTGGGCTTCATCACGGCAAACTCTGCCTCGCCAATCATCCCACGAGTCTCCGAAGTCAAGGGTGCGGCTACAACGACATAGTCGCAGCGCGAAATCATTTCAACCCGCCGCTCTGGCGCGTAAGTCTCGGTAACCAACGGATCCACATCCTGGGAACATGAAGCATGCCGCTTCACGGCGAGCACATTCATTCCAAGCGCGCGCACTCTCTCCGCGATCGCCCGCCCGATGTCCCCATAACCAATGATTCCAACGGTCTTACCCGACGCCCACGAAACTTCAAAGACCTCCCACACGCCAGCCATCTGATTCCGAGCCATGCGCCGGAAATCTTTCGCGAAATACAAGATCGCGCCGAGCGTAAACTCGCCCAGAGATGCGCTAAACACGCCCGCCCCATTGGTCAGTGGCACGGCACTCTCGATCAACTCCGGAAACAGCGTTCTCTCCAAGCCCACGGAACGGGAATGCACCCAAAGCAAATTCGGACAAATTGCAAACACCTTCTTAAACAATGCGAGGGAGCCCGACCAGTTGAAGAGCACGTTCGCGTGGGTGGCCTCTTGGCCAAATGATTCGGCAGCGTCTCCGACGATCGTTTTTACCTCCGCTGGCAACTGGCTCAGCATCGCAAGCTGAGGTTCGCCTGGTCTCGCTAGCACTAGAATCGTGTCGTTTCTCATGGTCGTCGTCCGAACAGCGCAAAAGAATACACCACAATCAAAGCGGACCTTCTAGAGAATCGCTGTCGCAAGAAGCAAACCCCTTGTTTAGTGCTTGGAATTTGACACCGCAAATTTCGGCCTCCTACAATACACCGGTTCAGCAAGAACGATTCGGAGTTGACCGCCCGGTTTCAAAGTTCTACGGTTGTGTGAATCAAGCCTTACGTTTTCGGAAAGGACTCTGTGTCGGAAAAAGATCCCAAGTCGCTGAGAAGCTATCGCTGGTACGGGCCCGACGACCTCCGTTCGTTCGGACACCGCTCACGCGCTGCCTCCATGGGCTGCACCCAAGCGGATTATGCCGGAAAACCCGTAATCGCGATCATTAACACCTGGGGCGATATCAACCCCTGCCATAGCCATCTTCGCGAGCGCGCCGAAGACGTGAAGCGCGGCGTCTGGCAAGCCGGCGGTTTCCCTGTGGAAATGCCCGCGTTTACCCTCGGCGAAACTTTTCAAAAGCCCACCACAATGATGTATCGCAACCTGCTGGCGATGGAGACCGAGGAACTCCTGCGCTCCTACCCCGCCGATGGCTGCGTCCTAATGGGCGGCTGCGACAAAACCACGCCTGCACTCATGATGGGCGCCATCAGTATGAATCTCCCCGCAATCTACGTTCCCGCCGGACCGATGCTTCGCGGCAACTGGCACGGTCAGATTCTCGGCAGCGGTTCTGACGTCTCCAAGTACTGGGCAGAACGACGCGCAGGCAACATCGATCTGCGAGCATGGACCGAGATCGAAGACGGCATCGCGCGCTCTGCTGGAACCTGTATGACCATGGGCACCGCGTCGACCATGACGAGTTTGACCGAGGTGTTGGGCTTCACTCTTCCCGGCGCGACCTCGATCCCCGCAGTCGATGCCAATCACCCAAAAATGGCAAACCGTTCAGGCCGTCGCGTAGTGGAAATGGTCTGGGAAGATTTGAAGCCACGCGACATTTTGCGCGAAGCTTCCTTCAACAATGCGATCGCCGCAGTGTTTGGGCTCGGCGGCTCGACGAACGCTGTGATTCACCTGCTTGCCGTGGCAGGGCGAGCGGGAATAAAAATCACGCTCGAGCACTTCGACCAATTTTCAAAAAAGACGCCCATGCTCGCGAATATTCGTCCGAGCGGCAAATACCTCATGGAAGATTTCTATTACGCCGGTGGTCTACCAGCTCTGCTTAAAGCGATGTCACCCCACTTGGATTTAACTTGCCTGACCATCACCGGAAAAACTCTTCGTGAAAATATCGCCAGTGCCGAAATCTATAATTCGGATGTAATCCGCAGTCTTGACAGTCCGGTGCTCACCTCTGGTGGCTTGGCCATTCTCTATGGAAATCTCGCCCCCAACGGCGCAGTCATCAAAGCGTCCGCCGCTGAGCCGCGGCTCCTCAAGCACACCGGCCGAGCCATTGTTTTTGACAGCTTCGACGAACTAAATGCCCGCCTCGATGATCCCGCCCTCGATGTCGACGCGAATAGCGTGCTGGTTCTGCGCAATGCTGGCCCGAAAGGCGCCCCGGGAATGCCCGAGTGGGGAAATCTCCAGCTTCCGCAAAAGATACTAAAGACTGGCGTCCGCGACATGGTCCGTATTTCCGACGCGCGCATGAGCGGCACGAGTTACGGTGCCTGTGTCCTCCACGTCTCTCCTGAATCCTTCGTTGGCGGGCCACTCGCGTTGTTGAAGGAAGGCGATATCATCGAACTCGACGTCCCTGCCCGCCAACTCAACATGCATGTGAACGAAGATGAGCTTGCACGCCGTCGCGCGGCTTGGCGCCCCAACGAGGGCATATATCCACGTGGCTACGGGAAGCTTTTTATGGAACACATCAAACAAGCTCACGAAGGATGCGATTTCGATTTTCTGGAAGGCACCGAGCCTATCCCTGAACCCGAAATTCATTGAGCCTCCGATCTGCATCTGCCATAAGAATCTTGGCGGTTGTCCGACGCGGCCAGGCTGGCCTTCTGACGCAGGTCGCTCCTTCCTTTAGATTACTGGAACTCCTCTCTGCTGCCACGATGAGCCCCCTCCCGCACCGACCAGAAGCATCAAAATGCCGGAGAGGCAAAGGTTGCCAACCAAGTACAAGAGTCCAGCAGTGAAACTATGGGTGCGGTTCACCAAGTAACCCATTATCAGCGGACCGGCAAACCCGCCGAGATTTCCCAGCGAATTAATCAAACCGATCGAAGCCGCCGCCGCCGACTCACTGAGAAAAGCCGTTGGGACGGCCCAAAAACACGGGTGGAATGCAAAGTAGCTTGCTCCCACCAAGGTGAACAAAACGACCGCGAGCATGATGTTCGAACCAAAAGTAACTGCCAGCAACAAAATCAAGCCGCAAAGAAAAATCGGAATAGTGGCATGCCAGCGGCGCTCATAGCTCTTGTCGGAGTGCCAACTGTTCCACTGTTGCGTCACGAAACCGGCAAGATAGGGCAACGCGGCCAACAGACTCACGCGAAGATCGCTCTGCCCGGAAAGCCGCTTCAAAATCGTCGGGAGCCAAAACGAGATTCCGTAGCCTCCTGTCGTCGCGCAGAAATAACTCAATGTAAGCAGAATCACGTCGCGCTGCGAAAATGCCTGCCAAATCGTATAGGAACGAACCTTTTTCTTCGCCTGCTTTTCCCTCTCCAATTCATCGTTGATCCAATCGCGTTCATCCGGGCGGAGCCAACTTGCCGTTCGCGGCCAATCCGTCAGATAAAAAAGCGTAATCACGCCGAACACTACCGCCGGAATTCCTTCCAGAATGAACAACCATCGCCAACCCCTTAAACCAAGCCAGGTAATTCCCAGCAACAATCCCGCGAGCGGCGAGCCGATCAGGAATGAAAGTGGATTAGCGGCATAAAAAACAGCGATCGCTTTCGCGCGATCCTGATACCGAAACCAGTGAGACACATACACAATGACGGCAGGGAAGAATCCCGCCTCCGCCGCACCCACAAGAAAACGCACCAAATAAAACTCCCGCGTCCAGCGTTCGGCAATCAACGCGCCGGGGATTTCGAGCACCACGTATCCGATGAAAAACATCCCGGCTCCGAGGCCAACCACTCTGTCGTTGAAGCCCAAGTCGCCGGGCATCTGCAGAGCCGCCGCGCCCACATTCATGCGGTCCAGGAAGGCGATGATATAGAGTAGGAAGAGAAAGGGAAGGAGCCGCCACGCGATTCGTCTTCGCGCGCGTAGGGCGACTGCTGGGTCCGTCGGTAGGACGTCCATCTTCCCTCGATTTGCAAGCTCTTAACAGTGCGGCGAAGCCATCCTGCACTATTTTTTGATTTTTCGTGGCGCAAATTTTGCGCCGCATAGTATACACAAAAAAAGCGTGAGCCTTCTTTAACAGGCGGCAGGTTCAGGGGCGGAAATGCGCGAGTATTCAATTGCAGCTATCCCTGCGGAGGGCATCGGCCGCGAAGTGATCGCTGCCGGCCTTGAAGTCTTGCAAACGCTTACACAAAAGGCTGGCGGATTTCGGCTAAAGGTAGCTCGGACTACCACAAAAAAGCACGGTGTGATGATGCCGCAAAACGGCCTCAAACTCCTTGGCCCGTTCGACGCAATTTCTTTTGGTGCCGTCGGCGCTCGCGCCGTGCCGGACCACATCACGCTTTGGGGCCTGCGCCTGGCGATATGCCAGGGCTTCGACCAGTATGTCAATCTTCGGCCCACGCGTATCCTGCAAGGACTGTCATGGCCGCTGCGCGACTGTAAGCCTGGCGATCTCGATTGGGCCATCGTCGGCGAAAACACCGAAGCCGAATATGCTGGCCATGGTGGCCGCGCCCATCGCGGTTTCCCAGAAGAGGTCGCCACGGAAACTTCGATCTTCACCCGCAGCGCCGTAACGCGCATCATGCGCTTGGCTTTCAAGCTCGCACAAGACCGGCCACGAAAGTTGCTGACGGTCATCACGAAATCCAACGCGCAGCGCCAGGGCATAGTTCTCTGGGACGAGATCGCGGCCGAGGTGGCAACTGAGTTCCCGGGTGTCACCTGCGACAAGATGCTGGTCGACGCCATGACCACTCGCATGGTGGGCAAGCCCGCGAGCCTGGACACCATTGTGGCTACAAATCTGCACGCCGACATTACACCATTGTGGCTACAAATCTGCACGCCGACATTCTCTCCGACCTCGCAGCGTCCCTCGCCGGCAGCCTGGGAATCGCCCCGACGGGCAACATTGACCCGGAGCGCCGCTTTCCTTCCATGTTCAAGCCAATTCATGAGCTGCCTTTGATATCACGGGCAAAGGCATCGCCAATCCGATTGCCGCGATATGGACCGCCGTGATCGATCTAAAGGACAGCACGCAACAATTGCCGAACGGACTCACGGTCACAGTACAATAGCCTTTCCCGTTTGGGTGGCATGAACATACAGAGCGTTGCCGTCCTACATTCTATGTTGCTCTTCGCTGGCGCCTTCGGCACATGCGCGGCGCAGGAGCGCAAGTCCCCGCCTGATGTGAATGGACCTCGAGTTTTTTCCTGGCCGCGAGCGGCCCTGCAGCAAATCAGAAGTGGAATTGCCCTTGGAGAGGTCAGCGATCCAGCTCTCGGTCAATTGCGAAGCGATGCAGACATCGCGCTCAGACAAACGCCATTGTCGGTAGCCTCGAAATCCATTAAACCTCCGAGCGACGACAAGCACGATTATTTGAGCTTGGCGCCGTATTGGTGGCCCGACCCCGCGAAGCCGAACGGATTGCCGTATATCCGCCGCGATGGCCAAGTAAATCCTGAGATCGAGCAGGTTCAGGATCACAAGTACATGGACCGCGTGATCTCGGCAACTCACACTCTTGCATTGGCCTCTTACTTTTTCGGTGAAGAGTCGTATGCCACCCATGCGACCGAACTACTGCGCACATGGTTTCTGAACCCCGAAACGCGAATGAATGCGAACCTGGAATTCGGACAAGGAGTCCCCGGACACAACACCGGACGGGGCACTGGGTTGATTGAGACTCGCGATGTTTACCGTCTCGTAGATGCAATTGGATTCTTCGCCGTCTCCAAGTCTTGGACCCTCGCCGACCAGAAAGGAATGGAAGGCTGGTGTGCACGGTTCCTGGATTGGATGCTGCACTCTGACAAAGGCAAAGAGGAAGCCGCCGCGAAAAACAATCATGGCAGTTATTACGACGTGCAGATTGTGTCCCTGGCGCTTTTCACGGGCGATACGAATATCGCGAGCCGCGTTCTTCAATCGGTCCCAGAGCGGCGCATTGAAATCCAGATTGAGCCGGATGGACGACAACCACTGGAGCTTGAAAGGACGAAAGCCCTGGGCTACAGCACAATGAATCTCGCAGGGCTCCTTGAACTGGGACTGCTGGGAGAAAACGTGGGCGTTGACCTTTGGAGTTTTCGATCCTCGGATGGCCGCAGCATCCGCAAGGCGCTCGACTATCTGCTTCCCTTCGTGAGCGGTCAGGAGAAATGGCCTTACCAGCAAATCATCGAATTCAAGGCCGCTGAAATCTCTCCGCTGCTGGCAGTCGCCGCTGTGAAATTCAAGGATCGCCGCTACGAGGAACTCGCCATCAAGATTGATCCTGCGTTGCTCAAGAAGATCGAGGTGTTTCCCTTCCGCTGGTAGTCCACGGCTAGGGTCATTTTGTTGAAGGGTTTTGCCGCACTCGTGGGAATTTTCTTAGGTTAATCCGCGCTGCCCTTGGCTTGGCTCTGGACCGTGTGAATAATAAGACGCTGCCAAGTCTCAATTCGAATGGCCGAGACGCGCCGAAATAGCTCGAGCGGCTTTCTTTGTGGCAAGTGCAAACTCTTGAATTCGGTCGCGGCTCATGCGCGTAGTTGGACCGGAAACACTGATGGCGGCCGCAACTTTGCCGCTCTCGTCGAACACTGGAGCGGCGACACATCGTGCCCCGAGATCCGTCTCCTGGTCATCCATCGCGTAGCCTTGCTGCACGACGCGCACAAGCTCTTTTCGGAAGCGTGCAAGATTTGGAATAGTGCGCGGAGTGGCCCGCTCAAAGGTCAGCATAGGCAGGATCTCTTCGCGTTGCTCACTGGGGAGAAACGCCAGCAAAACCTTGCCTAAAGCGGTGCAGTTCGGCGGACGGTGCATTCCCGGCTGAGAGGCCATACGGAAGGAGTGGGCGCTCTCCAGCACTTCGAGGTAAAGCACATCGTGTCCGTCCAGGACGGCGAGGTTTACCGTCTCCGTGGTTTCTTTCGACAGCAGCATAAGCACTGGACGGCTGATCTTGCGAAGGGTGGCATGGTAGGTGATTCCGGCGCCCAGCCTGGCCAGTTTGGGTCCCGCGATGTAGGCTCCAGCATCATCGCGGAACAGATAGCCTTCGCTTTCCAAGTGAGCGAGGAATCGATAAGCCGTGCTCTTGTTGAGGCTCGTCTGCTGAGAAATCTCGCGTAGCTGCAGCCCGGTGGGAGCGGCGTCCAGCGCTTCCAAAATTCGTAAGACTTTTCCAACCACCCCTACTGGTGCGGACTTAGATTCTCGTGCCCGGATCATGGAAGGCTGCTCCTTCTCTTCAGTCCTCACCGCCGCGTTTGAGGAATTCGCCCGTACCCGCTCGGCGGCTGCGGCTATAGTGCTTTGCGGCATCTTAGCTCAAAAGATCGTTTAGTTTTTCAGTATTTGAAATATAGATTTTTAATATTGAACTTCCCGATGCGGCTTGATACAAGCCTCTCAGTCTCGGGCTGGAAGCGGCGCGGGCGGACTCTTCGGTTTTACGCCCCATGGCCTGCGCGCCTCTCGTCTTCGGTTTGGATTCGGAATGCCGGAATTCATGCCAAGGAGGTGTGTATGCGACCGGCGAAGATGGCAACCATTCTTCTTGTTGTGCTGTTCGTAAGCGCTAGGGTAACGCACGCGCAAACGGCTACAGGCGAAGTGAATGGCACGGTCACCGACACGTCAGGTGGATTTGTGGCTGGCGCCGCGGTCAAACTCACCAACCAGGCCACCAAGATTGAGGATCGAGTCGCGACAAATGTCGACGGCTACTTCGTTTTCATCAACGTCAAGCCAGGAAGTTATGTTCTGGGCGTGGAGGCAAAAGGTTTCAAGATCACGCAAATTTCCGCATTCGACGTGGGCGTGAATCAAACGGTCATGCAAACCGTAAGATTGGAGGTCGGCGCCATTACCGAACGAGTGGTGGTGAACGCGGAAGCCGCGATGCTCGAGGGATCGACGAGCGATCTGGGCACGGTGATCGAAGAAAAGGCCGTCAACGATTTGCCACTGAATGGACGGAATTTTACGCAGCTCCTGACCCTCACGCCAGGTGTCACCCCAGTTTCTACCGCGCAAAACAAAAGCATTGGCTGTTGCGAAGGGAATGTTGGAATCCCCGGTTCGGGATTCTCCGACGCTTCATTCCATGGGCAGGAGAATCGTTCGAAGCTCTACTTTTTTGACGGAATCATCAACACAAATATACGCGGCCCAACATACATTGTGATTCCCAACATCGATCTGGTTCAGGAATTCAAAGTCGTCGGACACGACGCCAAGGCTGAGTATGGCGGCGCAACTGGCGGCGTAGTGGACATGGTGTCCAAGTCAGGGACCAACAGCTTTCATGGCTCGGTCTTCGAGTATGTCCGCAATAACGCTTTTGATGCCCGCAATACATTCACAGATTTCAACCCCCTCACGAAAGCTCCGTCCATTGCCGGGTTTCGACAGAACCAATTTGGAGCGGAGGGTGGTGGCCCGATCATCAAAAACAAAACGTTTATCTCCGGGGGATATGATGGCTGGAGATATAGCAAGCCACCTCAGTCATTGACCTATGTGCCGACCGCCGCGGAGTTGGCGGGTGACTTCTCCCAGACGCTCGTCAGCAACCCTAATCTCTACAACCCTTACAGCACGGTGGGAAATAATCGGTCGCGTTTCCTGTGCGACGCCCAGGGCAATCCCTTGCCCGCTGATCCCACTACCCACGTGCAGCCAAATTTGGCGGGCTCCGTCCCATGCAATAAGATTCCGAACTTCACAGACGGTACAGGCCTGATTAACTCGGCAATGCAATCGTTCCTCCAAAAATATTCTCCTGTCCCCAATCTGACCGGGACCCCCGGGTTCAATTATCAGCAAAACCGGGCCGAGACAAATAATTCCAACAGTTTTCAAGTGCGCATCGATCACCGTTTCCGCGACAGCGACAACGTTTTCTTCCGCTATACCGAGCAGCGTGTGTCAGCCTTCACGCCGATAGGCGACACAGGATCGACCTCGGGAGGTTCACAAGGCAGGAACTACGGCGGAGCATGGGTACATACCTTCAGGCCGAATCTCATTCTCGATGTGCGCGCCGGCTACGCGGGCCGGCCAGCCGTTGACGCCAGCCAGCAAAACCAAAGTTCGTTTGAGACGGACCCGATGAAGCAGCTTGGTTTCAAGGACATCGACAAATACGGCGGGATGCTCGTCAACCTCGGCAATGACTGGACGGCCGGGACCAACGCTAACTTCGGTACTCGTGGCGCAGCGCCCCGGGAAAATCCGAACTGGAGTGTTACGCCCAATGTCAGTTGGATCAAGGGCAATCACAATTTCAAGACTGGATTCTGGTTCATCGGTTCCAAGCGGGTCCAGGAGAATACCTTCCAAACTTTCAACTTTAGCCGACAACAGACCGGCCTCCCTAGCAACGCATCAACTGGATTGACATTGGCGTCGGCGCTCATGGCTTTCCCAAGCAGTTTCAGCGCTCAGTTGCCTGTCCTGCATGGTGGACCGGTCAGGTACAAGTATGCCTCGTGGGCGGCGTACATTCAGGACGAATGGAAGGTAAAGCCTAGATTCACGGTGAGCGTGGGCCTGCGCTACGACTATCTCACACAGCCGCAAACGACGGACGGGCGTCTTTGGAGCACCATGGATTTGACCACCAAGCAATATGTCATCGGGGCCTCCACGATGCCTCCGCTCTGCAGCCAAGCCAATCAGGCGCCCTGCATTCCGGACGGAGGACCCCTCTACACCCCTACAAACTCAACATGCAACAACAAACCAAATGGAATCCCTTGTGATTTTCGTCTGGACCCGCATTTCAGCAGCGCGGTGCTGGCAGGAAAGTCGTTCTTTGATCCTCCACCAATCCGCGACAACTGGGGCCCGCGTGTAGGCGTAGCTTGGCAGGTCAGTTCCAACATGGCGCTCCGCGCAGGCTACGGACTCTACTGGGACACGCTGGCGGGAAGAGGCCAAGCTGCACAAAATGACCTCGAACACGGGATCTGGCCTGATGCCACAGCTTTTAGCGGCAATGTGAACGCCCCCGCGGATTTCTCGGGAGGAACGAGCAAATTGATCTCAGACATTCAGGGTAGCTTTCCGAATCCCCTGCCTGGACCAACTCCTTGGACCGCCGGGGGATTCGCCCTCGATCCCCACTCCTACAAGGACGGTTATTCGCAGCAGTGGCATGTGGAAATTCAGCGGCAGCTCACTCCCCACCTGCTGCTTTCGGCCGCCTACGTGGGCAGCAAGAATGGACGCCTTGATTACGAAGGAAAAGCTAACTCTGCCCAATTTAGTTCTAGCAACGTGACCGATCCCGTCACCACGAGTGCGCACGGAGTCACTACATGCGGTCCTAAGCCGACTCCCCCAACCGCCGCTTGGACGAGCTGTCAAACCGCTTATTTTGTGTCCGTTGACACGCTGCGAACCATGCCTTGGGCAAATCCTGGGTTTACGTACGCGCAGAGCATCGGCTATTCCAACTACAACGCATTGGAAGCCCGAGTGCAGCGCAGGTTTTCCAATGGACTGCGGTCGCTGGTTTCGTACACCTACGGAAAGTCCATCGATGTAAGCAGCGGCTATTTCGGTGTCGAGAACGGCAATGGAGGAGGTTCGACCGTTCAAAACTATTATGACCAGAGCACCGCCCGCGGCGTCTCTGGATTCGACATCACACATTTTCTGTCTTGGTTCACCGTCTATGAGCTCCCGTTCGGGAAAGGGAAATCATGGCTTCACGGCGGCCCATTGTCCTGGATTGTAGGCAACTGGCAGGCCAACTATATCTTCCAGGCAAGGTCAGGCCAGCCGTACACCCTCCGAGTGACTGGTGATCCCGCCAATCTCACGGGATCAGGAGGCGTCGGCGCCCAGAACTTTACCAGTTACGGGCGGCCCAACGTAGTTGCTGACCCCTTCAAGGCGGGGCCGGTAGCTGCGAATCCTGATCCCTTGTGTCAGCTGACTATTTCGCAAGGCGGGAAGGCCGCTGATCAGATTCATACTTCTCAAACTTGGTTCAATCCTTGCGCGTTTACGCTGCCTTCAGGTGCATTTGGGAATCTTGGGCGCGATGCATTCCGGGGGCGTCCCGTGTACAACATGGATGTCTCTTTGTTCAAGAGCGTCCCATGGCCCAGGGAAGGCATGTCTCTCCAGCTCCGCTTCGAGTCGTTCAATGTGCTCAATATTCAGAACTGGGACACGCCAACCACGCAGAGCAGTGATTCCGGATTGACAGTCGCCAACAAGGCTTTTGGACGAATCACCACCCTCGCCCATGATCCCAGGCAGATGCAGTTTGGGCTGAGATTCACCTTCTGAGGCCGGCTGGGCTTGGCTTTCGTTAGAGCGCGCGGCGGTGTTCACGCCCACCGCCGCGCCACCGGATAGACTAAAGTTCTTGTGGAGAGGGCTCAACCGATGTCAAAAAGCAAACCGTCGCGTCGCGATTGGATGATTGGAACAGGAACAGTCTTGGCAGCGGCGACGCTTCCTATAAGTCCCGCGCTCGGTTTCGCACAATCATCCACTCCAGAGCAGGCCGCGACGGCCCCGGCCACCGGTGACGCCGACCGTCAGCGCCGGATGAAGTGGTGGCACGAGGCTCGCTTTGGAATGTTCATCCACTGGGGGCTCTATAGTGTCATCGGCCGCCATGAATGGGTCATGGAAAACGAGGGCATTCCGGTTTCGGAATATGCTCCGCTCGCTAGGCAATTCAAAC
>WNGC01001777.1_pt1 | contig 13200 bp, 4 predicted proteins | sample 5400051 | NCBI WGS metagenome assembly WNGC01 (sample SAMN13153368, study PRJNA577476) | soil metagenome | isolation source: 20 cm soil or saprolite under grassland replicate 2 | place: USA:California | collected 2016-06-15 | reverse complement strand
GAAATTGCCGGCCCAGGGGGCGGCGCGTTACGAAGACGCTTTGCGAGAATTGCGGGAGAAGTACGACGAAGAGGTCCAAAGGGCGGAAAAGCTGTACGTGAAGGAAGGGGAGCTCTCTCAGCAGCAGCGCAGCGATGCTCTCAAGCGTACCACCGAGCTTCAGCGCCAAATTAGAGAAGCGTCGCCGTTCCGGGAGGCGCGCCAGCGCTACGAAGATTTGTCCGCTACTGCCCTGATCGAAGCGTTGCACGGCATGCGGCCGATACCGGGAGGTTATCTAAAGGCCAAGGAGGAATTCGAAAATTCCCTTTTAGCTTCCAGCAACGGAACCGAAACGGATTTGGACGAAGCCTTCGACGAAGCGCGTCGCGACTTCAGCGACACCTTGGATCGATGGCAGCAAAAGAATGGAGACCGAGAGGCGTTAGTCGAAGCGCTGGATGAAAAGCGGCGTAATTATGAGCAACGGGTCCTGGATCTGGAGTTTGAAAAGTCCCTCGCGGCTTTAGCCCAGAGCGAACATGCCGCGCTCGTGCAGGAATACAAAACCGTTCACCAGGCTTTCGAGGAAGCGGAAGTGCAGTGTGAACAGATTCGCCGTCCCTACGAAGAAGCGATTCAAGAGGCGCAGCGTAATTACGAAACGAAACGCCAGGAATACCTGCGGATGGTCGAGGAAGTTCGCGAGCAGTTGGACAAAGCGCCCGATGAAAATCGCCAGCGCTTTGATGAGATCTTAAGCAAGTACAACCGGGTTTGCGCTGAGGAGCGGGAACGAGTCATCGCCGCTGGCGGGCTTCACATTCTTGGCACGGAACGCCACGAGAGCCGGCGCATCGACAACCAGCTACGCGGGCGCTCGGGCCGGCAAGGCGACCCGGGATCTTCCCGTTTTTATCTTTCCCTCGAAGATGATTTGATGCGCATCTTCGGCGCTGATCGTATCCAGGGAATCATGAGTCGATTGGGAATGGAAGAAGGGGTTCCCATTGAGCACGGCTTGGTGACGCGAGCCATTGAGAACGCTCAGAAGAAGGTCGAGGGGCATAACTTCGATATCCGCAAGCACCTATTGGAATATGATGACGTTTTGAATAAGCAGCGGGAGGTGATCTACAGCCAGAGAAGAGAGGTGCTAAAAGGTGAGACGTTGAAAGAGGATGTGCTCGAAATGGCTCAAGGACTCGCCGAAGAGATCGTGTCTCGGTATGCCGATAAGGAGCTGCACCCGTCGGAATGGGATTTGGCCGGCTTGAGGGAAGGATTTAACCATCAGTTCAATCTGCGATTTGAGCTGAAGCCGGAAGATGAGGAAAACCTAACACCAGAAACGGTTACAGACTTGGCGATTCAAAGAGTGAGCCAAGCTTACGAAGACAAAGAAAAACGCTTCGGCGCGCCCATGCTCCGGCAGTTGGAAAAAATCATCAGGTTGCAAACCATCGACAGCCTTTGGAAAGACCATCTACTCAACATGGATCACTTAAAAGAGGGGATTGGGCTCCGTGGTTACGGGCAGAAGAACCCTCTCCAGGAATACCAAAAAGAAGGATTCGAAATGTTCGAGGAGATGATTCATCGCGTCGAAGAGGACGTTGTGCAAAAGCTCTTCACCGTGGAGTTGGCGCGAGAGAGTGTAGTGCAGGAAATGGAAGTGCAGCAGCCGCGGCCCCAGCGGATGGTTTTGAGTCACGGGGAAAACGTGGAGGCAAGCCGTTCGGCTCCCGCGAAACGGGAAGGAGATAAGGTCGGTCGCAACGATCCTTGTCCCTGCGGTAGCGGCAAGAAATATAAGCGGTGTCACGGTAAGTAAACATCTTTTCCTGGTCTTGGTAAGCTCTCACCACTTCAATCCAACATGGGCGCCATAAAAGCGGTTTTCGACGTTATGAAGAACTTGGCGCTTCGACAGGTGGAAGATGGCGAAGGGCAACGAAGGTCGTCGAGATCCGAGTGGAGGGTGCGCGTTCTTTGGCTGCTGCCAAAAAAGTGGCTGCTTCCATAGCTAATTCACAGCTCGTTAAGAGCGCATTCTTCGGTGAAGATCCAAACTTTCGCCAAATCATGGCCGCCATAGGCTGCGCCGGCGTTCCCATTAACTGTGCAACGGTGGATGTTTCGTTTAACGGCGTGACGGTGGTGAAACGGGGCGTCGGAAGGCCTTTGAAAGAGCGAGAGGCCGCCCGTGTTCTGCGCCGCCCGTCTTTTCAAGTGAAGGTGCGATTGGGCCAAGGCGAACAAGCGACTTCGATCTGCACGGCGGATCTATCTCACGAATACGTGCGCATCAATTCAGCTTATCGCACGTGAGATGGCGTGGCCAAAATTTTATGCTGGTCAGTGAATTGCCGGGTTTACTTCGTCGTGTGGGCGTTCCCCGTCATCGTGGGCTCCGGACCTAACCTTGTTTCCGGCTCCCAATTTAATGATCTTGTCTTTGAATTCCGCTAAATCTTTTGTCGCGTTTCTTGTGTCAATGACCAACTTGGCCGCTCCAACAATTTTGCGGAAGTCGTAAATGCCGTGATCCGTCAGAATCACGACGCAATCTTGAGATTCGACGCTTGCGGCCGTCACATCGACTGATTTCATCACCTCGCCGTTGAGTCTAAGCGAAGGAACCAGGGGATCGTTATAAGACAGGATCGCTCCCTTATCGCTCAACAAACGCATGATATCGAGCGCGGGAGATTCGCGGCAGTCGCTGACATTTTTCTTGTAGGCGACGCCAAGGATGAAAACTTTCGAGTCGCGAATACTCTTGGAAAAACGATTGAGCCCCTCGCCGACCAGGGTCGTCACCACGGAAGGCATCATCCCGTTGATCTCCGACGCCAAGCCGATAAATCGCGCCTGAAAATTCAACGCCTTGAGTTTCCACGCTAAGTAATGGGGATCGATGGGAATGCAATGCCCCCCCAACCCTGGGCCCGGATAAAAAGGAATGAAGCCAAAGGGTTTGGTCGCGGCCGCGTCAATGACCTCATAGATGTCCACTCCAAGTAGATCGCACATCAGGGCCATTTCGTTGACCATGCCGATGTTAACGCTACGGAAGGTGTTCTCCAGGAGTTTTACCATCTCGGCGCATTTCGTGCTGGAGACGGGAATGACCCGTTCAATGAACTGAGAGTAGAATAAGCGCGCCATCTCGGTGCATCGGTCGGTGATCCCGCCGACAATCTTTGGAGTGTTGTGGGTATTGAAAGACGCATTGCCCGGATCGATCCGCTCGGGCGAAAAAGCCAGGAAAAAGTCTTCCCCGACCCGAAGACCCGCGCTTTCGAGCTCCGGTAAGATCAGTTCGTTTGTCGTGCCCGGATAAGTCGTGCTTTCGAGGACGATGAGCTGGCCCGGGCGGAGGTGCTTCCGAATCTCCGCAGTCGCGGCCAAAATAAATGAGATATCGGGGTCGCGGCTTTTGCTCAACGGCGTGGGTACGCAAATGCTAACCGCATCGGCATCAGCGAGCACGGTAAAATCGGATGTCGGTGTGAAACGCCCGCTTTCCATGGCCCAGGTGATGATCTTTTCAGGGACATCCAAGATGTAGGATTTCCTTTGCTTGAGCGTGGCGATCTTATCGCGGTCTAGATCGATGCCAATCACATGGAACCCGGCTGCGGCAATTTCCATGGCGAGCGGCAGGCCCACATATCCAAGGCCGATCACCGCGGCCGTCGCTTTTCGGTTCTCAAGTTTATCTATCAGCTGCTGCAAAATTACGATACCTCCCGTGTCTTCATTTGAGATTTGCTCGCCCCGCTCATTTTGAATTCTTGAATGTGGATATTGTATTTTTGAATTAGCTCGTAGAGATTCACTCGACTTATGCCGAGCTCTCGCGCGGCACGACTTACGATGCCTTTGTTTTGGGAAAGGGCCTTCCTAACAAAATCCATTTCCAGCGCTTTTTTAGCGAATTTTAAATTCACGTCCGTTGGAATATGATCCAGAGGGAAGCCGAGATCACGCGGCTTGATAACGGCATGCGGACTAAGCACGACAGCACGGCTAATGAGATTCTCGAGTTCTCGAACATTCCCCGACCAACGATGCATCAATAGAGTTCCCTCGGCTTCCGGCGAAACCATCATCGGTGGTCTGCGGTGCTCCTGGCAGAGTTTGTTCAAAAAGTATTGTACGAGCGGAATGATGTCTTCTTTTCTCTCTCGAAGGGGTGGAATATCCAGGGGCACCACTTTCAAACGATAGTAAAGGTCTTTGCGAAAGTTATTAGTTTCCATGTCTCTCTTTAGGTCGCGGTTGGTCGCGGCAATGATGCGGACATCGAGCTCTATGGATTGAGCCCCTCCGACTCTTTCGATCCTTCGGTCTTGCAGAAAGCGAAGGAGCTTCACCTGGAGGCTGGGAGCCAATTCCCCAATCTCATCGAGGAACAGGGTTCCGGTATGGGCAAGCTCGAACTTACCTCGCTTCTGCGCGTGAGCCCCAGTAAAGGCCCCTTTTTCATGGCCAAATAGCTCGCTTTCCAGCAGGTTTTCTGGAATCGCGCCGCAATTGACCACAACAAACGGGTTCCCTTTGCGTTCACTTTGCTGATGTATGGCGTGGGCGACTAGTTCTTTTCCCGTGCCACTTTCGCCGCAGATCAGAACGGAGATATCGGATAGGGCGACCAGTTCTATGAATCGAAAAATCTCCTGCATGCTTTTAGATTTGGCGATGATTCCGTGGAATCCTTGTTCGGACTTGCGATAGTTCGCGTGAAGGCGCTGCTGAAGGTGATAACTGTGCAACGCGCGCTGAATCATTACTTTGATTTCTTCCAAACCAATTGGCTTCGAGTAATAATCGAAGGCTCCCAAACGGAGGGCTCGCAAGACATTATTTTCATCGTTATTCCCCGTGACTACAATCACCCGAGTGAGGGGTTCTTGGGATAAAATTCCTTCGAGTAGGCGCATACCGCAGAGATCAGATGGGTCCTGCGGATTCAACGAAATATCCAACGTGACCACAGGCGGTTTTTCTTTCTCGAACAAATTCAGGGCTTCGGCCTCGTTCGAGGCCGTGAAAACCTCATACTGAGGCTCCAATACCCAAGATATCTGCTTAAGAATTCTCTCATCATCTACTATCAGAATTTTGGGCTTCACAGGATTATATTCCTTTCTTACACCCTTTAAATAAAGCGTCGGAACTCGCCAATTGATCGAGTGGAAAATATCCATGCCATGGGTTACACGATAAACTCCATAGTGGATAAATTCCCAAGAAGTTACGCAAGCCTAGTGCCATTATGATGAGCTATTTTCCCTGCCAATCCGCCGGATCGAGGTCGGCGGAGCGTATCGTTATCGGCTGTAATGCCCGATACTCGAGGCGATTTGGCTTTACAGGGAAAAGTAGACCGATTGGGTTCTTACCCAGAAAACCTGGATTCTTATAATACCATGTTGCCGATAACAGCTATTCCGAGAGCCCAGCCAAGGAATGGCACGGCGAGCAATTTCAGGTCCAGATCACAGAACGCAGGGTCCATTAACTAAGACCGATGCGATTCTGGAAAGGAGGGAATTCCGGTGTTGAGGAGTGACCATTATACCCTTCCACGAGCTAGGCTGCCTATTAGCCGGGGGACGATACCAGCTCGTGGAAAGGGCTACCTGCAGGCTTCAATCATGCTTCAAAGGAGGAAGCGCGCGCACGAAACCTTCAACTCGCCTGTGCCTTGGAAATACAAGCTCCCAATTGCTTGGCCAGGGGCCGAACATGTGGCTCCTGCAGCATGCTTGTATGATCGCCAGGGACCTCGTATATTTCCAACCCACCGGTCATCATACCACCCCACCCGCATTGCGGGTCTTCTTCAACTCCTATCCCTCGATCTCTCGCACGGAAGAGAATCGCCCGCCCCGGATACAACTGTGGCACATAGTCGCGGAGAGCTTGGTGGCGCACCATGCTTATATTTCGGTCCGTGAGAGGAAGGGGTTGGCCTCGACTCCACAGACGCTGGTGGACCATCTGCCGAAGTCTCCTCGTGACCCTCTCTTTGATGCTTTTGACCCTAGCCATAGCGTACAGCAGCTTTTGTCTCGGTTCCATTCGCCTCATGGCGCTCAAGTGAGCGCGGACTCTTTGGAGCGTAGGCACCACCTTGGAACCCGGGCCATATCTGTCGAAAAGGGCTAAAAGGGCAACTTCCTCGCCTCGTCCGTGGAGTTGGTGGGCCATCTCGAAGGCTATGGTTCCATTCGCGCTGGCTCCTGCAAGATAATAGGGACCCTTCGGCTGAAGTGTACGAATCGATTGGACGTAGCTAGCCGCTATATCCTCCAAACGGACAGAGGTAACCTCTGTTTCAAACACCCCTAAAATGGAAAGGCCGTAAGCAGGTATGTCTGGACTTAGATACCGTACAATGGCATGGTACCCTACTCCAACGAAAAAGAGAGGAGACTTGGAACCTCCGGGGCGGATTTCTACCAAGGAGGTTTTCGGTGGAGACCATCCTTCTTGCCGAATTGCGACGGCCAGCTGCTCCACAGTTGGAGCATTAAAAAGAGTGGCTACCGGAAGAACTTTACCCAGTCTCTTTTCAATCTCAGCTGTCAGGCGGACCGCCAGTAAGGAATGCCCACCGATTTCAAAAAAGTTATCCTGCACGCTGATCGGACTCACATTCAAGAGATTTTCCCAAATTTTAGTGAGCTGGAACTCCAACCGATCACGAGGTGCAATGATGCTCCTGTCGCACGTGGCTGCCTGATCAGGTAGTGGGAGCATTCGCCGATCCACTTTGCCGTTAGGCGTCAAGGGTAGTGCGACAAGGAACGAGAAGAAGGATGGAATCATGTAATCGGGCAGCATTCTCTTCAGATAATTGCGCAGTTCCTGGGAACTGAGAGTAGCGCCCATTTTTTTCGCCACCAAATAAGCTAACAGTTGTTGTTTCTCCCCCGACGCATTTTCTCTTGCCACGATGACAGCCTGCTTAACTCCGGGATGTCGATTGAGAAGTGTTTCGATTTCTTGCAACTCGATGCGGTGCCCGCGGATTTTGACTTGATGGTCAATCCGACCGAGCCACTCTATGTTTCCGTCGGGAAGATGGCGCGCCAGGTCTCCCGTCCTGAACATTCGCGCATCCGAATCCTCACCGTGCGGATTATGCATAAATTTCTCAGTGGTCAGCTCGGGCCGCTTCAAGTAACCGCGCGCGACACCCTTTCCGCCGATATAAAGCTCGCCTGGCACACCGACAGGCACCGGTTCCAGATTCGCATCGAGGATATAGAGTTGTGTATTGTTAATAGGCTTGCCGATGGATACCCTGCCAACGCTCGGGTCAACCTGCCAAACGCTAGACCAAACAGTCGTCTCGGTGGGGCCGTAGAGATTCTATACAGTATTGCCTCTCTTCAACAAACTTGTCGCCAAATCCAACGATATTGCTTCGCCGCCACACAAGATCTTGAACTTCTCGCACCCCGTCCATCCGGCTTCTATCAACATCCGCCAAGTGGCGGGCGTTGCTTGCATGATCGTCGCGCCGGATGCTTCAATGTGATCCTTCAGCCGCCTGCCATCAACTGTGGTGGCTCGGCTGGCGAGTACGACGCGCGCGCCGACCGTCAGAGGCAAGAAAATCTCGAGCGCAGCGATGTCGAAGGAGATGGTGGTGACTGAAAGAAAAATATCTTGTTCCGTCAGTCCCGGCTTTTGTCGCATCGAGTGGAGAAAATTGACCAAAGCGCGATGCTCGATTTCGACTCCCTTGGGCCTGCCGGTCGAACCCGAGGTATAAATCACATAGGCCAGGTTGGATGGTTGAGCCGTGGCATCGAGATTGTCGGATGTCGTTATCTCCGGCAATCTGTCCAGGCACAAGACCGAGGGGCTGCTGGGCGGCAAGTCGTGGAGCAGTTTTTCCTGGGTGAGTAAAACCGCCATCCCGCTATCCTCAATCATGAAACCGATTCGCTCCAACGGATAGGCGGGATCGATCGGCAGGTACGCCCCGCCCGCCTTCAGTACGCCTAGTAGTCCAATCACAAGCTCCGGCGAGCGCTCCACGCAAATTCCGACAACCCCTTCGGGCTTTACGCCCATTGTTCGCAATCGGCGGGCGACTTGATCGGCTCGGCAGTCTAAATCTCGGTACGTAATCTGCTGCTCCTCGAATACGACGGCGATGGAGTCGGGGTTTTGTCGTGCCTGGGCCTCGAAAAGTTCATGGACACAACGATGAGGAAATGCAACGGTTGTCTCGTTCCAGTCGTGAAGAAGTTGTCGCCGCTCGTGATCGCTTAAAATCGGGAACTTCGCAATCGGTTGGTCCGGATCGGCCACCGCAAGCTCGAGCAGGCGCTCGTAATGCCTCAGGAAGCGAGTGATCGTGTCCGCATTGTAGAGGTCGGTGTTATAGGCGACCAAGATCTTGCGCGTAATCTCCGGATCGATCGTGACGCTGATGTCAAACTGCGACGCGGACTGATCGATCTCGAACGGCATCCAGGACAGGCCCAATAGCTCGATTTTTCCGACGGGAGCGCTTTGAAAATTAAACAGCACCTGAATGAGCGGCGAGCGACTTGGGTCACGGTCGGGCTGCAGCTCCTGGACCAGCCGCTCAAACGGCACCTCGGCGTGCGCAAAGGCGTCAAGAGCCACTTCACGGACGCGCTCGACGACTTGCCGGAACGTTGGATGGTCTGACAGGTCAGTTCGCAAGACGACAATGTTGATGAAGGTGCCGATAATATTTTCCCATTCCAGCCGGCCGCGGTTGGCCACCGGCGATCCAATGGTGACGTCGTGTTGCCCCGAATATCGAGCAAGGAGCGCTTTAAAGGCCGCCAAGAAGACGATGTACGACGTCGCGTTGTGTTGGGCGGCGAGCTTTTTTAACCTTTCCACCAAACCCGTTGACAGACGGAGGGACTGATGGGCGCCGTGGAATGTTTGCGTGGCAGGCCGGGGGTAGTCCGTTGGAACGGTCAACGGTTCAGCATCGGCCAGTTTCGATCTCCAGTAAGACAGTTCCCCCTGCAACTGATCCGGCGTTAGCGACTGATCTTGCCATGTCGCGAAATCGGCGTATTGAGCGGCCGCTCCATCCATTGGCGCTTTCGAGGCTTTGCAACAGGCATTGTAAAGCGTGGTAACTTCCCGCGCGATGATTCCCATGGACCATTGATCGGAGATCACATGGTGCATATTGATCAGGAGAACATGGTCGTCGTCGCCCAGCTGAAGAAGCAGCAGCCGAATCAGCGGTCCTTTTTCTAAATCGAAGGGGTGCCGAGCCTCCTCACTTAAAATGCGTTTGGCCTCTGACAGCCGAAGCTCCTCCGGCACGGCCCGAAGGTCCCTTTCCGGCAGCTCGAGCGTCACTGCTGGAGCAATGACCTGCACAGGATTACCGTCGACGCTTCGAAAAGTGGTGCGGAGGGACTCGTGCCGTTGGGCCATCGCCTCAACGCTACGCTTCAGCGCCTCCTTGTGGAGCAGTCCGGTGAAACGGATGGGTGCACTGATGTTGTATGCCGCGCTCTCGGGCGAAAGCTGATGCATGTACCAAATTCGCGACTGCGAGTGGGAAAGAGGCATCTCTCCTCGGCGCAGCGACCCCGGCGCCGGTACCGGCCCGTGGTGGTTTTCACCAGCCCGCGAAGCCGCATCGACGTGTTCAGCCAACTGCGCAACCGTCGGAGCGTCAAAAATAATTCGCAAGGGAATCTCCACCTGCAGCTCCTTGCGCAAGCGCGAGATGATTTGGACTGCCAGCAGTGAGTGTCCTCCAAGCTCGAAGAAGTGGTCATAGCGACCGACCTCCTTTAGGCCCAGCACATGACGCCATAGATCCGCAATTTTGACTTCCGTGGGCGTCCGCGGCGGAACCAGCGTGGACGCGGCGAGCGGAATCTTTTGGGGAAGGGGCAGGACGCGCCGATCCAGCTTTCCGCTCAAGCTCCGTGGCGGGGACTCCAATACCGCCCAGGTCGTCGGGACCATATGGTCGGGTAATCTCGTCTTAATGAAATGGCTTACATCCTCGGAATTTAATACGGCTGCGTCCTTTGGTATCAGGTAGGCAATTAAGCCTTTTTGACTGGAAGCATTGTCGTGTACGACGACCGCATCTGCAACCAGCGGATGCTTCCTAAGAGCCGCTTCGATTCCGTCAAGCTCGACGCGAAAACCGCGAACCTTAACTTGCCGATCGATGCGCCTGACAAATTCAAGGTTGCCGTCCGGCCGGTAGCGAACCAGATCTCCGGTCCGGTAAAGACGGGCACCTTCAAGGAACGGGTTCTGAACAAATCTCTCGGCTGTCAATTCGGGCTGGTTCAAATAACCGCGCGCGAGCCCGACTCCCCCGATGCATAGCTCCCCCGGCACTCCAACCGGTACGGGAGTCAAGTTTTGGTCCAACACATAGGTGTTAACGTTGAGAATCGGGCACCCGATCGGGAGCTCGCCGAAACACCCGTTCTCGGTCGGCAAATCCGTCAGGTCGTACACGGTAGCGACAACCGTGGTCTCCGTCGGTCCATACGTGTTGAGTAGCTTGACGCCGCGGCTGACACACGCCTGCCACAGGGCTAGTCTTTCTGGGATCGCCCTTTCTCCGCCGATTATGACCAACCGAATCCGCGCCGGAACGGCTAAATGCTCCGAGAAGAGCGCGGCTGTCAGTTCGTGCCAATAGGCGGTCGGTAGATCGACAACACTAATGCCCCAGTCTCGACATTTTTCCAAGAACCCAGCGGCCGAATCCGGCATAGAGTTGGTTCGCAGAATCAGCGTCGCGCCGCGCATGAGGCAAGGGAATATTTCCTCCACGGAGATGTCGGAGCTGACCGAAGCAAACTGCAAAACTCGGTCGGCAGGGCTGAGTCCAAAAATTCCTGCAGCTTGGCCGACATAGTTAGCCAGGGCTGCGTGCGTGATCTCCACGCCTTTGGGCATCCCCGTTGAACCGGATGTGTAGATCACGCAGGCGAGATGGTCCCCTGTGACTTCTGTCCTAAGATTCTCTTCGCTCTCGTGAGTGTAAGCCTCGGGCACCGAGTCAAGGCAGATAATCTCAGGACCATGGGAGAGACTTGCTAGGAGCTTCTGTTGGGTCAACAAGACGGGGGCGCGGGTATCGTCCAGAACCGATTTTAACCAGCTGCCCGGGTATTTGGGATCCAGGGGAACATAAGTTGCCCCGGCTTTAAGGATGCCTAATAGCCCGACGAGCATCTCCGGGGAACGCTCGATATACAGACCAACAAACGTCTCCGGCCCAACTCCCCGGCCGCGCAAAAAGTGGGCTAACTTGTTGGCGCGTCGGTTGAGTTCCTGGTATGTGAGCTGTTTGTCCTCGAAGACAACAGCGACGTCGTTCGGCCTTATCGCAACTTGCTCTTCAAAAATCTCATGCACGCAACGCTGATCCGTCGGTTCAACCACGCCACGATTCCATTCGAGTACAATCTGCCGCGCCTCTTCTGGCGAGAGGAGAGTTAGACCCCGTAGGGGCTGATGCGGATCAGCCGCGAAAGCCTCCAAGACGCGCACAAAATGGCGAACCACCTGCTCGGACTGTTGCTCGTTGAAGGTGGCTTGATGGAGCTCGAAATCCAACACTATGTTTCCCGACGCGCGGAAATCGTGGACGTGAAGTGCAAAACTGTCATCTCCATGCCCGCTATGAATCCAGCCGGGAGAAGCAGGCATCCCCGCGAACTCACGGAACGAGTGCGTGTGATAGTTCACCACCACTTCATAAATCTTCTTGAAGTGAGGATTCGCAATCGAGTGTTGTCCATGGCGAGCCGCCTTGAACACCTCTTCTCTGACCTTACGCGTCAGGGAAGCAAAGGTGTCATCGTCGGCAGTTCCGATTCGCACCGGAAGTATTTCAGAAAACAACCCCAGGGTCTCTTTGAACGCCTTGGATCGGCGGTTATGAAACGGGATGCCAATAGTATAGTTTTGTTTTCCGTCCATACAGTGAAGGTAGGCCACCAGAACCGCAACAAAAATGCCTAACAGCGAAGTCTGTTCCGTCCATGACGGAGTAGAGGTTGCCACAGACCTGAGTCTTTTCGTGAGATCGGGACCTAAATCGTAGGAAATTCGTCGAACACCGGTCGTCACCGTGAGCGGGACTTTGCCGTAAAACGAAATCTGGCCTGCGTCCTCCGTTAGCTCCCGTTTCCAGTAGGCCTCTGCTTTTTGATAGCGGGAGGATTTCCGATGCGCGTGCTCATGAGCGATGTAATCGGCGAAGGGTAAAAGAGTTATGGCCTTGGGCAGATATCCCCGTAGGGATCGCTGATACAGATCGGCCATGTGGCGGTAGATCAGCTCAAACGACCAGCCATCGCAAATCAAATGGTGAACGTTCAGGTACCAAAGGAATTCTGTTGAGGCTAGTTTGATCAGAGCGGAATCAAACAGTCGCTCCTGCCAATTCAAGGGAATTTGACAGCGCTCCTCCATCAAGCTCTTAGCCCTTTGCCGCTCCTTGGGTAGATGGGAGAGATCCACGAAATCCAATACATACTTGAGTTCTGGGAGAACTCGCCGAGTCGGGATCCCGTCTATTTCTTCCACGACGGTCCGCAGCGCGTCACTGGAATTGATTAGGACCTGAAACGCTTTCTGAAAATGCTTGGGATCAATATCACCGCAGATGTTTAGGATAGCTGGCAGATGATAAATCGGCACCTCTGGAACCAGGGCCTGCGCTATCCAAACCCGGACCTGATTCAGTGTTAAGTTCGACTGCTGGTAAAGATCGAATCTGTTCGGTGTCCGGCGACCGACTCCATGAGTTCCTTTTGGTTCACCCAAAGAAGGCACGGTGCAGAAACCCTGCGGTTCAAGCAAGGTATGCGATGAGTCAAAGTTGGTAGGGTCCAGCATGATGTCCATTCCTAATTTGAAATTAGAAAAGGGAAAGCCTTCAGGTCTAGAGTGGCCCGCCAGACATGAACCTCATCGCTTCTCAACAACAGATTTGCCGTGGAAGATTCCATGAAGAAAGAGGAGTTAAAGGGGACGCTTCATCCGTTCGGCCTGTCGTGACTACTCCCGTTTGAGGATTAAGAGGTAGCGTGTCTATCTTGTTAGGATCTGTTCAGTTTGTCTCTTCCGAATACACGGCGGGTTTGCCGCGGGACAGAAGACTGGCCAGATGTTCTTCCAGATCTTGGTTCGTAAAGGGCTTTGCCA
>WNGC01002376.1_pt1 | contig 13207 bp, 10 predicted proteins | sample 5400051 | NCBI WGS metagenome assembly WNGC01 (sample SAMN13153368, study PRJNA577476) | soil metagenome | isolation source: 20 cm soil or saprolite under grassland replicate 2 | place: USA:California | collected 2016-06-15 | reverse complement strand
TTCCGCGTAGTTTGGCAGTCCGCGCGGTCTTGTAAGTCGCTGTAAAACCTAACCACGCTACCCTGATAAGCGCGAGGTCGGTGGTTCAAGTCCACCCAGACCAATCCAATCCCAAAGTTTGGGCCATGCAGAAGTTCAAGAACAGCTCCGCGAATCATCTTGTCATGCCGCTTCCAAAAGAACGCGTGCGATTCTATCGGCGCGAACGACACCGATCACACCCCAAGGTACGAGACCATCCACCTCTATACCGGCAACGCCTTCGACATGACCGGGGAGCGCAGCCGCACGGAATACCGCGCAGATTTCAATGCCCGGTGGCTTACTTGCCAAGACAAAGCTATCGAAAAAAACCTAACGTGCTAAGGAAAAGGTTCTGGACTCGTGCGATAAGAGAGGGCCGGGTCGATCGCACTTTGGTGCGGCGCTTCTTGGCGAAACTACGGGTGGCCAACTCAAGGCCGACCCAATCGATTTTCACAATGGCGGCACACTCTTCGGGGGAAAGGCCGGCACGCCTTGCCTCCGCGTAAGGATCTGCCTTGAAGCGTGCGCGGGCATCTGGATCCACATAAATCCTTGCGAGGAATGCTTCGAAAGCAGTGGTACTCATGCGAATTGTTTCTGGGTCGCCGTACGGCGGGCCCTTCCGCGCCCTAGGGAAAGGCGCGCACGCTGAATTTGCGCGAGTAATTGGAGCATGGAAGGATAAGCACCGTCGCGTTCTAGAATGACAGTAAGAGGATGAGGCGAACAAGCCGCAACCTCCTCCAAGAGATCGAATACAGGGTCCGGGACGTCATGAAGGTGATCGTCGAGAAGTCTTGTAGTGCCATCTGGAGCGGAGATGAGTTTCCCTCCGGCGATGTGAATCGCACGGATGCGTGAACCGGGAATCTTCCTCAGAAATTCCCTTGCGTCGTAGCCATGATTGAGGGCATTGGCATAGACATTGTGAAGGTCGAGAAGCGAATCACAATCGACAGAATCTAGAATCGCAGAGACCCAGGCAGGTTCCGAGAGAGTGCTGCCAGGGGGATCGACAAGCGTCGCTATATTCTCCATCAATGGCTTGCAGCCGACTACGGAGATTGCCCGGCCGAGATTATCGGCCGCGGCTTCGACGTTTTGGGACGTGCGAGGCGGTGCGGCGAGATGACCAATCTCGATCCCGCCTGCACGGACAAAAGCGAGATGTTCTGACCAGAACTCCGGGCGAACCTCGTCGAACAGACGCGCCATCTTGTCCAGGAGCTTGGTTTGGACGGTTTCGCAACTGGCGAGCCCCAGACCGACGCCATGGAGAACAACCGGGATCTGCGAGGAAAGAGTGTTCAGCGCACGACGCTCGCGACGTGGGGAGTCAAAGAAGTCATCGGCTATGACTTCGAGGAGGTCGATACAATCGAGGTGCTCGAAGATTCCGGCGGCAAGATCCGGACGCCAGCCGAGACCGACTCTGTCTTTTGTGGAATTCATGCCCTCAGCCTCCGCATCCACCGCACCCGCCGCCGCAGCCACCGCCACCGCAGCCTCCCCCTCCACCACAACCGGAGAACGTGCCACAGGAACTGCCTGACGAAAGCGTGCTTGAAGACGACGTGGGTGGAGGACGCCAAGCGAGCAGCGCGCTGACGTGGGGAAAGACGATGGGAGGGACAGCATCGAGGCCATAAGCAGAGGCTAACCACACAAGGTCGGAAACTCCACTTTCGTGTGACTTTTTCATTCACTACAACCTCGCCGGTTTAACCGGCGCACAGGAGCACAGCAATGCCAATCCACCTGTGGTGCTGGAAGGCGTCTCGCGATTCCTGAGTATGTAGGAGGCCCGAGCGCTCCAGGTTGTCGGCGTAACCCCGGCAGGCCGAGCAGTTCTCAAGGGCTTCGAGTGTCGTGCTGATACGGCGTGGAGTCTCAAAGGCCTCGAGAACTTGCTTTTCGATAGGTCGCTTGACCGTCTGGGTCGCCCGCGGGTCAGAAACCTCCAGGCGGTTTTCGGAATCATAAGAAAACGGTGTCGAGCTTCCCGAGCTCTTGATAGAGAGCAAACCGCGATCCATCAAAGAAAGGGTGGCTACCCGTACAGCTTCGAGTTCGCCACCGCGCAAGAATGCGATCACGAAGGGGTCGTCGAGAGAAGGATTGGGCTTGTCGGAACCTTTATTCAGCTTACGGGAAAGAGACAGCACGAGTAGAACGACGGCGGCAAATATAAAATAGAACAGGAGAAATTCAGGCCCGCGCAGATCAAAGGGATTCACGGCGTACCTCCCCCCGAAAGGGTTTCAACGCGTGCGGTGACCAAACGAGTAAATTCCAGCAACTGAAATACTACATGTTGGGCCGCACCGGAAGGAGTCAGCAGCGCCTCCTGGATGGTCGCTATCAGTGAAAGAGCCTCGGCCCAGGCGGGCAACTGGAGTTCGAGCCCAAGGAGTTCGAAGGCCTGTTGCGGAGAGGTAGCCGGCTGGCCTTCGAGTTCCAAGAGCGCTGCGGCAGCTGAGCGGAGTGGACCGATGACGCCGGCGATGAAGATCGCCAATTGTTCTTCACGGAGGCTGCGAGCAACGTAGGCGGCGCGGAGACGAAGCGTGATGTTTAAGAGTTGCTGCTTGAGCTGCCGAATCTCTGCTTCACGCGGCACAGAAATATGGGCGAAGGAGTCATCACCATAAAGAACAACCCGGCGCCGCAGAATGTCTGCAAATTTGGGAGCAAAGGAGCGAGTGGCACCGGGGATCTCTGATTCTAAAACGAACATCGGACGCAATTGAATAGCAGCCTGCGCGATGCGAAGTGGTTGACGCAATTGATCAGCCCTTGTTTGTTCAAACGCGGAAAGCACAACGACCAAATTGACATCGGAGGTTGGGCGAAGCTTCCCTTCAGCGGCACTGCCAAACAGAGTGACGGAACGGAGGTGATCGCCGAAGGAGTTGCGAGCGGCCTCAAGAAAATCACTGAGGACCTTCTTCACTTCGGGCGAAAGTCGGGGGTCCGCTAGGGGTTTAGATGTTGTCATCATGAGGCCAGCGTTTCTTCTTCAATCCGCTAGGGCAGCACATTGCGCATCAAATCCTAAGGGCGTAACTGACAAATGTCCGTCCGGAGCGGCCGCTGTGAGGGCTGTGAGCCGACATTTCCGATTTGCCACCCCAGCTCGGTCGCATCCTACAACAGCGAGACCGCACCCGAATCGAATTTCTTTGCCGCCTTAGCCGCGCATCGTGACACTCTCACCGGCGATTCAAATTGGGGCTGATCGCACGACGCCTCCGACATTTTATCGGACACCTCTTCCATAAGAGGCCATCAAGAATAACATCGAAGATTCAGGTCCTAAACCATCCCAACGCTTGGCGATTTCTTTTCTTAAAACGTCGGTCACTTGGCTGTGTAGTGGGGAAACCGGAAACTTCGCGATGGTCTGCCGAGGGGCGGTTCAAGTTGACGCGAAGGCTGTTTCCCAGGACTTACGTGAGACCTATCTCGGTGAAGGGCTGATTTGCTATGGCTAGTACGGACACGGACGGCCAGCTCTGCCTCTCTGCCGCTCTTCTTCGCTAAACCATTGAACCTGTCGAAAACGTACATCGTGCTCCATCGCTCTGTAGATGCTGATGGCAAAAGCTGTGCTCGCTACTTCGTTCCTCAATATCCGCAGCAGCCAATCCCGACCATTCTGAAATTCGAGACTGAAGGTCACAGCATAACGGCTTGGCTGTGAGTTGTCGCCCCATTCATAACGAAATGAGGATGCAATAGCAGAACACCGGAATTCCAATACGCGTCCGCTCATGCGCTGTGTCAGGGCCCGAGCGAAATACTCCATAATCTCGTTTGACGCAGCAGAGGAGGAACTCCGTGCTTCAGGGTCTCCAAATTCAAAACTCACACAGCTCCGCCTGACTGGTTTGGGTTCGTCTTCCAACCGGTAGTCACAGGCGTCGCCTAATCCCTGTTCAGCCAAACGAACCAGGACTTCTCGATTTTGCCCTCGATATCGAACGGCACCGCAGCAGGAGGCCCAAAGACCTAAAATCGCCTCATCTGTTTCTTCTTGAGTGCTTGGCTGACGAGCGAAGAAGCAGTGTCCCTTTCCATCATGAGACATCATTGTTGGTGCCTGCAATTCGGGCGCACCACAGCTCATGCACTCTCCATTCCGAACGTAGAATGGCCCTTCCACATTTTGTGGATGTGATTGAAGACTTACCGGGCTAGCCTGCTTGTCCATAAAAACATGATAATCACCCCGAGGATTACAATCCAGTTAGGGGCTAAGAACTGCGATAGTGGACGTATAGTCGCGTTCTCGTCCATTTGACGAGGCACCCTTTCGCCGCGGATTCCACATTGACGGGAACCGCGTTAATCAGACGTAAGCCCTTCTATACGGTTCGACGATTGCGTCACGATGAGGTGTTTTTCCGAGATGGCCAGTTAGCGGGAAGCCAGCACCTTGTCAGTGTGGACCCAAAGTATGCTACGAAGGCGGCACACCACGCGACCGTGCTCACGAAGAGAATGAGGCCGCTCGCGCCACGCCCCGTCCAAAGAAGCGAGACCAACAGTGCGAACGCGCAAATCAGCCCCAGGCCATTCAGAATTAAAACGACAATCCTGGGGCGCTTGTGCATTTCATCCATTCGCTTCAATCGTCGTTCCAGGCCCCTTCCACACCAATACCAGAAGAATCCGGCGAATAGCACAAAGAGAGGACGTGGCATCGCGTGTGCGATGCCAAACGGTGCGGCAGCCACAATTGCAGGAAAATCGAAAACCACCATCCAGACAAACGTGTGAGGCATATAGTCGAATTCCATGCGCAAGTTCCACCCTTGAGCCCGCGCGACATCTAACTGCGAATTGTGTACTTTTAGTTCTGCGGCGAGCATCAGGGATAGCGCGAGCGCCAGCGCAACTTGCGATATCGACAAAATCCAACGCCAACTCAGTGTTTTCAATTTTGAAGACAGACTCAAGTCAGACCCTTCCGTGGCGCTAAATCTCGTCCTCAAAAGATTAGACACCGGGAACTGCGCGTGGGCTCCGTAAAACAAGTGATGCGTTTCCCGTCAGACAGCAGAAAAGGTCGGGCCTACTTGGCACAGGCAGTACACAAAGTCCTGGTATGTGGCGTTCCCCGTATGGTCAAAAATCTCAAACGCATTGAAAAGGCTTGTTTTCCGGTCTCGTGATTTCCTCGCACAGCCGGTTTCTGAAACCTTCAGAGCATGTACAATCCGGGTTCGACGATCAAGTCTAGGGAGGCTCTGGAATGATTTGGGCTCGCATGCTTGCTTACTTCACCGGAACCGTACACCAGGAACTTCTACTCCGTACAAGATCGACGAGAGTCAGTAACGGTACGCGCTGTCATAAAAACGTAATACTAATGGTGGTGAATGGCGGCAAAATGCCAGCAAACGGTGACTAAAGAAGGAGAAAAGGATTCATCGGGTTTAGTCGCAACTTGCTGATTTCCTTCGATTATGGCCAACTCCGGCAAGTTCTGATGAAGTTGGTTGTTCGGCTGTTAACCGAAGGGTTGCTAGTTCGAATCTAGCCCGGGGAGCCAACTCCTTTTTCAATCAATGAGTTAGGGACTGCTCTTTTTCGGTCTTTGGCGACCGTAGTAAGCGTAGTATCTGTCTTGGGATTTTCCAGAAGCGGGCCGACAAAAACGGCGCAAAACCCCAATGTTTTTGCGATAGCGCTCCGTGGAAAGGCCCAACCCTTCGGTTTGGAACCGAATGGTCGGGTATGTTTTCAACCGATTGATGCACCGCGATTTGGATTGCTCCCGGATGCCCCGACCACAATCGCGGATCGGACCCTGCCGAATCTCCGGTAAACACTAGCCCATTACTAATCCCGCAAACTTCTTCGAACCCCGTTTGTGGGCGCCAGCAACTTCTCGTGTATCGGCAAAGAAACAGGGTTTAGCTCGATCTCGTCGGTTTCCCTCCGCCAAATTGGTGCCGCAGGGCTATACCCGAATCCAAATTAGCGCTATTGGCGTGCATTAAAGCGCGATTTGCACAGAGGTGAGATACAGCTTTTACGCAGCGCGCTGGCCTCAGCGTCCGACATCTGCCATTCCTTTCCGCGGATGACGGCCTGCACGAGTTCGACCTCAAGCTTACCCTCAGCTTGGGGAACGTCTTTACCCAGCCACTGGGATCTCCAGTGATCCAGCCGTTGGCGAAGAATGTTTTGATCTTCAGAGGGACCGTGCTGTGACAGTCGAAACGCCGCCTCCCCCGCTTGCGCCGGCGGCGCCGCAAGTAAGCGCGCGCGCAGGAATGCGTCAACCCCGCTCGAGTAATAGGCCCTAAACAGGGCAAAGCTGATGTTGGGGTCAAAGAATTCGGCGTTTAGAGGCAACGCTGCCTCGAGTAATGGAAGGGCGCGTTTAGCGTCCCACCGTATGAAATACGCGAGTATTCCACCGCGCGCTTGCCCGTCCCAATCCGTGCCTGACGTTTCGTACAAAGACAGAAGATCGTCATATATCGCGTTGGTCGCAAACCGCGCGGCAAAAGAGGTTTTTTGCTGCAGATCTTGCCTCCTCTGCTGCGCGTTGGCCGAAGCAGCGTGGATCTGATCCTTCAGACACTCGTCTGTCTCGGGCAACGTATCGAAGGGCGCGTTTCGGATCGCGTCAAGCCTTACCGAGTGGGTTGCGCATACTTCCTTTATGAGAAAGGGCTTTACGTCTTGCGGGGCAAGTTTGATCAACTGCGCGAAAACGGCCGCACGTTCACCGACCATAATTGGCTTCGATTGCATTTCCAAGATGTTCTCCAGGGCCGGCACGATTCGCGTGTCCTGCAAGTACGAGCCGTAGGTATTCAGCAGCCAGTCCACGTTGTACTCATTGACCTCCGCGAAGTGGGTGACCAAGTCTTCGCGCGCCGCGCCGAAATCCGGCCCAGCCGTTTCTTTTCGTTGTGCGAGCTGAATGAATAATGTGAGCGCAGCAGTCACCAGAGGCTCTCCGGTGCGCTGGGGAAGCGTCGCCGCGATGCGCTTCAAGTATTGGCTTTCGATTTGTTCTGTCGGCAGAGGTTTGCCAGGCGCGGCCGGATCATAGGGGACTTCCAGCCGTGCCTTAAGTGCGACAGCAGTTGAGAACAGTTGGGAACTGGGGGAAAGGGGTTGCGCAGGATCGCTTAGCGCGCGTTCGAGCTCGGCCACAACCAATGCCCGGTTGCGCGCCACCCAAAGCCCGCGCGTAACATTCACGGCAAACGGATAAAACGTTTTCGGATGAAGAAAGAGTGAGAGCTTTACCCGTGTCGAAGCGTCTCCCGTCAGCCAATCGAGTTCGTCGGCCAGCGATTGTGCTTGCCGGCGGTCACCTGCCTGGCGAATTTGCTCTTCGAGGATGGCCGCGCGGGCAGCGTCCTCGGCATCACTCATTGTCTCCACATTGAACTCGACTTCGTTGCTCGTCAGAGCCCCGAGCGGCTGCCGATTGCGCAGATCTCCCGCGCCCACACGATGCGTCACAACGTGAACTTTGTAGTGACCCAGCGAGTCGAAGCGATAGACCGAGTTCAGAGACAAAAAAACCGTTTCAGGTTTATTTACTTCAAGAGAAGATATGCCAGCATAATCAGGACTGTATCGGCTCCCGCGGGCCTGATCATCCAGCCAGGGAAACACGCCCGTCGGGGGTGACAAGATCAGCGTATCCACTGGCGAGGCAGGTTCGGTCGTTGTCGTATTCAAGGAGAAGCCCGGCTCGGTTGCCGTAAATGCGAGGCCGAGCAGAATGGGCTCACCGATGCGGTAGGTAGTCTTGCCTCCTTCGAGCGATAACTCCACCCGAACGGGTCCGGCGGTTTGCGCAGATGCCGCCTTGCAGCACAACAGACCAAGAATCAAGATCAGCAATCGACGCATCGGAGTCACCTCCTAGATATCAGCTTGGTGGCCATCCTTCCGCCGAAGTCATGTTGCTGACAGCTACGATGGCGTGCACCACCACAAGCGTTGCGCCTCGGCCCGAACCACACCCCATACCTCTCACAGAAGATCGAGATGGCCACCCAATTTGGACACCACTAATTTTGCGCCCGGGGCCAGATTGTCCCCCGATTGCTTATAGACCTCGAGAACCTCGATTGTGTAGTCCGTCCAGACGGACATCTCGTCGTCCGATAATCTTGGATTTTCATATACGGCGCGGCCGCGGACGATAAGCTCGCTCTTTTGCAGCAAGTCGTCGAGGTCCTTGCAACAGCCGAAGTAATCGATGATGGGCGCTTTGCGAGCATATCCATTCTTCGCTGCTTCTTCGCGCAACGTGGGAACTACCACAGTTTTATTTTGCGCGTCTGGTTTATTTTGTGCAGCAGAGCTGAGGCACACTGACAGCGCAGCCAGGCCAGAGAAGTCAAATCGGATTACGGTGCGAATTTTCATTGAGTCCCCCCAAGGAAATGACTCGGCCTTAGACGGAAAGACCGAGTCTTATCTGTGGGCCATCCGCTCGCGGATTGCCGATTCAAGAAGGTCGCGACTCGTCTTGCAGTCGGCACCATCGGGCGAAGTGGCCAACTCAGGTTGAAGCGCCGTGCGACCTCTCTTGTCCGCGATGCTTGGATCAGCACCGCCAGCCAAAAGAGGCTTGATGTGCCAATACCGGCAGAGATCGGAGGCGTACATCAGTGCCGTACGCCCAGAGGGATCCTGCGCGTTGACGTTTGCGCCGTGCTCAGCAAGGAGGGTAATCATCCCGCTGTTCGTCTGCATGAGGATGGCGAACCAAAGGGCGCCACGGCCCGAATTGTCGGTGGCATCGACATCGCCGCCTCTCGATAGCAGAAATTTGACGTCGGTCAGGGACCCGTTTGAGACGGCGGTGAGGAGAGGCGTCTCACCGGTATCTGGGTCGCGAGAATTGACATCAGCGCCTTTCCCTAAAAGGAAGCGAGTAATATCTGCGCTGCGGGCCGCCGTCACCAAGAGCCGCCTGCCTTCGGGAGATTTCAGGTCCGGCTTTCTTGCAGCAAGCAGAAGCTTGACGATGCCAACGTTATCCGTAAAAGCAGAATCAAAGAGCGCTTTCTTGCTTACACTGGCTCCGTGTTCCAGTAAGAAGCGGACAGACTCGAGATCTCCGGAGGCTACCGCGGAAATAAGGGCATTTTCATCGTCCTCGCCCAAGGTATTGACGTCCCAGCCGGAGCCGAGTAGCTCTTGATACAAGGCAACTGAGGGTTTCAGGAATCGGTCAACCTCAGCCGCTTCGCGGACTTGTTTCTCCAATCGGGTCAGGCGAGGAAGTCCGCGGTTAGCGTCCACAGTTTCGTGAATGCGGCGTTCGTCCTTGTAGGTCAACTTGATAGTGCTAACATCCATCCGAGCAGTGCCGAGGCGAGGAATCTCGAAGAAATGCGCGTCTTGAAACCTTCGAACAAGCTCTAGGAACTTCGCTTCGGGGATGCGGTAGTGCTGCACGCCGGGGACCGCGCAAGCGCGCAAGCCGTGGAAATCGACTTGTCCGCTGCTGTGAAAATCAACTTGGAACACGGGGCAATCTTCGCAATTGCCCGGGCTCTCATAGTAAGAAAGGACGACATAGGTAGAGTTGGAGGGGCGATGCTCGCATGCGGCAATTGACAGACAGACAGTTCCGAGGGCGAGAAGGCGGATCTTACGAAGGAACATAAAACACCACTCTGGCTGAATAGACGCCGATCGGGCGCGATAGGTTTCCCCAGGCGGCTTGAACAGGATGCCACTTCCTCTGAAACAGGCTAAACGTAGATATCAATACCACGAAGCGGCTTCGTCTAAGTCCGGTTGTGGGAAGTCTGCCTGACAATCGCTGAGATTCTTCCCAAGCGACGGGCAATACAGAAGTTGGCTGCGTTTTCGGGATTCGTACCGTCAAACGCGCTTGTGTCCACGAATGTGGGTTCTCAGTTGGTCGGCTCTCCCGGAAGTGATCCCGAAACGGCAATCTAGCAAACTGACCAATGCGCGGCGAAGTCGGCTCCGTCCTGGAGGTATCGCCCACGATTGATAGCCTTGATGAAAACGTAGTACAGACGTAGTACGAGTTGTGGCGAATGGCGGCAAAAAGCGAATAAAGGGTGAATGAAAACTGAGGAAGTGGCGCTTCGGATTTTGTTGCAATTCACTAGCTTTCCTCGGTTTAGCTTAGCTCCGGCAAAACGTGATTAAACTACTCTGCTGGCTGTTAACCGAAGGGTTGCTAGTTCGAATCTAGCCCGGGGAGCCAACATAATTTCCAATCCCTCAATCAGTTAAGCGACTTTCTTCAACTTCGATTTTTGGTGTTTTGGTAGCCCAAGTAGCCCAATTGAACTTTCTAGCGCGGGCAACTCGAACCCCAGTCCTACTCGTTCTGCTTCCTGCTTGCGCCACTCAACGTCTTCTTTCAACTGCTCCGCATAACGGTCTGTGACATCTTTGTTGGCGTGACCAAGCCACAGCTTTTGCAGGTCCCACGGCACGCGGTTCTTTCGCAGGTGTGAAGTTCGGAAACGACGGAAAGAATGAAACGCTTTTCCGCCTTCCAGCTTCATATCTCTGCGAATCTTGCCGAGGCCATCTCTAAGAACATTGCGCTGTGTCAGCGGTCGGCCCGACTCCGTCTGAAAGAGAAACCCTGACGTTCTGCCGCCTACACTGGCCTTCAAGAAAGCAGCCAGCGAAGATGGCACATCGATTTCTCGAACAGCATTGTCGGTTTTCGGGGCCTGAACAGAGCCACGCCAAACGCTCTGGCGGACATTGATCGTTGAGAAGTCGCCGGACAGGTGTTCACCGAGTCTCAGCCCGAATGCTTCACCGATACGAAGTCCGGTTCCGGCGAGCAGCGCGAACAGGACCTTATACCGGCCCTTCGCTCTTGCCAGAATTTGCTCAACTTCCCTTGCGGTAAAAGATGGTTTGCGTTGTTTCTTTTCGTCTATGACCGGAAGGCCGATGAAGTGGAAATTCCAGTTACGTGGATGAAGTTGCTCGCCCTCGCTCGACACCGCTGACGCAACGACTGCCTTGACGACTTGGAAGTAGTTGACGACGGTCTTGTCGGCTAGGCTTGCTTCTCGCATCTTTATGACGAGTTGCTTTGCAACTTCATTTTTGATGTCGGCCAAAGCCGTGTCGCCAATTATTCCGTTCAGCCAGTTCACAGCGGCTTGATAGCCTGCGAGCGTGGCTGGTTTGATTGGCTTACGTTTCTTTCGGCTGACAATTCGTCCGGCTTGCATTTCATCCAACCACCACTGCGCTTGCTGCTTAAACGTGGTGGTCGGAGAGGTGACTTCCACGAAGGTTTCGGGGGAGTCAACTTGCGTCTCACGTATGTAATCTCGGAGCTTACGTTCCGCCATTGTTTGCGTCACTTCGCCGAGCGAGATTACCTTACGAAGACGTTCATGCTGGCCGGGCTGGTCCACCCAATAACGGCCATATTTCGGGCACAGACCTTTCTTGTGATTACACCTCCCGGTTTTGCATTTTGGTTTCACGAACACATTTCCGTTCTGACCGATACGACGGCTCATCGACTTGCCTCTCCGCCTTATCGGTGTCGCTACAGGGAGGATATCACACGCAGCTTGGCTGCTCCCCGAAGACGAGCCTGTGATGCGGCGTCCTGCCGGTGGTAGGCTGGACGAATGTTCAGTACCCGGCGTCCCGCGCAAACGGACGCTCTGACTGTTTGCTTCGGATTCCGTACCCGTACTCATTCCTGAACTCCGAAGGGCAAGGGATTGGAATGGATAAAGGCGAAGTGGCTAAGGGGAATGGGTAAGGGGCGGAAGGGCTAAGGGAATGGATTCCGCCCTGTGGTTAGCAAGGGGAATGGAACTGCCCGGACGCAGCGGCAAGCTTGCCGCTGCGTCCGGGCGCTGATGGCTCTCGTTTTCGTGTGCGCTGCTTCATTTGTTTTGCTGTAGGAACTCGCGAAAGAGCGGGTGGTAGAGCTTGTATCGTCCTCTTCCCGCGCGGATGAGCAGGCCCTTCTCAACAAGTCGTGCGAAGTATTCTCTTCGGAATTTGCCGGTGTAGTGCTGGGTAGCGAGTTCGTTCTCGCTCAGGTTCGCGAATCGGCGGACGAATTCGAATTCCCTGGCACTCAGTTGGGATACATCCGAACGGAACTTCTCACGGCCTAATTGGTCGAAAATGGCCGGCCAAATGGGTTCGAGCTTGTCCGGCTGAATCTGACCTGCCGTGGTCGTCAGATATTTACAGACGAAAGCAAGAAAGAATGGGTGGCCCAGGGTTTTTTCGTGAAGCCAAGCCGCGACGGTCGCAGAGGTATCAAGCGAGAGATCGAAGACTGAGCGTGCGTAATCGAGCGTCTCGTCGAGTGTGAAACGTTCCAGGTAGAATTTCGTGTAAAAGCGCACTGCCGGGTCGGCTAGACCCTTGGTTTCCGCGAAATAGTCGGGCTTGGCTGAAAAGCAAACGCTGTAATTCATGCTCTCGATACCCAAGGACTGGAACTGGTCCCGGATCGTCAGTGCGAGGTCTGACTTGCTGATGCTGGTGATGTTCTGAAGGTCATCCAGAAAGAAGATCGCGCCATTTAATCGTGCCTGCGGTAGGAAATGGTTCCATGCTTCCTTGAGCTTGTGTCTGAGCAGAGAGCTACCCGAGCTTAGAAACAGGCGGGGCGATTCACGTTCCAAGGCGAAACCGCCCAAATTGACCCTCTTCAATCTCCAATTTCGAAGCTCGACCCGCAGAAGAGCCTGCATCGTTGGCACAGCCAGCAGCGCATCGGTAAATTTGTCGAGCAGGTTCTCGGCGAGGCGCAAGTAGTCGCCAACGTCGCCGGAGGCCGAAATGAAAACGGGGAGCATTGCGAAGGAAGGCTGAGAGCTCAGGGCCGCGAATTTGAGCAGCAAACTACTTTTGCCAATGCCCCAGTCGCCCAAAATGGCGAACGACGCGGTTCTGCCCGCCTCCAAGCCCTGCTGTAGCGCTTGGCAGAAAGTCTCGATTTGCCGTCTTCGGCCAACAAATTCTTCAGGTCTGACTGGGAAATTCGGCTCAGGAAGCACGTCGGGCCTCCAATGTCACAAATGTCACAATTGTCAAAGGGCCTTTTTTTGATTTTTGTGCGAGGGTGGGCTGCACGGTAGGCGGCATGAGCACACGCCGCCTACCGTGCAGATGTGGAAGGAGTTATTTCGTGGGTTTA
>WNGC01005840.1_pt1 | contig 13214 bp, 12 predicted proteins | sample 5400051 | NCBI WGS metagenome assembly WNGC01 (sample SAMN13153368, study PRJNA577476) | soil metagenome | isolation source: 20 cm soil or saprolite under grassland replicate 2 | place: USA:California | collected 2016-06-15 | reverse complement strand
CCTGGAAAGACAGCTACGTCGCGATCAAAGACATCACCGCGACCGACCCTAAGACCGTCACGATCACATTGAAGCAGCCGTACGCGCCGCTTCTCTCGGTACTCGCGATGTTCTCGGGCGGCATCCTGCCTGCGGATATGGCGAAGGCAACCGACACGAAGGACTACGACAACACGCTGGCGTGGAAGACGAAGGGCACGGGCGCCTACTACAGCGAGGGCTGGAAGAAGGGTGACCCGATCATCCTCAAGCGGAACGCGAACTACTGGAAGGGCACGCCCGCGCTCGATGAGGTCCGGATCGAGTACATCCCCGACGACAACACCCGCGTGTTGAAGCTGCAGGGTGGCGAGACCGACGTGGTCGACTTCGTGCCGTTCAGTCAGATCGCCGCGCTGAACACGCAGCAGGGCGTGAAGGCGCAGACGTTCGCGATCCAGCAGACAGAGTTCATCATCCTGAATACCTCGAAGCCGCCGCTGAACGACGTCAAGGTTCGGCAGGCGTTGAACTACGCGACCGACAAGGACGCGATCATCAAGAACGTGCACTTCGGCCAGGCGAAGGTCATGAACTCGCCGATCCCGCAAGGGACTTACTACGACAAGAGCCTGGTCGGCTACCCCTACGACCTCGATAAGGCGAAGGCGCTGATGGCGTCGTCGTCGGGGTCGAAGGGATTCACGATAGACATGCAGGTGCGCTCCGGAAACACGAACTTCGCCAACATTGCGGTCATCGTGAAGGAGGCCTGGGCGAAGCTCGGCGTGACGGTGGACATCCAGACTCTGGATACGGCCGTCGTGCGCACGAACTACCGCGCGGGCGACTACATGACGACCCCGAGCGCGTGGACGAACGACATGAACGATCCGACCGAGATCGTGAACTACGCGATGCGCGGCGGGGCGAGCCCGTTCGCTTATTGGACGCGCTACAACAACCCCGACCTCAACAGCAAGATCGACAAGGCCGATCTCGAACAGGACACCACGAAGCGGCAAGCTGACTACTCGGAGATCCAGAAGATCTACCTTGACGCGGCGCCTCTCGTCTTCATCGCATATCTCGGTGCGAGTGCCGGCTGGCGCAACAACATCGATGGATTCTTCATCGACGGACTGTCCTACTACCGATTCGAAGACGTGAAGATCAACAAGTAGCTGACGGCGGATGGCTGACAGCCCACGCCGGGTTGTCAGCCAGCCGGCCGGTGATCTACTGATGACCGACTGATATGGGGCGCGCCGCATACATCCGCAGACGTCTTGTCCTGATGGCCTTCGTCCTTTTCGGCGTCACCATCGTCATCTTCGGCATGGTCCGGGTCCTCCCGGGCGATCCGGCATTCCTGATACTCGGCGACCGCGCGACGGACCAAAAGGCCGCGGAGCTTCGCGAGCAGCTTGGTCTGAATCGACCGGTGCTGGAGCAGTACTGGATGTTCGTATCGGGGTTCGCCCACGGCGACATGGGGCAGTCGCTCCTCTATCGCCAGCCTGTCGGTGATCTCGTACTGACCCGTGTGCCGATAACGCTCGCATTAACCACCTTTGCCATGGGCCTGGCGGCCATCATCACGCTCATTTTCGGGATCGTCGCGGCCGTCAACAAGGGCCACTGGCCTGATCAGCTGATACGGATCGGGTTCCTCTTCGCGCTGACGACCCCCAACTTCTGGTTCGGCATTCTTCTCATCCTGCTGTTCGGGCTGACCCTGCATTGGTTCCCGGTCGCCGGCTTTGGCGAGACGCCGGCCCAGCACATCTGGTATCTCTTCCTCCCCGCGCTGACCCTGGCCCTTCAGCTTTCTGCGGTGCTCATCCGTAATCTGCGCGGTCAGATCATCCAGACCCTGCGCTCGGACTACGTGCGCACGGCGCACGCAAAAGGACTCTCCGAGAGGCTGGTCCTTCTGCGCCACGTGCTGCGGAACGCATTGCTCTCGACGGTCACGATCTTCGGGCTGCAGTTCGGTTTTCTCGTCGGAGGCGCCATCGTGATCGAGACCGTATTCGCGCTGCCTGGAACGGGGCAGCTGCTCATCCAGTCCATCACGGCACGCGACTATCCGGTCGTGCAGGCCATCACCGTGGTCAGTGCGGTCCTGGTGATCGTCGTCAACCTGGTCGTCGACCTTTCCTATTCCTTCCTCGATCCGAGAGTCACCTATGAGTGAGAAGGCGATCGGCGTCGGGCCCGCACAGCTGACGCGGGTCGCGCCCCTCGTTCGGGCGCGGACGATCCGGCTCAACCGGACCCTGATGACCGGCCTTGGTCTGCTTGGCCTTGTTGTCCTCGTCGCGATCACCGCGCCTCTGCTCACGCCCTACGACCCGATCGCACAGCAGTTCGCCGACTCGTTCCTGCCTCCGTTCAGTCCAGGTCACATCCTCGGGACCGATAACTTCGGCCGCGACATCTGGAGCCGGATCGCATTCAGCACGCGACTCGATCTGCAGATCGGCCTCTTCTCCGTGTTGTTCCCATTCATCTTCGGGGGCCTCATGGGGATCGCGACCGGCTACCTCGGCGGGAAGCTGGACACGATCCTTATGCGCGTCGTCGACGTGCTCATGGCGTTCCCGTTCCTGATCCTGGTGATCGCGATCATGAGCATCCTCGGACCGGGACTGACGAACCTCTACATCGCGGTCGGTGTGGTCGGCTGGATTCCCTATGCGCGCATCACGCGCGGGGAAACGCTCGCGACGCGCCATCTCGAGTACGTCCTCGCGGCCCGCACCATCGGCTGCTCGTCCGGACGCATCATGCTGCGCCACATCCTGCCGAACGTGATCGCACCGGCGCTGATCTACGTCTTCACCGGTATGGTGCTGGCGATCCTCACCGGGGCGACGCTGAGCTTCCTGGGCCTCGGCCCGCAGCCACCGACACCCGAATGGGGCGCGATGATCGCCGAGGGCCGCCAGTACCTCCTTCTGGCCTGGTGGATGACGACCCTCCCCGGGCTCGCCCTCCTGGTCGTCGGGGTCGCGCTCAGCCTGATCGGCGATGGGCTCGCCGAGCGCCGCGGAGGCTGATCGAATGAAGCTCCTGGTATGGGGTGCCGGCGCGATCGGCGGGACCATCGGTGCACATCTCGCTCGCGCGGGACACGAGGTCACGTTCGTCGACCGCGCGGACGATCACGTCGCAGCCATCAACAGGGCGGGACTCCGCATCGAGGGCCCGCTCGCGCAATTCGTCTCCAAGGTGCCGGCGTTCACGCCGGACGACCTCGTGGGCGAGTTCGCGCACGTCGTCCTCGCCGTTAAGGCGCAGGACACCGCCGACGCGACGCGGGCGCTTGCGCCGCACCTGGGCAGCGATGGATACGTCGTCTCGGCGCAGAACGGCCTGAACGAGCTCGTGATCAAGTCGATCGTCGGCGACGCTCGAACGATGGGTTGCTTCGTCAACTTCGGAGCGGACTACCTCGAGCCTGGTGTGATCCAGTACGCGGGCCGCGGCGCGGTGGTGCTCGGCGAGATCGACGGACGGGTCACGCCGCGGATCGGCGAGTTGCACCGCGCGTTCCGCGACTTCGACGACGCCGCGATCGTGACGACGAACATCTGGGGCTACCTCTGGGGCAAATTGGCCTATGGCGCCCAATTGTTCGCCACTGCGCTGACGAACGATTCGATCGCGGACGCCCTGGCCGATCCGCGGTATCGCGACGTCTACGTCGAGATTGCGCGTGAAGTGATGCGGGTGGCCCGTGCGCGGCAGATCACGGCCGAAGGCTTCAACGGCTTCGATCCGCACGCCTTCGCGCCGGACGCCGAGCGCGGCGTCGCCGAACGGTCCCTCGACGAGATGGTCGCGTTCAACCGCAGGTCGGCCAAGACGCACAGCGGCATCTGGCGGGACATCGCGGTGCGCAAGCGCCGCACGGAGACGGACGCGCAGCTCGGGCCGATCGTCACGGTCGGCGCGGAGGCCGGCGTCGCGACACCGCTGGTCTCGCGGCTGATCGAGCTGATGCACGAGGTCGAAGACGGCAAACGGCCGCAGAGCCACGCGACCCTCGATCTCCTCAAAGCCGCCGCGCTGACCGGATGACGCCGCTCGAATATCTGTCGGCGCATCACGACCGAATCCTCGACGAGCTGATCGAGTTCGCGCGCATCCCGAGCGTGAGCACCGATCCGCGGCACCGGGACGACATGGCACGCGCCGCGGAGTGGGTCGCCGCACGGCTGCGCCAGGCGGGTCCCCTCGATGTCCGCACGATCGCGACTGGGGGCCACCCGGTCGTCTATGGCGAGTGGCTCGGAGCACAGGGAGCGCCGACGCTCCTGGTGTACGGCCACTACGACGTCCAGCCACCCGATCCGCTCGAGCGATGGTCGAGCGATCCGTTCGCGCCGGAGGTGCGCGAGGGACGCCTCTACGGCCGCGGTGTCTCCGACAACAAAGGACCGATGCTCATCCCGATCAAGGTCGCGCAGGCGTTCTTCGCCGCCGGCGGGGCGCTCCCGCTCAACGTGAAGTTCCTCTTCGAAGGCGAGGAGGAGATCGGAAGCCGGAACCTCGAGCCGTTCGTGGCCGCGAACACGCGGCTGCTGCGCGCGGACGTGGTCCTCTCGGCCGACGGCGCGATGTGGCGAAGCGACGAGCCGTCGATCACGCTCGGGTGCCGGGGGATCGCGGCGCTCGAATTCACCGTCAAGGGCGCGAACCGCAGCCTGCACTCAGGACGCTACGGCGGCTCGATCGCGAACGCGCTGCATGCCATGGCGGAGCTCGTCGCGGGCCTGCACACACCGGATGGCCGCGTGGCGGTCGCCGGCTTCTACGACGACGTGGTCCCGCTGCCCGCGGGGGAACGACGAGGCATAGCTCAGCTGCCCTTCGACGAGCGGCGTTTTCTTTCGGACGTGGGCGTGGCGGCGTCATTCGGCGAGCCCGGCTACAGCACGCTGGAACGGCAATGGACACGCCCGACGCTCGAGGTGAACGGCATGTGGGGCGGCTACCAGGGCGAGGGCAGCCAGACGGTCACGCCGAACGAGGCGCACGCGAAGCTCAGCTGCCGCCTCGTTCCCGACCAGGATCCGGACCGGATCCGCGCGCTCGTCGCGCGGCACCTCGAAACGCACGTGCCCGGCGGCGTGACGCTGACGATCGGCGGCGAGCGGCACTCGGCCTGGCCGTATCGCATTCCTTCCGACCATCCCGGACTCATGACGGCCGAACGCGTGCTGGAGCAGGTCTACCGAAAGAAGCCGTTGCGCGTGCGCATGGGCTCGACGCTTCCGGTGAGTGAGCTCTTCAAGCGCGTGCTCGGCATCGACACCGTGTTCTTCTCGTTCTCAACGACCGACGAGGACTTCCACTCGCCGAACGAGTTCTTCCGCGTGCATCGCCTTCACGAGGGCCTCGAAGCGTGGGCGCGATACTGGGAGAGCTACGCGCGATCAGAACAGTGAACGTCCCCCGTCGATGGAGAGCACCTGACCCGTGATCCACGAGGCTCGGGACGAAACGAAGAACCGCACGCCGTTCGCGATATCCTCGGGACGTCCGAGCCGGCGGAGCGCGATCCCTTCGACGAGGCGCCGCTGGCCTTCCTCGCCGTAGCTTTCCCACTGCTTCTCGGTCGTCGGATTCGAGCGAACGAAACCCGGCGCGATGCAGTTCACGGTGATGCCGAACGGCCCGAGCTCGTGCGCCATCTGTCGCGTGAATCCGATCTGGCCGGCCTTTGCGCTCGCGTAGGCCTGGATACCGGTGAGGCTCACACTGCGTCCCGCCCCGGACGAGATGTTCACGATCGAGCCCGCGCGTGCGGCCTTCATCCCCGGCATGACGGCGCGCGTGCAGAGGAACGCGCTCGTGAGGTTGGCGTCGACGATCGCTCGCCACTCCTCGTCGCTCACCTCATCGAGAGGTTTGCCGACCTGGCCGACGACGCCTCCCGCGTTGTTGACGAGGACGTCGATGCGGCCGAGCCGCTTGATCAGGTTCGCGACCTGCGCCGGATCGGAGAGGTCGGCCGTGTCGCGATCGACGCGATGGACTTTCGCGCCGTCCTCCTCGAGACCATCCGCGATCGCCGTCCCGATGCCATGTGCCGTACCCGTGACAAGCGCCACTTTGCCGTTCAGCTCACCCATTTTTGACCCACCCGTTCTCGATCAGGTCGCGAACCTCCGCGACGCCGGTCCGCCAGAGCTCGAGGACCTCCGCGTCGGGCCGCTCGTACGACCCGCCGAAGCTCCCGTCGACCGTGAGGCGGCGCAGCTCGGCCGGCGGCGCTTGCCGGGTGACGCTCTGGGGGATGAGCGGCTTCACCCCTTTCGGCATCGTCACCCCGGGCAATCGCGTCCACGGGAAATTCTCCATCCACGAGCCGTGCGAGGACTCCTTCTCGTAACGTTGAACGACCGCCCACGCTCGCGGCGCGTTCCACCAATCGTGGAAGAGCACCTGCACCCGATCTTTTCGCGGTTCGGTGAGCCACTCGCGCATGACACCCGCGGCGAACGAGTTGCCGCCATGACCGTTCACCACCGCGATGCGCCGGAAGCCCTGACCGAAAAGCGAATCGAGCAGATCGCGGATCACGGAGATGTACGTGCTCGTGCGGAGGGACGGGCTTCCGGGGAACGCGGCGAAGTACGGGGTCACGCCGAACGGCAGCGCGGGCAGCACCGGCACGCCGAGCGGCTCGGCCGCTTCGACGGCGACGCGCTCGGCGAGGATCGCGTCGGTCCCGACAGAGAGGTAGCCGTGCTGTTCGGTGGATCCGATCGGCAACACGATCCGGTCGTCGTGCTTCAGGTATTCCTCGAGCATCTGCCAGTTGCAGTCATGGACTCGCATGAGCGCCTCCCCCGACCGTCCACCCGGTCAAGGGCGATAGCCTACGGGCCCTACGGGTTCGGTGAGACCGTGACCGTCACGTAGATGCCGAGATCGGCCAGCGAGCCGCGGCCATCGATGCGCGGACGAAGCGGGATGCGCGTCACGCCCGGCTGCGACGGCGCCGGGAAGTGCACCACGAACCAGCCCACTTGCCCGGGCCCCACGTACGGGGTGCTCTGCACGGCGGCGGCGCTCCCATCGGGGAGCGCGATTGACGCCTGAGCGCCATCGATCCCGCGGTACCAGCCAACGGAGCCGGTGTTCCGGAGCGCGATGACCCACTCGACCGTGCTGTTCGGACGCGCGGTCGGATAGGGGGCCTGCGATTCGAACGCGGCGGCGTAGGCGCTGAGCGGCGGCAGATCGAAGGTGGCGCGCTGCAGCCCCGGTGTGGTCTGTGTGGAAGCGATCTTCTCGCCGATCGTGGTACTCACCTGGCTCGCCACATTGCCGGCGACACTCGCGACGTTGCTCGCGACCCCGCCCAGGTTCCCGACGACACTCGGGGGCAGGGATACGAGGACGGCTTATCTTCGGCACCTTCATTGGCTTGGCCGCGGCGACCGCCGTCTGCTTCATCCGCGGGGCGGAGACCGCTTTCGGCTGCTTGGGTTGCTTCGCCGGCTTAGGTTGCTTCGGCTGCGACATGCGGGGTGCGCCGATCCGAACGCGCGGGCGGATCGTGGCGATCCGTCCGAGGCCGGAGACGAGACCTCTCGGCCCCGCCGTCAGCAGCGAGACCACGAACGAACGGGCATCGGGCAGCAGGTCCGGGTCAAGCCGGACGGCTTTGAACTCGGCGATGGCGAGGTCGAGGAATTCGATCGCCGATTCCTGCAGGAGAGCCTGGTCGATCAGCGAGAGCTCACGCGAACGGAGCGCGTAGAGAAGCAGGCTCAAGCCGTGATCGCCGGATGACCCCTCGGTGGCGTCCGGCGCTGCGATCGCGGGCGCCGCCGCATCGGGCGCAATACCTGTTGTTGCGTTCCCGATCGGGTCGGTCGTGGCGAGCGCCGGCGCCGGAGCGTCGAGAGTCGGCGTCACCCACTCGGTCGGGGCAGGTATGTGAACGAGATGCTCGAACACGATGAACGTCCCAGCGGCGTCGTCGTGGATCCCGGCCACTCGCATGACGGACGGCTCCGCGACGGACGCGAGGCGGCGCGCTCCCGCGAGGAAGCGCTCCTTGCTGACAGGATTCAGATCCCGCAGGAACTCGAGGCTGACCATCTGATTGGTGGACTCGTCGAGCGCTCGCCACACCTCGGTGTTCTTGTCCCCCCGGTGGAAGGACGCGAGGCGGTAGCGAGAGGCGACGAGCTGCCCCGCCTGGGGGTCGGCGATCGTGACGGTGCTATCCACTGAGGCCGTCTAACGGTGCGCTACGCGGAAGGCATCGGGTAGCCACTCGAAGGGGGCAGTACGGCGGTACTAGGCATGCTCCATAAGTCGATGACTAGTTGCTACCGACCCGAGCGCGCCGCGCGCCTCTTTCCCCGGCCCGCCGCTTTTACCTTCGCTTCCCAGTCCTTGCCATGCGCGCGCGACCACTCGCGCCAATCGGGAACGGGTTGCTTCACGGTCCAGAGGAAGTGATACACGCCGCTATCTCCGACGAACTTGAAGCGCTTCTTCAGATCGGTCGCGAGGTCTTCGTATTCGTCGAACGATTTGAGATGTTTCTTGAACCCGCCCGCACGTTCGAGGGCGAGAAGCTCGTTGGCGTTGTGGACCACGGCGGCGATCTTCGGCCGGCTGCGTATGACCCGCTCGTCTTTGACGAGGGCATCGACGTCGCGATCCGTCATCCGCGCGACGCGCTCGACGGCGAATCCGCGGAACGCCTTGCTGATCGACGGCCACTTCGCGTCGACGACGCGCCAGCTGATCCCCGCCTGGAACACCCCTTTGCTCAGATGCTCGAGGTAGTCGTCAAGCGTTTTGGCCGTGTACTGCGGTGGTGGTCCTTCCATACCCGCTCCTCCCCCTGCCGCGTCGAGCTGCTAGGAGATTCGCTCCAGCACGACGACCGGGATGATCCGCTTGGTCTTCTGCGGGTAGTCGCGGAAGGCCGCGAAATTGTCGCCGTGCGCCCCGTAGAGCCGATCGCGCTCCGGTCCCTTCGCGATCGGCGTCGCTCGCACCTTGAACTTCTCGCGACCGACCTCGACCTCGGCTTCACGATGCTTCACCAGGTTGTGATACCAGTCGGGGTGGGACGGCGCGCCGCTCTTCGAGGCTGCGATCACGTAACGGTCGCCGTCACGGTGATAGACGACCGGCGTCGTCCGTACTTTCCCGCTCTTCGCTCCGCGCGTGGTGAGGAGCAGGAGCTTGTCCCCGAAGGGCCCGATCCCCTTGCCGCCTTTTGCGCGGAAATCGTCGATGGTGCTCTTGTTCCAGTCACCGGCCATGTCAATACGTTAGACCCCGGCGCGGTTCCCGGCTTCCGAGGCGCAAAGTTGAGCGGCCAATGATCCGACCGACGATACCCATCGACGACCTGACCGCCTATCTCTTCGGGCCGGGCGATCCGTCTTTGGCCGGGACGGTCGGTCCACGGCTGATCGCCTCACCGCGGTTTCGGGCGTTCGCCGAGACCTATCGCGACAAGATTCGCAAGAAGGCTCGCGGGTTGCGCGACGACAAAGCCCGCAGCGACTTCGCGTTCGAGCTGGCGGTCGCCGTGCGGCTGCTCGAAGAACGCCGCTTCGCGGTCGAGTACGAGCCGTACGGCGTCGGCCAGCGCGCACCTGATTTCCGCGTGACCTTCCGCACCCAGCTGCGCCTCAACGTCGAGGTGCGGCGGCTGCGCCCGTCCGCTCTGGCGCCGGGCTCACCTGTCGATCCGGCCCGGCTGATTCGCGCCGTCTGCGACAAGCTCGGCCAGCTGCCGCCCGCGATGATCAACGTCCTGTTCCTCGGCGCGGACGGTCCGTCGTCCGCCGCGGACGCACTGGCGCCGGCGATGCTCTCACTGCAAGAACGAGCGACCCGCAAGGACGAGATGTTCTTCGAGCACCGCGGCTTCACCGGCACCCGCGATTTCATGCGGCACTACCAGCGATTGAGCGGCGCGGTCTGGCTCGCCGGTGAGGAGGACGCGCCACCAAGTCTGTGGCGCAACCCGCAGGCGCGCCACCCGCTTCCCGCGGATCTGGCGAGGGCTCTAAGCAGGCTTGTCTTGGAACCCTAGATCTCGTCCCGCCAGCCGCCGCATCTCTTCCGAGGTCGCGAGCAATTCGTCCAACGTGCCGCTGGCGACGATGCGACCGCCGTCCATGAGCAGGACCTGGTCCGCTCGCCGCAGGGCTGCCGGCCGGTGCGAGACGGAGATGCACGTCACGCCGCCGCGCGCGAACAGCCGGCGCCACAGCTCTGCCTCGGTCTCCGCGTCGAGCGCCGACGAGAGATCGTCGAAGATGAGCAGCTCGGGTTGCGGGACGAACATCCGCGCGGCGGCCGCGCGCTGTATCTGGCCGCCGGAGAGCTTCACTCCGCGCGGGCCGACCACGGTGTCGACCCCGAGCGCGAGCGTCGCGACGTCCGTTTCGAGAACCGCCGCTTCGATGGCCGACCGGAGCCCGCGCTCATCCTCGGGCCGTCCGAGCATCAGATTCTCCCGCAGCGTCTCACTGAAAAGACGCGGCACCTGCGGGGTGTAGCCGCTTCGCGGCGGCACGAAGAAGGTCGCAGGATCGTCGACGAGACGGCCGTTCCAGCGGATCTCGCCGCCATCGCGCGGCAGCAGCCCGAGCAGGACGCTTACGAGCGTCGTCTTCCCGCTGCCGATCTGACCCGTGATCGCGGTGAAGGAGCCACGCATCACCGTGAAGGAGGCACCGGCCACGCGACCGGGGCCGTCGGGACGGGCATAGGTCAGACCCCGCACGTCCAGGCGCTCGAGCCGCTCGCGCGGCGGCCGGGCCGGCAGATCCGGCCGGGTGCCGGCGAGGTAGACGGCCGCCGGCGCGACCAGCGCACCAGGAGGCTCGGCCGGAACGATCGCCCGCATGCGTCCGTACGACACGTCGATCCGTCTGAGGTCGCTGAGCAGGCGCCCGATCTCGGCGGGATAAAACCCGAGCTGATCGAGATACACGACGAACAGGGCGAAGTCGCCGACCGTGAACGTTCCGTCCGCGATCGCCTGCGCACCGAGAAGCAGAACGATCCCGGTGCCGAAGTGGCCGAGGTTGACGTTGAGTGAGTCGAGCAGCTCGGCGAAGACGCTGTCGCGCACGGCGGTCCGGCGCCGTGTATCGCTGAGCTCGCGGAGATGCGCCACCGCGTGCCCGGCGGCGCCCGCAACACGTATCGCGAGCTGCGCGGCGAAGAGCTCGCCAAGGAATCCCGTCACTCGACCTGTTGAATCGCGTGCTGCCGCACGGTACGTCATCACCCGGTTCCCGAGCGCGTTGGTGACGAACGAGCTGAGCAGCAGCGGAACGAAGAGCGCGACGGTGATCGTGGGATGAATCCGCCACATCAGCACGGCGGCGGCGCCGGCGAAGAACGAGCGACCGATCAGGTCGCAGACCGCATCGAGCGCATCGGCGATTATCTCGGGGTCGTCGCGGAACCGGCTGATGCTCTCACCGACCGACTCACGCATGCCGTAGCGGCCATAGCCGCGGAGAACACCCGCAAACAGATTCCGTCGCATGAGCACATGGCTCTTCTGCTGCAGCGCGCTCCACGGGTTTCCCAGGAGTGGCCCGCTGATCGCCTCCGCGATCTGAACAGCGACGAGCAGTGCGATCGCGCTCCACGCGTTCAGACCGGCCGGCTCGCCGGCGAGCGCGTCGAAGAACGCGGCTGTCGCGAGCCCGACGGGGATCGGCACCAGGACGAACACGATCACCGCGAATATCACGAGAAGCAGGAAGTACATGCGGCTGAAGCTGATGAGGTGGAGCAGCACCCGGACCGGGCTCATGCGAGCTCCTCCCCCGTGCCGGCACGAAGCAGCCCGGCGAAGCGAGATGCGGGGTCGCGAGCGAGCTCGTCGCGCCGACCGATCTCGGCGACACGCCCGTCTTCGAGGACGGCGATGACGTCGGCCCGCTCGACGGTCGCAAGCCGATGCGCGATCACGACCCCGGTGCGATCGCGGAGCAGGCGCGCCACCGCCTCCTCCAAGAGGCGCTCCGTCGCCGGGTCGAGGCGCGAGGATGCCTCGTCGAGAACGACGAGCCCCGGGTCCTTGAGGAACACGCGCGCGAGCGCGACGAGCTGTGCTTCGCCGGCCGAAAGGCCGCGCCCGCCGTGGCCGAGAAGCGTGTCCAAACCATCCGGCAGGGCATCGAGCCATGCCTCGAGGCCGAGGTCGGCGAACACCCCGCGGAGTCGCGCGTCGCTTACAGAGCGGTCGAAAAGGGCGACGTTGTCACGCAACGTGCCGCCGATGAGCTGCACGTCCTGGGTGACGAGCGCGACGCGGCCGCGCAGCGTGTCCAGTCGAACACGACGAATGTCGATCCCACCGAGACGGACGACGCCCACGGAGGGGTCGTGCATGCGAAAGAGGAGCCGGGAGATGGTCGTCTTGCCCGAGCCGGTGCGACCGAGAAGGCCGAGCACTTCTCCGGGCGCGAGTCGGCACGATACGCCGCGCAGGACCGGCTCAGGTCCGTAGGCGAAGACGACGTCGTCGACCTCGACGGAGAGCGGCCCCGGAGGCATGCTCGCGCCCTCTCCGTCGGATACGCCAGAGCGGGTGGCCAACAGCTCCCGCAGTCGCACGATCGCGCCGGTCGCCTGCTGAAAGCTGTTCATATGACGAGTGAGCCGCTGGAGCGGCTGAGGCAGCATGCCCGTGTATCGAAAGATCAGATAGACAGCACCGAGCGTGATCGCGCCGGCATCGTGGAGCACCGTCCCCAGGGCGAGCGCCGCCCCGGTACCGAGCGCAAAGATCACGGCAACGATCCCGTTGAATATCGCTCCGCCCATCGCCGAGGAGCGAGCTCGGTGAAACCTAGCCGCAAGACGTCTGTGAAGTCCGCGCAACGCGTAGGCGTCGGCCCCGCTCGTCTTCAGGTCGGGCAGGCCGCCAAGGTGCTCTTCGAGGTAGCTGCTGAGGTCGGCTGAGGCCTCGCGCGACGCGCGGGCGCGAAGGGCCACGAAGCCCCCGCCTCGCGTCAAGAAGACGACCGCGGTGAGCGCGAAGGCCGTCAGCACCGCGCCCACGCGCCAGTCTTCTCGGTAGAGGAGGACGAGGACGCCGATGAGGAAGATCGCGCTCCCGATGATCTCGACGACGAAACGCGAGAAGAAGCCCGCGACGGCGGACACATCGCCATCGATCCGCTCGATGAGCTCGCCCGGCGTGTGCT
>WNGC01005511.1_pt1 | contig 13215 bp, 15 predicted proteins | sample 5400051 | NCBI WGS metagenome assembly WNGC01 (sample SAMN13153368, study PRJNA577476) | soil metagenome | isolation source: 20 cm soil or saprolite under grassland replicate 2 | place: USA:California | collected 2016-06-15 | reverse complement strand
CTTCTAAGTCGTTCGAAAATCCTGTGTTGTCGCTGTCTGTGAGCGGCTTCATGAGGAGATCGTCGTGAAGCTGGTCGGCGAAGTCGGAAATTGGAAGATTGTCGCCCATATCGCGTTTAAATTCTACTCGGTTGCGTCCGAGACTTTTTCTACAGGCTCAACGCGTAGGCTGAGCAGCCAAGGCCCGCGAGCCTTGCGAGTGGGTCCGAAGATCTGTCTCAAGCTGGATGTTAGGTCCGCGCACGCGAGACCTACTTCCCACCAACACGGACCGTGTCAGCAAGATTCCTGTACGCCTTGACCTCAATGACATTGTGGCTCGTGTCCTGCAGATAGAACTTGGCCTGCTCCTCCGACGTACCGCTGAGCAGGACCGCGGGCTCAGACACAAACGGGACTCCCAAGGCCCGAATGCGCGCTACCTCATGCTCCCACTCCACCCAAGGAAGGATGACGCCAAAGTGGCGCTTGCCCTGGCGCTCCAAGGGAACGACCTCTTCAGGTCTCCGTTGCAACGTAATTTGGTGGCCCCACAGGAGGATGTCTAGCCATTCGTCGTTTTCCCGACCTGTTCTCGCACCAAGCACCTCGACATAGAAGCGCTTTGCCGGTGCAAGGTCATTGACCGGAATGGAGAGATGAAAGATTTGCCGCTTGTTTCATACCAGAACCTGTCCCATGCGGACCTAGCGTATAGCCTTTTATCCCCAAAGCCTGGAAGCAATCAAGTTCTGGCATAATCTGGGTCGGAACGACGGGGGGATAAAACGGGTTGGACTAAACGGCGGAGCCGCCCGTCAGTTAGGCTATGCAGATTGTAAAGCAGCAGAGCTTGCGCAGAGCGTGGCGCTTGGTTAGCGATAGCTGGGCAATGGGTAAAAGTTGAGATCGACGCTGATAGGTTTTCCGGCTCATTAAACACAACAGTAATCGTTACGATTGAAATGATCGACTTACGGCACTTTTCCTTCACCTGGCGCGAGACAGGCTGTTGAAGAACCCGCTCTGCTCGAGCTCGCGCACCGCCTGTATGTCTATCTGATCGTCGATGGCTAGCTGCCGGAGTGCTGGCTCGGTTCTTTCCAAGAATCCTTTGATAACAGCGATGCCCGCTCGGCTCGGGTATGGGACATTGGGCATATAGCGCGGATAGTTCTTCTGTGTTTCTTCGATAACCAGCGGGTCATCGATCTTGAGCCGTTCTCTCATGACCTTTTTCACATAACCAGGATCGTTTCTGAATGTCGCAGTCGCCTCCGCGATCGCTTTGATGAACCCGCGGACCGCGTCGGTATTCTGCCTGAGGAACGCGCGTCGCGTAACAACTCCAGCCACCTGGTAATCGGGAACCAAATCCGCGACGTCCGCCAGCTCGCGATAACCCTTGCTTCGCCCGCGCCAGGGTGGGCAGTGAAAGTGGTCCGCCAAAGATCTTTTTCGATTGCATTCCGGCCAAGATGGGCGGGACCCCTCCCATTTGTAGAATGGGCACATCGGTTTCCGGCTTGAGGCCCCACTTGTCCAGAGTGAGACGGAGGAGCAGATCCGTCGATGAGCCGTAACGGGTAATGCCCATCGGCTTACCTCTTAGCTCCCGGAAGTCTTTGATTTCTGGACGCACTATGATCGAGAAAGGCGGCTTCGTCACCAGGCCCAAGATCATGACAGTGTCGGCGCCGTGCGCGTTGACTCGGAAGACGGGCTCGATGCCTTGGATACCGATCTGCGTCGTGCCGCTGAGGAGAGACTGCATCGCCTGAGAGCCGGCGACGTAGATCAACTCGACGTCGAGATCGTATTTGGCAAAGAGCCCTTTGTCGACCGCGATCCACGGCACAATCGCGGATCCCGAAATCGAGCTGTACGCCACGCGGAGCGGTGTTGGGGCTTTGCTCGCAGCTTGCAGTGAGGACGAGATTAGAATCGAGATGGCTCCCATAATGAACGCAATGGAGGACATTTTTATACCGTTGTAGGGACAACCCCCTGTGGTTACCCGCCCTATCGTCCAGCTTGAGGGCAGACACAGGGGGTCTGCCCCTACATTTTGTAATTGACGACGAGAGGAAACCAGCCTTGTCACTTATGGAATTCCTTTGTCCCAGCATACGCTCGTGGATTGACCAAGCTATGCTCTTCTTGCATCAGCCATGCAATCTCAGCAGCAGCCGGCACGCTTGCCGCTTCCATCGAAGCGTGCGCGGCCATTTTGCAGTATTTCAATGTCGTCTTGTCGAATCGTCCGATCTGCCAGCGATTTTTTCGCGTCCCAGTTCTTTCCGGTGAGAATTAATTCGAAGGCGTATTTGGTCGGAATCAACGTGCGAAAGATTGTCGCCACGATCGGGTACGGCAAGAATCCCCTCATGATCTCCGGCAAGCCGAACTGAGCCTTGTCCGAAGCGATGGCGAGATCGTGAGGCAACAAAAGCGTGATGCCGGCGCCGAGGCAATAGCCGTTGACGACTGCGATGGTCACTTTAGGGAAAGTTCTAATAACTTCGGCAACGTGATAGGCGCGCGGCTCGGCTCGGCGATCGGTGCCGCGGTTTTTGCCGCCCTCCGTGGGGAACTCCGACAGATCGCGACCCGCGCAGTAAGAGATGTCACCTGCGCCCGTGGTTAAAACCACGGCGATGGAGTCGTCGCTTCTTAGTTCTTCGAAGACCGCCAGCATTTCCCGGATGGTATCGCGGCTCAAGGCATTTCTCTTGTCCGGTCTGTTAATGGTAATCCTCGCGACCGCCCCGCGTTTCTCGACAAGGATGTACTTCCTCTCCGTAGCCATGAATCAATCCTTTCTGTTGATCTCCGCAACATTGCAGATGTTTATAGGCGAATAACACTGCGATTTTGTCCGGTCAACCGTGACGACAACTTGAAACGAATGGACCAATCGGATATGCCCCATGGAACATGGAATCTAAAATCCACCAAATCAGCAAATCCGCCTATGCCGTCATCGGCCCTGAGGGAGCCACCAACTTCGGCATCGTCAAGGCCACAGATGGCAGTGCCGTTCTCGTAGACGCGGACATACGCCGGATCGATCAAGTCGAAGAGGCGCTAAGACTCACCGGTTGCGCCAAGGTGGGATATCTCGTCAATACCCACGAGCACTTCGATCACACTTCGGCGAATTATTTTTTTGAGCAAAGGGGCGTCCCTATCGTGGCGAGCGCAGGCTGTGTGCGCGCGATGAGGGAGGAAGGCGAACCGGACTTCGCGCGAATGCTCAAGCCGGTGCCGGAATTTTACGACCGGTTCCCGGGTCTCAGGCTAACCTTGCCTGATCTGGTCTTTGCCGACTCGACGACCTTGGCCTTGCCGGGAATAACGCTCCACCTAAGGTATTGCGCCGAAAACGGTCACAGCCACAGCAAGGGCGATACGACGATATATTTTGAAGAAGAAGAAATTTTAATCGCTGGCGACCTCCTCTACACGGAAGTTCACCCGGTGACATTCTTCGGGAATATTCCCAACTGGCTTACGGCGCTGAAGCCGTTGTTTCAAAGCCACTACAAGCAGTTGGTTCCGGGACACGGGCCGGCAGTCGAAGGAGAACAGGCGGGACGAGCCTATTTCAAAAGAATGTACGACTATCTCGAGGATTTTTACGGTCACCTGCTGGAAGTTAAATCGGGTCAGAAAAGCGCCGACGAAGTCGCCTCGCACATGTTGAGCGGCCCCTATGCGACCTTGGGCAAGACGCGCATGGTGCAGAGAAACATCAATCAGTTTCTCACGGGGAGATGGTACTAGATGCAGCTCATTTTTGCGCTCCGACGCGACTGCATGGGTTACCTAAGCTGGTCGACAAAACCTGGTTTTCGAATCTGATCGACAATGCTGGAGTCCCAGAACTCTTTATCGCGCGGATCATCGAGCGCCGCCATGTCCAAGTGAAAACGAATCGAATCGGAATTCGCCCGGAGGTCCTTCTTGAGGCGGCGAGTGGTTTCGTCATAAGAGGTCGTACCGCAGCCCAACGACGTTGTTGAGCGGATGAAAAAATTAATGGGAAAATAATCATTCATTTGACTGCATCGACTTCGTGAAAAATGGCTCATGATACGAATTCTCCCTCGCCGTTTCGTCAACGGGACTTTTGCGTGTTTTGGACGGGCTGCTTTCTCTCCGGCATCGGCAGCCAATTCACCACCGTCGCCATGGCGTGGCAAATTTACGAGCTCACCAATTCAGCGTTTCAGATCGGTCTCCTCGGGCTAGCGCGCGCGCTTCCGCAGATTGTTCTTTTGCTCGTCGCCGGACTTCTGGCGGATGCAATGAACCGCCGCAAGCTCATGATGTGCACGCAGATAGGCTTGTTTTGTGTCTCCACGACGCTTGCCCTCCTGACTCTCGCGGGCAAAGCGTCGCCGCAGATGCTTTATATCGCCACGATGCTGCTCGCTCTTTTCACCGCGTTGGAACAACCGTCGCGTCAATCCATAATCCCGCACCTGGTGCCGCGCGAATCCCTGGCGCAGGCGCTGGCCCTGCAAGGCACTCAGCGCCACGTGCCGAATATCGCCGGGCCCTCTCTCGCCGGTCTGGTCTTGGCTCTGTTCGGCCCCGCCGCCTGTTATATGGTCGACGCGATCTCTTGGCTCGCCATGCTCTCGTCGTTGGCGCTCTTGAGAACCAAAATCCCTGAGGGCGGCGGATGGAGGACTGTTTCGCTTAGATCGCTTCGTGAAGGGCTGGAATTTGTCCGGGCGCATGGCGTTATCTTTCCGTTAATGGTGTTGGACTTCGGCGCGACTTTCTTTGGCAACGCGCGGGGCCTGTTTCCCATTTACGCGCGGGATATTTTGCTCGTCGGCCCCAAGGGACTGGGAATACTCTATTCGTCACGCGCCGTCGGCTCTCTTTGTGCGGCCATGGGCCTGAGTTTCCTGGGTCCGGTAACCCAGGGTGGCCGCTGGATTCTCATGGGCATAGGAGTTTACGGCATCTCTACGGTTTTGTTCGCTGGCTCACATACCTTCTGGTTCTCCGTATTGATGCTGGCGATCTCCGGCGCGGGCGATACCATCAGCTCCGTTCTTCGCTCGACGATCAATCAGTTGATCACCCCCGACGAGCTGCGCGGACGGATGTCGTCCATCAACAGCATTTTCACCAGCAGCGGCCCGCAACTGGGCCAGTTTGAATCGGGGATCGTGGCCGCCTGGCTGGGTGCGGAAGCATCGGCGCTGACCGGCGGGTTGGCGACGTTGGCCATTCTTGCGGCAGTGGCCGCGGTTTTTCCCAACGTGCGCCGGTTCAGCATTCGACACCAGCTCACGACGTAAGATCTGGCCTCAGTCTCAATGACTTATTTCGCGTCGTGAAAAATAATGCCGAGCGTGCATCGGGCACCGGAATGAACGGTGCTTACTCCGTGGCGAAGATTCGCTCGGTAGTAGCCTTGCGCGCCTCGAACCGGCCGATGATGAACCGAAAAGATCACCGCATCGCCTTGGTTAGGCGAGAGCACTTCAACGCGGGATTGCCGGCGCGGCCGCTGTTCGGCAAGGATACGCTGGCTCAGAAAGAAGGTGACTTGAAAAGGAAAGACGATCTCGCCGTATAGATCCTGGTGCAGACAATTGAAATCACCCGGGCCGTACTTCAGGAGCAAGGGCGTTGCGCGCTTTTGGCCGGCGCGGTGGCATCGCTTCGTGAAGTCCAAAAGCTTTTCGGGATAGTGTGGCTGCTTTTTCCCAAAGCGGTCGATCCATTCGTTCGCCAGCGGCACAAGCTCCGGATAGATTGAGGACCTGAGCTGCTCTACGACCGGCGGCAGCGGATAATTGAAATATTTATACTCGCCCTGGCCGAAAGCGTAGCGAGACATCTCGATCCGGCTACGGAATCGACGATCGTCGGCGTAATAGGCGGCGATCTCTTCACAAATTTTTCTTGAAAGCACACCGGGAATGGCCACAAAGCCGCGCTCGTCGAGATGAGACAGCGCCTGGTCCCAGTCGATCGCCTGCTCGTCAAACGCTTCCGCTAGATTCATTTACAGTCCCTCTTAGCTCGTCATCCTTTCTACGGCTCTTGCTTCGAGAGTTAACAACATTGCCTTGGTCTCGAGGCCACCGGCAAAACCGGTAAGCGCGCCGCTCGCACCGACAACGCGATGACAAGGAAGAATAATCGACAACGGATTCTTGCCGTTGGCGGCTCCCACGGCTCTAGACGCTTTGGGTAAGCCGATGGTCTTGGCCAAATCCAGGTAACTCCTGGTCTTGCCAAACGGTATTTCCTTCAACGCCGACCAAACTCTTTTCTGAAATTCGCTGCCGCGTGGCTCGAGAGGAACCGCAAACCGAATTCTTTTGCCAGCGAAATATTCCGAGAGCTGTCGCTCGGTCTCAAGCAGGATCGGGTGGCACTGATCGAGCTTCAGCGTACCGAGCCTCACTCGGTTCGGCCGCTCCTGCTCCCAGAGAACGGCGACCAGAGCTTTGGCGCTTGCGACCAATTTGAGTTTGCCGACCGGCGATTCCATTTCTTTGTAGGATAGCGACATGTGAGTTCCGCCTTTTTCTCTTGGAGAGCGTCTGGGCAAATCCCTTCCAAAGATAGATCGCCGCATACGACCTCCAAGGTTTGATGGCTGCCAAATCAAGATCGGGATGAAGCTCAAGTACCCGCCTGAGGATCAAATCGGTCCGAGGAAACGCGTCCGTGTCGCCGATGGACCTCAGGCTAATATATTCAGCCGACCAGGGACCCAGCCCCTTCGTCTCAAGCAGTGCTTTCCGAAACGCCATCGGGTCTTGAGCTTCCGAAAGAGAAATCGCCCCGCTCAGCACGCGACGGCTGAAATCGCGAATCGCCTCTCTTCGAGCGATGGTCGTTCCCACCTTACCAAGATCGGACTGCGCCAAAGCTTCGGGAGAGGGAAATAGATAGGCTTTTTCTCCCGATATCGGGTGAACGATTTCCTCGCCGTAACCGCGCACCAGCTGTCCGACAAGGTTACACCGCTGTTCAGCCGAAACCAATTGGCCCAAGATCGAGCAGACGGCCGTTTCAAAACCATCCCATCCACCCGGCAGTCTCAATCCCGGAAAGCGATCATGAAGTTTTGAAAGAAGCGGAACCTGAGCAAAGCTGTTCGCAATGAGGATGGGATCGGAATCTAAATCGAACATCCTCCTGACACGACTCACGACTTCAAAAAGAATCTTGGGGTCTTCAGTTACTACCCTGAGCTTAAGCTGCGGTTCAGCGGCCATCGGTTGAACTTGGAGAAATCCGAGTGTGCTGCTCACGCGAAAGACTCGCTCGAAGGAATTTTCCGTGACGTGTTCGACTCCCGGAATCGGATGAGACCGATAGAAGCGAATGATGGTTCGCCAATCGTAAGGAGGCCTGAACGAAAGCTTGAGCTCGATCCCGTCTCCGGTTGCGGTCTTTGAACGAGTCTTTCTTAATTGAGAAGGTGCCCGGCGGAAGCGTTTCTTAAAAGCATCGTTGAAACGTCGAAGCGAAGAAAAGCCGGCGGTCCGCGCCACGGTCATCATCGGCATGCCGGTCTCCACAATCAACTTACGCGCAAAATTGAGCCGGTTGTTGTCAGAGATCTGCTTGGGCGTCTGGCCGATTTCTTCTTCGAAAAGCCGGCGCAGATGTCTTGCGCTCACGCCCAATCGTTCGGCGAACTGCTCTTCGTTCGTACGATGAAGGGCGTTGCTGGCGATGAGTTTGAGCGCTCTCTGAACGACCGCTTTTTTTCCCCACCAGGCGGGTGAGAGAGGAGCGCATTCCGGCCGGCACCTCAAACAGGGTCGGTATCCAGCGGCTTCCGCCGAGGCTGCATCGGGGAAGAATTCGACATTTTCCCGCTTGGGTTTTGCCGGGCAAATCGGCCGGCAGTAAACCCCGGTGGTTTTAACCGCGACGAAGAATTTGCCGTCGAAGCGGTAATCTCGAGCGCGCAAAGCTTTGTAAAGATCTTTCATGGCTTGTTAAGAACAGTATTGAAGTAAATGGAGCCCATGCGCAAGGCATAGACTCGCCGTTTTCGGACGTGATCGTCTCTTCTGAAAAATCAGAGAAATTTTTATACTATGGGAGCAAGGCTTTGGAAATGCTGAATCGGCCGTTGATGGTAACGGCCAAGATTCGAAGGGTGTTGACATGAATGACGAATCCGGAATTGAAAAACTCGTTCAGTTCCGATGGTGGAAGCGTGGGATCATCTATCAAATCTATCCGCGCTCGTTCATGGACAGCAATGGCGACGGCGTAGGCGATCTCGGCGGCATCCGGAGCAAGCTCGACTATTTGGTCTTTCCCAGAGTGAGCGAAAAATCGTTCCTGTGGATGTAGATTTGGCTGCAGTCTTTTTTTTGACTCAGCGCTTCGATCAAACGGAACAGAGGCTGCCTTCCGTTCAGAAATTCCTTCGGCGCACCGGCGGCACACAAAGCTTTCACCGCTTCCTCACCCGCATAGACCCGGAGCAAAAGGTCGTCGTCGGAAATAGACGGTCCACCGAAGCGGCTCCGGACCTCTTCAAGGGACGGGTCGAACGGTGCCCAACGTTCCCATTCTTTCGCGCGACTCCGGCTCAAAATCTTGTCCTTCACGTCGGGAGCCATGAGCTCGGGCGCTTCCTTGCCCCAGAGTCCCAACGCGTACTGGATGACTTGATCGGTGACTTCCTTGTAACGCTCGCCGACGATGACGTTGATAGCGGCCTGAGAGCCGACAAACTGGGAAAGCGGGGTCACCATGATGGGATAACCGAGTTCCGCGCGCACGCGAGCGGCTTCTTCCAAGGTCGCCTGCAGCTTGTCTTCCATTCCCACCACGCGAAGCTGATGGCGCAGATTGGAAATCATACCTCCAGGCACCTGGTGCAGATACTGGGACTGATCGTACGCGAGCTGTTTTCCGATAGGAAACCCGTCCCGTTTCGCGACGGCGGTGAAATGCTCCTCGACCGGCTTTAACTCCTCTTCATTTATAATCGGGGTATAGCCCAGAGCCCGGAGGTTCTTGGCTATATTAAAGATAGACGGTTGAGAGGAACCGTTAGCGAGTGGCGGCACGGCGGTGTGCAGGGTTTGGATGCCAAGTTTCACTGCCTCCAAGTAACATAGCGGTCCCAAGCCGTTGTTGCAGTGGCCATGAAATTCTACCGGCACGTCGCCGGCATTCTCGAGGATAACCGGTATGAGAGCTCGCGCCCGCTCCGGGGTGAGAAGGCCGCCCACGTCTTTGAAGCAAATCCGATAGGGCCGAATAGCCGCTGCCTGCCGGGCTCGTTCCGCGTAATACTGATCCGTGTGGCGCGGCGAGACGGAATAGATCAGATTCACGATCGTTTCCATCCCCACCGCGCGGAGCTCTTGCAGCTCTTTTTCGAAGCCTGGAAAATCGTTCCAGCTGGTGGACGTTCGCGTGAGCGTAATGCCGTATGCCACGGCGCGCTCGACAAAAAGTTTCATCACCGCGGGCGGCAGCTTCACGAAAGTGCCGGATCCATGCATGCCGCCGTGGAGGCGCAAGCGGGTGCGCCGGAAACACTTCGTCCCCTCGCGCACCCATTCCCAAGGATTTTGTTTTTGCTCGCGAACGTATTTCTTGATCATCGTGGAGCAGAAAAATTCCAGCGACTCAAACCCCGCGCGATCCATTGCCTCGGCAACAGCGAGCATCGTTCCCGTTCTCATCCCCAGCGCCCAGAGACTCTGTTGCCCGTCGCGCAGTGTGGTATCGATAAAATGCACTTCGCTCATGGTTAAATCACGGAGTCATGGAGTATTGGAGTGGTAGAGTAATGGTTTCGAAATCCCAGCACTCCAGTCTTTATTTTTTCTGTGGCGCCGTCTTTCCCTGTGCCAACTCCTTCAAGATAGAATAATCCGCGAGTTTGCTCTTCTCTATCGACGACGCGCGCTTATCGACGTAGCCAACCATCTTTATCAAATTCTCGACGGCTGCATCCGGCGGCACCAGGTCGACCGTCGCGCGTGCTCTCATCTGCTCATAGGTGAAATCCAGCGTTTCTTTGTCTTCGATACCGATAATACGCCGCAAAACTTCCATCGAGCCTTCCCTATTTGTTACCATGTAATGAGTCGCTTCCAAGTATGATTTGACGAATCGCACCCATTTTGGTCGATTCGACTGCAAAGAAGAAACCTTCGCTGTGATCGGGCCATTCATAAACGGCGTTTTTTTAGCCGCAACGAGAAAAAATCCCAGCTGTTTCATTTTGGGCTCAAAGGCAAAATCTACCGGCGCCGCATCGATGCCCCCTCTGATAAGCGCGGCCAATCTTTCCTGAGAGCCACCCAGTTGCAGCAACGTCACGTCCTTCATGGGATTGAGGCCGGCGTCCTCGAGCATGACGCGGAGAATGAGCGACGATTTGCCGCCCAGCCTGTTGACGCCGATTTTTTTTCCTCTGAGTTGCGACAGATCGTCGATCTTTTCCCGCGTCGCCATCGTATAGGAAACGAGGTTATCCCAACTCCCGAGTGAGACCACCGGCACGCCTTGCAAATTGGATTGCACCAGTCCGGTCGGTGCTCCGGAAGTGGCGTCGATGTCCCCGGAAATCAATGCCTGATAAGTCGTTGGTTCACTGTTGATCCTGATTATTTCCGCCTTCAAACCGTTCTTTTCAAAGAAGCCCTTCTCCTGCGCGATAAATACCGGGTATGAAACCGTCGGAAACAACGGCACCCCGATGCGGATCTTCTCTTGGCTGAATCCCGTGCTCGGGAGCAGTAGTTTAGTAACGAGAATCAGAAATAAGAAAGTCACGCTTTGACGATTTTTCATGGTCCCTCCCCTACATCCGATTATTCGGCCTTCTTGGCGGGCATTATCCCTACCGCTGGGAAGCGTTTCAAGTATCTTCGAAGGACGTACGGCCTACAGCCTGACGGACAACAGCCGCGCCTGTCAGGATCAATCGGGTCTGGTGTTTTTGCAGGGGATTCGCGCGACTCTCCGCACGGCCAAAGGCTTGGGATTTTTCGCCACGCGGGCGAGCAACTAAGCCGTCACATATGATAAAGGGACTGCTAGATTCCCGCTGCTGCGGGAATGACGATTAATGGCAGGCTAAATTCTTCATCGAAGGTTGGAGACGCACACGCTTGATTAAACCGGCTGTTCCTGGATTCGCCCGAGGATCTTTTTCCAAACTGGGGAATCGCCGAGGGAGCCTTGTTCTTTCTTCTCCTGTTCGGCTACCGGCGCATTGTCGTGCGGCTCGGAACTGAGCTTCTCACATTCAGAAGACAGGCGCGTGATCAGTTTTCCTAATTCCGCTTCCTTAGCCGCGGCTGCTCGGATCAGGTTTTCCTTTTTCTCAAGTTCCGCCTCACAGCTCTGCAACTTCCCTTCGGCAGTCTGCAACTGATCTTGGAGCTCTTTGATTTTCCTTAGCTCCTGTTCTTGCGCGGGTCTCTTTGCCGCTAGGCGTTCATCTTTTTCTTTGAGCTGATGTCTGAGTTCCGTGATCTCGGTTTCCAGTTGTTCAGCTTTATTTTGCGATTCAGACTCCGACTGATTTATCCGATTAATGACCCCGTAAACTTTCGATGTGAGACCTGCCAAGTCTCTTTCGCGGACGCGCAACTGGACTTCTCTTCCCCGAAGCTGATTTTGGATCAGTTCGACCTTCGCCTTCCATGCCTCCTCGATCTCTCGCAAGGCCAGGCTACGCGCCTTGAGCGACTCCTCTTTCAGTTGGAGCCTTAAGCTGGCGAGATCCGTTTTCTTGCTTTGTTCCGTCTGTTCAGAACACTCGACCTCTCGATCTGCAGCGTCGCACACTCGATCGCTAACCGATTTAAGTCCATTAACCGCGTTCAGAAAAACATCCGCGTGCGTGCGAATACTTGGCAGACACGTATTGGCGATACGCGCCGGCTGAGTTTTGTATTCTATTTCATCAGGGAAACGACGATTGCCCAGGAACTCGGAATCGGTTCCGTTGAATTTCTCAGAACTGACAAGCTCTGTTTCAATGGTCTCTGGGACCATTGTCGCTTTCCGGTCTGCTTTGCCAATCTGGCGCATAAGGACCCCCGACGAAAAATCGAAGCAAATCACGTTCCATGAGACCTGGTGAGCCGATCCAATGTAACCCATTGAAAAAGCGTGCTTATCAGGCGGAACGGCTCGTTCCTTTTTGTCATCCTCCACGTTTTGTTGAACATTCTGAGAAATGTTTGACCATCTTTGTTAAGGCGGAGTTCTAACTAGCTGCTAACGGTCAAACGCAACATCCCTATTTATCGCTGATATCGGCCGATATCAGTGGTTACGAATCGGGCAATGACTTAGAAAGCACTTCCAGGTGATTAGCGACCATTTCCAAGCCAAGAACGTTGGTAGGATGCTGGTATATGGGCAGCAAATTCGTTTGACGGAAACGTTTGGGTAGTCTCCTGTACAGTTCATCGACAAGCAAAATAGCGTCAGACAGGTAACGATCTCGGTAGGAGCGCATCGTGGAATCATGGACTGCATCGGACGCTTTAATCCATTGGTCTCTCATGACTTTTCTATCGTCTATTCTGATCTCGGGTTTATTTTTTTTATCATATTCGGCCATTAACTCCCGATCTTTTTTATTGTAAGCGTCCACTAGCTCTCTGATGTTTTTCACCAGCTGCAAAGCTTTCTGCTTAAGTTCTTTGTTTGACGTGTTGGAGTAGACCGTCTTATCCGGTGTCGCACCCAAACACAGCCCGGCAAGAACGATCATCAGCAACGGCAAATGCTTGCACTTAGAGAGAGCCCATCTGTTTCGCCTATAATTTAGTTGCCGAACACTTGGCAAAGTGGAATCCTCAATCAATGTTCATTTTGTCGGGGACGATAATCCAATAATCATCCCCGGCTGCTTCTGGCTTACCTTTAAGGTTACTACCATTTTGCGCCGCTTCAATATGGTTCTAAGACTGTCATTTGAAGACCTTGGTGAGAAATGCGGGACACCTAAGGAACAGCGCGGGCTTAAAAATCACTATCAGCGTCGGCGAAGTCGCCCTACGGACTTTGCAGCAATCGGCCGCTGTTATCGCCCGACGCTGGTCGCCGGCTCGGCTGAAAGCCTGATCGGCTGCAGGATCGCGCCATTGCCTGCCGAGTCCCGCGCGGCGAGCGCGCCCACTTCTTCATGTTAGCGTGCTCTCGGCGAGAAAAAACTGGATTCACTCTAAGAATCCACTTCGAAACCGT
>WNGC01001925.1_pt1 | contig 13218 bp, 11 predicted proteins | sample 5400051 | NCBI WGS metagenome assembly WNGC01 (sample SAMN13153368, study PRJNA577476) | soil metagenome | isolation source: 20 cm soil or saprolite under grassland replicate 2 | place: USA:California | collected 2016-06-15 | reverse complement strand
GGCCCTCGGCGACCCGTTGGAGATATTCCCTGGGCTGCTTCCAGCGCGCGGTCCGCGTGACCCGATAGTGAAAACTCACTTTGCCGTGGGCGCCCGCCCCGATGCCGAGGTAATCGCCGAAGCGCCAGTAGTTGAGATTGTGGCGGCATTCGCGGCCGGGCTTCGCCCACGCCGAAGTCTCGTAGTGCGCGTAGCCGCGCGCGGCAAGGGCGGCGCCGATGGCGTCCTGCATCGCCGCCGCCGCATCGTCATCCGGCAGCACGGGCGGATGCCGGTAGAAAAGCGTGTTCGGCTCGAGCGTGAGATGGTAGAAGGACAAATGCGCGGTGCCCGCCTCGAGCGCGGCTTCGACGTCGGCGCGCGCCTCGGCGAGCGTTTGCTCGGGGAGCGCCACCATGAGATCGAGATTGATGTTGTCGAACGAGTCCTGGGCGATTTCGATCGCGCGCCGCGCTTCGCGGTCGTCGTGGATTCGGCCGAGCGCCTTCAAGTGCTTCGGGTTGAAGCTCTGGACGCCGATCGAGAGCTCCAGGGTGATCTCGCAATCGGCGGCGAGCGACAGCCGCGCGCGAAACGCCGAGATCAAGGTATCGATCGCGACCGCCGAAAAAAGGCTGGGCGTGCCTCCGCCGAAGAAAATACTGGTGACGCGCCGCCCCCAAACCTCGGGAAGCGCAAGCTCGAGATCGGTCACGAGCGCTTCGACGTAGGCCCGCTCCGGAACGTCTCCCCTCGCCTGGTGGGAATTGAAATCGCAGTAGGGGCACTTCTTCACGCACCAGGGGATGTGGACGTAGAGCGCAAGCGGCGGGAGCACGCCGAGCCGGATGCCGGCGGGCGAGAGGACGGCGACATTGCTTTCCCCTCCTCCCTTGAGGAGGGGTGGCGGCCGAAGGCCGCCGGGGTGGTCCTTCATCAAACGCCCTCTTTCAGTTTCGCGAGCAGCCGCCGCAGCGCCTTGCCGCGGTGGCTCACGAGATTTTTTTGCGCGGGATCGAGCTCGGCGGCGGTCTTGCCGAAGTCGCGTAGGAAAAAATGAGGGTCGTAGCCGAACCCGTTCGCGCCGCGGGGCTCCGCGACGATCTCGCCCGCCCAGGTTCCTTCCGCGATCACCGGCTCGGGATCCTCCGCGTGGCGCAGGAAAACGACGACGCAGTAGTAGTGCGCGCGCCGGCTGTCTTTGTCGGACAGCAATTTGATCAGCTTTTCGTTGTTGCGCGCATCCGACCTTGGCTCGCCGGCAAACCGCGCCGAGTGCACGCCGGGCTCTCCATCGAGCGCTCGCGCGCAAATACCCGAGTCGTCTGCGAGGGCCGGCAGCCGCGTACTGCGGCTCGCGTGGCGCGCCTTGGCGAGCGCGTTCTCGACGAAAGTGCCGTGCGGCTCCTCGGCATCGGATACTCCGAGGCTCGCCTGCGGAACGACCTCCAGGCCGAGCGGCGCGAGCAGCGCCTCGAACTCGCGGAGCTTCCCGGGATTGGAGGAGGCGAGCACGAGTTTTTTCACGCGTCCATTTTAACCGGTGGCGACGTTCCTTCCCCTCCTCGAATGAGGAGGGGTGGCGGCCGAAGGCCGCCGGGGTGGTCAAGCAATCATGAATTGCCGCGCAATGACTACGAGAACTCCTTCGAGATTCTCGATGACTTCACGGTTCTCGAATCGGACCACCCGGATTCCGGCGCTTTGAAGGAATCGCGTGCGGATGGCATCGCGGTCTTGTGCAGCTTCATGGTCATGAGCCGCGCCGTCCAACTCCACGGCGAGCCTTTCTCCGGGACAATAGAAGTCCAGAACATAGGGCCCGACGCTGTGCTGACGCCGGAATTTCCTGCCCCGCAGACTCCTGCCTTTGAGATGGCTCCACAGGCGCGCTTCCGCGGTTGTGAGTCGTCCGCGAAGTTCCCGGCGGCGCGGTTTCAGTCGCGCGATATTGTGAACAAGAGCCATACACGGTGAAACGCTCGTGCACGACGAGAGTTGACGAAATAGCTGCGGGTTTCAAACGCGACCACCCCGCCGCCTTCGGCGGCACCCCTCCTCAAGAGAGGAGGGGAAACGCGACCACCCCGCCGCCTTCGGCGGCACCCCTCCTCAAGAGAGGAGGGGAAACACGACCACCCCGCCCGCTGCGCGGGCACCCCTCCTCAAGAGAGGAGGGGAAATCACGAGAGTCCGAGCGCCGCCTTCTGTTTGGCGATGAGCTCGGCGATCCCCTGCATCGCCAGCGCAAGCAGCGCATCCATCTGCGCCGCGGAGAAGGGTTCGCCTTCGGCCGTTCCCTGGACCTCGACGAAACCGCCCGAGCCTGTCATCACCACGTTCATGTCGGTCTCGCAGTCCGAATCCTCGGCGTAGTCCAGATCGAGGATGGGCACGCCCTCGAAGAGGCCCACGGACACGGCGGCGACGAAATCCCGGATCGGCGAAGCCGGCAAGACTCCGCCCCGGATCACCGTCCCCACAGCATCGTACAAGGCGACAAAAGCTCCCGTGACGCTCGCGGTGCGCGTCCCCCCGTCCGCCTGGATCACGTCGCAGTCGAGCTTCACGGTGCGCTCGCCGAGCTTCTCGAGGTCGGTCACCGCGCGCAGGGACCGGCCGATCAGGCGTTGAATTTCCTGCGTGCGCCCGGATTGCTTCCCGCGCGCCGCTTCGCGGTCGGTACGCGTGTGAGTCGCGCGCGGCAGCATGCCGTACTCCGCGGTCACCCAGCCCTGGCTGCGGCCCCGGAGAAACCCCGGCACGCCGTCCTCGACGCTCGCGGTGCAGATCACGCGGGTGTCGCCGAACGCGACCAGCACCGAGCCCTCCGCGTGCCGCGTGTAATGGCGCTCGATGGCGATGGGACGCAGTTCGTCGGGCTTGCGCTTGGAGGGCCTCATGAGCGTTTTTGCGGCGTGTGCTTGCGGATCGCGGCGCGAATCTCCTCGATGGCCTGCTCGATCTCCGCGTCGGTCAGATCGCTGTGGTCCGCCTTGCTGAAATCTTCGAGCTGCGTGGTCACGCCGTCCCGCCTCAGCGTCCGGGTCGAGACTTCGCCGGCGATCGCGCCCGGATGCGTTTCCGCCCAGGTCATCGCCACGACCGAAAGGTTGTCGGAATCCGCCCCGGCGCGCAGCTCCGCCAGATCCAGCAGCGCGGGAATCGCCGTCATGAGGTCGCTCTTCAGCAGCGCCCCGGTGATGAGCTTCCCCGTGAGCGGGCCCCACAAGCCGTCGGTGCAAAGGATCAAGGTGTCGTCTTCGCGCAACAAGGTGGCCTTCGACAGCTCCACTTGCGGGAGCGCGCTCGCCCCGATGCAGTTGAAGATCTTGTTGCGATCCGGATGGGCCGCGACGGCTTCTTCGCGAATGCGGCCCTGGTCGACGAGCATCTGCACCCGCGAATGATCGCGCGTCTGCGCCTGGATGCGGCCCTGCCGGATGTGATAGAGCCGCGAATCGCCGGCGTGCGCCCAGTAGGCGGTCGAATCCTGCACGACGCAGGCCACGCAGGTGGTCCGCGGCGAGTCGATCAGGTTGCGCGCCTTGGCGTACTCGCCGAGCGCGAAGTGCGCGTCGGTGATGCTCTTTTGCAAAAAGCCGGACGGGTCGGCGAGCTTGGGCTTCGCTTCGCGCTGAAACGCCTCGGTGAGGAGCTGCGCGGCGATTTGAGAGGCCACCTCCCCGTGCAGATGTCCGCCCATGCCGTCGGCGACCACCATGAGCAGAGAGTCGCGGGTGTAGGCGTAGCTGGTGCGATCCTCGTTCGCCTCGCGGCCTCCCTTGCGGCTTTCCTGAAAGATCGAGAATCTCATCGTCCGGACCGCTTCTTCCAGGCGCTGCGAAGGTTTTCGAGGAGAGAGCTCTTGCGGTGCACTTCGGGGTCCTTTTCTCGCAGCAGCACCTTCTGCAGCGCGAACACGCTCTGCGGGCGCTTCAGGTGATCGAGCTCCAGGCACCAGTCGATCGTATCGAGCAGCTGCCGGGAATACTTGCCGTCCCACACTCTCGCCGCGGAGACGTAGCGGTCCTTTTCGGCGCGGTCGTCGGCCGCCTGGGGCGCGGCGCTCGCGAGGCAGGCGAAAATGCTCGCGCCGATGGCGTAGCAATCGCTCCAGGGCCCGAGCAGGTCGCGGTCTTTGTACTGCTCGGGCGGCGCGAAGCCGGGCGTATACATCGGGTTCAGGCGCGGGCCCTCCTGGGCGAGCGTCTGGCGGGCGGCGCCGAAGTCGATCAGCACGGGCGTGCTGTCGTTGCGGATGTAGATGTTGGCGGGCTTGATGTCCAGATGAAGGAGCTTGTTCGAGTGCACCTCCCGCAGCCCGTTCAGCAGCAGCGTGAACACGTGGCGGATGAATCTTTCCTTGATCGATCCGCGGCGCGCGTGGATGTGTTCCTGCAGCGTGCGCCCGCGCTCGTAGCGCATCACCATGTATACGGTCTCGTTGGCGCGAAAGAAATTCAGCACCCGCACCACGTTCGGATGCGACAGCCGCGCGAGCGAGCGGCCTTCCTCGAAGAAGCACCGCATGCCGTAGCGAAACGTCGCCAGGTTCTCGTCGGCGATCGAGGGCAGCGCGTCGCCCTCTTTTCGCAGCGCGAGCTGGCTCGGAAGGTATTCCTTGATCGCGACCGGCTGGTCGTTTTCGTCGTAGGCGAGATAGACGATGGAAAAACCCCCGCAGGAGAGCACGCTCGCGATGCGGTAGTTTTCGAGCTGGTAGCCGTCCGGCAGCGGCTGATTGACCTGCTGTGGCATTAAAGGGGTAGCGGTGCGGCGTTTGTAACCGTTATCATAGCGGCGTTTTCATTGCCGCCGGCATTATACGGCGCGACCCTTCGCAATCCATGATCACCAGCATGACCGGCTACGCGGCGGCGACGCGGGATCTGCCGACGGCATCGCTCGCGGCGGAGGTGAAAAGCGTCAATGGCCGCTTTCTCGACGTGCAGTTCCGGCTCTCCGAAGAGCTGCGCGCAGTGGAGCCGGCGCTGCGCGAGCTGATCCAGGCGCGCGTGGGCCGCGGCAAGGTGGAGTGCCGGGTTTCGGTCACTCCGCCGACGGGTGCCGCACCGAGCATCAGCGTGAACGAAGGACTGCTCGCCGAGCTCGCCCAAGCGTCGAGAAAGATAAGAGCGGCGGTCCCTGACGCGCGCCCCTTGAGCGTGGGCGAGGTGCTGCACTGGCCCGGCGTGCTGGGAGACGACCGGTCGGCGGCGCTGCGCGAGGCCTGCGTGGCGCTCGTGCAGAAGGTCCTCGAGGACTTCGCGGCGACGCGCTCGCGCGAGGGCGCAAAGCTCGCCGCCATGCTGACCGAGCGTGCGGAGCGCATGAAGTCCCTGCTCGCCTCGATCCAGCCGAAACTGCCCGAGGCGATCGCGGCCTACGAGGAAAAGCTGGCCGCGCGTCTTCGCGAGGTGCTCGGCAGCACGGACGAGGAGCGCATCCGGCAGGAAATCGCGCTCTACGGCGTCAAGGCGGACGTCGCGGAGGAACTCAATCGCCTGGGGGCTCACCTGGAAGAGGTACACCGCGTGGTCAGCGCCGGAGGGGCGGTCGGCAAGCGCCTGGACTTCCTGATGCAGGAGCTGAACCGCGAAGCAAATACGCTCGGCTCGAAATCCGTGTCGAAGGAGCTCTCCGATGCGAGTCTGGAATTCAAGCTGCTGATCGAGCAAATGCGCGAGCAAATCCAGAACATCGAATGAACGGCAATCTATTCATCGTCTCGGCGCCCTCGGGCGCGGGCAAATCGTCCTTGGTGAGCGCCGCGCTCGCCGAGGACAAGCGGCTCGCGCTCTCGGTTTCCTTCACCACGCGGCCCGCGCGCGCGGGCGAAGTGAACGGGCGCGAGTATCACTTCGTCGAGCGCAAGACCTTCGACTCGATGCTCGAGCGCGGCGAGTTTCTGGAATCGGCCGAGGTCCACGGAAACCGCTACGGAACCTCGCGGAAGTGGATCGCCGAAACGCGCGCGAAGGGCCTGGACATCCTGCTCGAAATCGACTGGCAGGGCGCGCGGCAGGTGCGGAAGGCCTTTCCCGACGCGGTGAGCATCTTCGTCGTTCCTCCGCCCCCGGTCCTCGAGGAGCTCGAGCGCCGGCTGCGCGGGCGGGGACAGGACACCGAAGAAGCGATCCAGCGGCGCTTGCGCGCCGCCCGCGAGGAAATCAGCCACGTTGCCGAGTTCGATTATGTTATTATAAACAAAGAGTTTGAAGAAGCCCGGCGCGACCTTGCCGCCGTCGTGCGCGCATCCAGATTGATGCGTTCCCGCCAGAGCGCACGGCATCCGGAAATCTTCAAATCATTTAGCTAGACTAAGAAGAGGACCCATGGCACGAATCACCGTCGAAGATTGTTTAAAGAAAATCCCCAACCGCTTCCAATTGACCCTCGCGGCCACGTACCGCGCGCGCCAGCTCGCCCAGGGCGGCACGCCGCACATCGAGACCACGCGCGACAAGCCGACGGTCATCGCATTGCGCGAAATCGCAGCGGGCAAGGTCGGCGTGGAATACCTGAACCGCGTCCACACCGGGTGACATCTTCTTTCGCCCTCCCCTCCTTTTTTAAGGAGGGGTGGCGCGAAGCGCCGGGGTGGTTAGGCTGCCCCACCACCCCGCCGGCTGGCGCCGGCACCCCTCCTCATCCGAGGAGGGGAAAAAAACGCAAACCCCGCAGCGCTAGCGCCTGACCATGGCCGCCGTCGCCATCACCGATCTCAGGCAGCACCTCGGCTACCTCAAGCCGAGCGACATCGGCCGCATCGAGGAAGCCTACCAGTTCAGCGACGCGGCGCACCAGGGACAATTCAGGCTGAGCGGCCATCCCTACATCTCGCATCCGGTGGCCGTCGCCGAGATCGTCGCCGACTGGCAGCTCGACGCGCAGGCCGTGATGGCGGCGCTGCTGCACGACGTCATGGAGGACACCGAAGTCTCCAAGCAGCAGATCACCGAGCGCTTCGGCAAGCCGGTGGCGGAGCTCGTGGACGGCCTGTCCAAGCTCGATCGCATCGAGTTCCAGTCCCAGGCGGACGCGCAGGCCGAGAACTTCCGCAAGATGCTGCTCGCGATGGCGCGCGACGTGCGCGTCATCCTGATCAAGCTCGCCGACCGGCTCCACAACATGAGGACTCTCGATGCCGTCCGCCCGGAGACGCGCCGGCGCGTCGCGCGCGAGACCCTGGAGATCTATGCGCCGATCGCAAACCGGCTCGGCCTCGACAGCCTGTTTCGCGAGCTGCAGGAACTCGCGTTCGCGAACCTCTATCCGGCGCGTTACAAGGTGCTCGCCAAGGCGGTGAAGGCGGCGCGCGGCAATCGCCGTGAAGTCGTCAACAAGATCCTCAAGGCGCTGAAAGAGCGCCTGCAGTCGGCGGAAATCCAGGCTCACGTCACCGGCCGCGAGAAGCACATCTACTCGATCTACAACAAGATGCACGACAAGCACCTGTCGTTTTCGCAGGTGCTCGACATCTACGGCTTTCGCGTCGTCGTCGAGGACGTTCCCGCCTGCTATCTCGCGCTCGGCTCCCTGCACGGCCTGTACAAGCCCGTGCCCGGAAAATTCAAGGACTACATCGCGATCCCGAAGGTGAACGGCTATCAGTCGCTCCACAGCACGTTGATCGGCCCTTACGGCATGCCGGTCGAGGTCCAGATTCGCACGCAGGGCATGAACCGCATCGCCGACGCCGGTGTCGCTTCGCACTGGCTGTACAAGAGCTCCGACGCGGAGATCAACGAGGTGCAGCAGCGCACTCACAAATGGCTGCAGTCGCTGCTCGACATCCAGCACGCCTCGGGCGATCCCGCCGAGTTCCTCGAGCACATCAAGGTGGACCTCTTTCCGGACGAGGTCTACGTATTCACTCCCCAGGGCAAGATCCTGGCGATGCCGCGCGGCGCGACCGCGGTGGATTTCGCCTACGCGGTGCACACCGACATCGGCAACCGCTGCGCCGCGGCGAGAATCAACTACGAGCCCGTGCCGCTCAGAACCGAGCTCAAGAACGGCGACCGGGTCGAGATCATCACCGCAGCGCACGAGCATCCCAACCCGGCGTGGCTGTCCTACGTGAAGACCGCCAAGGCGCGCTCGCAAATCCGGCACTTCTTGAAGACCATGCAATACGAGGAAGCCGCGGCGCTCGGCGAGCGCATGCTCACCCAGGCCGTGCGCGCGCTCGGTGCGAAATCCCCGGAGGCGACATCGGAGCGCTGGGAGAGGCTGGTCCGCGACCTCGGGGCGAAATCGCGCCAGGAAGTCGCGGCCGACATCGGCCTCGGCAAGCGGCTCGCGGCGATCGTCGCGAGAAAACTGCTGAGTCTGACCGAGCCTCAGGCGGAAAGAAGGGGACCGGCCGGCTCGATCGTCATCCACGGTTCCGAAGGGCTGGCGGTACAGTTTGGCAAATGCTGCAACCCCATCCCCGGGGATCCGATCGTCGGGTTCATCAAGAAAGGCCAGGGGCTCGTCGTGCATACCAACGACTGCCCGACGGCGGCCAAGTCGCGCGGCGATCCGGAAAAATGGCTCGATGTGGAATGGGCGCCGGAAACCGACAAGATGTTCGACGTCGGGATCCGCGTGACCGTCGTCAACCAGCGCGGCGTGCTTGCCAAGGTGGCCACCGAGATCGCCGAGGCCGCTTCCAACATCGACAACGTCAGCATGGACGAGGAGCGCAGCCTCTACACCACCATGCACTTCACCCTGCAGGTCGTCAACCGCCTGCACCTCGCGAAGGTGATGCGGGCCCTGAGGCGCATCGAGGAAGTCGTGAGGATCGCGCGGGTGAAGGAGTAGGTTCGCCTAGGCCCCGGATCCGCGGCTCCGCGACACGGCTGCGATCAGCCGCTCCATCCAGCCGACGACGTTCCTCAGCGGCGTCTGAGCGAGCCCCCAGCCGAGCGCGGCGCCGGTCGCGTTCGCGATCATGTCGGCGATCTCGAACGTGCGGTAGTCCGTCAATCCCTGCAGGAATTCCAGCGCCACTCCCAGCAGGGCGAACGCGACTGCGATGCGAAGCTCGCGCCCGCGGCCTTCGATCAGCATTCCGAACCAGAACGAGAGGCCGCCGTAGGCGGCGAAATGCGCAAGCTTGTCGCGGTTGCCGCCGAGGTCCAGGTCCAGCGGGATGAGCGACAAGACGACGACCGCAGCGACCATCCCCCAGCCCAGGAGAAGCCAGGTGCGCCGGTAGCGATAGGAAGGCGTCACTTGCACGGAATCCAATTGAGCGGATCGTCCCAGACGACATCGCCCAACGCAACTTGCGTCCCGGCGACGAAGAGCGGTTTCGGGCCGAGCCGGGCGATCCTGACCTCGACCCTGCGCGTGCCCCGATCGACGGCGAGCGTTTCGCCCTCGGTCCATTCCCCGGCACCGACCCCGACCGTCGATTCGTGGCACAGGTTTACGCCGGGCTTCGCCATGGCGGCGAGGGACTCGCTCGTCGCGCGGAATCTCGCGATCATCATCGGCGTCGCCCGACCCGTCACTGCATCGTCCTTCCACGGCCCGGCGTAGCTGTCGCCGCTCGCCCAGAGATAGACGCCGTAGCCGCTGCGCTTGTCGTTCGCAAAGGCGCCTTCATAGCGGTCCCCGGCGAAGGCCGAGCGCGCGCCCCAGACGTAGATCCCCATGCCGTGCTTGGAATCGTCCGCGAATTCGCCCTCGTAGCGATCGCCCCACGGCCAGGTCTTCACGCCGCGGCCGTGCTTCTTGCCCTCGCGGAACTCGCCGGCATAGACGGCGCTTCCCCTGGCCGTGCCCGGCCCTTCCGCCCTGCCGTCCCTGCAGCCGCCTGAGTAAGAAGCTTGCAGCTCCGGATCAAGCACAAGACATTTGGACTGAGCCTGCGCGGCGTCAGACGACGCGCAGAGCATGAGCGCAAGGACAAAGGGGAAACCCGACCACCCCGCCCGCTCACGCGGGCGCCCCTCCTCGCATGAGGAGGGGAAAAGGCAACTGCAGGATCTCCCCTCCTCTCTTGAGGAGGGGTGGCGGCCGAAGGCCGCCGGGGTGGTCACGGTCGTCGACACTACTTCCGGGGTGGTCACGGTCGTCGACACTACTTCCGGGGTGGTCATCGTCGTAGCCACTACTTCGTCTCCCACATCAAGCTTACGCCGGCCGGCCCCACCGCGACTCTCGGCCCCTTGTCGCCGGGCTTGCGGCGCTCCTGCCAGAAGAAGTCGCCGATCGCGAAACCGAGCAGCGAGCTCGCTACCGTATCCGACAACCAGTGTTCGCGCGAGGCGATTCTTCCGGCGTTCGCCAGCGCGGCCACTCCATAGAGCCACGGCGCGTCGTACTCCTTTGCGAACGGCGTCACCGCGGCCCAGGTGACGGTCGCGTGGCTCGAGGGGAAAGAAGAGCCCGCGCGCTTGAACGGCTCGAAATCGGCCGGCCCCTTCCCGTCCTCGGGGCGGGCGCGGCCCACCGCGTATTTGATCCCCAGGTTCGCCAACAGGCCCGTCGCGCCCGCCTCGATCGCCGCGATTCCGGTATTGCCGAGGCGCCGGTCCTGCTCGGAAAGCGCAGCGAGCCCCGCCCCGCTCATCGCGGCGAAGGGCAGCCATTTGCCGAATCCGTCCAGCGTGTCGAGCGCGCGCGAGCCGGAGTGGCGGTCCACGGACCGGGACACGCTCCGGTCGAACACCGCCGAGCCGAGCACGGCGCCCGCTCCGAGCAGAGCGGTTTCCCAGGCGCTCGAGCTGCGCAATGCGCCCGCGCCGTTGCCCCAGTCCTGCACGGTCATCCTGCCCAGGTTCTCGAACGGCCTGTCCCACATCGGGCTGCCGAGGTAGGGCAGGTTGGTGTCGTCCTCCACGTCTCCGAAGCGAGCCAGGCCGTCCCGGTCGTGCATGTCGAGCACGAGCGGCTTCTCGAGCATCTGATAGAGGTCCACGGGCGAGTTGACCATCTGCCCCGGGTCGCGCGTCCACGGCGCGAGCGAGAAGCCCGTCGTCATCCGCGTGTCGGCGGGCAGCAAAGCCTCGAACGGGATCGATACGAAGACGCCCTTGTCGCGGTAATTGCCTTCGTTTCCGACCCCCGTGTCCACCACATTGGTGACCGTATACCACGCGCCCAGTTCCATCCCGATGCGAAAGCGCCGCTTGATCTCGAACCGCGCCCCGAAATCGCGGGCGAGAAACCGGCCGGTGCGCACGGTGAACGTGGACTGATACGGCAGCCTGTAATGCATTGCAGCGAGCGCGGTCACGGTCTGGTAATCGCGGAAACCGAAGCGCCCGTCGAAGTCGCGCTGCTTCACCGCATCGACGCTCACATCGAACGCCCAGGGCGCGCCGCGCTCCACGTACAGCCACTGTCCGCCGACCCCGCCGTACATCTGCTCGAGCCAGCCGCCCGTGAGCCTCGCGTAAGTCCGCTCGGAAGGCTGAAAGACGCGGTTCAGCAGCACGCGATCGACTCTGAGCCGCGGGGCTTTCGCGTACTCCCCGAAATCCGAGCGCACGTGGGGAAGCGTGCTGTTGTTCGCGCCGACCGCGTCGCTGATATTCTCGTAGAGGACATAGCTCACCCCGGTATTGAGGAAGAGGCGCTCGGCGAGCTCGCGCTCGTAGGTGGCAAGGAGGGCGATGTTGTACTGGAATACCTTGGGGCCGTTCAGGTAGCTGCTGAGAGTGGGTTTGACCTGAAACACGTTCAAGCCGTTGTCCTGGCTCTTGAAGGTGATGAAATTGCCCTCGTCGCTCGCGTAGAGGAGCCTCGCCTGCGTCGGCTCCTCGAGCGCCGCCAACAGATCGGCTTTGTCCTTCTGCGAAGACGACGAAGGGTCCGCGTAGCGGATGGCGACGGATTCGGCGAGCTCCCTTCGCGTCAACAAGCCGTTGAAGTAGCGGTTGAGCTTTCTCAGATCGGAAAACTCGTAGGTCGCGACCGGCAAACCGTTGGTGGTATAGGTAATGCGAATCTCGCTCGTTTCCAGCGGCGAAAGCAGCAGCGCCGTTCTCGCCGCCCGCCCGACCGCCCGGCTCATTTGGGATATACGGACGTTGGTGAGCGTGAGCGAGAGCCGCACAGTGGGCTCCATGCGGATGCGCACGTCCTTGAAGTCCTGGCGGAAGAGCGCCGCGTACATGCGCTTCCTGTAGCTTGCGTCGCGCTCCCATTGCGCGAGCGTCGGCCGCGGAACCACTTTCAGGTAGGGCTCGGGTTCCGCGGTCTTCGGTATCCATTCCCTCTGCTCGAGCGGTATCGAGACGTAGGTGCTGATTCCCGCCAAGCCGCGCTGATTCGAGACCGCTGTCGATATCCAGCCGATGCGATACTCGATCGCGCTGGAAATCCCGCGCGTGCGCCCGCTCACGTGCGATTGCTCGGCGAAAGGAAAATTCTTGTAGTCGCTCGCGTCGTATTCGCTGACGAACGACCAATTTCCCAGCCACGAAGGCGAATAGCGCAGGCCCCCGTATGCTCCGTCGATCTGCTGGCGCCCGTATCCCAGCGTGACTTGCGCGTCACCCAGAGTCTTGGTCGCGGCGGCAAACTGTCTCGGGAAAAGGCTGGTCCCGAAAGGGTCCTGCGCCCCGACGGCGACCGCGGGCCACCAGCGGTCCTCGGCGAGGAGCCGGATCTTCAGACTGGCGTTCTTGTCCTTGTAGCTGCCGTAGGCCGGGCCGAATCCACTCGTTTCAGACGGGAATGCCAGAACACCGTTGATCCGGGTGACCGCGAGGTTGGTTTCGAGCCAGGGAAGCAGCGTCGCGTTCGCGCTGAGATCGAAATACGGCCGCGCATAAGCCATGCCGAAGCGCAAGGTCCCGTCGGGATTGAAACGCGCATCGGGCATGTTGATGAGCCCGGTGGGTCCGGCCTTCGCAAAGGAGGTTACGCAGCACGCAGCGACTCCGACCCAACACGCTAGGAAGCGGCGCATAGCCCCTGAGACTGATCGGAGAGGTGGACTCCGAGTTTTTCGTGCACCTACAAAAACAACAAACCCCACCAGGTAAACCTGGCAGGGTTTTGGAATACTCTATCTGAGAGGCGGTTAGTGGTTCGTGGTGTTTTTCGTGCTTGCCGCTGCGACTCCCGCCACCACTGCCGCAACCGTCGCTATGGTGCCTGCCGTGGCACCCGCCGCGCTGCCGGCCGCAGTGCCACCGGCACCCGAGGATGCGCCACCGGCCTGCGCCATCGCGTTACCCGCGAGCATCGCAAAGAAAATCATCGCAACCAGCTTTTTCATAAGCT
>WNGC01001770.1_pt1 | contig 13218 bp, 14 predicted proteins | sample 5400051 | NCBI WGS metagenome assembly WNGC01 (sample SAMN13153368, study PRJNA577476) | soil metagenome | isolation source: 20 cm soil or saprolite under grassland replicate 2 | place: USA:California | collected 2016-06-15 | reverse complement strand
ATACGCTCGAAAACTCAAAGAAATCGGCGCCCCATTCAAACTGATTCTGCTTGAAGGCGCTCCCCACGGGATGGAGAACTGGGAAGGCCACGCCGAGTGGGCGTTCTACAAGCAGAAGCTTGTGGAGTGGCTTCGTGCGGCACTGAGAGTACATCAGTCCGCAGCCTCAACCTCCCCTGGCCTTTATTAAACGTCCCTTTCATGAACAAGAATCCGACGCGCAAGCGAAAAATTTCTCCAAGTCGAGATCGATCACCCAGCCGTAACCTTCCGCAAGATACAGTTGTGCTTGAGTTACTGCTTGATGCGCGGATCGTCCCGGTCGAAAACCGTAGCTGTGATCGGAAAACGTTGGGTTCCACCGCCTCGGCAGAACCTGCATCACCGCTTGCTGGAGAAATCGGTCGAGCGTAGTTGGGATACTTCGCCGACGACGTGATCTACTACACCTCTGCTGACTTCTGCCCTGCGGTCAGATTGCCTCTCGGCTCTCTCAGTCGCCGAAGCGAGACAGGACAGATCTCCCGGGGTAATTCCAGTCGCCTTCTGTGCACAGTCGCCGAATCTACGCTTCGCATCCTTGACGGATTATGGACTTCGCAGTACGTTGCCCGCTCGTCCGACGCTCACGCCTTATATTCGGTTCTTGTTCATCGACTCGCACTTTTGCTTGACGCTTCCTTCAGACCTCGCCTCGCGGCGATAGCCCTTGCGTCATCGGTAACCCTTCACCTCCATCAGGTTGCGTAGAGGATTTGCACCTCCTATCCTCACAGTTAGGGCGGCTCTCTACCCTCGCCCTTAAACCGTTGCTTCGCTCCTCCCATGATCCGGCTATGAGAGGCGTGGGCCTCACCGCGCCCTCGCCGTTATGAGCCAAGCAAAGATATATCGGCATGCGCCATTGTCGGCCGGATTGCTTAGGTGTATGCTGATTTCCCGGCCTGCTATTTTTCTAGCGAAGTGTGCCTGGCATGCGGAATCCGGCCCGCCTGCTGCCCTGCCTTGCTTAAAATTCAACGCCGTCTGACTGGGGAGACGATTGCCGTGAAAGCTCTCGCCGCATTTTGCATGCGCTTGCTGGCGTTTACTCTGCTTGTAATAATCGCCGGAATCTTGCTCATTGAGAGGGAGCCTCCGCCCAAAACCGTCATCGGCGGCGATGGCCTCCCATCCGCTGGCACTTTAAGCCCTGTTTATGCCGCGCCGATCCATGTCAAGCTTGTGGACCTCATCCCCGCAAGCCTCAGCGGCGAAACCAATCAAGACAGCGAACCTTTCCTCGCCGTCCAAGCTACCAACCCACAGGTCATGGTCGCCTCCGCATTCACTCCCAATCCCGTTTCGAGCAGTAGCAATGCGCCCGTCTATGTTTCCCAAGACGGAGGTAATAGCTGGGTCCTGAACGCCATCACTCCCGTTCCGCGGATGACCTGCGACATCACGCACGCCATGCCCACTGGCGAGAACCATCCCCGCGGGGACCTCCACGCGGGCACGCTGGCTTGCGCCGCCTCCATCACGCTCGACGAGTCGGAATCCAATGACGTTTCTTCCGGCGCTGTAATGAACGTGCAGTCCACGCGCAGCAACGTGGACCAGCCCTTCGTCCGGGCCCTGGCCATTTCCAACAGCGATCACATCTATGTCGGTGTCAACGATTTCAATCAGCCCAATGGCCACACCGCAACGGTGGACGTCTCGGTCGATGGTGGCGTGACCTACAAATCCCTTTCCATCGAGTCCCGCAATACCGCGGGACAGGATGGGCCATCGGTTCGGCCGGCCGTTGCTCCAGACAATACCGTCTACGCGGCCTTTTTCGGCTGGCGCAAATTTAACGGTACAACCGCCACCAGCGACGTGGTGGTCGTGCGCGACGATGCCGGAGGCACTGGCCCCAATCCTTTCCAGGCGCTCAGAGACCCGTCCGATAAACTTCCGGGCCGCCTTGTCGTCAAGGGCGTCTCCATTCCGTGGTCCAATGCGCCCACACTAGGTCAGGAACGAATCGGTTCCACTCTTTCCATCGCCGTCGACCCCAACAACAGTTCCACGGTCTACGTCGGTTGGGCCGACCACGGACGCAAGGGCGACATCTATACGCTCCATGTGCGCCGCTCCACCGACCGCGGTGTGACCTGGTCCAAGGCGGACCTGCCTCAAACGACGATCAGCAACGCCACGAACATCGCGTTGGCAGTGGCCAATAATGGTGTCGTCGGAACTCTCTACCAGCAACTTTCTGCCGGCCGCTGGGTTACACATGTAGTGCAATCGCACGATGGCTTCGCAACGGCTCAGGATCTTATTCTCGCGAATGTCCCGGCGGATACGCCGGTGCAACAGTTCTTGCCTTATTTGGGGGACTACGACTATTTGCTTTCCGTTGGGAACGAGTTCCGCGGCGTTTTTTGCGCCAACAACTCACCGGAGCTCGCCAATTTCCCGCAAGGCGTAACTTACCAGCGCGTGGCGGATTTCAGTACAACGACCCTCACGGATGGCTCGGGCAACCGCGTAGCGGTTTCTATCGATCCATTCTATTTTAGCGTTCCCGTGATTCCGTGAGGCGCGTTCACATCATGACGCGGAAGAAGGAGAGGCAGACATGAATTCTTTGTTAAGCTTCCTGGCCGGCATCCTCTCGACTGTCTTGCTTACACCGTCTGGCGCCGGGTTCCCGCAGGAACAGAACAACCAGTCTGCTCTGGCCAAACAATCGAACTTCATCTTTTCGGGCACGGTTAGCCAGCTTGGCGCAGTCTCCTTTGTCGGCGTCCCTCAATCGCCGCAGACGATAGTCGTTCGCGTGGACTCCGTCTTGAAAAAGCCTCCGGCTGTTTCGCTGAAGAAGGGCGACAACATCACCGTCGAGGTGAAGGATCCATCCGCTTTCCAACAAGGCGCTCAAGCAACGTTCTACGCGGAAGGTTGGATCTTTGGTTCCGGTGTGGGCGTCAAGGAACTGGGGCATGATTTCAACGCGGGCGGGGGAGCACCTGCCGAGGGAGCCCGTACGGCCGAAACCGCCCTCGGCCAGATGCAAAAGCAAATCAGCGATCGAGATCTCCAGAACCGCATTGCATCGTCTGACTTGGTTGTCATCGGCCGCATTACGGATGTCCACCGCTGGACCATCCCCAAATCCGCCGCCGCGCGCTATCCCATCTCCGAACACAGCGCGGACTGGCATGAAGCCGTTCTCCAAATTAAGTCAATCCTCAAGGGAACAAAACCCAAGGGAGGCAAGATGGCCGTGCGCTTTCCGCTCTCCAGAGATGTAGCCTGGGTAAACTCTCCCAAGTTCCAGAAGCAGCAGCAGGGGATATTTTTCCTGACGAGGGATCGGGTATCCGGCGATCCCACGGCCACCCTGGGAGGCTACCAGGTTGCCGCCTATACCTGCATAAAGTCCGGCGATTGGCTCCCATTGTCGGACGAAGCCCGCGTCCGTTCTTTGCTCAAAAAGTAAGGTTCGCACGGCTTGGGAGAAACGCGCCGCGCCAGAACCAAACACTCGGCGAAGCATGCGATTGGCCGAAACCCTGATTCAATGCTTAGAATCTAGGCGGCGGAAATCAATCCTTTCGCGAACGATATGGCTTCCTCGGCGCGTTCGTTCTCGTTCAGACGCGCGCGAACGAAATCGGGCGTACCGCCGCCTTTGCCCGGAAATCGTTGCAAGGTTTGCTTCAGTAAGGCGTGTAAATCTTTTCCGGCGCCCGGGTGCTGCGCAAAAATCACCTGGCCGGACGCCGATCGGGCCAGGAGCGCGACCGTCTTTTCGAACTTGGCAAGCTGCATGGACAACTGTGCCAGATATTCCTCCTGAGTCTCTTCGCCAAAGACGCGGGCGACCACACGGATACCGTTCGCGCTGATGTTCGTGGATTGCAGGGCGGCCACCGCCTCGGCTTCCGCCAATCGCTGTAGCAGCGCTCTGGCGTTCTTGAAATGCGCGTCGCGCTCGGTAAGCGCGCGTTCCGAAGCGGTCACGACCTCTTCAGGAGCACACCTCAGTTCTTCGGCAAGGCGTCGCAGGAGTTGAAAGTCGCGCCGCGCGAAGCGTTCCGCCCGACGGCCGCAGACAAATTCGACGCGCCAATCCTGGCGGACTTTCGCACAGCGGCGGACGAGGAGCATGCCGATCTGCCCGGTGCTCTTGACGTGGGTGCCGCCGCAGGGTTGCAAATCGGCAGACTCTATTTCGATGGCACGGAGGATGCCGTCCCGGTCGACTTCTTTTCGCACGCCGACTCGTGCCAATTGCTCTGCGGTGCCGTAGCGGACGTTCACCGGCCGGTCTTCAAAGACAATCTGATTTGTGGCCCGCTCGGCACCCTCGAGGATTTCTTCGGACGGTTCCGGGCCCCGCAAATCGATGGTGCACAGTTCGCTTCCGAGATGGAACGAAACCGTGGGCAGGCCGAAGCGTTCCTGAAACATGGCGGACAGCAGATGCTGGCCGGAGTGCTGCTGCATGTGGTCGAAACGGCGGGGCCAGTTGATGCAGCACTTGGCTTCGCCGAGTTCGACGGCTTGATCCACCAAGTGGATGATTCCGTCCTCGACGTCGCGGACATCGATGACGTTGGCATCGGCCACCTTGCCGAGGTCGTGTGGCTGGCCTCCGGACGTAGGATAGAAGGCAGTCTGATCCAGAACGACTTCCCAGGCGGGGGCTTTGGCTTCAGGGAAGGAAGGAATCAAAGCCGACTCACAACTTATGACCCGTGCGGTGAATTCCGTTGTGAATGCGTCGTCGTAATACAGTCTGCGCGTGGTCACACTGCTCCTCCACCGGCGGACTGGAGCGCGCGCTGCCAGGCTTCCGCGTATTTGTAGCCCGTGCCGGTATTAAAGAGCACCACGGTTTCTTCCTGCTGAATCCAACCAGACGCGGCCAGCTTTCTGGTTGCGATCACGGTTGCGGCGCCTTCAGGAGCGGCGAAGATGCCTTCGAGAGAAGCGAGTTCCCTTCCCGCGTGGAGCATCTCTTCGTCGGTGACGGTCAGAGCAGTGCCTTTCGTTTGGCGAAGCATGCCCAAAATCATTAGATCGCCGAGGGGCCCGGGCACGCGCAAGCCGGAAGCGATGGTCGCGGCGTTCGGGAAGAACTGAGCCGAACTCTGGTGAGCTTCCCACGCACGGACGATGGGCGCGCATCCTTCGGCCTGCACGGCAACCATACGGGGCCGCTCTGCGCCGACCCAGCCCATCTCCTGCATTTCGTCAAACGCTTTGCACATGCCGATCAACCCGACGCCGCCTCCGGTGGGATAGAGAATAACGTCGGGCAGTTTTCCTCCGAACTGCTCCCACAATTCGTACCCCATGGTTTTCTTACCTTCGACGCGGTACGGCTCCTTGAGGGTAGAGACGTCGTACCAGCCTTCGATGTCCTTGTGCTCGGCCACATATTTGCCGCAATCCGAGATCAGGCCGTTTAGCTTGACAACCTTGGCGCCAAAGGCTTGGCATTCCATCACGTTCGCCGCCGGCGTGTCCGCGGGCATCACGATGACCGCAGGGAGCCCCGCAGCCGCGGCATACGCTGCGAGCGCACCGCCGGCATTGCCGGCCGTGGGAGCCGCCAAAGCCTTTGCGCCGAGCTGTTTGGCGCGAGAAACGGCAGTGGTCATGCCACGCGCTTTGAAGGAACCCGTAGGATTCAAGCCCTCGTCCTTGACGTAGAGGCGCTGCATGCCCCCCCGTCCACAATGTATTGATGCGCCCAGGCGTTCGGCATGGACCAGGGCGGTCATGCCTTCGCCAAGAGAAACCGCCGGATCGTTTGGCAAGACTTCCGCGTAGCGCCACAGCGTGCGTGGCCGCGATTTCAGGCTCTCGGGGTTCAGCGTAGCCGCCGCGCGACGCAGGTCGTACCGCGCCAGGAGAGGCTTCCCGCACATACAGAGGTGCTGTTCAACGGATGGGTCATATTTCTTGCCGCAAGCCGAGCATTCCAGCTCAAGGACATTCAACGATTTGGTCATCACCGTAAAAGTCTAGCACACGCCTTTTTGCCTGTTCATTCTCGGCCCCGGCCGACAGTCTGCGAATCAGGCAGCGTTTGATTTCCTCAATCCCCTCCCATAGGTGACGCTGCAGTAGCGTCCTGAGAGTTACGCTATCGCGTATCCAACTCGTGCCGCGATCTCTTCTCGACTCGCAACTTCATTGCTTCTGGATTTTCTTGCCGGATGTATTCGATACTTCGGAGAAGGTCTTCAGCGGCGGCAGGTGACCAGCTGAGCTGCATTTACTTGCGAAACATTTGATCGATACGGTTGCCGACTTCTTCGTGAGTCAGGAATTACCCGATGTTTGATTAAGTCGGCATAATCCCGCGGCGGCCGGCCTGCTCATCAGTTCTGGTTAGTCCACACAAACCGGAAAAGTGGCAGCCAGTATCAAGACCCGTACCAACATCGGCGCTAGCTGCTTCATCGAGGCCTTCGTAGAAAGAGAGTCGTGACAACCCTATTATTTGAGTCGATACCAAGGTCACATTTCACAGGGGAGCCAGAAAACAAGGATGACCGCCGACCTCTTCTCCTCGTCCCAAAATGCTAGCCCCTTGCTGTGGTACGCACGAGCTCCTGTTAAGTCCCGTAATTCGGACTAGAAGGCGGCTGGCCGCGATTTCCTAAAGAAGATTCCATTTGATTATCCCCGAGGGACTCCTCAACTTCCAAGGTTGGGAAACGCTGCAACCTAGAAAAACACCGCTGGAGAAACGTTAAATCGTTTGCTCAACTCATGCAAGACCTCGGAAACGATGCTTTCTGAGCCAACGATGGGCACCAGATCTTTCTGGCGGAGATCATTCCCATCCATCAACGTCCGAAGGACTTCGATCGGAGAAGCATGGGGAATGGAATGATAGCTCTTCTTCGTAAGCTTCGATTAGGGTCGTCAAGATTTCGGCATACTTCTTCTTCGATCGTTGGATGCTCTTTACTCGCCAGTTTGTCCAAGACGGATAGGTATTGCTCATGTTGCTGCTCGGAGGCGATCGGGGTCGGCGAGCTAACCTCCAGTGCGTATTTTTCGGGTACTCCAATCATCATCTTTGCCATTCCTTTTCGTCGTAATCAGCGTGACTCAAGATGCCCGGGATGTAAACCATCCTTCATCTGTATTTGATGGTAGCAATCAGCCTGCATCGATTATGGCTTATCTCTAGAGTTGACCGCTGACGCATGCGACGCACAACAGATACAATCAGGCTCTCTGGAAAATCGCTGACTACGAATTGAGGAGCATGATGGAACATAGCTTGCACGACACCATATCGCTTCTCACCCGCACCCCGCTGCTCTCGATGCGCTTCTGCGTGATCTATCGAAAACTTGGACATTCCGAAATGAAGGTGAAAGCACTTGGAGCGTGTTCGATGTCGTCGGCCATCTCATTCACAACGAACACACTAATTGGATGCCGCGCGCGAAGATGGTGCTGCAATTTGGTGAGACCAAGGCTTTTGAGCCTTTTGATCGTTGGGGACAGGAACGAGAGAGCGAAGGCAAGTCGTAGGGGCAGTTATTGGATGAATTTGCTCGTTTGCGGTCAGAAAACCTGGACGAACTGCGTGCATTGAATCAGCGGCCAGAGGACCTCGAGCTGCGCGGACGGCATCCTGCCCTCGGAGTAGTTACTCTGTCAGAGCTGCTGGCTAAACCGCATCCTATTTCACGTTACAATTGAGGGATGGCTGTGCGACTCATTGCGCTGGATATTGACGGTACGCTGCTGGATAGCCGCTGGCAGCTTCCCGAGGCCAATCGCGCGGCAATTGCGGAAGCGACGCGCCGAGGCATCGAGGTGGCGCTGGTCACCGGGCGGCGCTATGATTTTGCCATGCCCGTGGCGCGCAAGCTGGATTCTCCCCTGACCATGATCGTGAACAATGGCGCGCTGATCCGCTCGAAAGAAGGCCGCACGCATCTGCGCCATCTCTTGCCGCGAAGCACGGCGGAACAGGTTCTGGAGCTGACCCGGCCGTGGCGCGCAGGCGCGGCGGTGATTTTCGACCGGCAGCTCGAGAATCAGCTTATGCTTGAAGTGCTGGACCCGGACGATTCGATGCGATACGCGTACTACTCGCGGAACTTGGAGTTCATTGGGCTGGCGAAACCACTGGAAAACTGCCTGACGGAAGATCCCCTTCAGGTGATGCTCTCCGGCAAAGTCGAGCCGATGCGGAAGGTGGAGGCTGCCCTGCGCGGCGCTCCCTTCGTGGAAGAATTTGCGCTGGCGGTGACGTGCTACGAGAGCAAAAACTTCGCGATGATCGATGTGATTAACCCGGTGTGCTCGAAAGGATCGTCGCTGGCGGAATGGGCGGCATTGCGCGGATTCACGCGCGAAGAAGTGATGGCCATCGGAGACAACCACAACGACCTGGAAATGCTCTCGTTTGCCGGCATTCCCGTGGTGATGGGAAACAGCGTGCCGTCGTTGAAAACGTATGGCTGGCATGAAACCGGCACGAACGACGAAAACGGTGTGGCTTTGGCGATCGAACAATTCGCATTGCGGGAGGCTACGCCTTGCGTCTGAAACGTGCCGCACTCTTGCTCTCGCTCGGCTTGGTGGCAGCGCCGGCTCTGCGGGCGGAATACGTGGTGCTTCGCAGCGGCCAGCGCCTGAAGGTAACCGGCTACCAGCTTCTGGGAAACAAGTACCGCTTGCAAATGGGCGGAGGCACGGTGGAGATTGCCGCCGAGGACGTTGTGACCATCGAGCCGGAAGAGGTTTTTACGCCTCTGCCTGCGAAGCCAATCGTAAAGGCGCCCTATCGCGAATTGGTCGAAGCAGCGGCGGCGCGATACCGGGTGGATGCCGACCTCATCACCAGCGTAATTGCCGTGGAGTCCAACTTCGATCCAAAAGCGTTGTCGCCCAAGAATGCGCGCGGGCTGATGCAACTGTTGCCGGAGACCGCGGAGCGGCTCGGAGTGCAGAACATTTACGACCCGCAGGAGAACATCGACGCGGGAACGCGCTACCTGCGCGAACTGCTGCAGATGTACAACAACGACCTCGCCCTGGCGCTGGCCGCCTATAATGCGGGGCCGGAGCGCGTGCAGCAATATGGCCGCGTTCCGCCCTTTGCGGAGACGCTTTCGTACGTCCGCCGTGTGAAGCGCAGCTATGAGAAGAGCAAATCCAAAGCTTCCGCGAAAAAACCGGCTTCGCCCGGAGCAATGGCAGCGACTTCCCGGCATCAGACCGGTCAGTCTCCATAAAAACTACTGCTGAGGCGGTGGATTCTGTGGTGGAGCAGTGGGGTTCTGTCCGGATTGCAGGCCGGGACTACCGTTCACCTGGCCTCCTAATCCCGTTCCCGTCTGCATGCCCGGCTGTCCCACCCCGAAATTGTCCTTCGACGGATCCCAGATGAATTCGAAGAGGTGATAATTCTTGGCTTTGTCGTAGACCATGACGGAAGATTTGTTGATCTTGCTGCCGACACCGATGATGTTGCCGCCGATGACGGCGGACGTATCACCCGTTGGAATCGGCTGCGGGTTGGATCCCGAGTCGCTCTGGTCGGTCCCCACGGGCGTTCCCGTAACAGCCGGTGGATTTGTTCCACCGGGCTGTGTCCCGCCTGGGGCTTGTTGACCAATTGCGCCGGGCTGTGCCGGGGTGCCAGGCCCGTTCAACGCATTCGCGGGAGTGCCAACGCCTCCTACGTGAGGAAGCTGGAGGTTTTGCGGTGGCTTCAGGCTGCCAATGAGTTGCCCCATGGGACCGACATAGATGAACCTCCAGGAACCATCTTCCTTGTTCATGGGGTCTTTGTAAGCCTGGCGCATGAAGCGGAGTGAACCCACCTTCGGCTTGGTGAGGTCCTCGAGGGAGGTCGGAAACCGCCCCGTCTTGCGGAAATGGAGCTTCACACCGCGGGCATATTGATTCCCTCGCCAGATCATCTCTTTTTCTTTTTCGCGCTGCCCTTCAGTCAGAATGTTCGGCACAACGACCATCGTGGAGAGGAGCAAAACGGTGACGAGGAAGATGACTACGAGCAAAGCATATCCCCGCTCGCTGCGCCTGCGTACCTTTTGTGGAGGTCGGGCGTTCATTAGGATGGTGGCGCTCCTTGCTCCTCGAGGATGGCAGTGCCGCGGCGCCCCGAGGAGACTTCCTCAAATTCGAGGCTCGCGTTGCCCACTTTCAGAATGCGAAAGCGATTAAGCAGAAGTTCGCCCTCCGCGACGACATGCACTTCCTCGCCGTCGGTGAAGAAGGCGCGGCGGGCGCTACCGTAGGGGACGGTCCCGTAACCGAAAAATTTCAATGGCAGCTTCGGCGGCTCTGGAGGTGGTGGAGGATCGGAAGTAACTCCCGACGTGTCAGCCGGGAGCGTGGGAGGCGGTTGTTGTGGCGTGGGCGGAGGAGTCAAACTGAAGATATTGCGGCCGGTGCTCTTGTATTCGGTCTCGCGGGCCCTCTTCAGCCTGTCGGTGTGGAGTTGGGGGTTTTCGACGGAGAGCAGCTGCGGATTTTGGGACGCGGAGCCGGCATCCGCAGCCACAATGGGCCTGCCACGGTCGAAATAAAAAAACCAGATAACTCCGGCGGTCAGAAGAAGTACGGCGAGCACGACGAGTTGTTTCTTCTGCTTCATGTGCCCGTCCGGAAATAAGTTCTGAGGTGGAGCGCGACCTTAATGACATTTGCGGACGCCTGATTCGCATTCTCCGAAGCGAGGGACAAGGAATCCACTTGGTAAAGATTGCTGGAGCGCTGCAAACCATTCAGAAACCCGACCACGCTCTTATAATCCCCAGTGACGGTGGCGTCGATGGCCACTTCCGTCATTCCGCGGTTCGCAATCTTCGTCTCCTTAAAAATTTGATCCTCAAGCTGAATTCCACTCTTCTTGGCAGTGGCGCCGAGTTCAGACCGGATGGAGGAATAGCCTGAGCTTGCCGGAAAGAGCGACTGTTCAAACTGATCGCAATCTTTCTGGATTGCGGGAATGTTTCCGCGGATGTCCTGGGCGCGCTTGATATCTGCTTTCAAGAGATTATGTTGCATTGTTTCCGCTGCAAGCTGCTCTCGTGGCGCGCGGGGGGCGGAAGAAAGCCGCCAACTGTAGGCAGCAAGGCCCACATCCGCGAGGACGAGAAGAATCACGCCGCCGAGAATCGTTTGTTTCCGCAATGTGAAATCGCGCCGCATCAAATTCTCGAATAGACCGTGGTCAATTGCACGACCTTTTGATCGCCGCTTTGGTTCCCGGGCGGATTGTGAACACCCTGCACTTGAACTTCGGTAAATTCTTTCGATTCTTCGAGGGCGCGCTCAAACTTGAGCTCTGCTTCGTCGCTCGTGACGCCCACGCTCAATTTCACTTCGACGTGTCCGGGAACCTGCTTGGGCTCGATGCTGATGACGCGCACGCCGTCAGGAAGGAGGTGCTCAAGATCCATAAACATCAGCGTCCAATTGAAGCTGCGCGCGTCGAGGATGGTATTGATGAAGGCGGCGCGATCGTGCAAATTGGCGATGTCCTTTTGACTAAAATAACGCTCCAGATCCCTGCGCTGCGCTTCCAGCTTGGCCATCTCCTGGCGCATTTTTCCGGTGCGAGCGCGCAGCTCAGCGTCGACTTTGCGCGCAGTATGCACGTGCCAACCTAACGCGAGAAACAGGAGTCCCGCCACGACAGCGGTTAGCCCAGCACCGACCAGGAACCGCCGGTGGGTCTCCAGCGGCTTGGTTGCCAAATTAAGCCGAACTTTCATGCCCGCTCTTGCCTCCATCCCGAAAACCGATTCTAGCCGCGCTGCAGCATCCAACCGATCAAACCTTCCAAGTCGCGCTCCGCCAGCGGACGGGCATCTTCTTTGATGCGTCCATCAGAGACCGCGGAGTGTAACAACGACCGCACGTCGCAATGGAATTCTTCCTCGAGTGGCCGGACAAACTCAGCGAGGCGCGTGCCCAGCCCGGCGACGCGAACGGATTGAATGGCTTCCTGCCAAGTGTCCTGATAATACGCCGCCACTGGAAAAATCTCTTCGAGAAGCATTTGCGGCTTGAGGTTCACGCCGTGCGCCGGAAGTTCAGTGCAGCGATAGCCGCACAAAACTCCGCGGCGCACGATCGCGGTGGTCAGGGTGGAGCCCGAGACGCGCGCGAGGAGCGTCGGCTTCTCATCATCGACGAGCGCGATGGCGGCGAGCGAAGAACTCAACACTACGCCGGGATGCAGCCCGATTCCCTCGACGAGCGATTCGTACTCCCTGATGATGCGCAGCCGTGCGAGCGCCGTGACGACGTCAATGCCGGTTTCGCGCGGCGCCTGGCGCATATAGGAAATGAGCGTCTCGTCGGCTTCGAAAGGCACGCTCTTCTTCAACTTCCACCGCAACATCGGAACGGCTTCGGCTGCCGAGCGTGGGAAATCCTCTAAGTGCTGAACGAAGACGCGAATCACCGTGTCGGGAAGGATCATGGCAACATCTTCATCCCGGGAGTCCAGATGATTGCAGACATTTGTTACAGCGGCCTTAACGGCGGCGCCGTTCACGATGTTGGCTTCGATGGCCGACGGAGCTAGCGCTCCAACCGGCAGAGATTCGACAGCGTAGCCATCGAGCGAACCGGTGCGGCTCCAGCGGGCCGCAGCAACACGGTCTGGCGCAACTTCAACGGCCAAAGCGGCGTTCGGCATGGCGTCGAGCCAGCGCACAACCCGGCGCGCCCAGTCGAACTGGTAAATTCCCTGCCGGAATGCGGTGGTACTACTCAACGAAAGTCACCTTGTTGATCTCTTTCACGGTCGTGATGCCGGCACGAATCTTGGCCAGCCCGCTTTCGCGCAAAGTGATCATGCCCTCTTCGCAAGCGATGCGCTTGATCTCCGAAGTCGGACGGCGATCCACAATCATTTCCCGGATGCGGTCGGTCAGGTCGAGCAATTCGCAAATCGCCGTCCGGCCATGATAACCAGTACCCGAACATTCCAGGCAGCCGGCGCCCTCGGCAAACGTTACGTTTCCCCACACAAGCGGATCGAGGCCGGCTTCCTTCAACTCCTCGGGGGAATATTTTTTGGGCTTCGTGCATTTCGCACAGATCACACGGACGAGCCGCTGCGCCATGATGCAATTCAAAGCAGAGACAAAGTTGTACGGCTCGACACCCATGTTGATGAAGCGGCCGATGACGTCGGTCACGTTGTTGGCGTGG
>WNGC01001769.1_pt1 | contig 13221 bp, 8 predicted proteins | sample 5400051 | NCBI WGS metagenome assembly WNGC01 (sample SAMN13153368, study PRJNA577476) | soil metagenome | isolation source: 20 cm soil or saprolite under grassland replicate 2 | place: USA:California | collected 2016-06-15 | reverse complement strand
TGGAATAGCGAGGCCTGCGTCGGAAACATCGCGCACAATCCCCTTCATCTTTACGGTCTGCCCCGGCCGGTAGAGATTGCGATCGGTGATGATTTCCGCGTGCGGCTTTGCCGCGAGACCGCTTCGCTCGCCGGACGGATAACTTCCGGCTTCGGCAAATTGAACCGCCGGTCCGTTCGGTGTGTCAGCGATGAAAAGATGCGCGCTCGAACCTTTCGCCGGGAAAACTTTGTCGCGATCAAACGTGGCCATGCCTTTCGCATCCGTAGTTGCGCGCGCGATTTCGATGCTCTCATTCGTAACCGCGCGCACGGTCATTCCGACGACCGACTGCGCGTCGGACATTTTGGTCACGCGCATGATCACTTTGGTCGGCGTTCGTTTTTGCGTGAGGATGAAATCGCTCGTGCAAATGATCGAGCGATTCCCGATGATGCGCCCGTTGCCGAGCGTCGCGCTCGCCTCTATTAAGTACGCGCCGTTGAGCGGCTCGCCTTTTGGCGACGTCCAATGAATGTCACGCTGCTTTTTTCCGTCGCCGCTCGCCGCTTCAGTCGTGCCGCTGGCGACGACCGGCAGATTGAACCCATCGACGAGCAACTCGGTTTGAAATTGCTTATTGAAGCCAGTGCGAGGATCGATAATTACCTTTCCGGTAACCGGATCGAGTGCGTCTTTCTCGAACTCGCGAACACGCATGTTGACTGCCGGTAATTTCTCCAGCGGAATTCGTGCCAGTTTCCATGTGACCGCTGGGGTATTGACTTGGAAAAATGTGAACCGCAGTTCCGGACGCGCGCGCAGAAAAATCTGCGACGCCGGAAACAGAATCGTCGGCTCTTGCGGATGAAACGTCGCGCCCCAGCGCGATTGCTCGGCCAGTCCGTAACCGCGCTCGCCTTTGATCTCGGACGAAATCGTGACACGATGGCGTTGGGTAAGATCGAATTTGCCTTTTATCGTAACGCTGTCGCCGCTCGGGAGCAGTTGCATATCTTTCACCGCCGGCTCGATGTGAATGCGGTCGGCGGTGATCTCACCGGGATCGACAGCGTCGCTGAACTTGATCTCGATCGTCGGTTCTTCGAATGGAGCATTGTACGCGACGACCCATTCAACTTTGAGCGGCACTGTTTTACCCGCGGGCAAAACTTTTAGATACGGTAAAGGGCGGCGGCTTTTTGCATCGAGCAATCCGTTAATGATGAGATCGTAGGTGCGTCCCATCGGCAGCGGTTGCCGTGGCGCAACGCGAAACTCTTGCGCTTCCGGTTGTTCCGAAAGCTTCTCGTCGCTGCGCAAAATCACATCAACCGGAAAACGCTGGCGTGAATCACGGTCTTGAAAATAAGCGTGCTCGGCGACTTCGGTGAGGCGCACGTTGTAGGTGGAATCGAGCGGGATTTGCGGTTGTGAATCGAGCTGTTCCTGCTCGGTAAAATCGCTCGTGATCGAAAACGGCGCCGCGCTAAACTCCGCGCTCCAACTGGGCGCGTCCACGCGTGTGCCGCTCGCGTCCTTTAGATCGCGCACCAGCGTCAAACGATGTGTCGCGCCGGCGACCACGGCTTTGACCTTAAACACCCCTTCGGTTTGGCTCTTCCACAAAAAGTCGCCTTCAATTTTTGGCTGGCTCATGAACGGAGATGGCTGGCCGCTCATGTCGATCTTGTCCGTGCCGGCCATCGCGTTTGGAAAGGTGATCGTGAGTTCCGCTCCGGCTGCAATTTCACCTTCGCTCGGTTCGATCACCACGCCGCCCGCATCCGGTTTCGTGTTCGATTTGGTTTCCTTCGGAGCTGCGTAAAGATTCGCCGCGATCAAAACAGAAATCAGAATGAAAGTCGCGCGTCTCATTCCAATTCGCGGATGCGCTTCAGATCTGCATTTGCATTATCGATTCTGCCGATGCGACGCTGGCAGTTCTCGCGTTTCCGCAGTGCTTCCAGCGTTTCGCCGAGTTTCAGCGAGCGCGTTAACGATTCGATGGCCGCTGGAAAATCCGCGCGCCCCGCTTCGAGCACGCCCCGGTAGTACCACGCCGCCCCATCGTTCGGATTCAATTCCGTTGCCTTGACGGCATGGATCAGCGCTTCTTTCGACTGGTCCAACGCATCAAGATCGTGTGCAGCTTCGAGATGCGCCGCGGCCAATTTGTCGTCGATCGCCAGCGCAGCGCGTGCATCGGCCAGTGCGAGCGGGATCTGGCGCAGATCGCGCAACGTTTTTGCGCGCGCGGCGAGCGACTCGGCGTTGCCGGAATTTTGCGCGATCTGCGTGTCCTCGTTGCTGAGTTCGCGCAATGCCTGGTCGCTCACATGGCTGTCCTTGTCGCGAGCGAGATTCGAGCTCACTTGCAATTTTGCCGCATCATCCGGTCGGCCGACATCGAACAACGCCTCGGCTGTTTGAATGCGCGCGCGCATCGACGCCGGCTGCAACTTTATCGCGCGTTCGCAGTCATCGAGCGCGAGCAGCGGACGCTCCGCTAACGTGAACAACCGCGCGCGGTCCAGCAAAAGCGCGGAGTCGGTCGGCGATTTCGCGATTTGCGCGTCAAGCGCGCGGATTTGCGGAAGAAATCCCTCGAGCCGCTCAAATTGCGGCAGCCACTTCTTCACTTCGTTATCGGTGCTGTCGATCTTGTTTGCTTTCGCGATCTCCGCATAGGCAGCGTCCCATTGGTGAAGCCGCAGTAACACGCACGCGTGCGCGACGCGACGCGACGCGGAATCCTTGGCTGCGATCGCCTTCGCATCGTAGCTCGCGCAATCCGCCCAGCGCGATTGATCCGCGCAAAGGTTTGCCAGCTTGTCGTAAATCGCCGCGGCGTCCCCGGGCGAAGGTTTCCGCGCTAGAAACGCGAGCCAATGTCGTTCGGCATTTGCGTAATCCTTCAGCTTCACGGCAAGGTCGCCGCGAAAATGTTCGATCGCGGCCGGCGGTCTTTTCACCGCTCTCTGCCACGCTTCCAGAGTTTCAGCGACGCGATCGTAGTCTTCGATTTCGAATTGCCCCTGCACGATGTTCTCCCAGGCGTGAGAATCATTAGGCACAACTGCAACGATGCGCCGATTCAATTCGATAATCGCTGGCTTATCGTCGGCTTCTTCTGCAGCCACGAGCTGTTTGCGCAATTGCGAAACATCAGCGCCGCGCAACGTGTGGGGGTCGCAAAACCAGAGAGCGAGACCGAATATGACCAGCCGATATGAGATTTCCAATCATGACGGCGTTCGGTAATTATTTTCAATCAATTTCCGATTGAACAATGCGCATCGCGACAGCAGCGTAACCAGGTCCGAGTTCGCCGCAGGACGAATCCGTCCGATTGGCGGACCGGATAGGCATCATGTCTCGTCAATACACGTTGCAACGCGCGCCAACATCGACATCGATCCACATCGATTACGCGGCGGAGTTGAATGAGCAGCAGTTCGCGGCGGTGACGGCGCCGCCCGGGCCTCTCCTGGTCATTGCCGGGGCGGGCTCGGGGAAGACCCGCACGCTCACCTACCGCGTGGCGTACTTGCTCGAGAACGGAATCGATCCGCGAAACATTTTGCTGCTCACCTTCACGAATAAAGCTGCGCGGCAAATGCTCGATCGCGTTGCGAATTTACTGCCTGTCGATGCCAGCGGGCTTTGGGGCGGGACATTCCACTCGGTTGGAAATCGGATGCTGCGACGTCACGGGAGCGCGCTCGGTTATTCGAGCGGGTTCACAATCATGGATCGCGAAGATCAAAAGGACTTAATTAACACCGTGGTAGCAAGCGCGGGAATTGATCCGAAAGAAATACGCTTCCCGAAAGGCGATGTGCTCGCTGAGATCTTCAGTTTCGTCGTCAATACAGAGACGCTGCTTGAAGAATTGCTCGCGGAAAAGTTTCCGTATTTCCTGCCGTTGCTCGACAAGATCAAAGACGTGCAGGCCCGTTATGACCGAAAGAAAAAAGCGACCAACTCGATGGACTTCGATGATTTGCTTGAAAAGACATTATCGATGTTACAGCAACACCAAAGCATCGCGGCATTTTATCGACGGCAATTTCAATTCATCCTTGTCGATGAGTATCAGGATACGAACAAAATCCAGGCTGATCTCGTCGATGCGCTGGCGCTGGATCACAAAAACGTGATGGTCGTGGGCGATGACGCGCAGTCGATCTATTCGTGGCGCGGCGCGAATTTTCAGAACATTCTCGAATTTCCAAAACGCTATCCGGACGCACGGGTCTTCAAGATCGAGATGAATTACCGCAGCGTCCCTGAAATTCTGGAAGTCGCGAATGCTGCGATCGCCGCCAACGTTCAGCAGTTCCATAAACATTTGAGCGCAACGCGCGAATCAAACGCCGTGAAGCCGGCCGTTGTCGGCCTCAACGATGGTAGCGAGCAGGCCCAATTTGTCGCACAACGAATCCTGGAACTGCGCGATGAAGATGTCGATCTTAACGAGATCGCCGTGCTCTATCGCGCGCATTATCATGCGATTGAACTACAGCTTGAGCTTTCGCGGCGCGGCATTCCCTATCAAATCACGAGTGGCATTCGCTTTTTCGAGCAGGCCCACATCAAAGATGTCACGGCTTTTATTCGCTTCGTGGCGAATCCGCGCGACGAGGTCGCATTCAAGCGCATGGTGAAACTGCTCCCCGGCATTGGCAATCGAAGCGCGGAAAGTCTTTGGCGCGCGTGGGAAAACACGCTGAACGAACGAGGGGAAATTACCTCGTGGGGTGAGCGTTTTCTCGCCATGAACGTGAGCGCGAGATCAAAAAAAGCGTGGGAGCAGCTCGCGCATACGCTCGATGAGATCGCTCCGGGCGGGCAGCCCAATCCGCCGTCGGAAATGATCACATCGATTGTCGAAGCGATTTACGATGACTACGCAAAGGTGAATTTCGCAAATTACGAATTGCGCCGTGAAGATTTGAATCAACTTGCCGTGTTTGCGCGCCAGTTCAAAGACGTGCATGAATTTCTCGCCCAACTGGCATTGATCAGCAATGTCGATGCAGAGGCTGCGCCAAATCAAACCGCCGAGAAGGAGGCGGTCAATCTTTCCACCGTGCATCAAGCCAAAGGGCTCGAATTTAATACCGTGTTCATCATTTGGTTGACTGACGGCATGTTTCCGAGCAGCCGCTCGCTCGACAGGCGCGACGCGCTCGAGGAGGAGCGGCGTCTGTTTTATGTGGCGATCACCCGCGCGCGCGATGAACTTTATCTCACCTTTCCGCACATGCGATTAAGTGGAGGTTACGGCGACGTTTTCCAACGGCCATCGCGTTTTCTGAAAGAAATTCCGAATCAACTCATCGAAGACTGGCAGGTCCAGCGAGCATGATCTTGACTAGGTCATTCTGAGCAAAGGGAAGTAAAGCAGAAGGACGTCGAAGAAACCTCTCAATGCTGAACTCGCGCGTTGGAAAACGCTTAAGGCAATCAATGGAACTTATTCCTGAGAAAAAAATCGCAGGAATTCTTCTGCCACTGTTTGCGTTGCGAGGAGAGGAGGATTTGGGAATCGGCGATATCGGTGCGCTGCGGGAGTTTATTGGTTGGGCCGGCAAAATTGGATTTAAACTTGTCCAGCTCTTACCGATCAATGAGACCGGAACCGACAACAGCCCTTATAACGCCATTAGCGCGATGGCGATTGAGCCAACCACGTTGCAGCTTGCGCCTAACTCTCCAGAAGACTTAACGCGCGAGGATTTTAATTCGGTCATGGCGGATGTCGATCTTGGGAGACTGCGGCGTGGCGGAGTGAAATATCGACATGTCAAAAAACTGAAACGGCACTTGCTTGAGAAAGCATTTGCCAATTTCTCTGGCCGCGCCGGGAAAGAACGACAGATGGGGTTTGACAAATTTTGTAAGGAAGAAGCGGCGTGGCTCAATGATTACGCATTCTTCCGTGTTCTAATGGAGGAGAACGACGAGAGCGCTACGTGGACCAGATGGTCAGCCGAACACCAATCAATGAAAAGGGCGCGAGCCTGGCTGCACGATCTGCCGCAGGATCGACAGGCAGCCCTAAGGAACCGACAAAATTTCTTCTGTTATGTGCAGTGGATAGCCCATCAACAATGGCGTCAGATCAAACTTTATGCTGAAGAATGCGGAGTCGCATTGATGGGCGATATTCCATTTGGTGTCAGTTATTACAGCGCAGATGTTTTCGCGCGCCCGGATGAATTTGCGCTCGATTGGTCTGGGGGTGCACCTCCCGAACCATACTTCAAGGACGACGAGTTCACTCAGAAATGGGGGCAAAATTGGGGCATTCCGCTTTATCGCTGGGACCGAATGCGTGCGAACAATTTCGAATGGTGGCGCGAGCGTGTGCGTGCTGTTAGGCGTATTTTCCACCTCTTTCGCGTCGATCACGTGCTTGGATTTTATCGCATCTACGCATTTCCCTGGCGACCGCGGAAGAACAAACAATTTCTGCCGCTTGATCGGCAAGAAATGCTCGCGCGAACTGGCGGTCGCGCGCCGCATTTCGCACCACGTGACGACGGAACGTCCGAAAACTGCGACGCGAATAAGCGCGAGGGCGAGGAATATTTGCGCGTTGCTGTGGCAGAGGCTGGCGCAACGCGCGTGATTGGCGAGGACCTTGGCGCCGTTCCTGAGTACGTGCGGCCAAGCCTGCGCGCTCTCGGCATCGCGGGATTCAAAATTCCGCAATGGGAGGTTTACCATGAACAAGTTACGCCCGGAGAAAAGTATGAGCGGCTGTCCGTTGCGACTTACACGACTCACGATCACAAACCACTTCGCGCTCTATGGGAGGAAGCGTTCGAGCGTCCAACGGCGACATCGGAACAATCGAGATTCGAACTGGCCAAAATCGCATTGTTCGCCGGCTTCGATCCAAAGATCGACAAGATCGATTTCGAAAAGGATTTCTATCCGGCGATCATGGAAGCGCTTTTCAAGAGCGAGGCCTGGATTGCCATCGTGATGATCACCGATCTGCTGGCACGCAGATACCGGTTCAATGTTCCCGGCACGGCGGCAAATTTAAACTGGACGCGGCGAATGCAAAGAAGTGTCGCACAGCTTCGCTCCACCCGAAACGTGCAAGCACGAATGCGGTTGATTCGCGACCTCCTCGAGAAGAGCGGCAGGATCTAGCTATAGATGAACATGGTTTTAACAAATGGGATCCGCACGTTGTTGTTGGCAATCTGAGTCGATGCATTTACTAAAACGCTTTGGGCAGGGCGAGCTGGGTCTTAACCGGATTGAAGGGTTCAGCGACGGCGTCTTCGCGATTATCGTAACGCTGCTGGTGCTCGAGGTGAAAGTGCCGATTCTGCACGATCACAGTAGCACGAGCGAACTCGGCAAGCGACTTGTCGATCTCGGGCCGAAGATCTGAGCTGGCTGATCAGCTTCATTATCGTCTGCAAGTTTTGGTTGAATCATCACCATCTGCTGACCTTCGCGCGACACGCGACTTACGGAATGATCTGGCTAAATTCGATCTTTTTGATGGGGCAGGCATTCATCCCTTTTCCGACCGCGCTGATGGGCGAGTATCCAATGAATCCGCTGGCTGTGAGTCTTTTCGGCGCGGTCATGGCGGTGAACACGCTGCTCTTCATCGGCCTGCAGTCGTACATCCTGCGAAACCTGATCAAGCCGGGAATGATCAGCGCACAGGTGCCGCACCTTATGCAAAAATCGTTGGTCGGCGTGATTTCCTATCTATTCGGCGTCGCGGCTGGCTGGTTCGATGTGCACGCCGCGTTCGTGCCTTACGCGCTCACACCCCTCTTTTTCATCACGCCGCCGCAAGGGCGTCGTGGGCTCGAAAAATAACGGAGGGACGCGCCGCTGTCTCGTCCCATTATTTTAGGGACATGACGGAGCATGTCCCTCCAAATTAGTAGCGATAATGTTCCGACTTAAACGGGCCGTCGATTGGGACGTTAAGGTAATCGGCTTGCTTCTGACTAAGCTTGGTGAGGTTGACGCCGATCTTTTCCAAATGAAGACGCGCGACTTCTTCGTCGAGTTTCTTCGACAACACGTAAACGCCGGGCTTGTAGGTGTCGCGATTTTTCCAGAGATCGAGCTGGGCGAGCACCTGATTGGAAAATGAGTTCGACATGACGAAGCTCGGATGGCCGGTGGCGCAGCCAAGATTCACGAGCCGGCCTTCGGCGAGCAGAAAAATCTCGTGGCCATCGGGAAACGTGTATTTATCGACCTGCGGCTTGATGTTGATGCGCTTCACGCCTTTCGCAGAATTCAGCGCGTCCACTTGAATCTCGTTATCGAAATGGCCGATGTTGGCGACGATCGCCTGGTCTTTCATCCGTTCCATGTGCTCGAGCGTAATGATGTCGAGGTTACCCGTAGCGGCGATGTAAATGTCGCCGCGGCCGAGCGTGTCCTCAAGAGTGGTCACCTCATAACCTTCCATCGCTGCCTGTAATGCATTGATGGGATCGATTTCGGTAATGACGACTCGAGCGCCCTGGCCGCGCAACGACTGCGCACAGCCTTTGCCGACATCGCCATAGCCGCACACGACAGCGACTTTGCCGCCGATCATGACGTCGAGCGCGCGGTTCAATCCATCGACCAGCGAATGCCGACAGCCATAGAGATTGTCGAACTTCGATTTTGTGACCGAATCGTTGACGTTGATCGCAGGAACGAGCAGCCGATTCTCCTGATGCATCTTGTAAAGCCGATGTACGCCGGTAGTCGTCTCCTCGGAAACGCCCCGCCAATCTTTCACGATCTCATGCCAGCGATAAGGATTCTCGCACTGGATTTCGAGGAGCAAATCCTTGATCACCTGCTCTTCCTTGTTTGCTGATTTCGTCTTCGCCCAATCGCTGCCTTCCTCAAGTTCGTAACCTTTGTGAATGAGCAACGTGGCGTCGCCGCCATCATCGACCACGAGCTGTGGACCCTTGCCGTTCGGATGCGAGATCGCTTGATAAGTACACCACCAATATTCTTCGAGGCTTTCGCCTTTCCACGCGAAGACTGAGACGCCGGATTTCGCAACCGCCGCAGCAGCATGGTCCTGCGTTGAGAAAATGTTACAGCTGGCCCAGCGAACGTTCGCGCCAAGATCGATAAGTGTTTCGATGAGAACGGCGGTTTGAACGGTCATGTGCAGCGAACCGGTCACACGCACACTCGCGAGCGGCTTGTGCGGAGCATACTTCTCGCGGATCGCCATCAATCCCGGCATTTCCTTTTCCGCGATGGAAATTTCCTTGCCGCCCCAGTCCGCCAGATTGATATCGCGAATCTTGTAATCGCTTTTCGTCGGAGCAATTGTCGATGTTTTCATTTTGGCTGAACCGTGAATGCTTCCTCCAGAAACTAGCTTGCCACTTTCTTTAGCTCCTGTGCTTTATCGGTTCGCTCCCAGGTAAGCGCATCCAGATCATCGATGCGACCGAAATGACCGTAGTTAGTTGTCTTGCGATAAATCGGTCGAAGCAAATTAAGCTGTTTGATAATGTCAGCGGGTTTGAAATTGAATACTTCCCAGATCGCGCGCTCCAATTTTTGCTCATCCACTTTGCCAGTACAGAAGGTATCGACGCTAACGCTTACCGGTTCTGGATGGCCAATCGCATAGGCGAATTGGACTTCGCAACGGTCCGCCAATCCAGAAGCAACCACATTTTTCGCGATCCAGCGTCCCATATAAGCAGCGCTGCGATCGACTTTGCTGGGATCTTTGCCCGAAAATGCGCCGCCACCATGTCTGCCCATTCCGCCGTAGGTATCACAGATAATCTTCCGTCCGGTGATTCCGGCGTCGCCTTCGGGTCCTCCGATTACAAACCGGCCGGTGGGATTAATCAAATACGTCGTCTTTTCGTCCAGCCATTCCGAAGGCATGACTTTTTTGATCAGGAGTTCAATCAAAGTTTCGCGCACTTCTTTTTGTTTCACATCGGCGGCATGCTGCGACGAGACAACCACGGTGGTGGCGCGAATCGGTTTATAGCCTTCATATTCAATCGAGACTTGCGTCTTGGCATCCGGACGTAGCCATGGGATTTCACTGGACTTGCGCAATCGTGTGAGCTCGCGCCCGAGTTTATGTGCGAACGAAATCGGTGCCGGCATGAGCTCCGGGGTTTCGTTGCAGGCAAAACCAAACATCAGCCCTTGATCCCCGGCCCCTTGCTCGGCAGTGCCTTTGCCTTCGGCCGCCGCTTGATCCACACCCTGCTTGATATCGCGCGATTGCTCGGTCATTTCGCAGATCACGCGGCAGGTATCGGCGTGAAAAATGCAATCGCCATTTACATATCCAATGCTGCGAATTGCCTCGCGAACCCGCTCTTCGAAATCAAACTTCGCGTTGCTCGTAATCTCCCCGGCGAGAACAACGAGATTGCCTTTGGCGAGCGTCTCGCAAGCGACGCGGCTCAGAGGGTCTTGGTCGAGACAGGCGTCGAGGATGTAATCGCTGATTGTATCGCAAACTTTGTCAGGATGACCTTCCGTGACCGATTCGGAGGAAAAGATGTAACGATGCGACATGGGAAAATCGAAATCTGAACCGAAGCTTAAACCTGAATCCTGAAACCTGAACTCGGAAAAGTCAGGCAGTCAACATATTGACCAATCATGATACGTCGATATATCGTTGGACGATACCATGGCGTCAACGATTAATTTTCTGCGACTACTCGCGGACCCAACTCGTTTGCGCCTGCTCCTTCTTCTCGAGCAGGAAGAACTTTCGGTAGCGGAACTGCAACAAATCCTAGGCATGGGGCAATCGCGCATTTCAAGCCATCTCGCGCAGCTCAAACGAGCCGGTGTGGTCGAAGATCGGCGGGTCGGAAAAAATGTTTACTACGGCGCCAGCGAAAATGGACAGGGGTCTCGCCGGGCGCGTGTCTCGGAGTTGAGCCGGACGCTCGCGCGCGAGCTGCCGGAAACGTCGCGCGATCGCACAAGTCTCAAGCTTGTTTTACGTAAACGCCAGGACAAGGCGCGCGAATACTTCGATGAGCTCGCGGGAAAATTTGGCCGGAGGTATTGCCCGGGGCGATCGTGGCAGGCTCTGGCCCACGCTCTGATAACGTTGCTACCACGGCTCACCGTAGCGGATCTTGGTGCCGGCGAAGGCACGCTTTCGCAGTTGCTAGCCAAAAACGCGCGCAGAGTTATCGCAATTGATAATTCGCCGAAAATGGTCGAATTCGGATCCAAACTCGCAAAGAAGCATGGCTTCAAGAACCTCGAATACCGGCTCGGCGATATCGAAGATCCGCCAATCGCGAAAAACAGTGTCGATCTTGCGATCCTGAGCCAGGCATTGCATCACGCCATTCATCCGCGGCGAGCCATCGCGGCCGCGCACCAGATTTTGAAACGTGGCGGCCGGTTGGCGATTCTCGATCTTTTGAGCCATCGGTTCGAACGAGCGCGTGAATTATATGCCGACCACTGGCTCGGATTTAGCGAAGTGGAGTTGCATCAATTTCTGGAAAAAAGCGGCTTCCGGGAAATCGAAGTGAGCATCGTCGCGCGCGAGAAGCAGAGTCCGCATTTTCAAACCGTTTTCGGGACAGGCGTAAAGTGAACGCCGGGCTTCATTTTCGTGTCTGTACTTTCGCCGTTGAACTATAATCGCGACAATTCCCAATCTCTTGTTATGAGCGGCTTCTTCGAGGAAGTGAAACGGCGGAAGGTTTACCGCGTTGCCGCAGCCTATGTCATAGCTGGCGGCGGCATTATACAGCTGGCCTCCGCTGCGTTTCCGGCGTGGGAATTGCCAAACTGGACGCTGCGTCTCGTCATCGTGACATTACTCATCGGTTTTCCGATCGCGCTGATTCTCGCATGGGCATTTGATGTCACGGCGCAAGGTATAAAGACGACGCCGACGGCTCTGCCAGGAACGCACCGTCGGCGCAACGTGATTATACTTGTCGCAACAGGCGTGATCGTTTCGGCAGTCGCAGGATTTTTTCTCCTGCCCAGGGCCTCCGCGCACAAAATCGACAAGTCGATTGCGGTGCTGCCGTTTGAAAATTTGAGCGATGACAAGGAAAACGCCTACTTCGCCGACGGGATTCAGGACGACGTGCTCACCAATTTGTCGAAGATTGGCGATCTAAAAGTGATCTCGCGCACATCCGTTATGGCATATCGCGGACAGACACCAAACATTCGTGAAATCGGAAAAGCGCTCGGCGTTTCCTCAATTTTAGAAGGCAGCGTTCGCCGCATCGGCAATCGGGTGCGCGTGAACGTCCAATTGATTAATGCCTCGAATGACGAGCACATGTGGGCGGAAGACTACGATCGTGACTTAACCGATGTGTTCGCGATTCAAACTGATCTCGCCCAAAAAATTGTCGGCGAACTTCAGGCAAAACTGTCACCCACGGAAAAAGCGCTCATGGAACGCAAGCCTACGGAAAATGGCGAAGCCTATCTCGCCTTTGTCCAGGCACATGATCTCCAGTGCGCCGTTGAGGACACTGGCAAACTCAAACAAAGCGAGCAGCTTTATGCCCGCGCCATCGAGCTCGACCCGAAATTTGCGCTCGCTCTTGCGCGTTACTCACAGTTGCAAAGTTGGCTCTTTCATACCGTCGAACCCACTCGGGAACGCCGCCAAAAAGCCCGCACTCTCGCCGAGCAGGCCCTGCAATTACAGCCTGACCTGCCAGAGGCGCACTTAGCCATGGGGCTTTCGTATTACTATGGCGACAACAATTACGACGCAGCGCAGAAAGAATTCGAAATCGCCCGGCGCGGATTGCCTAACGAATCGGAAGTTTATCTCGCTCTCGCCGCGATCCAGCGCCGCCAGGGCAAATGGGCAGAATCAACTGCGAACTTTGAAAAGGCCGCCAGTTTGAATCCGAAAGAGAGCTGGCCGCTGCAAAATCTTGCTTTCAACTACGAGATGCTGCGGAACTTCGATGCAGCCAACAAGACGATCGACCGCGGGCTTGAAGTGGATCCAGGGGGCTTGGGGCTTTGGGAGATGAAGTCCAAGCTGGCCATCGCTGAAAAGGGCGATCTGAGCGTTTCCGAGAAAGCATTTCAGGCGGTGAAATCGATGCCGATGAACAACGAGCAGAAACTTAGGATCGCCGGCTCGCGCGCGAACGTTTTTCTTTTGGAACGCAAGTATCAAGAAGGATTGCGAGAAGCGGAGAGCCTGCCGGACGATGTCCTCCACGCCGCATT
>WNGC01001766.1_pt1 | contig 13223 bp, 13 predicted proteins | sample 5400051 | NCBI WGS metagenome assembly WNGC01 (sample SAMN13153368, study PRJNA577476) | soil metagenome | isolation source: 20 cm soil or saprolite under grassland replicate 2 | place: USA:California | collected 2016-06-15 | reverse complement strand
GAGAGGGCCAGACTGATCGCGGCTGCGACGGGGATGAGCGCGAGAAGGCGGATCGACATCCACCGGCTTCCGTGAGGGTCGCGCCAAAGATAGATATAGCCCCATGCCTCGAACCAGCCCGATCGTGCGGGCGCTGCGCGCCGCGCACCTGCACGATGCGTCGCGCGCGGCGCTGCTGCAGCTGGCCTGCGACCGGCTGCGCGGCCTGGGCGCGCCCTACACGTCCGTCTACGCCTACATGCTGCAGCGAGAGGGCGAGCTGGTGCTCGAAGCGTTTTCAGGGCGGGCGACGGAGCACACGCGGATTCCGGTCGGCCGGGGAGTGTGCGGCACCGCCGTTGCGACCGGCGAGGACCAGAACGTGCCCGACGTGGCGGCGATCGGGAACTACCTCGCGTGCAACCTGGAGACGAAGTCGGAGCTCGTGGTCTTGATCCGTCGCGGCCAGACGACTCTCGGCCAACTCGACATCGATTCCGACGTGCCCGCCGGCTTCACGGAGCCGCACCACCGGGCGGTGCGGGAAGTCGCGGATGCCCTCGCGGTGCTGCTGTAGTCATTCGACGTGCGCTTCGGCGGCCCCTTCCCACCCCAGGAGGGTGATCCGGGCCGCGTCGGTGTCGTGGTCCAGGAGCTCCGCGTAGCGGCCCCACTCCACCAGAATGGCAAACAGCGACTCCGCGGGGATGAAGGGGAAATAGATCGTCAGGTCGGCGAGCACCTCTTCGTCCTCCACCATCCCTTCGCTCTCCTTCAGCATGGCCACGAGCCGCGCGAACAGCGGCTGCTTGGCGAGCCGCGCCCGCGTCATGTCCTTGCGCGCCGCGTCGTCCATGGCCATGACCTCACGCCCCGCCGCGGTGAGCTGCACGATCTCGCCCGGCGTCGTCACCCAGCCGAGCTGCTCGGCCGCCCGCACCACCGCCGACATGCGGTCGTAGTCGACCCCGAGGTCTTCCGCCAGCTCGAAGACCGGCCCCTTGCCGTCGGGCCGCGTGAGCAGGTGGTCGAGCAAACCGGTGACCTCGGAGACGTGCACGCGGGGGAACGGCACGAGGCGCTGTGGCGCGGCGGGCGCCGGCTCGGGGAGGAGGGTCGCCGTGAGGATGGCGTGCAGGCGATCCACCATCTCCTCGAACTCGGGGCTCCGCTCCTGGCGCGGATACGGCAACGGGTTGGCCATCTCTTCGCGCACGTGGCCGGGATTCGATCCGAAGACGACGATCCGGCCCGCCAGGAACACCGCTTCCTCGACGGAGTGAGTGACGATCACGAGGGTGTTCACACCGGTCGCGGGATCGCGCCACAGGTCCACGACCTGGCTGCGCAGGTTTTCGGCGGTGAGCGGGTCGAGGGCGCCGAACGGCTCGTCCATGAGCAGGATTTCGGGCGCGACGGCGAGGGCGCGCGCGAAGCCGACTCGTTGCTTCATGCCGCCCGACAGCTCCTTCGGATAGGCCTGCTCGAAGCCGTCGAGCCCGACGAGGTTGATGGCCCGGGCCACCGCGTCGCGCCGCGCGGCGCCGTCCACCCCGCGCGCCTCGAGTCCCATCGCCACGTTCTCCGCGACCGTCAGCCAGGGGAGCAACGCGAACGACTGGAACACCATCGCCGCCGCGCCGAGCACGCCGTCGAGCGCGTGACCGCGATACAGCACCTTCCCGTCCACCGGACGCGCCAGCCCCGCGAACAGCCGGAGCAGCGTGCTCTTGCCGCACCCGGACGGCCCGACCAGCGCCACGACCTCGTGCTCGCGCACGATGAGCGACACGTCCCGCAGCGCCTCGAGGTTCTGACCGTTCGGGAGTCGGAACCGCTGCGTCACGTGCTGCGCTTCGAGCAACACGGTCCCCGGCGTCATTGCGCGTACCCGAAGCGCGTCCGAGCCCACTCCATGAGCGAGCGCCAGACGATGCGGTTCCAACCCACGACGATGAGACTCATCAGGGCGATCCCCCCCGCCAGCAGGGGGAAGTTGGCGTCAGCCGTGGCCTCGCTGATCAGGCTGCCCAGTCCCCTCGTGGTGCGCAACGCGCCTCCGGCCTGGATGTACTCGGCCACGATCGAGCCGTTCCACGCGCCGCCGGCGGCCGTGACCCATCCCATGACGAGCGCGGGAGCCGCGGCCGGCAGGTACAGCATGCGCCAGCGCGTCACGCGTGGCAGCCGGAACGCCGCCGTGGCGTCCTTGAGCTGCTGCGGGATCGCGGCCACGGCGGAAATCACGTTGAACAGGACATACCACTGGCCCGCGAGCACCATCAGCCCGACCGCGCCGAGCCCGAGTCCGACGCCGATCCGCTCGAACAACAGAATCACGAGCGGAAAGAGCATGGGCGCGGGGAACGACGCCACGACCTGAATCACGGGCTGCAGCGCGCGCGCGATGCGGGGCGAGCGGCCGATCACCACCCCCGCGGGCAGGGCCCACGCCGTCGACACGATCACGGCCCCCATCACGCGCGTGAACGTCAGCGCGGCGGACGAAACGAGCTCGCCCCACTCAGCCCACCCCAGCTGCGCGAGCAAGAGCCACAGGCGCCAGGCGCCGAGCGCGGCAACCGCGGCGAGCCCCAGGATGGCGAGCGCCGCGCCGATGTTGCGCGCCACCGGATGCTCGAGCGCGAGCCGCGGCCCCCGCAAGATGATGGGGCCCACGGTGCGAAACGGCCGCTCGAGCGGCCGCGCCGCCCGGCGCGCGCTACGGTAGGCGCGCCGCTGCAACAGGGCGGCGCGGCGCGGCAGTCGCGCCCGTCGCAGGAAGTCGAGCACCCATGACGACAGCTCCGGCTCGCCGTCGCTGCTTTCATCCAGCCGGAACTTCTCGACCCACACCACCAGCGGACGCCACAAGAGCTGGTCCACGCACACGATCATGATTACCATCGCCGAGATCGCCAGCGTCACCGCGTGCATGTTCCCCTGATCCAAGGCGACGCTCATGTAGGACCCGATGCCGGGAAGACGGTAGTCGCGATTGCCGAGGCGGAACGCCTCGTTCACCATCAGGAAGAACCAGCCCCCAGCCATGGAGAGCATCCCGTTCCACACGAGCCCCTGCGCCGCGCCCGGCACCTCGAGCTGCCGGAAGGTCCGGCCGGGAGGCCAGCCCGCGACCTTGCACGCGTCCCGCAACGGCTGCGGCAGGGCTTTGAGCGAGTTGTAGAACGAGAGCGCCAGGTTCCACGCCTGCGCGGTGAAAATCATGAGGATGGCCGCCAGCTCGAGCCCCACATTGCGGGCCGGGAACAGCGACACGAGCCCGAGCACGAGGCCGGGGAGGAAGCCGAGCACCGGGATGCTCTGGAGGATGTCGAGCAGCGGCAAGAGCAGCCGCTCCCCGGCGCGCGACTTCGCCGCCGTCCACCCGAACCCCAGCGCGAAGAGATACGAGATCACGAGCGCCGTGACGCCGCGCGACAGCGAATACAGGGTGTAGCGTGGCAGCGCCGCGGGGCGCAGGTCGATCTGCACCGCCTGCGCGAACGGCGCCTGGAATTCGCGCGCGAACGCGACCACCGTGGCGACGACACCGCCCAGCAGGCAGAGGATCGCGACGTCGGCGAGCCCGGGTGGGGCCGATGGCAAGCGAAGCGGCTTCATCCTCGCGAACCGTGTAAGTTGCGGCGCGATGCCAGAGGCGACGACGGAAACGACGGTCGAGCTGAACGGCGTCCGCCTCTACACGCGCCGGGTGGGACGTGGCCCACCGGTGGTCGTGCTGCACGGCGGCCCCGGCGCCCACCACGACTACCTGCTCCCCCAGTACGACCGCCTCGCGGAGGGAGGCCGCGCCCTCCTCTATTACGACCAGCGCGGCGGGGGCCGGTCACCGGTCCCGCGCGAGCTGCCGGTGGGGTGGCGCGAGCACGTGGCCGACCTCGAGGCCCTGCGCCGCCACTGGGAACTCGACCGCCTCACCGTGCTCGGCTATTCCTGGGGTGGCCTGCTCGCGCTGCTCTACGCGCTCGAACATCCCGACCGGATCGCCCGGCTCGCGCTCGTCTCGTCCGCGCCCGTGACGGCCGCGTGGCGCGACGAATTCGAGCGCCGCTTCGCGGCCCGGATGGCCCAGCCGTGGATCGCACGCAGTCGCGCCGACCTCGTGGCGTCCGGCCTCTCCCGGACCGATCCCGAAAAGTATCGCCGCATCGCGTTCGCGCTATCCGTCACGGGCTACTTTCGCGACCCGAGCCGCGCGAGGGAGATGACGCCGTTTCGCGTCACCGAGCGGACCCGGAAGGCCGTCTGGGACAGTCTGGGGGATTATGACCTGCGCGATCGGATCCACCGGACCTTCCCGAATGGGACCGCTCCCCGCTCCCTGCTCCTGCATGGCGTGTACGACCCCATGCCCCTCGAAGCCGCGCGCGAGACCGCGGCGCTGCTCTCCACGGGCGTGATCGAGCTGGCCACGGGGCATGCGCCGCACGTCGAGGCGACCGATCACTTCGAGCGGGCGCTGGACGGGTTCCTGCCTCACGATTGAGTCGTTAGGTTGATCGGACACGCATGGACAAACAGGCCCTCGTCACGCCGGGCTGATGCCCACCAAAACGAAAGCCCCACCGAGCAGACGCTCTGGCCGTGAAAGCGAGGCCGAGCGGCGAGCCCGCGTCCGTAAGATCAGCGCGCGACTCGAGAAGGCGTATCCCGATGCGACCTGTGCGTTGCGCCATAACAGCGCACTCGAGCTGCTCGTCGCCACGATTCTCTCCGCCCAATCGACCGATGCGCGGGTCAATATGGTCACACCCGCGCTGTTCGCGAAATACCAGACCGCGCGGGACTTCGCGAGCGCCGACCCGCAGGTCCTCGAGCAGGAGATCCACAGCACGGGATTCTTCCGCAACAAGACCCGGTCGATCATCGGGATGGCGCAGGCGCTGCTGGAGCGTCACGGCGGCGCGGTGCCCGACACGATGGAGCGGTTGGTCCAGCTCCCCGGCGTCGGTCGCAAGACCGCCAACGTAGTGCTCGGCACTTGGTTCGGAAAGAACGAAGGCATCGTGGTCGATACCCACGTCCAGCGGCTCGCGACCCTACTGGGCCTCACGAAAGAGAAGGACCCGGTGAAGATCGAGCGCGACCTGACGGCGCTCGTGCCGCGCGACAAATGGACCTGGTTCTCACACACGCTGATTCTCCATGGGCGTCGCGTGTGCATCGCCCGGCGACCGAAGTGCGAGCTCTGCGTGGTGAACAGACTGTGTCCGAGCTCGCGGGTATGAGCGCGCCTCCCCCCATCCCCGGGCTGGCGCCCGGGGTCAGTTATCATGGGTACCGCCTGACTGACCCCGGGCGCGAGCCCGGGGTGAACCGGACCGCCTGATGACCACCCTCCCTCCGGTCGACCGCGCCCAGCTCGTCGCGACACGTCGAGATCTCCATCAGCACCCCGAGCTGGGGCTCGAGGAGCGGCGCACCAGCGCGCTCGTGGCGGAGCGGCTCCAACGGCTCGGCTACGCGGTGCGGACCGGTGTCGGCAAGACGGGCGTGGTCGGGCTCCGCGACGGCGCGCCGGGTGGCAACACCCGCTGTGTACTGATCCGTGCCGACATGGATGCGCTGCCGATCGAGGAAGCGAACGACGTCCCCTACCGCTCCCAGCACGCGGGCAAGATGCACGCCTGTGGCCATGACGGGCATGTCGCGATTGGGCTCGAGGTCGCGCGCCGCCTGCACGCGGCGCTTCTTCCGGGCAGCGTGAAGCTCGCGTTCCAGCCCGCCGAGGAGATCTCGAACGGCGCGGAGGCGATGATCCGGGACGGTGTGCTCGATGGCCCCAAGGTGGACGCGGCGTTCGGCATTCATCTCTGGAACGACCTCCCGGCCGGCACCATCGCGCTCATGCCCGGTCCGGTGATGGCATCTGTGGACGAGTTCGAGATCGCGATCGTGGGGCGGGGAGGTCACGCCGCGGCCCCACACCAGGCGATCGACCCCGTGCTGATCGCGGCGCACGTGGTCACCGGCCTCCAGAGCCTCGTGTCGCGCCGCCGCAATCCGCTCGAGGAGGGCGTCCTCTCCGTCACCCAAATGCACGCGGGGCACGCCTTCAATGTCATCCCCGGCCGCGCCGATCTGCGGGGCACCGTGCGGACGTTCGGCGGGAAGTTCTACGACGAAGCGCCGCAGCTCGTGGAGGACACGGTGCGGGGCATCGCCCGTGCGCTCGGCGCCGAGGCCGAGGTGCGCTACCGGCGGCTGTCGAAGCCTCTGGTCAACGACGAGAGCATGACCGCGTTGATGAAAGGGGTCGCGCAGGAAATCGTCGGGCGAGCACGCATGATCGACGGCGTCCGCACGATGGGCGGAGAAGACATGTCGTTCTTTCTCGCGAAAGTGCCGGGGGCGTTCGCGTTCGTCGGGTCGGCGCCTCCCGACAAAAAAGGCGCGCCGCACCATAGCCCGACGTTCGACATCGACGAGGAGAGCCTGGTGATCGGGGCGGAGCTGGTGACGAGGACGGTGGTGAGATACTTGGAGCAGAAAGACTGACCCCGGGCGCAAGCCCGGGGATGAGACCAGCTGCCGTTGACCCCCGGGCTCGCGCCCGGGGTTAGTGGGTAGATTTCGCGCGATGCCGAATCTCCTCGTCTCCGAACCCTCCGCCTACCTGAAGTCCGCCGCTCACCAGCCGGTGCACTGGCACCCGTGGGGCGATCCGGCGTTCGCCCGCGCCCGGGCCGAGGATAAGCCCATCCTCCTGGACATCGGGGCCGTGTGGTGCCACTGGTGCCACGTGATGGACGGTGAGTCGTACGAGGACCCGAAGATCGCCGAGATTCTCAATCGCGACTTCGTGTGCATCAAAGTGGACCGCGACGAGCGGCCCGACGTCGACGCGCGTTATCAGCGCGCCATCCAGGCGCTCAGCGGGCAGGGAGGGTGGCCCCTGACGGCGTTCCTCACGCCCGAGGGCGAGGTCTTCTTCGGCGGCACCTACTTCCCGCCGGAGGAGAACCACTACGGCCGGCCGGGCTTCCGCTCCGTGCTCACCCAGGTGACGGGGATCTATCGCCAGCAGCGCGACAAGGTGGCGGAGCACGCCACGGCGATCCGCCGCCACGTGGTCGAGTCGCTCGACGAAGCGAAGAGCGGCGAGGTCACGCCCGCGACGCTGGAGCGCGCCGCCAGCGAGATGGCCCGCCTGTTCGACATCCGCTACGGCGGGTTCGGCACCGCGCCCAAGTTTCCCCACCCCGCGGCGGTGCAGTTCCTGCTCGCGCGTTGGCACGACACACGTGAGAACTGGCTTCGCGAGGTGGTGGAGAAGACGCTCACCGGGATGGCGAAGGGCGGGATCCGCGATCACGTGGGCGGCGGGTTCCACCGCTATGCCGTGGACGAGCGCTGGATCGTGCCGCACTTCGAGAAGATGGCGTACGACAACTCGGAGCTGCTGCACGCGTACCTGGACGGCTACGCGGGGCTCGGACACCGGTTGTTCAAGGACGTGGCCCAGGGCATCGTGGGCTGGGTGCTGGAAGTGTTGTCAGACCGGGAAAAGGGCGTCTTCTATACGTCGCAGGACGCCGACGTGCGGTTCGGCGACGACGGCGACTACTGGACGTGGACGCTTGACGAGCTGCGAGAGGCCTTGCCCGATGGGGCGTTCCAGGTTGCCCGTCGCACGTTCGATGTGGAGGAAGCCGGCGAGATGCACCACAACCCGCGCAAGAACGTGCTCTGGTGGAAGCGCGATCCGGCAGGTGACGACGAGTGGCCGGTGCTCGACGACGCGCTCGGGAAACTCAAAGCCGCCCGCGACAAGCGCACGGCGCCCTACGTCGATACCACGCCGTACGTCAACTGGAACGCCATGATGGCATCGGCCTTCCTGCATGCCGGCGCGGTGCTCGATCGGCCGGAATGCAACACGCTCGCCCTCAAGGTGCTGAATCGGATCTGGGGGGAAGCGTGGGATGAGAACCGGGGGATGAGCCACGTGATCGGGCGGGCCGAGCCGCGCGGCCTGCTGGAAGACAACGTGCACGCCGCGGCGGCGTTCCTCGACGCCTACGAGGCCACGGGTGACGACCCCTGGCTCACCCGTGCGAGCGCCGTGATGCGGTACTGTGGACGCGCCCATTGGGACGACCAACGAGGCGGATTTTTCGACGTGGCGCGTGATCGTTCCGGCACAGCCTACCTCGCGACCCCCGCCAAACCGGTGCAAGACGCGCCGACCCCATCGGCGAATGGCGTGGCCGCGCTCGTCCTGGCGCGCCTCTGGGCGGTCACCGACGATAAGGAATGGCGCCGCCTGCTCGATCACCAGCTCGCGACCTTCGGCGGTGCGGCCCCCCAGCTCGCCCTGTATGGGGCGACGCTCTTGCGGGCGGTGGATTGGGCGGTTAACCCCGTCACGCGGGTCGAGGTGTCAGGTGCTAGGGGTCAGGGGCCGGCGTGCGACATGCACCTCCTCGCCCTGCAGACCTACCGCCCTCGCAAGCTCGTGGTCCGGAAGACCGCCGAGCGACCGACTGCGACCGTCTGCGTCGGCACGACCTGCTCGCTTCCCGTCGCGACGCCCGAGGCACTCGGGGACCTGCTGCGGTGAGGCGGCGGGTGCTCGGCCGCACCGGCCTCGCGGTCAGCCCCATCGGATTCGGCGCGTGGGCCATCGGCGGCAACCGGTTCGGCAACTCCTACGGTCCCACCGACGACGCCGAGTCGCTGCGCGCCGTGGTCCGCGCCCACGAGCTGGGGTGCAACTTCTTCGACACGGCGGACGTGTACGGGCACGGGCATTCGGAGGAGCTCCTGGGCAAGGCGCTCGCGGGGATCCGCCAGCGCGTGCTCGTCGCCACGAAGGTGGGCGGCAACTTCTACAATCGGGCCGTGAACCCCCTGCTCCTGGGCCGGATCGCCGAGGCGGTCGGCCGGCCGGTTGCCACGCTCGCGCCGGACATCACGCTTCCGGTGACGCACGACGCCAATTTTTCCCCCGACTATGTCCGGTTCGCCGTCGAGCAATCGTTGCGGCGACTCGCCACCGATTACATCGACCTGTTGCAACTCCACAACCCCGCCCTTGGCCTGATCGCCGATCCGGATACGTATCGCGTGCTCGAGGACCTGAAGGCGGAAGGCAAGATCCGCTTCTACGGCGTGTCGGTGCACCCGCCCGAAGAGGGGCTCGCCGCAGTGGAAGTGACGCGACCCGATACGGTCCAAATCGTGTACAACATCGTGCGGCGCGAAGCCGAAGACCGCTTCTTCGCCGTCGCGCGGGCCTCCAACGTGGGTGTGATCGCGCGCGAGCCGCTCGCCAACGGCCTGCTGGCCGGGAAGCATGGGCGGGACAGCGCGTGGGAAAAGGGCGACATCCGCGCCCGCATGCCGCGCCCGTACGTGACGCAGCTCGCCGCGGTGGCGGAGCGCGTGAAGGACCTGGCCGCCCAGGCCGGAGTGACGCCGGCGCAGCTGGCACTCCGCTTCGTGCTGGACAACGAGGCGGTGTCGGTCGTGATTGTGGGAATGAAGACCGTGGCTCAGGTGGAGGAAAACCTTTCTCTGGAGTGATGAATGCCGAACAAACAGGCCGTTTTCGAGACCGCCAAGGGCAGAATCGAGCTCGAGCTGTTCGCCGACGAGGTGCCGTCCACCGTCGCGAATTTCGAGAAACTCGCGAACTCGGGTTTCTACGACGGCACCAGGTTCCACCGCGTGATTCCCAACTTCATGGTTCAGGGCGGTGACCCCATTTCCAAGACCGGAAAAGGACGCGTGGGCACCGGTGGCCCCGGGTACACCATCAAGTGCGAAACCCAGAAGAACGTCCACAAGCACGTGGCGGGAACGCTGTCCATGGCCCACGCCGGCAAGGACACCGGCGGCAGCCAGTTCTTCATCTGCCATTCCCCCCAGCCGCACCTTGACGGCGTCCACACCGTTTTCGGACAGGTCACCAAGGGACTGGACGTGGTCAACAAGATTGCGCAAAACGACGAAGTGAAATCGATTCGAGTGAAATGACCACTCGGAGATCCGAATGCATTTCCTGATGTATGTCGTGGTCGTCGCTTTCCAAGCCCCCGACAGCGGAGCGTTCGTGATCACGCTCGGCAAGGACACGATCGGCATGGAGCGCTACACTCGCACCGCCGACCGGTTGGTGGACGACATGGTCATGCGCGACCGGGCGCCCGTGATGTTCCGGCACCTCGTCGCCACCCTTGGCGCCGACGGCCTGATCAGCCGCGTCGAGCTCGACAACAAGCCAGTCGTGGCCTCCGACGTCTCGCCGATTCACACCGTGGGTCGGTTCACGAATGACGAAGCCTTCGTCGATCTCACGCGCAACGGCCGGACGACCACGGCCCACGTGGTCATGGCCGACGGGCGGAGCGCGCTGCCGTTCATCAACTTTTGCTACGCCCTGTACGATCAGACGGGGCAGCGGGCCCGGAAGCTCGGAGGATCCCAGGTCAAGGTCCCAGTGCTCGGTTTCGGCGCCACTACCACCTTCGACCTCACCGTGACGTTTCCGGCGCCCGATTCCATGGGCGTCGCATTCGAGCGCGACGCCCCTACCCTGTTCAAGGTCGACGCCGCGGGCCGCATCCAGGGAGTGGACGGCCGGCTCACCACGCAGAAGGTGCTCGTCACGCGCGTACCGACGCTCGACCTCGAGGCCTTCGCCCGGGCGTTCGGGAACCGGCCGCTCGGCCCGCTCTCCCCGCCCGACTCGGTACGGGCGACGATCGCGGGTGCGGCCATCACGATAAACTACGGCCGGCCGGCCATGCGCGGCCGCACCATCTTCGGCGGTATCGTGCCGTGGAACCGGGTATGGCGCACCGGCGCGAACCTCGCCACCCGATTCACCACGTCCGCCGACCTCGTCATGGCCGGGACCACGATCCCCAAAGGCAGCTACACGCTCTGGACCCTGCCCGCCCCGACGGGTTGGAAGCTCATCATCAACAAGCAGACCAAGGCGCCGTGCGAGGGCGAGGCCTGCACCGTGCCGACGCGCGCCCCGCTGTGGGGCACCGACTACGCGGCCGACTCGGACGTCGCCCGGGTGGATGCGACGACCGAGCCGCTCCCCCGTCCGGTGGAGCAGTTCACGATCGCCCTGCTCGCGCGGGGCGACGGCGGCATCATCCGGATGGACTGGGAAAAGACACGCATCTCGATTCCCTTCACGAGGAAACAGCCATGAGCGGCAGACAGTGGAGCCTCCTGATCGCGGCGCTCGCCATCCCGAACGGGCTGCCCGCCCAATCGGGCCAGTTCCTCGTGCGGCTGGGACGGGACACGCTGGCAATCGAGCAATACACGCGGACTGCCGACCGGCTCGAGGGAGAGCAGGTCGTCCGCAGCCCGCGCACCGTGCACCGCCTGTACACGGTGACGTTCGGTCCCGGTGGCGCGGTCGAGCGCTTCGAGCTGGTCACCCACAATGTCTCGGGCGCACCCGGCCCGCTGGAGCGCCGGGCCACCGCGACTTTCTCGGGCGACTCCGTGGTGATGACGCTGGCACGCGGCGATTCGACGGCGACCATGCGCCTGAAAACCAGCCCGGGCACGCTGCCGTTCATCGGCCAGGGTTGGGGGCTGGTTGAAGAGGTGGCGCGCCGGGCCCGCGCCGCGGGCGCCGGCCGATACGCCATCGCCATGGTGCAGCTGGGCGACACCGATCCTCTGGAGGTCACGGCCACGCCGCGCGGATCGGACTCCATGACGATCGTGCTCGGTGTGCTCGGCCCGATGCGCGCCCGCGTGGACGGCCAGGGGACGCTGCTGGGCGTCTCGGGCGTCGGCAGCACCATGCAGGTCACGGTCGAGCGGGTGCAGGGTCTCGACGTCGCGGCGCTCGGGAAATCATTCGCGGCGCGCTCGCTCGGGACGTTGTCGCCGCCCGACTCGGTGCGGGCGAGCGTGGGGGGAGCCGCCCTGTCGGTCCGCTACAGCCGCCCCTCGACGCGCGGCCGGGTGATCTTCGGGAACGTGGTTCCCTGGAACCAGGTGTGGCGGACCGGCGCGAACCAGGCCACCATACTCGAGACGAGTGCCGACCTCACGCTGGCCGGGACCAAGCTGCCGGCGGGCAAATACAGCCTCTGGACCATCCCGTCTCCCGGGGGCTGGAAGCTCATCATCAACAAGAACACCGGGCAGTGGGGCACCGACTACGACGCGCAGTACGACCTCGCCCGGCTCAACATGAAGGTAGAGCCGCTGCGGCAGGCGGTGGAGCAGTTCACGATCGCGATCGAGCCGACCGGCAAAGGGGGCGTGTTGAAGCTGGAATGGGAGCAGACCCGCGCGTCGATCCCGCTCTCCGCAAAGTAGCTTGCATCTCGACTTTGCCGTCGTCGCCGACTATGCGATCGTCGATCAGGCCGGCAAGCTCTCCGTCCTGGGGATCTTCCAGCACATCTGGGTGCAGCAGTTCCCCGCCATGCACCCGCGTTTACACCTGGTGCTCCGTCTCAAGGGAAAGCGCACCGAAATCGGAGAGCACCAGGTGCAGATCCGGCTCGTGGACGAGCAGGACACGGAGATCCTCGGCGGCAACGGCAGCGTCAACTTCGCCGAGCCGCCCGCCGGGGTGACCGACATCGAGGCGGGAGCGATCCTCGTGTTCGACGTACCGTTCCCGCACCCCGGAGCCTATCGCTTCGAGATCACGATCGACGGAGACAGGAAAGCGTCGGTGCCGCTCACGGTGAGCCAGCTGCCGGCGCCGCCTGCCGGCGGGAGCAACTGATACTCGCCCTCACTGACTCGGCATCTTGACGCCCCGCTTCGCGAGGTCCTGTCCGACGTCGGCGCCGATGCGCGCCCCCCACTGCTGGCCCGCCTGCATGCTCTGCACCGTGATCTCGGGCTGCACCTTCGCGAGGTGTTGCCCCACGGGCGATTCGTAGAACGACACGAGCTGCTCCAGCTGCGCCTTGGTGAAATGCTGGTCGTAGATAGGGAGCATGGCGTCCACGAGCTTGGGCATGTCGCGGCGCGCCCGGGCCATGAACTCGTCCCAGAATTCCTTGGGGATCCGTGGATTCGCCGCGCGCTGGGCCGGGATCGACGTCTCCATGGCGGTCACCGCCAGCGCTGCCACGTTGGTGAGCGTGAGGAGTCGCCGAATGAGTGTGGCCTTGTCGCTCGCCTGCGCGGCGGCCGGTCCCGACGGGACGAAGCTCGCCAGGCCGATCGACGCGATCAACAGCAAGACCGTGGGTCGCATGGGAGTCCTTTCGGAA